>Ga0207851_100016_pt1 | contig 150595 bp, 158 predicted proteins | sample A23E3SouthBayCA_FD_187747 | JGI IMG/M metagenome (GOLD analysis project Ga0207851, IMG submission 187747) | Aerobic enrichment media microbial communities from Eden Landing Ponds, California, USA - A23 E3 (SPAdes) | ecosystem: Environmental > Aquatic > Marine > Unclassified | place: Emeryville... | reverse complement strand
CGAGAGCCAGTGCATCGACTGCATGCTCTGCGTCGACGTCTGCCCCGTCGACGCCATCGACGTCGACGCCGGCCGCGCGGGGCGGACTTGAAACCATGCACTGCGTAACGCTAACCAAGGGCGTGCCGGACTTCCGCGAGGGCCAGGTGTCCTTCGACGAGGACGGGCACCTCGAGCGCGGGGACACGCCCACCGTGATGAACCCGAACGACGAACCGGCACTGCAGGCCGCCCTCCAGACGAAGATCCGCAACGGCGGCACCACGAGCGTGATGAGCATGGGGCCGCCCGGGTACGGCGACGTCCTCCGGGAGGCGATGGAGTCAGTGTACGCCGACGACCTCTACTTGCTCTCGGACCGCGAGATGGCGGCGGCGGACACGTGGGCGACGGCCATCACCGTCGCGACCGGCCTGAAGCGCCTCGAACCCGACCTCGTGTTCGCGGGGTTCAAGACCGCCGACGGCGAGACCGGCCACACCGGCCCGCAGACGGCGTGGTGCCTGGACTGGCCGCTGGTCACGCACGTCGTCGCGCTCGACGTGGACGCCGACGAGGGCGTCCTGCGCGCGAAGCGCCTCGTGGAGGGCGACGTCGACGAGATCGAGACGGTGGAAGCGCCGCTGCCGGCGTTCGTCGTCGCGGACCCCGAGTTCGACCCGTCGTACCGGAAGGCCGCACACCGCCTGAAGCACAAGGACCTGCGCGAGGAGACCAGAGCGCGCGCACGGAACCACGAGGACCACCTGACAGTCTGGGACCACGAAGACCTCAACCTCGACCCGGACTTCATCGGTCTGGACGGGTCGCCGACCATCGTCGAAGGCGTCGACCCGATTCCGCGCGCGCCGGCCGAACGGGACGCGACGATGGTGGACCCGAGCGACGAGGACGCCATGGGCGACGTCGTCGAGGAACTGACGCAGTACGCGGGGGGTGACTAGCGATGCCGGCACTCGACCCGAACGACTACGACATCTCCGAACTCGGCCCCGAGATCCAGTCCGTCGAGGACCTCGACGAACTCGAGGACATCCTCGAGGCCGAGAAGGCGGGCAAGGACCGCGTCGGCGCGAAGAAACTCATCGAGTCCCGCATCGAGAAGTTCCGCGAGGACGAGGGTGACGGCGAGGACCTCGACCCGACGGAGCTGAGTCCGGCGGACCTCGCGAACGAACTGCAGGCGATCGACAGCGTCGAGCGCCTCGAGGAGATCATCGAGGAGGAGGAGGCCGGCGAGGACCGCGACAGCGTGAAGCGCCTCGTCAACAAGCGCATCGACTCCATCCAGGGCAGCGACGAAGCGGACGGCGAAATCGAACGCGTCCCGCCCGAGGAGAAGTACCCAGAACTCGACCACCCCACCGAGGACAAGCAGTACGTCGAGGACCTAGAGGACGGCGTCTACGAGGACATGTGGGTGTACTGCGAGACCGACGACGGCGAACTGCTGGACGTCTCCCGGGAGATGCTCGGGAAGGCCCGCAGCCTGATGGACGGCTACAACGAGGCGTACGGCGGCGACGAGCGCGTCGTCGGCGTCCTCATCGGGGACGGCGTCAGCGACCTCGCCGACGAGGTCATCGCGTGCGGCGCGGACGTCGTCGTCTACCAGGAACACGAACGCCTCCAGCGGTTCCGCCACAAGCCGTACACTGAGCTGTTCGCGGCGATGGCGCGCGCGGGCGGTGAACTCGACGAGGACCCCGATGCGGGGGACTCGTCGTGGCGCGAGTACGACGAACCGCGGTACACGCTGTTCCCGGCGACGAACAACGGCCGCGACCTATCCGCGCTCGTGCAGGGGGAACTCGACAGCGGCCTCGCGAGCGACTGCTCGGGGCTGTACATCGAGGACACCGTCATCTCGAATCCGGCGAAGACCCACGGCGAGGGCCAGAAGCGCGAGTTCCAGGCCGTGTTGCACATGAAGCGCCCGGACTTCTCCGGGTTCGAGTACTCCACCATCCTCTGCCTGGACAACCCCGCGCGGGAGTTCCACCCGCAGGGCGCGTCCGTGATCCCGGGGAGCTTCGAGGTCCCGGAGGCGGAGTACGAGCGCGAGGGCGAGGTCTACGAGTACGACTTCGACCTCGAAGAGGAGTGGTTCCGCGTCCAGATCACCGACTACGACGACCTGGACAGCGGCGTCGACCTCACCGGCCGGGACGTCATCGTGGCGCTCGGCCGCGGCATCGGCGACGACCCCACGCTGGGGATGGAACTCGGCGTCGACCTGGCTGACGCCTTCGAGGACGCCGACCTCGGCATCACGCGGGGCATCGTCACGTCCTCGTACGACTTCGACGGGCACGTCGAGCAGTACGCAAGCGAGGAGCGCCAGATCGGCGAGACCGGGCAGATCGTCGAACCCGACCTCTACGTCGCGGCCGGCATCAGCGGCGCCATCCAGCACAAGGTCGGCATGGACGACTCCGACACCATCGTCACCATCAACACGGACACGGACGCCGACATCCGGGAGTTCTCCGATTACTTCATCGAGGGCGACCTCTTCGAGGTGCTCCCGGCGTTGACGGATGCGGTGGAGTCGGGCGAACTGGACGTCGAAGAACTCGCAGCAACTGGCGGTGCATCTGATGACTGAGACAGACGACTACGAGCACTACGAAGCGGTCGTGGTCGGCGCCGGCCCGGGCGGGGCGGCGGCGGCCGCGGTACTGGCACAGCAAGGTGTAGAGACTCTCGTCCTGGAGCGCGGCGTCGACGCCGGGTCGAAGAACGTCTCCGGCGGCCTCCTGTTCGCCGAGGAGTCCGCACCCTACACCCTCGACGACCTGTTCCCGGACTTCCGCGAGGAAGCCACGGAACGCCCCGTGACGGAGTCGTACATGCACAACGTCGCGGGCGACCAGGTCCACACCATCGACCTGGAGGACGTCCACGAGGAGGGCGTCGAGTACTGTGACTCGGTGCTCCGGCGGAAGATGGACAGCTGGCTCGCCGACCAGGTCCACGAACTCGCCCGCGAGACGGGCGGCGGCCTCCTGACGGAGGTACGCGCGAACGGCCTGCTCCGCGAGAACGGCGAGATTGTGGGCGTGACCTGCGACGAGCTCGACCCGATTCGCGCGGACGTCGTGATCGCGGCGGACGGCGTGAACTCCGAACTCGCGCGGGACGCCGGCATGATGAACTGGGACGAGCCCGACGACTACTTCCAGGGGGTGAAAGCCGTCGTGGACATGCCGGAGGGCGCCATCGAGGAGCGCTTCGACGTCGACGACGGGGAGGGCGCCTCCCACCTGTTCGCGGGCGACCTCTTCGACGGCGTGCGCGGCGGCGGGTTCCTCTACACGAACGACGACACGCTGTCTATCGGGACGGTGTTCCACCTCGACTCCATCGCCGACGAGCGCGCGGAACCCCAGCAACTCCTGGACGGCCTGCTGACGCATCCGCTGCTCGCGCAGTGGCTGGGCGACGACTACGAGGAACTGGAGTACTCCGCGAAACTCGTCCCGGACTCGAAGAAGGTCGCACACCCCTCGCCACACCAGGGCCGCCTCCTGCTCGTGGGTGACGCCGCGGGCCAGATGCAGGCCCAGGGCCCCATCATCAAGGGGATGAACCACGCGGTGTCGGCGGGGGCGCTCGCCGCGGAGGCGTTCGTCGACTCCCGGACGCGGGGCACCAGTTCGGCCGGCGACCTCTACGAACAGAAACTCCGGTCTGAGGGCGTGATGGACGACCTGCGGCCGGCCCGGTACCGGGCGTCCCGCGCGGTGACCGAGAGCGACGCTGTCGCTAACTTCACCGACGGCCTCGTGGACTCGTTCGTCGGACGCGCGGGCGTGAGCCTGCTCGGCGGGACCGTGGAGTCGCTGTTCAACTCCCAGTTCCTGCTCGGCATGATTCCCGACACGAAGACGTCGTACGTGACGATTCCGCAGGTACTCGGGGAGGAGCTCGGCGAGCCCATCGAGGGCGGTCCCTCCCAGGTGGAGCCGCCGGACCTCGCGGACCGCATCGGCGACCTGACGTACAACACCGACGTCGGTAACCCCCACATCGAGGTGCTCGACGAGTCCTACCGCGCCAGCGGCGCGGCCGTCACGGCGTGCCCGGTGAGCGCGGAGGACTTCGGCGGCGGGTGCTATCGCTCGGAGACCGTCGAGCGCGACGGCAGCGAGGAACGCGTCGTCAGCCTCGACACCCAGCCGTGCGTCGAATGCGGGACGTGCGCCGTCGTCGCGGACACCGACTGGGAGCACCCCCGCGGCGGGAAAGGCGTCGAGTACGAGCAAGGATGACCCGACACACCCTCTCGTGAGGCTCGCATGACCGACCGGTCGCGGTACTGGGAGCGGATCAAGCCGCTCGCTGACCGCGCACGCCGCGACTGCGAGCACTTCGAGCGCCCCGAGGAGCCGCCGGACGAACAGCAGGCGCTGGAGTACCTCCGAGAGGGTGTCGGACCCGCCATCTCCATCTACGTGGAGGGGCGGACCGGCGGCCAGCGAGTGCCGTTCACGGACGTCGAACTGTCGCTGCTCGAGCAGTCGATGAACAACTGGCTGTCGCTGTACGCGCAGTGCTACGGCAAAGAGCTGGACGCGGCGTTCTCCATCCGGGAGGCCGCCGAGGTGCTGCTGGACACGCGCAACGTCGTGGACACCGCGCGCGTCCTGACGCACATCCCGGAACGAGGCGTCCGGGACCCGCAGTCGAGCGGCACGGAGTGACTACGAGCAGCAGTCCCCGGCGAGCTGAGTCCGCGACGGCGCGGCGGTCGCCGGCCACAAGTTGGGTGCTAACCGTTGACAAAGTATTATGTGCGCAGGTATGCAATCATCAACCATGAACGTACAGCGAGAACTCGACTTCGGGCACGACGACAGGGAGCGAATCTACGACTACGTCGAACGCCACGGCGAGTGTGCGTTCGCCGACCTGGAGACGAACCTGCGCGTCGACCCGCGGGGCATCCGCCACCACGTCGCCATCCTGCGCCGCGACGGCTACCTCGAGGTCGACGGCGACGCCATCGAGGTCGTCTTCGACGACGGCACCGCCGAGGAGTACCGGGACGGCGAGGTCGAGTTCGTCGTGCGGCCGGCCCACCAGTCAGACCTCACGGGCCTCATCGGCGCCATCCGTCAGGTCGCCGAGGAGGGACGCTACATCGAGGCCGAGTCCGTCGCGGACGTCATCGACCACGAGGAAGTCCTGCTCCGGCACAACGAACTCGAGGAGCGCATGTTCTTCGTCGCCACCGTCGGCAGCGACGTCGTCGGGTGGGTGCACGTCGCCGGGTCGGAACTGGACAAACTCCAGCACACCGCGGAGCTCACCGTCGGCGTCATCGACAACTACCGCGGCCACGGCATCGGCAGCCACCTCCTCGAACGCGGCCTCGAGTGGGCCGGCAGCCGGGGCTACGAGAAGATCTACAACAGCGTCCCCGCGAGCAACGACGACGCCATCGCGTTCCTCGAGAACCACGGCTGGGCGGTCGAGGCGACCCGCGAGGACCACTACAAACTCGGCGACAGGTACGTCGACGAAGTGATGATGGACGTCCGGCTCTGAACCGGACCGCCGCCTCGTCCAGATGACCGACGCGTGTGCGGAAGCCGACTGCGAACGCCCCGCAGCCGTGCGCATCCACGACCCACGTGGCGACGACCGGGAGGTCTGCGTGGCCCACGCCCGCAGCCTCAGCCAGCGGGACGGCGTCGTCGCCGCGCCACTCGACGGCGCAGACGCGGAGTGGCCGTCGCACTGACGGCGCCGAGGCCGCCGTCGCCTACTCCTCCTCGAGCAGTTCGCGCTCGATGTCCGGACTGCCGCCAGTCGCGCCCGCGAGTCGGCGCGTGAGGACGTCGAAGAACGCGACCAGCGGCCACAGCAGCAGGCCGATCACCCGCACCGGTCGCGCGGCGGAGAGCGCCCACGACTCCGCGTTCGCGAGCCCCCAGGATTTCGGGAGAATCTCCCCGCAGACGAGCACCAGCGTCGTCGCTGCGAGCGTGGTGCCGACGACGGCGAGCTGGGGCGGCAGGTACGCGACCAGCAGCACGGTCAGGATGCTGGAGATGGCGATGTTCACGAGGTTGTTCCCGACGAGGATGGTCACGAGGAGTTTGTGGGGGTTCTCGCGGAGGCGTTTGAGCCCGCGGCCGCGCTCGTCGCCGGCCGCGAGTTCGTCGAGGCGCCGGGGCGTCAACGAGAACAGCGCGATCTCCGTGCTGGAGAAGAACGCCGACACCACCAGGAGGACGGCGACGGCCGCCAGTGACGCGACGACGGAGAGTTCGAGTGGCATACGCCCCGCGTCGGCCGGCGGGCACAAAGTCGTTGGCACCGGGGGCTTCGGTGGTGGCGTTGGAGCCCGCTACTCCGACCACTTCGCGTCCGCGAGCGTGCGCTGGACGGCCTCCTGGCCGACGGCGCGCGCGAGCGTCTCGTAGCCGGCGCGCTCCGCGCGGTCGCCGGCGTCCGCGACGAGGCGGGAGACGATGAACTCCGGCGTGGACTTCCCGACGGTCCCGAACTGCGGCTGGTAGTCCACGAGCAACTCGAGGTCCTGGTTGAGGCCCTCCGCGAAGATGCCGTCCGTGCGCGCGACCGCCGGGAGCGGTTCGAGGTCGTCCGCGAGGTGCGTGACGAACACGCCCAGCGCCTCCTCGTCGACGGTGAGCGTAACGAGACCGTGCAGGAGGTCGGCGGCGCGTCCGGGTTCCGTGATGGCCTCGAACTCGTCGACGAGCATCAGGGTGCGGTCGCCCTTCGCCAGCGGCGGGACGACGGAGTTCAGCGTCGACTCCAGCACGCCCGCGTTGAACGAGGCGTGGCGCCGGTGGAAGACGACGGCGTCCACGGGCCCGACTTCGGCGCGGTCGGCGGGCACGGGCAGCCCCATCGCGGCGAGGACGGCGACCTGGCACAGTGTCTCCAGCAGCGTCGTCTTCCCGCCGGAGTTCGCGCCCGTCAGCACCGCGACGCGGTCGCCGCTCGGGGGATGTGCGAGGCCGTGCTCGCCGACCGCGTACGTCACCGGCTGGACGTCGCCGGCGTCCGCAGCCAGCGAGAGGTTGCGGGCGTTCTCGACGGCGATGGCGTCCCGGTCCACGAACTCGGGGCGCGTGAGGTCGTGTGCGTCCGCAAAGCGTGCCAGCGAGATGTCCAGCGCGAGGTCGCTGACCGCGTCGACGGCCGCGTCGACGTCCTCGCGGGCCGTGGACAGCGCGCCGCGGAGGTCGGCCGCCACCGCCTCCTCGCGGTCGCTGGCGCGCTCGCGGACGTCCGCCGCGACGCCGCGGAGCGTCGTGCTCACGAAGTCCGCGGCGTCGGCGGCGTCGGGCGCCATCGCGTCCCGGACGCGCGTCGGTTCCACGTCCGCCTCGCTGGCGACGTACTGGACGAACGCCTCGCGGAACGCGTCGGTGCCGCCGACGCCCTGGGAGCGCACGGCCTCCAGCACGTCCGCGGTGTTGCGTTCGAGGCGGTCGAGCGCGCTCGCCTGGTCGCGGAGGCGGTCGAGTTTCGCGTCCGCGCCGTCGGCCACGTCGCCGCCCTGCAGGTGGCCGAGGGCGTCTGCCGCGTCCTCGAGCGCGTCCCGGTCGAGTGCGGTGACCGCTGTGAACACGCCGACGTCGTCAGCCTCCGCGAGCACGTCCTGGAGCGCGAGCGCCGTCTCCACGGCGGCGCGCCGGCTGTCCCCCGCGTCCTCGTGTGCGTCGAACGTCTCCAGGACCGTCCCGCGAGTCTCCGCGTCGAGCGCGCTCCACGTCTCGCGGGCGGCCGCCACGTCGTTGAGCCGTGCGCGCATATCGTCGCGATCGGTCTGCGGCGTCAACACGCGGATGCGGTCAGCCGCGCCCGGCGTGACGGCGTGCTCGGCGGCGAGCCCGACGAGTTCCTTGTACACCGCGCGGGCGTCGTCGGTCGCCAGTGAGTCCATCCCCTCGCCGCCGTTCGCCCGCCGGAGGATGCGCGTCGCGCGGCCCCGCGGAATGCCGGCGTCCACGAGCGCGCGGACGTTCGCGGCCTCGATGGCGTCGACGGCGGCCGCGACGCCGAGTTCGCTCTCGAGGCGTTCGGCCGTCTTCGGGCCGACCCCCCAGTACTGTTCTAATCGCATACCTGCGAGTGTGCGAGCACGTCGGTAAAGCGTTACGTGGTCTGTCCCGCCGCCCCCGTCACCGCGACCGCAGGTCGCGAACGGCCGCCGCGTCGGGGAGCGCGGCCATCCCGCCGGTTTCCGTGGTCGCGAGCGCACCGGCCGCATTCGCGTCCCTCAGGACGTCGCGGAGGCCGCTCGCTGTCGAATCGGGTTCGTAGCGCGCGAGCACCGCGGCAGTGAAGGCGTCGCCGGCGCCGGTCGTGTCCTCGACAGTCACGTCGAACGCCGGTTCGGAGACAGTCACGCGCTCGCCGGACGCCGTCGCGTCCGAGACGACAGTCGCGCCGTCGCTGCCCCGCGTCAGGAAGACCGTGTGCAGACCGGTTTCGAGGAGGTCGGCGGCGACCGCCTCCGGGTTGCGGCGAGCGTGCTCGGGCGCCACGGTGAGCGCCGCGAGGTCCTCGGGGCTGCAGCACAGGAGGGCCGTCCGCGAGAGCAGGTCGACGAACGCCTCGCCCGCCTCGCCGGGGTCCGTCCAGAGGTCCAGTCGAGTGTTGAGGTCCACGGAGACCAGACAGTCCGCGTCGCGGGCGCGCTCGACGAGGTCGAACGTGGCCGCGCGGCCCGCAGCGCTCGCGAGCGCCACGCCGCCGACGTGCACGCACTCGCAGTCCGAGAGAGCGGCGTCGGGAACGACGCCGCTCTCGAACTGGAGCGTGGCGGTGTCGGCCTCGTAGAACGTGAACGACCGGTCGCCGTCTGTCGTCGGGCTGACGACTGCGAGCGCCGTCGGGGCGTCGCCGCGGACGACGAACTCCCCGTCGAGGCCGTGCTCGGCGAGGACGCTCCGGAGGTAGTCGCCGAACGGGTCGTCGCCGAGTCTCGTCCAGAACCGCGGCGGGGCGTCGAGGCGGGCGAGGCCGACGGCGACGTTCGCGGGCGCCCCGCCCGGCCGGTGAACGAATCCGTCGACCGACGCGATGCTACCCGGGCCGTCCGGAAACAGGTCGACGAGCGTCTCACCGGCGACGAGCACGCGTGCCGCGTCCATGGAGGGACGGTCGCCAGCGACGCACGTAAACGACCCGGGACGTGGCGGGGTGATTGTGCGCAGGAAACCGAACCGCTAGGGTCGCTCGCCGAGCGCGAACAGTTCGGCGCCGGTGAAGTTCACGACGCCGGCGACGGCGATAGCCGCGAGATTCGCGGAGAACCCCGGGAGTGCCAGCAGTTCCACGCCCGCGACGAGGGCGGCGGAGTAGACCAAAAATCCGAGCGTGTAGACGGACGCATACCGACCGAAGGCGCGTGGAATCGAGTGGCTCGGCCGGTCGTAGGTCACCGTCCAGTTCAGACCGAACGTCCACGTGGTTGCCGCCGCGAACGCCAGCACACCCGCGAGGAAGTACGTGACGGGCGACAGCACGAACACGGTCGTGTTGAGTGCAGCTCCGGTGACGCCGACAGCGCCGAACTCGACGGCGCGGACCGCCCTGGACGGCGGCGCGACCCGGTCCACACCGAGCGCGCGAATCGCCGCCTCGAGGCGACGGTCCGCGGCGGTCACGACACCACTCATGTGGACCAGCCTAGGCCATCGGGGTGCATAAAGCTCCTGCCGAACCCCCTGGTCGGCCGCCGCGGCGCGTCCTAATCGGGCCGACGGCCCGGCCGGTCGCCGCCCGCGGGCAATCGGAGGGCATAACAGCGCCTGGTCCGTGGGTCCCGCGCATGGACGCGGCGCTCGGGCCACCCGAGGAGATGGCCGACAGCGAGGACGACCTCACGCCGATGATGAGCCAGTACTTCGAGCTCACACGGCGCTACGAGGACGCGCTCGTGCTGTTCCAGGTCGGGGACTTCTACGAGCTGTTCTGCGAGGCTGCGGAGGTCGCCGCCCGCATCTGCGAGGTGACGCTGACGGCCCGCGAGGACTCCACGGGCCGGTACCCGATGGCGGGCGTGCCCGTCGACAACGCGGAGTCGTACATCGACGACCTGCTGGACGCCGGGTACCGAGTCGCCGTCGCCGACCAGGTCGAGGACCCCGACGAGGTCACGGGGGTCGTCGAGCGAGCGGTCACGCGGGTCGTGACGCCGGGAACGCTGACGGAGGCCGAACTGCTCGGCGGGGACGACAACAACTTCGTCGCAGCGCTCGCCGCGGCGCGCACGGAACCCCGCGGTGCGGACGACGAAAGCAGGCCTGATTCCGGAGAGCCCGGGGGGTTCGGCCTCGCGCTCCTCGACGTCTCCACGGGCGACTTCTACGCGACGAGTCTCGGGGACGCGGCGCGTGTGCGCGACGAACTCGGGCGGTTCGCGCCCGCGGAACTCGTCACGGGCCCCGGAATCCCGGACGACCGCTTCGACGGCGAGGTGTTCGTCGCGGAGTACGACGACGACGTCTTCGACCTCGAGGTCGCCCGGGAGACCGTCGGGTCGTACTTCGGGCAGGCAGACGCGCTCGGCGGCGAGGCGGAAGTGAGGGCGTGTGGCGCGCTCCTGGACTACGCCGAGTACACACGGGGCGGCGTCGCCGCGCGCCGCGACGACCCGGTGGACGGCGTTGGGGACGCGGACCACCGCTTGGACTACCTGAATCACTTGACGCGATACGACCCCCGGGACTACCTCCAGCTGGACGCCGTCGCGATGCGGAGCCTCGAGCTGTTCGAGCAGCGCAGCGTCCACGGCGCGGCCGGCACCGCGCTCGTCGACGTCCTCGACGAGACTGCGTGCGCGCTCGGCCGCCGGACGCTGACGGACTGGCTGCGCCGCCCGCTGACCGACGCCGACGAGATGACCGCGCGCCACGACGCCGTCGGCGAACTGCTCGCCGACCCGCTGACGCGGGAGAACCTGCACGACCGCCTCCGGACAGTCTACGACGTCGAGCGCCTGATTTCGCGAGTCTCGCGGGGCCGCGCCAACGCACGCGATCTGCGCGCCCTGAAGGACACCCTTGACGTCGTGCCCGAGGTCAGGGGCCTGCTGGCGGACGCCGACTGCGCGAAACTCCGAGAGTTGCGCGCGGCCCTCGACGACCTCCCCGAAGTCCGGGACCTCCTGGACCGCGCCATCGTCCCCGACCCGCCCCAGGAACTCACGGAGGGCGGCGTCATCCGCGACGGCTACGACGACGCGCTCGACGACCTGCGGGAGACCGAACGGACCGGGAAGGCCTGGATCGACGATCTGGAGGCCGCCGAGCGCGAGCGCACCGGCGTCGACTCGCTGAAGGTCGGCCACACCGCCGTCCACGGCTACTACATCGAGGTGACCGACCCGAACCTGGACTCGGTCCCCGAGGACTATCAGCGCCGCCAGACGCTGAAGAACGCCGAGCGGTACGTCACGCCGGAACTGAAGGAACGCGAGGACGACATCGTGCGCGCCGAGCAGCGCGCCCAGGACCTGGAGTACGAGTTGTTCTGCGAGGTGCGGGACCGCGTCGCCTCGAACGCCGAACGCGTGCAGGCGACGGCCGCGGCGCTCGCGGCGCTGGACGCGCTCGCGTCGTTCGCCACCGTCGCAGCGAACCACGACTACGCCCGCCCCGAGATCGGCGGCGACGGCATCCACGTCGAGGGCGGCCGCCACCCCGTCGTCGAGCGCACCGAGACCGGGTTCGTCCCCAACGACACCCACCTCACGCCAGCGGAGCGCGTCGCGGTGGTCACGGGCCCGAACATGAGCGGGAAGTCGACGTACATGCGCCAGGTCGCGCTCGTCGTCCTGCTCGCGCAGGCGGGGAGTTTCGTCCCGGCGGCGGCCGCGAGACTCCGCGTCGTGGACCGCATCTTCACGCGGGTCGGCGCCAGCGACGACATCGCGGGCGGCCGGTCGACGTTCATGGTCGAGATGACCGAACTCGCGGAGATCCTGCGCGCGGCCACCGAGGACTCCCTGGTGTTGCTCGACGAAGTGGGACGCGGGACCTCGACGACCGACGGCCTCGCGATTGCGCGCGCCGTCACCGAGTACCTCCACGACGAGGTCGGCGCGACGACGCTGTTCGCGACCCACCACCACGAACTCACCGCGGACGCCGACCGCCTTCCGCAGGCCGTGAACCTCCACTTCGGGGCGACACGGGCCGAGGACGGCATGACCTTCGAACACGAAGTCCGCGAGGGAGCGGCGACCGCGTCCTACGGCGTGGAAGTCGCGCAGGCCGCGGGCGTGCCCGAGCCCGTCGTCGAGCGCGCGCACGAATTCCTGGACGCACACGACGACAGCGAGCCAGCAGGCGGGAGCAGCGGGGAGCGCGGAGTCGACGACCACACTGACGCCGTGGCGGCACTGCGAGACGTGAACGTCGCGGAACTCACGCCGCTGGAAGCGTTGAACGTTCTCAACGACCTCAAACGCGACCTCGACTGACTGCCGGCGCGGGGCCGAGCGGCCCTACGTGTCGACCGCCGAGAAGGACAGGCCGCTGGTCGCGAGCAGCCGGCGCGTCTTCGCAGTGACCGCTGGCGCGACGAGGACGCCGCGAACGGACGCGCCGGCGTGCAGGTCCTCGCGGAGCGCGTTCACGTAGCGCTCCAGTTGCGACGCGGCGGCCGGGTTGGCTCGCCGGGCCTTGAGTTCGACGGCGACGACGGCGCCGTCGCGGCCGCGGCCGTAGACGTCGACCCGGCCCGCTGGCGTCGAGCGTTCGGTCGCCAGCGGCCGGAACCCGGGTTCGACGAGGTCCGGGGACGAGAGCACGCGGTCCTTCAGGTCCGCCTCCGGGCGGGCAGCGTCGGTATCGTCGCTCGCGGGGTCGAACGCCGCGACGTGTGCGACAGCGCTGAATCGGACCGTGAGCGCGTCGGCAGCGTCACCGTCCCGGCCGCACCGGAGTTCCAGGCCTTCGTCCGTCGCAGCAACAGAAACGCGTCCGCCCGAGGACCACGCGTCCGGGTCGCGGCCGGTCGCGCCGTGGACGAGCACGGTGCCGTCGGGCTTGCAGAGCACCTGGCGCGTCCCCGTCGAGAGCAACCGCCCGGAGCGCCCCTCGACGATCACCGCACAGTCCCCGACCAGCGTGACGGCGAGCGCGTCGTCCCGGGCGTCGACGACGAACGCCGCGGCCCGCTGGGCGGTCGGGTCGGCGAGCGTGCGAGTCGTCACGACCGACTGTTCTGCGTGGACTGCCAAAAACGCCCGGATGCGAGCAGTCCGGGTGGAAAACCGAAAGAGGAGGGAGCGGTGACCGGCGACGCACGGGGCGGGTCAGCGGCAGACGGAACGTATGGCCACGTCGTCGAGCAACCGCACTGGACCCCGGGCGTCCGCCACGGAAACGCCGCAGCGACCGGGGAGCACCGGCCACGCACGTGAATCGTGACAGTACGGGATGGAAATAGTTGGGCCGAACATCTTCCCGCCACCGGGTAGCAGCTAATCGGTGCGTGTGGGGACTCCGCGAATCGACCGGTCAGGCGCCCTCGACGAGGCGGTCGAACTGCTCGGGGGGTATCGCGCCGCGGGCGGCGTGGCCGTCGTAGACGAAGGTCGGAATGCCGGTGATGCCGAGTTCCGTTGCCTCCTCGAATCGCGCGTCGAGTTCGTCGTCGAGGTGGTCGTCGGCCACCGCGTCCCGGACCTCGTCCCCGGGGACCCCGGCGTCGCCCGCGATGTCGACGAGCACGTCGACGTCGCCGATGTCGCGGCCCTCCTGCCACAGCGCTTCGAACGTGCGCTCGTGGAACGCGAGGAACGTCGCCTCGTCGGAGGACTGCTGGAGGAACAGCGCCACCTTCTGAGCGTTCCAGGAGTCGACGTCAAGCGAGAAGTCCAGGGTCATGTCCACGCCGTACTCGTCTTTGAGTCGCTCGACGTTGTCCCGGACCTCCGCGAAGTAGTCGTCGTCCTTGCCGTCCTCGACGTCGTGGTCGATGGTGCCGTCCTCGTTGCGTTTGTACCCGCGCAGGTCGAAGACGCGCCACTCGACGGCCGGTGGGTCGTCGGCCCGCTCGCGGTACTCCTGCATGGCCGCACGACCGAGGTAGCAGAACGGACAGACGTAGTCCGAGAACACCGTCAGCTTGTCCTGGGAGACCTGACTCATGGCCCGCTGTAGCAGCGCCGCCCCCAAAAGGCCGTCACCCGCGGCCAGGCGCGCTGGTTCGACCAGTCCCGCAGCTGCTCGCCCCCGTCGTTCTTTAAGTGCTTCTGGCGACAAGGAATAGATACGAAGGGCTTCTACGAGGAGAGTTCGCCACCGAGCACCTGCTGTGCCTCCCGTTTGGGACGCGCCAGAACAGGATATGTGGCGGCTGGCTCACGGCGTAGCCGCGGCTCCGTTGGGGAGGGTACTGTACTGCTGGGCCCAGTTGTGCGTCGGCCGCCGTCCGAGCGGCTACTGTTCGACTCACGGACGTTTCTTTAAGTGGTTCTGGCGACAAGGGGTAGATACGAAGGACTTCTCGGGAACTCGCGCCCGCCAGCGTCGGCTGTCTGCTCCGCGCAGCCGAGTGACTACAGCGGCCCCAGTCGTGACCGGCTGCGACGGATTGCGCATCTATCATCTCCCTTGCCCGCGTTTAAGTGGTTCTGGCGACAAGGGATAGATACGAAGGACTTCTCAGGGTGCTACCACCGTGCAGCCGTCGGCTCGTCGGGCGAGAGTTTAAAACCCGGGAGGCCGGACGGACTAGCGATGAGTGCAGACGGGAGCGACCACGTGCGCTGGGAAACCCGCGACGAGGACCGACGCGTCGAACACAGGCCCGGGTCCGGCGCGCTCTCCCGCGCACAGGCACAGCGCGACACGACAGTCCGGCGCTGGGGCGTCGTGTCCCCGAGCGCGACAGTCATCGGGCGCGCAGAGTCCCCGGACGCGGACCTCTCCGAGAGCGTGCGCCGCCTCCACGACGAACGCCACACCGCGACCGAGGGACACAGCCGCCGCGCCCACCACCTCGACCGCCTCCGCACCACGCAAGCGCTCTGCAACGCCGTCGACGTAACGCCGTGGCAGCGCGACGTCGCGCTCGGCGTGATGAGCGACATCGACCTCACCGAATTCGGTAGCCAGCGCGCCATCGAGAAGGTCGCGCTCGTCGTCATCCGGCACGTCGTCGACGTCGACCGGCGCCAGTACTTCGGCCTCGACGACCTCGACGCCGGCGACGTCTCCCCCGAACGCATGAACGACCTCTACGAGCAGTACAAGCGCCACGACGTCACCGACGAACCCGCATTCGACGCGCTGGCGGACCGCTACGACCTCGACAAAACCAGTCTGAACCGCCTCCGCCGCGTCCTCACCGAGCAACTCGAGGACGGCCTGCCGGCGTTCGGCCGGAACCCGCACCGCGACCCCCACCTCCCGGACGTCACCGAGCGCGACGTCCCGGACGCCGTCGACGCCTGACCGGCGCTCCCGGCCCCTGGTCGCCGTTCAGTCGAGGTGTTCGTCGAGGAACGCCTCGATGGCGTCCCCGCCCTGGAACCCCTCGGCCAGCCGCGCGACTTCTTCGCCGTTCTCGACGAGTACGAGCGTCGGCGCGCTCGAAATCGACCACTCCCCGACGAGACTGGCGTCGTCGCCGGGGTTGGCCATCGCCACGGTGATACCGGTCGCGCGAGCGACGTTGCCGAGGACCGGTTCGATGGCCGCGCACTTCGCACAGCCCTTCGTCCAGAAGTCCACGAGGACGCGGTCGTGCTCTTCGAGGACCGCCTGGAGTTCGTCGCTGTCAGCGACGCGTATGGGCTTCTGCGTGTCAGTCTGTGACTGCGTCGTCATGCCAGTCAGTACGATGCGAGCGCAGAAAAGGGCTGTTACGGCCGAGGCGCGTGCCGACATCCCGGAGCCGCGCTGTTCCGTGACCGCGTCCACAGGTACAGTGTTCGCGTCCCAGAACGACCCGGCGGTGGGGTCTCCGCCGGTGGTACTGGCCGGGCAGCTAGCAAAAGGAAGCGAGCGTGTTCGATTACTGACGTAATTCCCTGTGAAGTAGTATTAAGTACGACCAATTAAAATGATTTTTCTGGAACAATGGGCACCAACGTAGAAACGCGGCTGCTAGGGCGGAAGGTGTCGTTCACCTTCGCGGAACCGTGGCTGGCGTACTGGCTGGTAATCCTGCGCGTCACTGTTGGCTGGTGGATGCTGCACGCGGGACTCGACAAGTTCCTGGCGTGGCCGTTCGACGCGAGCTGGTTCGTCGGCGGTGCGGCAGCGGGGACGACGCTCGGCCCGATCGTGACGCTGTTCTCGGAGGGCGCAGCACTGTCGTTCGTCAATATCATGGTGCCCCTGGGACAGACGCTGATCGGGCTCGGACTCGTACTCGGAGCGCTCACCCGCCTCGCGTCGTTCTTCGGCGCGATGCTGATGACGTTCTTCTACTTCATCAACGGCGAGACCGGTGGGTGGGCCCACGGCCTCGTGACGGGCGAGTTGCTCGGACTGCTCCTCTTCGCGATGTTCGCGACGATCGGGGCCGGGCGCGTCCTCGGCGTCGACGCGTACCTCGCGGAGATGGACCTCTTCAAAAACAACGCGAGACTCCAGTGGCTGATCGGGTAACCGGTGATACACATGAGTGAATTCAATACAACTGACAAGATCGCAGCGTACGGTGGCGGCGGACTCGTCGTGCTCGGTGTCTTCGTGATCGGGCTGCTGGAGATGTTCCTGGGGAGCACGCACCCGGTGAGCGGCGAAGGCCAGATCGAGCACGAAGCCCTCGTCCCGCTGGAAGTACGATCGGGCATCATCCTGCTCGGACTGCTCATCTGGGCCGCGTACGCGGTCTACAAGGTCGTCGCAACCACCCCGGCCACCGACGCGAGGCGGACGGTCTGAGAGCCGGGTAGGCCCGCAGTCTCTTTTCGTTTATTCGTCAGAAACGGCACACAGCTGTAGCTCTAGAACAGTAGTCGTCGCGAACAGTCGAACCATCGCGGCCTACGCAGTGCCGACGCAAAAGCGTGCACTCCGCAGCGTGTTTCCGGACCGCGCTACCTGTTGCGGAGTCGGACAGCCGCGCCGAGTTATTCGAGTTCCGCGAGGTAGTCGGCGGTCTCGTCGGTCTCGAACTCGTGGAAGACGCCGGTCTCCGCGTCCACGGTGGCGACGCCGACGCCTTCGGGGCTGAGGTCGTCGTCGCGGCCCTCGTCGAGGGCGCGCAGCGCCAGGTCGACGCCCTCGTCCAGCGAGAGTTCCGCAACGTACTCGTCCTCGAGGAACTCCTGGATGGTCGAACGGTCCGAGCCGATGGCGACGGCCTTCCACTCGTTGGAGGTACCGGAGGGGTCCGTCTCGAAGAGGCGGGCTTCGCCGTCGGAGACGCCCGCGATGAGCAACGCGACGCCGAACGGCCGGGCGCCGCCGACCTGCGTGTACTGCTGGATGTGGTCGGTGACTTCCTTCGTGAGCGTGCGGACGCCGATGGGTTCGTCGTAGCGCACGCGCTCGACCTGCGCCTGCTGGCGCGCGTGATCGACGAGTTTCCGCGCGTCGGCGACGTGGCCGGCGCTCGCTGCGCCGACGTGGTCGTCGACCTTGTGGAGTTTCTCAACGCTCGATCCCTCGAGGAGGGGCGAGCGGGTGCGCTTGTCGACGACGAGGACGACACCGTCCTCGGTGCGGACGCCGATGCTCGCGGTGCCTCGCTTGACTGCTTCGCGCGCGTACTCCACCTGGTAGAGCCGGCCGTCCGGGGAGAAGATCGTGATCCCGCGGTCGTAGGCCTGCTGTTGGTTCTGACCCTGCATAGGTTCTCTTACCTCCACGGTAGGTCGCGCCCACGTAAAGGGCTTTGACATTCGGCAGAGCGCGACGCCGACGGCCCGACAGAATGCCGACGGCGAGTGTGTCGGCAGCCCGTGAACGTCGAGTCAGCCCGAGAAGTAGCGGCCGAAGACGAGCGGCGCGACCAGCAGCGTCAGCGGTACGAGCACCCAGACTTGGCCGGCGAGGACGTCGTACTGCCCGAGCGTGACCGACACGGGCGTGCCCTCGACGTAGCCGACGAGGAACTCGAAGCCGACCGTGAGCACCGTCCACCCGACGCCGATGGCCGCGAGTTCGGCGGTGGCGTAGGCGGTGCTGGTCGTCGCGAAGAACGCCGCGGACACGACGAGGATGGCTGCGACGAGCAGCAGCGTACTGACGACGTGCCCGGGGTACTCGCCGATGCGTGGAATCAACACGACCTCGCGGACGGCGCCGTTGGCGATGGCGACCACCGCCAGCAGCACCCAGACGCCCAGCGGAGCGAGCAGCGCGGACGGCCGAACGGACGAGACGGCAGTGGCGGGAGAGACTGATGCAAACATCACAGGTGACTGTACGCGGCCCGCGACGATAGCTGTTTTCTCAGTCACGCGTTCGCAGGGGTCGCGGCCCCTCTCGAAGAGTAGTTGAACCTCGGCCGTGAACGCCGACTATGGACGACGGGAAAGCGAGCCGACAGTTCTTCGACGAGTACGTCGCCGGCCGCACGGGCGCGGACCGCGCGGACGTCCGCCTCGGCCCGACGTACGGCGCGGACTTCGGCGTGGTGGACGTCGCGGACCGCGTGGTCGCGCTCGCGACCGACCCGGTGTTCGTGCTCCTGGACCTCGGCATCGAGCGCGCCGCGTGGTTCGCGTTCCACATCTGCGTCAGCGACGCGGCGCTCTCGGGCCTGCCGCCCGCGCACCTCGCGGTGAACTTCAACTTCCCGCCGGGCACAAGCGACGAGACGTTCGACGCCATCTGGTCGGTGTTCGACCGGGAGGCCCGCGACCTCGGTGCGAGCCTCACGACCGGCCATACGGGCACGTACGAGGGGGCCTCGTTCCCGACAGTGGGCGCGGCGACGGCGCTGTCCATCGGCGACCCCGCGGACCTCGTCGTGCCGACCGGCGCGCGGCCCGGCGACCGCGTGGTCGTGACGAAGGGGCCCGCCATCGAGACGACCGGCCTGCTCGGCGTGCTGTTCGGCGACCGCCTCCCGTTGGCTGCGTCGACCGCGGATGCCGCTCGCGACCGTTTCCGGGATGCCAGCCCCGTGCACGACGCGCTGACCGCGGCGGCCGCAGGCGACGTGTCCGCGATGCACGACGCCACCGAGCGCGGCCTGGCGAACGCGTTCCACGAACTCGCGGCCGCCAGCGGCGTCTCAATGGCCGTCGAGCGCGAGGCCGTGCCGGTCGCCCCCGGCGTTCGCGAGATCTGCGAGTACTTCGACATCGACCCGTGGGCCGCTTCCAGCGAGGGCACAGTTGTGCTCACCGTCGCGCCCGAGGACGCCGACAGCGTCCTCGCCGCGCTCGACGATGAGGGGATTCCAGCAGGCGACGTCGGCGTCGTCGCGGAGCACACGCCGGCAGGTTCCCGGGTGACGGTGGACGGTGACCCGCTCCCGGAGCCAGAATCAGATCCCCTGTGGCCGACGTACAAGGCCGCGCGCGAGCAGTTCGGCGAGTAGTAGACCGACTGCGGCGGCGTGGGTTCAGGCCACAACGGTGACGTTTCCGGACGCGTTCGCTTCCTCGACGAACCGCTCGCTGCCGGCGAACACGACGACGGTGTCGCCGGCGAGGCGGTCGACGCGGAACTCGGAGTCAGTGCCGGCTTCGGTGCCGAGTTCGCGGGCGGCCGCGGTGAACTCGTCGGCGTCCGCGGGGGTGTCCCAGCGTGTCACCCACGCGATGTGCCACGCGCCGGACTTTCGGAACACGACGACGCGGTCGTTCGCCCAGCCGGCGCTGGCGTTCGCAGCGACTGACTTGTTGGTGACGTCGCGCAGCGTGATGCGCGTGAGGAGTTCGCCGACGCGCACGGTCCGGGAGTCGACGCGGGTGTAGTCCTCCGGGGACACGTCGACGTCCAGGGCGGCGGGGTCGTCGGTTTTTCCGGGATGCAGGACGTTCTCCGTTGTCTCGGGAGCGTCCTCGTAGACGGCCGCGAGGTCGGTCGGGTCGTCGATGGTGGCGTTCACGTACTGCGCGCCGAAGTGGTACTGCGACCAGACGATGCGGTCGCCGGAGGACCCGTTCTCGTACCCCGCGGCGACGTACGCCGACTGGCGCTCCTCCTCGGGGAGGAATTCCTCGGAGTACGCGTCCGTGACGTAGACGGCGCCGCCCTCCACGAGCGAGCGGCGCGCGAGCTGCTCGTCCAGCGTCACGCGCTCCAGTGAGAGGCCGCCGAACCACGGCACCATCTCCTCGCGGACCTGCGCGACGTGCACGAACTCGTGTGCGACCACCTGCTCGACGCGCGAGCTGTCGGCCCCAGCCGGCGAGACGTAGACGGACGCGTCCAGGGTCGTGAGGCCGGTCGGCTCGCTCTCGTCGAGGGCCGGGTTCTCGACGCCGAACACGCGGAAGAACGGGACGTTACCGTAGTCGGCGGACTTGTACTGGGTGAGGTTGCGGACGACGACGCGCGTCCCCGGGAAGTCCGCCCCGAGGAGCCGCTGGACCCGCTCGTACGTCCGGTTCACGTCGACGTCGACCGACCCGCCCTCGACGACGACTCCCTCCGGCGCGTCAGTCGTCGTGTCGCCGGCTGCAGTAGTGGTTGCGGGCGTCGTGGGCTGGTCGATATCGCCGGGGTTGCTGGCGGCCGGGTGGTCCGCGGCCGGTGCGACACAGCCGGCCAGCACCAGCAGCCCGCAGACCGCCAGCACGCGTGGCCACCCGCCGTTCATGCGAACTGGTTACGGGAGCGACCCCAAACGAGTTGCGGTCGGTGTCAGGCCGTGAACTCCCGCCAGTGATTGATGCCCCAGTACATCGTGCCGGTGCAGACGAGCGCCGCGGCGAGGAAGTAGACGACGAGACTCGACCCGAGCACGCGCCCGGGGTTCTGGCCGGCGTACCGGAAGCCCTCGCCGGCGAGCGCGAGCAGCGTGAACCCGACGACCGACACCGCGGCGGTCGTCGTCAGAATCGGGAGTCCGCCCTCCTCGGGGTCTTCGAGTGACACGAGCGTGGTGACGAAGATGACGGCGCCGCCGAACACGTAGAACGGCAGGCGGCCCCTGAGGCCGGCGGTCCGCCCCTCGGTCAGCGCCACGATGCCGACGAACGCCGCCGTCAACACCACCGTCGCTCCGACGACCAGCGCGACCGCACGGCGCGCGAACGTTCGCTCCATGTAATCGGGTACTTTGCAGGCCAGAGAATAAGCCTGTGGGTGCACACGAAGCATTTAGTCCCCGCGGTCATAGGTACGCTCAGATGCCCGAGCGCGGCGACGAGCTTCACGTGACGGAGGGGGACCTCACCCTGCCGGCCATCGACGTACTGACTGGTCGGGGGTTCGTCACGGGTAAGTCCGGGTCCGGCAAGTCGAACACGGCCAGCGTCATCGTCGAGGAGCTGCTGGAGCACGAGTCGCGGCTCCTCATCGTCGACACGGACGGCGAGTACTACGGTCTGAAGGAGGACTACGAGGTGCTCCACCTCGGGGCGGGCGACCGCTGTGACGCCGTCGTCGGCCCGGGGGACGCCGAGGCGATCGCGGACGTCGCGCTGTCCGACGGCGTCCCGGTGGTGCTGGACGTCTCCGGGTTCCTGGAGGGCGACGACGCGGACCGCCTCGTGTACGAGGTGGCAAAGCAGTTGTTCTCGAAGTCGCGGGACGTCCGCCAACCGTTCCTGTTGCTCGTGGAGGAGGTCCACGAGTTCGTGCCAGAACAGGGCGGCCTGGGCGACGTCGGCGAGATGCTGGTCCGCATCGCGAAGCGCGGCCGGAAACGAGGCCTGGGGCTGTGCGGGCTCTCCCAGCGGCCGGCGTCCGTCGACAAGGACTTCATCACGCAGTGCGACTGGCTCGTCTGGCACCGGCTGACGTGGGCGAACGACACGCGGGTCGTGGACAAGATTCTCGGCGGCAACTACTCGACGGACGTGGAATCGCTGGGTGACGGTGAGGCGTTCCTCGCCGCGGACTGGGAGCAGTCCGTGCGCCGCGTCCAGTTCCGCCGGAAGCGCACGTACGACGCGGGCGCGACGCCGGGGTACGGCTCCCAGGAAACCCCTGACCTCAAGCCAGTCGACGACGAGTGGCTGGACCGATTCCGGGACGCGGAGCCCGCGGACGGCGACGACAGCGGGACGAGCGACGACACGGCCGATGAGACGTCGACCCAGTCATCGACGTCCGACAGCGGCTCGGAGCGTGGGAACGGCGGCGAGGGCGGAAGCGCCGAGAACGGAACTGACGGCGAAAATGACGCCGCGGACAGTTCGACCGACAGTTCAACGGGCGGCGGGTCGGCGTCGGCCGGGGCGGCTGACGGCTCCGCGGGACCGCCGACCCCGCCCGCCGGGTCGAACGGGGCACCCGCGACGGACGCGAAGACGGCCGTCTGGGAGCTCGGACAGCTCGTCGCGCACGTCACGAGCGTCGCCGTCCGGCGGAGCGCCGTGGGCCTGGCGCGATTCAGCGTGTTCGCGGCGCGGTCGACGGACTCGGGACTACGGCGACTCGGCTTCCGGACCAGGTCGATGGGGTCGCGTGCGCTGGCGACGGTCACCAGCGACCGCGTCTCCTCGCCGATCACGACGGGCGACGACGGCGGCATCGAGCGGTGGTCCGACACGCCCCGGAGCCCGGTCGCCGACCGCCTCGTCGGCCTCTCGGTCGTGCTCGCCGTCGTGCTGTTCGCGTACGCGTTCGTGGCGCTCGTCTGACCGGCGGGGACGCAGTGCGCTGTTCGGCGCCAGTTTGTCGTGAGGGAGTCGTCTATAGGGTGACCGACGAGTCAGTTACGCTGTGTCCAGATTTCGGCGGCGGCGGATGAAGTAGATCGGTCCGGTCACGACGGAGGACAGCACGCCGGCGAGCACGAGGCCGCCGGCGAGGTAGGGGACGATGCCGGTCGTAATCTCCCCGCGGAGCACGGGCACCGCGACGACAGTTTCCAGGACGAGCGTGCCGGAGACGACGTACAGCCACGGGTTGGGCTGCCAGTCGGTGTCCGAGTCCGCGAGACTGGCCGCGTCCTCGACGAGCCACAGCGTGCCGGCGAGGCCCGCCAGGAAGTACGGGACGAGGACGACGTACGGGAGGAGGGTGGCGTCGCCGGGCGTGCCGGTGTCGAAGACGCCGAACCCGAAGACGAGGCCGACGGCGACGCCGACCAGTGTGGCTGCCAGCGGGACGACTAGCAGCCACGCGGACCGGTCGCTGAGCCCCGGTCGCGCACCGGAGTCGTCGCCCGGTTCGGTGACGTCGTCGCTGCGGTCTGCTTCGTCGCTTGCGCGGGCGCTGTGGGACGCTGTCGCGCCGTCGCTGCCAGGGGTGGACGCACCGGCCGCCCTCGCGGTCGTTTCTGACGGCCACCGTACGTCGAGCCGGTGGACGCCGTCGAGTGCCGATACCTCGAAGCGCGTGACGCCGGATGCGTCGTGGAGTCTGACTGTTCCCATCGGTGGTGGCTCTCGGGGAACACCGACTTCCACTCCGCCGTCCCCGGATAGTGTCGCCACTACGCCGGGCAAAGCTTATGCGGCCGGAGTGAAAAGGGACAGTTGTCCTACCAGCTGCCCTTTTCGGTGCTGTACCCTGAGTTTGGATTAGTGCCAACTCAGTCACCCCCAAAGAAGGTTATCGAACCAGACTGACCTGTTCGGTGTAACTGACCAACGAATCCCGAGACTAGGACGAGTTTCTTGTATTTCCCTCTGTTCTTTGATACGACTGTCTGTGGAGGGATTGCCGGGCACTCGTCAGGTCACTTCGGGACCGTGCGGCCGCTATCGAGGTCGCGGCGCCGAGGGCGAGACTGTCCCAGTGGACGACCTACCGCGGGCTGACGCACCCTGCGCCGGAATGGCGTTGCGGTCAGTGGTCGAGTGAACCGTCGCTCCAGCGGGCCAGTGGCTGAGCTTGGGCGCGGCCTCGACCCGGAGCCTTCTTGGGCGCTCCCGACCGACCACTGCAATCATGACCGCGCGGAGGACGCCATGGGGATAGTCGAGGAGTTCCTCGACCTGAAGGCGGGGACAGACGCCGACCTGCTGGCGATGCAGGTCGGTGACTTCTACGAGTTCTTCGCCGAGGACGCCCGCGAGGTGGCCGAGGTCCTGGACCTGCAGGTCTCCGAGAAGTCCGCGCACGGGTCGTCGTACCCGATGGCGGGCGTGCCGGTGGACGACCTGACGCCGTACCTCGCGGCGCTCGTCGAGCGCGGCTACCGGGTCGCGATCGCCGACCAGTCCGAGGACGGCGGCGACATCGAGCGCGACATCGAACGCGTCGCGACGCCGGGCACGTTCGTGGATTCGACTGGCGCGGACGCCCGCTACCTCGCGGCGGTCGTCCGCGACGACGACTGGGGGCTGGCGTTCGTGGACGTGACGACGGGGCAGTTCCACGTGACGGACGCGGACAGCGAGACGGCGGCGGTGACGGAGCTCCACCGGTTCAGCCCGGAGGAGGTGCTGCCGGGCCCCGACCTCCGAGGTGACGACGACTTCCTCGGCGCAATCCGGGAGCGCGCGGACGCAACACTGACACTTCACGAGGCGAACGCGTTCGCGCCCGGGAAGGCCGCCCACAGCGTCCGCGAGCAGTTCGGCGACGGCGCGCTGGAGAGTCTCGGGGTCGAGCGGGACAGCCCGGCGGCGCGGGCGGCGGGCGCAGCCATCGACTACGTCGCGGAGACCGACGCGGGCGTGCTGGCGTCGCTGACGCGCCTCCAGCCGTACCGCGCGGACGACCACGTGGAACTGGACGCGACGACCCAGCGCAACCTCGAACTCACTGCGACGATGGGCGGCGACGGGGACGGGTCGCTGTTCGCGACGGTCGACCACACGGTGTCAGCGGCCGGCGGCCGCCGCCTGGAGGCGTGGCTTACGCGGCCGCTCCGGGACCGCGAGGAACTGGCGCGCCGGCAGGCGGCGGTCGGGGCACTGGCGAGGGCGCCGCTCGCGCGGGACGCGCTCCGAGACGTGCTCGGCGACGCCTACGACCTCGAACGACTCGCGAGTCGCACCGCGGGCGGCCGAGCGGACGCCACCGACCTGCTCCGAATCCGGGACACGCTGGCCCGCCTCCCCGACGTCGCCGACGCGCTGGCGTCCGACCCGGAGCTCGCTGACTCACCGGCCGCCGCGGTTCTCGACCGCGTGGGCCGCGAGACGGCCAGCGAGGTGCGCGCGGACCTGGACGCCGCGCTCGCCGAGGACCCGCCGAAGACGCTCCGCGAGGGCGGCCTGCTGTGCGAGGGCTACGACGACGACCTGGACGACCTCATCGCCGAACACCGCGAGCACCGGTCGTGGCTCGAGGGGCTTGCCGCACGCGAGAAGGACCGCCTCGGTGTCACCCACCTCCAGGTCGACCGGAACAAGACCGACGGCTACTACCTCCAGCTCGGGAACTCCGAGACGGAGGCCGCCCCCGAGGCGTACCGCGAGGTCAAGTCCCTCAAGAACTCCACGCGGTACACCACCGAGGAACTGGAAGACCGAGAACGCAGGATACTGCGGGTGGAGGAGGAGCGCGCCGACGTCGAGTACCGCCTGTTCTGCGAGCTGCGGGACTGGGTGGGCGAGCACGCCGGCGTCCTGCAGCGCGTGGGTCGCGCACTGGCTGAACTGGACGCCCTCGCCAGCCTCGCCGAGCACGCCGCCGCAAACCGCTGGACGCGCCCCGAACTCGTGGACGGCGACGACCTCCGGATCGAGGGCGGACGCCACCCGGTCGTCGAGCAGACCACGGAGTTCGTGCCGAACGACGCGGCGTTCGGCGACGGCCGCCGGTTCCTCGTCGTCACGGGCCCGAACATGAGCGGGAAGTCGACGTACATGCGGCAGGTCGCGCTCGTCGTCCTGCTCGCGCAGGTCGGGAGCTTCGTGCCCGCCGACGACGCGCGCGTCGGCCTCGTGGACGGCATCTACACGCGGGTGGGCGCGCTGGACGAACTCGCCCAGGGCCGCTCGACGTTCATGGTGGAGATGCAGGAGTTGAGCCGCATCCTGCACGCCGCGACCGACCGCTCGCTCGTCATCCTGGACGAAGTCGGACGGGGGACCGCGACCTACGACGGCATCAGTATCGCGTGGGCGGCGACGGAGTACCTCCACAACGAGGTGCGCGCGAAGACGCTGTTCGCAACGCACTACCACGAACTCACGGCGCTCGCCGACCACCTCGGGGACGTCGCGAACGTCCACGTCGCCGCAGCGGAGCGCGACGGCGACGTGACGTTCCTGCGGACGGTTCGTGAGGGCGCGACAGACCGCTCCTACGGCGTCCACGTCGCGGACCTGGCCGGCGTTCCGGCGCCCGTCGTCGAGCGCTCCCGTGACGTCCTCGACCGCCTCCGCGAGGAGAAGGCCGTCGAGGCTCGCGGGTCGGCCAGCGAACCAGTACAGGCCGTCTTCGATCTCGAGTCCGGTGAATTCGCGTCACCGAACAGCGACGAGGAGCGTGACTCGAGCGCAGACGTGGCGAGCGACGGCGGCGACGCCGAATCCGGAGAGACCGTTCCGCCGGATGTCGAGGCCGTCCTGGAAGACCTGCGGGACGTGAACGTCAACGAGACGCCGCCCGTCGAACTGCTGTCGAGAGTCCGGGAGTGGCAACAGCGACTCGACGACTAGCCAGAAACCGCCGACCGCGTCCAGGGCTGGCTATCCCTGGCCGACCATCGAATCCCCGACTGCCCTACCCCTGACCGACCATCGAGTCCTCGTCTTCGAACTCCTGCTCGCGGAGTTCGTACTTCTGGACCTTCCCGGTCGCCGTCGTCGGGAGGTCGTCGACGAACTCGACGCGGCGCACGGCCTTGTACGAGGCGAGGTTCTCGCGAGTGTAGTCGACGAGGTCGGTCTTCGTGACGCCGGGGCTTTCGGGGTCGCCCGAGGACGGGACGACGAACGCTTTCGGGGTTTCGCCCCAGTCTTCGTGCGGGGAGGGGACGACGGCGACTTCGCTGACCGCGTCGTGCTCGAAGAGCGCGTCCTCCAGTTCGATCGAGGAGATGTTCTCGCCGCCGGAGATGATGATGTCCTTCTTGCGGTCCTGGATGGAGATGAAGCCGTTCTCGTCGACGACCGCGAAGTCGCCCATGTGGTAGTAGCCCTCGGCGCGCTCGGTGAACGCGCGCTCGGTTTCCGCCGGGGCCTCCCAGTACTCTTTCATCACCTGGTTGCCGGAGACGACGATTTCGCCGATGGTTTCGTCGTCCCAGGGGACGTCCTCGCCGTCCTCGTCGACGACACGGACCTCGGTGCCGAGGAACCCGATGCCCTGGCGTTTCTTCAGCGAGTACCGGTTCTCGTCGTCGAGGAGGCGGCCGGCCTCCGAGGTGGTGACCAGCGGCCCGGTCTCGGTCGCGCCGTAGACGTGCACGAGGTCCCAGCCGAACTCGTCCTCGACGGTCCGGATGGTCGCCTCCGGCGGCGCGCTGCCAGCGGTCGCCGCGCGCACGTCGGCGTCGCCCGTGGTCTCGACGTCGTGGTCGTCGTAGTAGTTCTGGAGCATGTTCAGCACGGTCGGCGCGGCACACAGGTAGGAGACGTCCTCCGCACGGACGGTGTCGAAGATCGACTCTGCGTCCACGCCGCGGGTGCAGACGTGCGTCGCGCCCGCGCCGGTGACGGCGTAGATGTGCCCCCAGCCGTTGACGTGGAACATCGGGAGCGTCCAGAGGTACGTGTCGGTGTCCCGGACGTCCTGGTGGTACGAGACGAGGAACGCGTGCAGCGTCTCGTTGCGGTGCGTGCGGCAGACGCCCTTCGGGTCGCCAGTGGTGCCGGACGTGTAGTTGATGGTGACGACGTCGCTCTCGTCCATCTCGGGGCGTTCGTAGTCCGGGTCGGCGTCCGCGAGGACGGCGTCGAAGTCCTGCCAGTCGCCGTCGACGGCGTCCGCGTCGTTCGTGACGAACGTCGCGGTCGGGACCTCGTCGCGAATTGCCTCGATCTTCCCGGCGTACTCGTAGTCGGCGTAGACGGCGGAGACGCCGGCGTCGTCGAGGATGTACGCGAAGTCCTCCGGGGTCAGCCGGTAGTTCAGGGGCGTGTGAATCGCGCCGGCCTGCATCGTGCCGTAGGCCGCTTCGAGGTGGTAGTGCGTGTTCGGGTCGAGGACCGCGACGCGGTCACCGGGGTCGACGCCGGCCGACTGCAGGACCGCCGAAAAGCGGTCGGCGCGGTCGCCGAGTTCGTCGTACGTGTACCGTTCGCCGGTGGTCGCGACGACGGCCGTCTCGTCGCCGTAGTACTTGCGGGCCCGGTCGAGAAAGTCGGTGACGAGGAGTGGACGTTCCATGTGTGAAATACTTCACGGAGATTCGTGAAATCCGTTCGGGTCGGCTCAGTCTCTGCCGCCCGCTGGCTGCAGGGCCGTCCGCCGAGCGCGGGTGAAGTGGTCCGCCGAGCGCGGGATTGATACGCCGGCCGCGCCTGCCTGCGGGTATGAGCGAGGACGACGCCGGCGCGGGGTGGCCGCGGTGAGCGACCGCATCCGCGAACTCGACGACGCGACGGTCGCCCAGATCGCGGCGGGCGAGGTGGTCGAGCGGCCGGCGAGCGTCGTGAAAGAGCTCGTGGAGAACAGCCTGGACGCGGACGCCGCGAGCATCGACGTGACCGTCGCGGACGGCGGGACCGGCCGCATCGTGGTCGCCGACGACGGCCGCGGCATGAGCGAGGAGAACCTGGCGGCAGCAGTCCGCCAGCACACCACGAGCAAACTCGGGGACGCCAGCGAACTCGACGCCGTGGCCACTCTCGGCTTCCGGGGGGAGGCGCTGTACACTATCGGGTCGGTGTCGCGGATGACGGTGACGTCGCGACCCCGTGACGCTGGCGACACGGGCGCGCAGGTGACCGTCGAACACGGCGAGGTCGGCGACGTGGAACCTGCAGGCCGACCGGCGGGGACGACGGTGGAAGTCGCGGACCTGTTCGCGGAGACGCCGGCGCGCCGCAAGTACCTGAAGCGTCCCGCGACGGAGTTCGCGCACGTCAACCGCGCCGTGACGCGGTACGCGCTCGCGAATCCCGAGGTCGCCGTGTCGCTGACCCACGACGGCCGCGAGGTGTTCGCGACGACGGGCACGGGCGACGTACGGGACGCCGCGCTATCGGTATACGGCCGCGAGGTCGCACAGTCGCTGGTGCCCGTGGATGCGACGCCCGACGGGAGCGTCGAGCGCGTCCACGGCTACGTCTCCGACCCGGAGACGACGCGGTCGACCCGCGAGTACCTCGCGACGTACGTCAACGGCCGCTCCGTACGCGACGGCGTGCTCCGGGACGCGGTCCTGGACGCGTACGGCGGCCAGCTCGCGAGCGACCGCTACCCGTTCACGGCGCTGTTCGTAGAGGCCAGGGGCGTGGACGCGAACGTCCACCCCCGCAAGATGGAGGTGCGCTTCGAGGACGAACGCGGCGTCAAGCGCGCCGTCGAGCGCGCGGTCCGCGACGCGCTGCTGGACGCAGGCCTCGTCCGGTCACGCGCGCCGCGCGGCCAGTCGAAGCCGGGGGACGCGGAGATTTCGCCAGGGGACGGGCCCGAGTCGCAGGCGCGCGATAATCGCGGGGGCCACGAGGACCGCGACGCGGACGCTGTCGGAACAGCAGACACAGCCGGAACGCCGGGCAAGAGTGACGCGGCCGGTGGCGCACCCGTCGACGAGCGCGTCACGGAACAACACAAGCCAGACCGCCCCACGGAACAGCACCAGCCAGACCGGGACGACGAGACTGCCGGCAGGACCACGGAACCCGGTGAGTCAGCGACCGGACGCGACGGGAACGCGGCTGCGGCGCCTGCCGACAGCGTAGTCGAGGAGGACACTCACTCGTTCGAGCCGCCGACCGAGAACGCTCGGTTGCCCGGCGTGTCGAACGCCGCAGGTGCGGCTTCGAGTGCAGCGAGCACCACAGCCACAGGCGGGGTTGGGGACGCAGACTTCGAGTCGCTGCCCGCGATGCGGGTGCTCGGACAGTTGCAGGACACGTACGTCGTGGCAGCGACTGACGACGGCCTCGTGCTCGTCGACCAGCACGCGGCCGACGAGCGCATCCACTACGAGCGCCTCCGCGAGCGCGTCGGCGGCGACTCGCAGGCGCTCGTCTCGCCAGTCGAACTGGAACTGACGGCGGGCGAAGCCGGGGTGTTCGACGCGGCGGCCGAGGACCTCCGCGCGCTGGGGTTCCGGGCGGACCTCGACGGTCGAACGGCGCGGATAACGGCGGTGCCGGCGGTGCTGTCGGACGCGCTCGACCCGGAGGTGGCGCGGGACGTCCTCGCCGAGTTCGTCGCGGACGCGGACGGCGACCCGGTGGCTGACGCCGCCGACGAACTCCTCTCGGACCTCGCGTGCCGGCCCGCAGTCACCGGGAACACGTCGCTGACGGAGGGGTCGGTCGTCTCGCTGCTCGCGAGGCTTGACGACTGCGAGAACCCGTACGCGTGCCCGCACGGCCGCCCGACGCTGATTCGCGTGGACGGCGACGAACTTGCCGAGCGCTTCGAGCGCGACTACCCCGGTCACGGCGGCCGGCGGCGGGAGTGAGTCGGGGAGATCCACCCAACGACGGGCCGGGAGACGGCGGGAGTTAACTGGTCGCCCGACGACCGTTCCGTATGGACCTCGTGACGTTCGGCGAGACGCTGCTGCGGTTCTCGCCGCCCGGACAGGAGCGCCTGGAGCGCGCGACCGAACTGGAGTTCCGCGCGGCGGGCGCGGAGAGCAACGTCGCCGTCAACGCCGGGCGCCTCGGCGCGGAGACGGCGTGGCTGTCGAAGGTGCCGGACTCGCCGCTCGGTCGGAAAGTCACCGCGACGCTGCGAGCGCAGGGGACGGAGCCGGTCGTGGCCTGGAGTGAGACCGGACGCCAGGGCACGTACTACCTCGAGCAGGCCGGCGATCCCCGGGGCGCGAACGTCGTCTACGACCGCGCGAACGCCGCGGTCACGACGGCGACGCCGGACGAACTCGCAGTCGAGCGCGTCGAGGCCGCCGACTACTTCCACACGAGCGGCATCACGCCCGCGCTCTCGGAGACGCTGGCGGGGACGACGGCTGCGCTGCTGGACCGCGCGACGCGCGCCGGGACGACGACGGTGCTCGACGTGAACTACCGCGCGAAGCTCTGGGGCCCGGAGGCGGCCCGCGAGGTGCTCGTGTCGCTGTTCCCAGACGTGGACGTCCTGGTCGTCGCTCATCGGGACGCCGAGCACGTGCTCGCCCGCGACGGCAGCGCGGCGGACGTCGGCCGTGGGCTGGCTGCCGACTTCGACTTCGAGACGGTGGTCGTCACGCGCGGCGCGGACGGCGCGCTGGCGGTGCACGACGGGACAGTGGACGAGCAGGCGGCGTTCGACGCGGACACCCACGACGCAATCGGGACGGGAGACGCGTTCGTCGGCGGATTCCTGGCGCGACGCATCGAGGAGGGGTCTGTGCCCGACGCGCTCGAGTGGGGCGCGGCGACGGCAGCGCTGAAGCGCACGATTCCGGGCGACGTCGCGCTGGTCACCCGCGAGGAAGTCGAGGGCGTGCTCGCGGGCGACGGAGACGGTATCGACCGCTGAGGGCGGAACGCAGCGGGAAAACTACCGTCCGAGGGGCGTGGTACCGATGCACAATTCTAGCGATAGGCGGGCTAACAGGTGGCCACAAAGGGTTTTCCGTGAACTGCAGTTGGGATGGACGCGATGAAAGGGTCAGCGACCGCTGTACTGCTGGCAGTGCTGGTTGCCGCGAGCGCCGTGACGGGTTCGGCCGCGGCCGCAGCGACCAGTGGACAGGGCAGTACCGCGATGACAGACGCACAGGACGGATCGGCGTACGCCGGGACGCACGTGAGTTTCGACGTCCGGGACGACGCCGTGGTGAACTACGCAGTGGGCGGTGACACTGCCCTGGACAGCGTGACGGTGCAGTCCGAGTCCGAGACGAGCGGGAGCGTCGGCGCTGGCGTGGACCTCTCGGCGGTGACGAACGTCCGCGGGAGCGCGCTCTCGCTGCGCAGCGACGTGGACGTCAGCGCCGAAATTTCCACCGAGGGCGCCGCGTCGATGAGCGCGCACGACAACGACCACGGCATCCTCGTCGTGAACGCGGGCGGTGAGGACCAGGTCGTCGTGGCGAACGTCTCCAGCGGGGCGACGGCCGAGCGCAAGTCCGACAGCCGGGTCGAAGTGACGACGGCCAACGGCACCGAGGGCACGTTCATCGTCGTCGGGAACGGCTCGGTGACCGTCAACGAGGCGGGCGACGTGTCCGCGGACCTCGACGGCGACTCGCGGCTCGTGTTCCGGGCGTACCCCGACGAGAAGTCCGAGCAGTCCGAGCAGACCGAGGAGTACATCGCGTCCGGGAAAGCCACCGGCGAGGTGTACGTCGAACAGCGCGACGGTGAGGTAGTCGCAGACACCGTCTCGTACAGCGAAGACACGGCTATCGAGGCCGAACAGTCCGCCGAGGACACGGTGTCGGTGGCCGTCGACCGCGCCCAGGAGGAGGGCAAGATCGTCGTCACGAGCGTGAGTGAGGCGGCGGTCGGCAGCGTCTCCGACCTCGCGGTGACTGTCGACGGCGAATCCGCCGCCGAGGCGTCCTCGTACAGCGAACTCGAGAGCGCCATCGGCGGCGACTCATCGAAGTACGTGGTCGAACAGTCGTCGTCGGCCGACGCGAAGGCCGACGTTTACGTCGCGGTCAATCACTTCTCCGAGCGCCAGATCGAGATGACTGGCAGCGAGACCACCGAGTCCGGTGACGACGGCGGCGAGACGGGCGGCGACACGCCCGGCTTCGGCGTCGCGGCCGCGCTCGTCGCGGTGCTGGCTGCGGCCCTCTACGCGCTCCGGCAGTAGCAGAGCCAGCCACCGCAACCGCGTCAGGAGTGAAGCGCAGTCCGAGATTTTCCGGAAATTCGATCGTTTACGTCACGTTCTGACCGCCTCGCGAGCAGCGAATTTGCTCCAGTACGACCAGTCAGTCCGCCCCCGAACGACCAGCCAGTCCGCCCCCGAAAGGCCTTATCCGTGCCCGCGCAACCCCCCGGCATGGCTCGGTCCCTGCTCGTCGTCGCAATCGCCCTCCTCGCGGTGAACGCCGGCTGTGCCGGGTTCGGCGGCCAGTCGACGACCACCACGGACGCACCCGCAACGACTGCGGAACCCACGAGAAAGACGACTGCGGAACCGACGAGAAAGACGACTGCGGAACCGACGCAGACGCAGCCAGTGATCGCCGCGCCGGGGTTCAATGGGGGGACGCTCGTGGACCCGCTCGCGCTCGCCGACGCGCACGCCGGCTGGTTGTCCGGGAAGTCCTTCGCGCGAGAAGACAATCAGACGACGCGGACCGCCGGGAACACGTCGTGGATTGCCACGACGATTCGCGTCGAGAACGAGTCGCGGTGGGAGACCCGGCAGGCGTTCACCGGCGCACACTCCTACACGATGGCTGACGGAACAGTGCTGCAGTACGCGAACTCGACGCACGTCTACCATCGGCTCGATTCCGGCGACGGGAACGTCACGTACGGCGTGCAGCCGAACACGTGGGCCACCAGTTCCGCGCCGGACTCGCTCGAACTGGTCGAACGTCGGCTCGCCCGGGACTACGTCTACGCCGTGTTCTCGACGGCGTCGTGGACGACTATCGTCGGCGAAACGTCCGCGAACGGGACCACCGTCTACGACGTGCTCGGCAACGCGAGCGGCGAAACCCGGTTCCGGGGAGCGACCGTGCGGAACTTCACTGTCGAGGCAGCGGTAACTGGCGACGGATTCGTCCAGGAGATGGCGGTCTCCTACGAGCAGGACGACGCCGTCGTTTCGCGCACGGTGTCGTTCTCTGACGTCGGTGAGACGACCGTGGACCGGCCCGAGTGGTTCGACACGGCGGTGAATCGGACTGAACAGGACTGGGACGTCGCCGACTGAGGCGCTTCGAGGACGGGACCCAGCCAAACAGCGGTGGCCACCGGAACGCGGCGAGGGGGTCGCCGGACAGAAACCATTTCTCGGGGGCGGCCGTCCGTCCGGGCATGACGCGTCCACACGTCGTCGTCGTCGGAGCGTACGGGAGCGCTGGCGTCGCGGCCGCCGAGGTGCTGGCTGACGCGGACGTCGAACTCACGCTCGTCGACGACGGCACCCCGGGCGGCGGCCTCTGCATCCTGCGTGGCTGCATGCCGTCGAAGGAGGTACTGTCCGCCGCCGCACACCGCTACCAGACCCGCCACGACCACCGACTGACCGGCGACCCGCCGGCCGTCGACCTCGACGCCGTCGTCGAGACGAAAGACGACCACGTGCTCGGGTTCGCCGAACACCGCCGCGACGCTGTCCACGACCTCGCGGAGCGCGAGAACGTCACGTTCCACCACGAGACCGCCGAGTTCGTGGACGACTGCGTGCTGGACGTGGGCGGCGAGCGCGTGGACGCCGACTACGTCGTCGTCGCGACTGGCTCGGGCCTGAACGTCCCGGACCTCCCGGGTCTCGGCGACGTGGACTGGATGGGGAGCAGAGACGTCCTCGACGCGACCGACTTCCCGGACTCCGGCGTCGTCATGGGGTTCGGATACGTCGGCCTGGAGCTCGTGCCGTACCTCTCGGAGGCCGCTGGCATGGACCTCACGGTCATCGAGCACGACGACCGGCCGCTGGAGGACTACCACCGGTCGTTCGGCGAGGAGCTGCTGGACATGTACCGCGAGGAGTTCGACGTCGACGTCCGGACCGAGGTGTACGAGGAGCGCGTGGAACCGACGGCCGACGGCGGCGTCCGACTCCACCTCGAGGACGGGACGACCGCCGAGGGCGACCAGTTGTTCCTGTTCACGGGCCGGCGGCCCTCGTATCCGGACGGGCTGGACGCGACGAGCCTGGACCCCTGGCCGAACTGGGTACAGGGGACGCTGCAGTCCGTCGACGACGAGTGCGTGTTCGTCGTGGGGGACGCCAACGGCGAGCGGATGCTGCTGCACAACGCGAAAGAGGAGGGCTACCTGGCGGGGCGGAACATCCTCCACCGCGAGGCGGGTGAGGAACTGGAGCGCTACGACCCGCTCCCGCACAAGGTGATGTTCTCTGGGGCTGGCGTCTACCCCTTCGCGTCGCTCGGGCTGACCGCCCCGGAAGCACGGGAGGTGGGCCGGGACGTAGTGACCGCGCAGCGCGACGCGACCGACGACGGCGTGTTCAAGACGAAGGACGTCCCGCGCGGAACCGCGCGCCTCGTCGTGGACGCCGACGACGGCACAGTCCTGGGGTACCACGGTCTCCACTATCACGCGGACGTGATGGCGAAGACGATGCAGGTAGTCCTGGAAGCGGGGATGGACGTGCGCGAGGTTCCCGACCGCGCGTACCATCCGACCACCCCGGAGATCCTAGACGGCCTGTTCCGCGAGACCGCCGACCAGCTCTGAGCGTCAGGTGGATTCGTGGTCCTCGAGGACGCTCTCGACGGCGCTGGCCAGGTCCTCGAAGCGGTCCGTCGGGAGGCGGTCGGTCGTCACGAACGTGCCGTGGTAGTCGCCGATGACCCTGGTGAGGTAGCCGTGCTCGAACACCCGGATGGTGAACTGGTACTCGCCGAGCTCGGAGCCGTCGTAGATGGTCTTGGACCGGAACCCGAGGCGTTCGTTGTCGGCGAACCCGACGATGTTCGCGCCGGGTTCGAGGTCGTCGCGGAGGTACAGTTGTTCCTCCCCGACGGTGTCGAAGTACGTGACGCTGCGGAGGCGGTCGCCCACCGTGGTCCGACACGCTGACACGAGTTCGTTCGCGAGGTCCTCGGACACGTAGTCTGCTTCGCTGCTCATGTGTGACCACGAGGGAGCCAGGGGCAAAAACCACGCGAGTGATTCTCAGGCGTTGGGATACCACATCGGGCATCACTGGGCGCGAACCCGGCGAAGCGTCCCGGGTACGGTTGAGGGACCTGTTCGAGACGGGCGTCGACCGCACGCGCCGCGAGCGCTGACACCCGCCCCGCGGCGCCGCTGGCAGACAACGTTTTTGTCCTCAGGGGAGAGTGGGGCGAACGGATGGCTTCCCGACGACAGGACGCCGCGGACTACGGGGACGCCGTGACGCTCCCGGACGGCCGGTCGCTCGCGTACGCCGAGTACGGCGACCCCGACGGTTTCCCCGTGTTCTACTGCCACGGGACTCCGGGGTCGCGCATCTCCGGGAGCATCGCCCGGGACAGGAAGGCCGACGCCGGCGCGCGCGTCGTCGCGCCGGACCGCCCCGGGTTCGGTCGGTCGGACCCCGACCCCGAGCGGACGCTCAGCGACTGGGCGGACGACGTCGCAGCGCTCGCGGACAGCCTCGGCATCGCGAAGTACGGCGTCGTCGGGTTCTCCGGCGGCGGTCCGTACGCGCTGGCGTGCGCCGCGCACCGACCAGTTCGAGTGACGCGGTGCACGGTGGTCTCGGGCGTCGCCCCGCGCGGGGTCGCTGACGCCGGCCTCAGCCGGTTCGACCGCACGCTCAAGGCGGCGGCGCGCCTGTCGCCGCACCTCGGCCGGCCGTTCGTGTGGGCGATGCGGCGCGTCATCGGGGACGCGGACTCGTTCTCGGACGTGGTCGGTGACCCGAAGGACGGCGACCTGGCGGACCCGCGACTCGGCGAGACGGGACGCATCATGCTCTCGGACTTCCGGGAGGGAGTCCGCCAGGGGTCGCGAGCGGTGGCGACGGACTACGCCGTGCTCGGCAGCGAGTGGGACTTCGACCTCGCGGACGTCTCGGTGCCGACGCGCGTGTTCCACGGGAGCGACGACGACCGCGTGCCGCTGGCCGCCGGCAAACACCTCGCGCGCAAGGTGCCGGACGCCAGACTCACCGTGATCGACGGCGCGGACCACTTCCGACCCATCATCGAACACGTCCACGACATCTACGGCTGGGTGGTCGGCGACGAAACCGGGGCCTGGCCGAGACGGAGACGTCGGTCGCGGAACGACCGGATCACCGAGGATGAAGCGTCCAGTGAGGGCGCACGCGACCAGGATTCCGGGAAAGTGACGACTGTCGACGACTGAGGCCACGACCGGCAGGTTGCCGAACAGGCCGGGTTACGAAGAGACTGCGCAGCCCTCGGCGTATTCGACCTCCTGCACGGAGTCGATGTCGGGGTTCTCGCTGCAGACCGGGCAGTCGGGGTTCGTCTCGACCGGGACCGTCTCGAAGGTCATGTCGGCGGCGTCGTAGAACAGCAGCCGTCCCGTGAGCAGGTCGCCGTAGTCCAGCAGCCCCTTCACGCACTCGGTGGCCTGGATGCAGCCCATCGTTCCGGGGAGGATGCCGAGCACGCCCGCCGTCGCGCAGTCCGGAATCGTGCCCTCCGGCGGCGCTTCCGGGAACAGGCACCGGTAGCAGGCGCTGCCCGGTTCGTAGGTGATGGCCTGACCCTCGAAGCGGTAGATTGCGGCGTGACTGAACGGAACCCCGCGGAGCGCGCAGGCGTCGTTGACGAGGTACCGCGTCGGGAAGTTGTCCGAGCAGTCCACGACGAAGTCGACGCCGTCGAGGTGGTCGTCGACGTTCGACTGGTCGAGGCGTTCGACGTGCGCGTGTGCGTCCACGTCTGGGTTGAGCGCCTCGACGTACTCGCGAGCGCTCTCGGCCTTCGGGCGGCCGACGTCGGCGTCCGCGTGGATGATCTGGCGCTGGAGGTTGGACCGTTCGACCTCGTCGTCGTCGACGACGCGCAGCGTGCCGACGCCCGCCGCGGCGAGATACTGGATGACCGGCGCGCCCAATCCGCCCGCACCCACCACGAGCACGTCGGCGTCGAGGAGGCGCCGTTGCCCCTCGGGACCGACGTCGTCCATGATGATGTGTCGCGAGTAGCGGTCGAGCTGCACCGGGTCGAGATTCAGCCCGGACATAGTCGGAGCGAGGACGGGACAGCGGGTAAGGGTTTCCCAGCGGCGACCGCGGGGGAACGCTGCGGCGTCGACTGGCTCCCGGTGGCCGTCGCCGTGGGTGGTGTCACTGTCGGCTCCGAGCGCCGAAAGAACAATCGGGTACCCCTACCCGGCGGTCGGGACTTTCAACTCCCACGGTAAATGTCTTGTCAGGAGGTGGGGTGCCCCTCCGAAGTTGCGAATTCAACCGAGTATCGCGGTAAGCCGGCCACACTGGCATATTTGGTGGTCGACCGAATGGATCGCTGTCGGAGACCGCACGGACCGGTCACCAGTTTCACAGGCGGACGCCTGGACGAGACGGCACGGCGGTTCTCGCGTCAACAGCAGCGTGTCAGTGGACGTACGAGTCCACGCCAGCGCATCGGTCGTCGTTCGCGTCTACTTTTATCGTGTTTCAGGCCGAATGGACTCGTGATGCTCTCAACTGGTGACTCCGCACCCGTGTTCTCGGCAACGGTAGGGACGAGCGACCACGAGGACTTCGACCTCGGCGACCAACTCGGCGACGGCCCGGTAGTGCTGGCGTTCTTCCCGGGCGCGTTTACGCCGCCGTGTACCAACGAGATGGTGGCGTTCCAGGAGCGCCTCGACGACTTCCAGAACGCCGGCGCGACGGTCCTCGGCGTGAGTGCTGACTCGCCGTTCTCGCAGGGCGCGTTCCGCGACGAGCACGGCATCGAGTTCGACCTCGTCAGCGACATGGGCGGCGACGCAATCCGCGAGTACGACCTCGAGATCGACATCCCCGAACTCGGGCTGTTCGGCATCGCGAACCGCGCGGTGTTCGTCCTCGACGACGACGGCACGGTCACGTACTCGTGGGTCGCCGACGACCCCACGAACGAACCGCCGTACGACGACGTCCTCGCCGCCGTACAGGCAGCGTAACCCGCTCTGCAAGCCGCCAGTGCGCCGCCTGGGCCGAAGAAGGGCTACGTTCGCGGCCGCGTCTTCGCGACGTCGCCCGCGAACAGGTTCGGGACGGCGCTTTCCCGGCTCCATGTGGTACCACTAGGTGATGGCTGCCAGGACGCCGACAGCGACACACTTCGGGTGTACGCGCCCCGACGACTGCGTCGAGCAGCGCGCGGGCCGATACCTCACCGCGATTCACTGGCTCGGCGACGAGAGCGACGTGCGCGTCCGCACCGGCGCTGTCAGTGACCGCGTCGGGGTCACGCCGGCGACTGTGACAGAGGCGTTCGAGCGCCTCGCCGCAGACGCGCTCGTCGACTACGAGAAGGGTGCGGGCGTGGTGTTGACCGACCGGGGTGCCCAAATTGCCCGGGCGTTAGCCCGGCGCCAGTGTGTGGTGCGCGCGTTCTTCGCGACGGAACTCGGCGTGGAGTACGGCCCCGGCGACGGCTACCGGTTCGGGTACGCGCTCTCGGAGGACGGCGTCGAGGCACTCCGACGGCTCGTCGACTTCCCGGCCGAACAGTGCTGGCAGGGCCCTGGAGAGTACGCTGACGACTGCCCCTGTGAGACGATGGCTCCGTGACCAGTCGCCCATGACAGACCTCCAGGTCCACGACGTGCCGGCTGGAGTCGACCCCGACGAGTGGCGCCTCGACGTGACGGGCGCAGTAACTCGCGACCTCGCCCTCTCCCGCAGTGACCTCGCCGCGTTCGAATCCGAGACGTTCACCGACGACTTCAAGTGCGTCGAGGGCTGGGTCGCGGCCGACCTGACGTGGCGCGGCGTCCGCGTCGGCGACGTGCTCGCCGAAGCCGACCCCGACGCCGGAAGCAGCCACGCGCTCGTCGCCGCGATGGACGGCGAGTACGCGTGCTCGTTCCCGCTGGAGCGCATCGCCGAAGCGGTCCTCGCGGTCGAACTCGACGGCGACCCGCTCCCGGTCGAGCACGGCGGCCCGGCAAGACTCGTGCCGACCGGCGACGCGGACTGCTGGGAGAGCGTGAAGTGGGTGTCCGAGGTCCGCGTCACCCAGACGACGCCCGCGAACCGCGACACTGCCGAGCGCATCGCTCGCTCTCGGCTCGAGTAGCACCGGAGAGACGCAGCGCAACGCCAGTGGGTCCGAACCCCCGAACGGGTCGGGCCGTCGGTACCGGGTTACCAGCGGCTCACTCGGGAATACTTGGTCTCCGAGGCGTTACGTGGTAGCATGCAACAGTCCCGTCGACAGTTCCTGGCCGCGGCCGCGGCGAGCAGCGCGGCCGCACTCAGTGGTTGCCTCGAGGGCCCGGGGACCGGCGGCGCGGTCACGACGTCGGGCGTCGAGACGGTAGACGGTCCGACGCCACCGGCGGCCGACAACGACCTGCACATTCCCTACGAGTTCGCGGAACTGCGGTCGAACGTCGTCAGCGGCGGCGTGCCGAAAGACGGCATCCCGTCCATCGACGACCCCCAGTTCAAGGACGCCGACGACGCCGAGATCCCGGGCGGCGACCCGGTGTTCGGCGTGGTGCGCGACGGCGAGGCGAAGGCCTACCCGCAGGACGTCCTGGTCCACCACGAGATCGTCAACGACGAACTCGCGGGCGACGCCGTCGCCGTCACCTACTGCCCGCTGACCGGGACTGTCCAGGGGTTCGAGCGCGGCGACGTCGAGTTCGGGGTGTCGGGCCGCCTCCTGAACGCGAACCTCGTGATGTACGACCGCAGCACCGACAGCCGGTGGCCCCAGATGCTGGCGACGGCCATCGACGGCCCGCTGGAGGGACAGACGCTCCGGGAGTTCCGACTCGTGTGGACGACGTGGGGGTCGTGGCGCCGCGCCCACCCGGACACGCAACTGCTCACGTCCGGCACCGACTACCTCCGGGACTACGACGACGACCCCTACGGGAGCTACAACCCCCAGCGCGGGTACTACGCGTCCGACGACTACCTCTTCGAGCCGCTGGCCGAGGACGACCGCGACACGGCCAAGTCCGTGGTTCTGGGCGCCAGAACCGGCGAGGAGGCCGTCGCGTTCGACAAGTCCGTCCTGCTGAATGAGCGCGTGCTCGAATGCGAGGGGACGTCGACGCCGTTCGTCGCCGTGGCCGACCGCAGTCTCGCGACCGGATTCGTCTACGAGAACCCAGACGAGCGGGACGTGACCTCGGCGGACGACGGCTACCGCGTCGACGGCGAGGTCCACGAGCCCGACGACCTGCCGCTGGACCGCGTGCTCGCCTGGGACGCCATGTGGTTCGCGTGGGCCGGCTACTACCCCGACACCGCCTATGTCGGGTGAGACGTCCCGCTCGCCGGCGGCGGCGAGCCGCGTCACCTCGCTCGTTCGACGAACCGCGCTGGCCGTTCGCGGCGCACTCGGCCGGCGTGACGGGAGCGCCGTCTTCGCGCTGACGACCGTCGGCTACCTCGCCGTCTACCTCTCCGGCATCGGGTTCCTGAACGCGAACGACGGCGAGACGGCGTTCGTGGTCGTCAGCGACCCGCTCGCACGCGCGACCGAACTGATGGCGCCCTACCAGTACGAACCCATCGCGTTGCTCGCGGCCGGCCCGGTCGAACTGCTGTTCTCCCCCGTGAACACGCTGCTCGGCCTCGGCCTCGGCGCGCTCGTCGGCGCGAACCTCGCCGTCTCGTGGGTCGCGTACCGCAGTCCCGCGGCCTGCGGCCTCGGGTCCACCGCGAGCGCGGCCGCCGGCGTCCCCGCGCTCCTCTCCGGGTTCGCGTGCTGCGGCCCGACCCTGCTCATCGTGTTGGGTCTGCAGGCCACCGCCGGCCTCGTCGCCGCGTTCCAGTGGCTCGTCCCGCTGTCAGTCGCACTCCTGGTTGCGACACTCCTCTGGGTCGGGAACCGCGTCGACCCCGCCGGCCACTCGCAGTGAGTGTCACCCGCGCCTGACGACCCCCGAACGATGCGCAACTCCACGCCGAGTCGGCTGCGAGTCGGCGAGCCAGTGCTGGCGTCGAAACGAGTCAGGCAGGCGTTCTCAACCGATGGGACCCGACGAAAACCCTATCCGGTGACAATATACCAATCTAGGTATCACTTTGAGTCCCGACCGCGGGCTCGGCGGTCCCCCGCCCGCGACACGTCCAGGAGCGAGTAGACGACGATGAAACCCCTACGAGAGCAGAAGTCCCGAACGGTACGAGCGGTGTTCACGTCGCAAGCAGCGAGACGGCGGACGATCGCCTGGCTCCTCGTGTTCGCCGTGCTCCTCGTCGCCAGTGCCCTCGTCGTTGACCGCTGGGTACCCTGGATCACTGACGCAGCGGCGCTTCGCGCGAGAATCGAAGCCACCGGCCCGCTCGCGCCCGCCGTCTTCGTACTGGCGCAGGCCGGCCAGGTCGTCCTCGCGCCCATCCCCGGACAGGTCCTGGCGTTCGCGAGCGGCTACCTCTTCGGGACTGCGTACGGGACGCTGTACAGTCTGGTCGGCGCGACTGTCGGAAGTTACGTCGTGTTCCGGCTGTCGCGGCGGTTCGGCCGCGAGCACGTGGAGCGCGCCATCGATCCGGCCCTCCTCGAGCAGTTCGACGCTGTCGTCAAGCGTCGCGGCTTGTTCGCGCTGTTCGCCGTGTTCCTCGTGCCCGGGCTGCCGGACGACGTCATTTGTTTCGTTGCGGGGTTGACCAGGCTCCGCATCAGGGACATGCTCGTGGTGTCGTTCATTGGTCGGTTCCCGGGGTTCCTCCTGGCCAACGCGGCCGGCGCGCAGCTCGAAGCGGGAGACCAGCTGGGCGCCGTCGCGTTAGTCACCCTGCTCGCGGTGCTCTCGGCACTGGGGTACGTGTGGCGCGACGAATTGCTACGACGGCTCGCCGACGCGTCTGACGAGGGGGGCGCCCAGTAACACTGTCCCGACGACGACGGCGCCGGTCGTCCAGACGAGTACCTGGCGCGTCACCCCCGGGGCCTCCGCGGCGATCGGAACGAACGCCCGCACGTCGAGCGCGACGACGGCGACCGCACCGAGGAGGTCGAACAGCAGGTCGTAGGCGGTGTCGCGCCACCCGTAGTGCACCAGCACCGGTTCGATGCCGAACCGCTCGCCGACGGCCCGCGCGGCGAGTTCGATGAGTTCCCAGAAGACGCCCGCCAGCAACGAGAGCGCGACCGTCGCGGCGGCAACCATTGCGTCGGACCACGCCCCGTCGACGGTGACGATGATGGCAGCGTACACGAGGGCCGTCAGCAGGGTCCCGGAGACGGTGTGGGTCAGGTGGTCCCACCACCAGACGGAGTCGTAGGGACCGAGCATCCCGACGGAGTGCAGGAATCCAGCGACGGCCGCCCAGACAGCGAGTTCCGGGGCGACGAACTGCCCGCCGTCGAACCGGAACCCCGAGGCGACGACGATTGCGACGACGGCGACGGCCAGTGAGGCCGCCGCGTTGACCATCGCAGCGCCGTTCCCGCGACGTGCGGCGACGGCCAGCACGACCAGGGTGGCGGCGACGAGAGCGAACAGTAGCCCCGCGACGACGACATTCATTGAGTCGAATCCACCGGTAGGCTGTCAATCACAGCACCGCGATATGATTCTTTGGCCAACCACCGTCCTCCCCGTCTCGTTCCGCCCGCCGACCCGGGAGCCTCATACCCCGGAACTCGACTCCGTCCGGGCCCCGATCCGGTCCGGGTCGAGGCGGTAGAACTCGAAGGACACCGTCCGCGGGGGCTCTCCGAAGATGTCGACGAGGGGGATGTGTATCCGGTCGAACGCCTCCAGCGTCTCCATTTCGACGGACTCGTCGTCAGTCGAGTCGAGTCGGCCTTCGGCGACGACGCTGTGCCAGCGGCCGTCGGACTCCCCGTGCACCACGAACGAGACCGCTCGGTCGTCCAATTCGCCCTTCTCGGTGCCGGGTTCGACGGCCAGGCGGAAGTAGAACGTCTCGGTCGTCGCGTCGTACCCGTAGGACACGGGAAGGGCGTGTGGTGGGTCGCCTTCCGCCGTGTCCAGCGAGATGACGCCCGTGCCGCCGTTCCCGAGAAACGCGTCCCGTTCGTCGTCGTCCAAGCGGATTGCTGCGTCGTTGCCCATGTTTGGAGATACGAGCGCCGCGTGTGAAAACCCCACGCACGAAGTGGGTCTGTCGACGGGGGTCGGTCGCGTTACTCGCGCTCTGCTCCCAGGGTCGGCAGCGTTACTCTTGCGTGGTGTGAGCGACCAGGAGGAACGTTTCCGGGCGGACCGCCTCGTGGGTGACCGCGAAGCCGCTCGCTCGAAGCGCGTCCGCGGCGTCCGCGGCGCTGAACCGTTCGTCGACCGGCGGGCCGTGCTCGCCGCTTCCGGTGGCCCCCCAATCGACGATGACGAGGCTGCCGCCGGGGCGTAGCACGCGGTCGATCTCGGCGAGGGCGTCGTCGGCAGCGAACTCGTGGTACGTCATCGTCGAGAACGCGCTGTCGAGGCTCCCGGTCGCCATCGGGAGGTCGCTGACGCCGCTGGTCACGAGTTCGACGTTCTCGGGCACCCCCTTCTCCCGGTAGTACTCGTGCATCGCGTCCTGCACGTCGACGGCGTACACCTGCTCGGCGTGCTCGGCGACGTCGTCGGTGTAGAAGCCGGTGCCGCTCCCGAGGTCGGCGACGGTGTCGCCGTCCGGCGATACCGCCCAGAGGAGTTCCTCAGCGGAGAGGAACCGGTAGCGTCTCGCCGCCTCCTCGAGTTTGTCGGCGCCGTCGGCGTCGAAGGTGTGGTACCCCATGAATCAGAGGTTCGCGAACGCTTCGTCGACCATCTCGCCGGTCTCTTCGACGATGTCGGCCATCGTCTCGTCGTCGGGCGCCATCCCGACGAGGCGCGCGATGCGCATGATGGAGACGTGGTAGACGCGCTGCCGGCCGGGCTCCTCCTCCCAGACGACGACGTTGCACGGCATCAGTGCGCCGAGCTGGTTGTCAGTGGCGTCGAGGGCCTTGTCGGCTACGTCTGGGTTGCACGCGCCGAGCACGTGGTAAGGGTCCCGCCCCGCGTCCACCTTCTCGTTGAGCATCTCCGAGACGGAGAACTCCACCGGGACGCCGAACCCGGCCTCGGTGAACACCTCACGGACGTGTTCGATGGCCGCCTCGTGGTCCATCTCGAGAGTGGTCTGCTGTTCGCCGACGTCCGCAGGATCGATCTGCGTCGGGTCGATAGGAAGCACCATTCGTGTGATGTAGTGGGCCCACAGGGCAAAACCCCTTTTGGAACATTCACGTTGGACGCGACAGCGTTACTGGTTACGGACCTCATCTCCACGAAAGGAATAGTAGTATTGTGCTGTTCGGGAACAACCTTAATCCCCTGAGACTCGTAGCGCTGGACAAGATGGTGGACTCAGTGAGTGCAGAGCTCGAACGCGACCTGGAGTGTCTCGACCTCCTGGCGTGCATCCACGGGCTCAACGACCGAGACCGGGAGGTGTTCCAGGTGCTCCAGGAAGCCGGGGAAGCGCTCACGGTCGACGACGTCGCCGACCGGAATGGGTGCGACAGGACCACGGCCTACCGGTCTATTTCGCGGCTCGTGGACGCCGACGTCGTCGTCCAGTCGCAGGTGAACTACGAGCAGGGCGGGTACTACCACGTGTATCGGCCGCGACAGCCGTCGGTCGTCGCGCGGGACATGCAGCGACTGCTCAACGACTGGTACGCGAACGTCAGCCAGCTCATCCACGAGTTCGAGCAGCCGGACACATCGGGCGACGTGTGCACCAGATCCATCCGGGACCGGTAATCGGAACGCGACCGAGGGCGCCGAGGAGAGCCGGAGAGAGCCGAGACAGCAACGGTGGCCCGGGGGGGAACGGCGCTCGGAAGAACACCGATAGGTTCGGCACCTGCAGTAGTCGTTTGTAATATTGTGCGTTCCGCGGAATACTTTTGGGCGTGCCTGCCGAAGACCGACACATGAGCGACACGTTCGTCGTCATCGGCGGTGACGCGGCGGGGATGAGTGCCGCGAGCAAGGCGAAACGCGAGAACCCCGATCTGGACGTCGTCGTCTTCGAAAAAGGCGAGTGGGTGTCGTACGCCGCCTGCGGGATGCCCTACTACGTGAAGGGCGACGTCGACGACCTGGACGACCTCGTGCAGGTGACCCCCGAGGCGTTCCGCGACGAGCGCGACATCGACCTGCGGACCGGTCACGAAGTCGTCGGCATCGACCCCGAGGCGGAGACGGTCACGGTCGACGGCGGCGCCGAACCCTTCGAGCACCCCTACGATTCCCTCCTCGTAGCGACGGGCGCGTCGGCAATCGAACCGCCGTTCGACGGCATGGACCTCGACGGCGTGTTCACCATCCACGACATGGACGAGGCGGACGCCATCGAGGCGTACGTCACCGAGCATGCGCCCGAAACCGCGGCCGTGGTCGGAGGCGGCTACGTCGGCATCGAGATGGCCGAAGCGCTGGCCGCTCGCGGCGCCGAGGTCCACCTCTACGAGATGCTCCCCCACGTCCTCCAGCCGTTCGGGGAGGCGGTCGCTGAGCGCGTCGAGGACCACCTCCGCGAGCAGGGCGTCCACCTCCACCTGGAGACGGCGGTCTCCGGGTTCACCGGCGACGACGGCGTCGAAGGCGTCCACCTGGAGGACGGCAGCGAGCCAGCGGACGTCGCAATCGTGGGCGTGGGCGTCGAACCGACCGTCGACCTCGCGGCCGACGCCGGCATCGAACTCGGGCCGACGGGCGCCATCGCGACGGACGAGTACGGGCGCACGAACGACGAGAACATCTTCGCGGCCGGGGACTGCGCCGAGGCCCGCCACGTCGTCACCGGCGACCCCGAACACGTCCCGCTGGCGTTGACGGCGAACCGGGCCGGTCGCGCCATCGGGCAGACGGTCACCGGCTCCCCGACCGAGGTCGGCGACATCGCGGGCACGGCCATCGTGAAGGCGTTCGACCTCGGCGCCGCCAGGACCGGCATCGTCGACGAGGAGCGGGCCCGCGAGGCCGGCTTCGACCCCGTGTCGGTCACAATCTCGGCGCCGACGCGAGCCCACTACTACCCCGGCGGCGCGGAACTCACGGTGACGCTGTTCGCGGACCAGGGAACCGGCCGGCTCCTCGGCGGGAGCGTCGTGGGCCGCGAGGGCGTTAAGCGCATCGACACGATTGCGACGGCGCTGCACGCCGAGTTCACCGTCGCGGACCTACAGAACGCGGACCTCGCGTACGCGCCGCCGTTCAGTCCCGTCTGGGATCCGGTGGCCACGGCCGCGAAGGTCCTGCAGGGAAACGTCGAATGACAATGTCCACACCCGACCCGGACGGCTACGTCGAGGAACACCGCGGGGAACTCGTCGACCTCACGCTCGACCTGCTGGCCATCGAAACGCCGAATCCGCCCGGCGACACCCGCGCCGTCGTCGAGCGAATCGACGCGTACCTCGACCCGCTGCCCGTCGACGTCGAGCGGTTCTCGGTCGACCCGGCGAAGCCGAACCTCGTCGTGACGCTGCCCGGCGAGCGCGAGGAGACGCTACTGTACAACGGCCACCTCGACACGGTCCCGTTCGACGCCGACGAGTGGTCGTACGACCCGCTCGGGGAGCGCGCGGACGACCGGATCTACGGGCGCGGTGCCACCGACATGAAGGGGCAGGTGGCCGCGATGCTGTTCGCGCTCACCGCGTTCGCGGAGACCGAGACGACGCCGCCGGTGACGCTTCGCTTCGCGTTCGTGAGTGACGAGGAGGTCGGTGGCGACGCCGGCCTCCCCGCGCTCGTGGACGGGGGCCACGTCGACGCCGACGCCTGCGTCATCGGGGAGCCGACGTGCGAGGAAGGCCGCCACTCCGTGACGGTGGCCGACCGCGGGAGCATCTGGCTGACCCTCGACGCACGCGGGGAGGCGGCCCACGGGTCGCGGCCCATGCTGGGCGTCAACGCCATCGACCGGCTGTACGCCGCCGTGGAGACGCTCCGCGAGCGGTTCGGGACGCGCGAGTTGGACATCGACCCGGAGATGGAGCCGGTGCTGGCGGAGTCAGTCGACTACTACGCCCCCATGATGGGGGACGCGACCGCCCGGACCCTGTTCACCACGCCGTCTATCAACCTCGGAACGCTCCGGGGCGGGGAAGCCATCAACAGCGTCCCGCAGTCCGCCCGCGCGGAGGTCGACGTCCGACTGACCGCGGGCGTGGAGACATCGGCGATGCTCTCGGAGATCCGGGACTGCGTCGCTGGCTGCGAGGGCATCACCATCGCGGACGTGTCGTGGAGCGTCGGGACCGTGGAACCGGTCGACAGTCCGCTCGTCGAAGCCGTCGCCTCGACCGCGGAAGCGGTCGCCGGCGAGCGCGTGTACCGCCGCAGCGCGACCGGCGGCGGCGACGCGAAGCGCCTGCGGAACGAGGGAATTCCCACCGTGGAGTTCGGGTTCGGGACGGACACGGTGCACGCCGTCGACGAGTACACGACCGTCGACGCGCTCGCCGGCAACGCGACGGTGTACGCTCGCCTCCCGGGAGCGCTCGCACGCTCGCTCGACTGAGCGGGTGGGCCAGCGGGGTAGACGCGCTCCCGGCCGCGGCACGCTCCCTACCTTCCCCCATCCGGCGTCACGGTCGGTCGGCGGCGGCCACACCGATTCTCCGCGGCCGGGAATCTGGGGAACACTTACAGCACAGTATTCCAGAGCGTTGGGTATGGAACCCAATATTGGTTCAGCGGATCGGACCGTCAGGTTCGTCGTCGGCGCGGCGCTGGCCGCTGTCGCGCTCGCGTCGTTCGCGGGCGTCCTCGGCCTCGACCCGGTCGCCGCGGCACTCGCGCTGCTCGTCGGTGCGGTCCTCGTGGGCACCTCCGCGACGCGACTGTGTCTCGTGTACCGCGTGCTCGGCGTCGACACCTGCAGCACTCGGTGACGATGGAGCGGTTCCCCAACACGGGCCAACCCGACTGGGACTGGTGGGGCCGCCTCTGGCCGACGCCCGGAGAGACGCTCCGCGAGGTCGGTGTCACGCCCGGAGACTCCCTGGCTGCCGTCGGGTGCGGGAACGGCTACTTCGCGCTCCCGGCGGGGAGAATCACCGCGCCGGAACCCGTGTACGCGCTGGACCTCGACGAGGACCTGCTCGGCGAACTCGAGCGCCTCGCGTCCCAGCACGCCATCGAGAACGTCGTCCCCGTCCAGGGGGACGCGCGGACTCTACCCGAGACCCTCCCGGAGCGCGTGGACACGGTTCTCGTCGCGAACACGCTGCACGGCGTATCGGACCCCCAGCGATTCGTCGAGGGCGCGTTCGAAGTGCTCCGGCCGGGCGGGCGCTTCCTCGTCGTCAACTGGCACGACCAGCCCCGCTCGGAGACGACGATTCTGGACGAGCCTCGTGGCCCGCCGACGGACCGCAGGATGGCGCCAGCGGAGACGCGGGCCGTCGTGGAGGCCGCCGCGGACGTCACGCGGACCCGCCGCGTCGAGTTGCCGCCGTACCACTACGCGCTCAGCTTCCAGCGCTAGCAGGGGGAGGACTCGGTAATGCATGCCACTCCGTTCCCCCGCCCAGCCAGTTTTTCATAATCTTGGAAAGTACGCGCAATATTAATGTACGGGGTTCGAACCTCGACACGTACCCATGACTGAAACTGACGTCGAGGCCACAGCCACGGTCGACGCTCGCGGCGCCGCGTGCCCCGGCCCGCTGATGGACCTCATCGGGAAGATACGAGACGTCGAATCGGGCGACGTCGTGTGCCTGCTGAGCGACAACGAGCAGTCGCTCACGGACGTGCGCGAGTGGACCGAGGAAGCCGGAAACGACCTCCTGGAGGTCGAAGAGACCGACGACCACTACGAGTTCTACGTGGAGAAAGCATGACCGAACACGTCGTCGTCGTGGGCGGCGGGACTGGCGGTACAGTCCTGGCGAACGACCTCGCGGAGCGACTCGAGCCAGAACTAGCTGCCGGCGACGTCCGAGTGACGATCGTCACCGACGACCCGGACCACGTCTACAAGCCGGTGTGGCTGTACGTGCCGTTCGGACAGCGGGAGCCCGCGGACGGCCGGCGACCGCTGACCGAACTCGTGGACGACCGCGTGGACGTCCGAGTGGACCGCGTCACTGGCATCGACACTGACGCGCAGCGCCTCGAGAGCAGGGACGGCGTCGCGCCCAGCGAGTACGACTACCTCGCGCTCGCGACCGGGTCGACGCTCGCGCCCGACGAGATTCCCGGCCTGGCGGAGGCCGGCCACGACTTCTACAGCGAATCCGGATCCGAGACGCTCCGCGAGGAACTGCTGTCGTTCACCGAGGGGCACCTCGTGTTGAGCGTCATCGGAACACCGCACATGTGTCCCGCTGCGCCCCTGGAGTTCGTGTTCATGGCCGACGACTGGTTCCGGAAGCGGGGCCTCCGCGAGGACGTCGACATCACGTACACGTACCCCATCCAGCGCGTGCACGGCAACCCCCACATCGCGGAGTGGGCGCGGCCCCGGATGGACGACCGCGACATCGCCGTCGAGACGTTCTTCAACGCGGAGTCGGTCGACCCGGACGGGCAGACGATGGCCACGATGGAGGGTAACGAGCTCGACTACGACCTCCTCGTGGCGATTCCGCCCCACCGCGGCATCGACCTCATCGAGGAGGCGGGGCTCGGAGACCGCGGCTGGGTGGACGTCGACAAGGAGACGCTGGAAGCCGAGGCCGCCGAGAACGTGTACGCGCTGGGCGACACGGCCGACACGGGAGTGCCGAACGCGGGGAGCGTGGCGCACTACCAGGCTGGCGTGGTCGGTCAGCGCCTCGCCAGCGAGATCCGCGGCCGGCCCGCGACCGCGACCTACGACGGGAAGACGCTGTGCTTCATCGAGACGGGGATGGACGCGGCGTCGTTCGTGGAGTTCGACTACCAGAACCCGCCGTCGCCGGCACCGCCGTCCCAGAAGCTCCACTGGGCGAAACTGGCGTACAACGAGTCCTACTGGCTGACCGCACGGGGGCTGCTCTGACGATGGCCGAGGAACTCGCGGACCCCGAGAGCGAGCTGGCGGCCGCCATCGAGGAGAACCCGGACGCAGTCGCCGACTTCGTCCGTCGGCTGGACTCGGTCAACGAACTGCTGGACGTCCTCGCGCTCGGCGAGAGCGCGCTCACCGACGAGATGGCGCGCGACGTCTCCGGGACGACGGCGACCCTCGCCGAATCGGCCGACGCCATCGCCACGGACGAGACGGTCGATGTCGCCGGCGCCGTCGGGGCGAACGGGGCGGCCCTGGAGGACGCCCTCGAATCCCTGGTGGCCCTCCAGGAGTCGGGGACGCTGGACGAGCTGATGGAACTAGCGGAGGTAGTATCGCTGCTGACCGCCGCGCTCGACGACGAGATGGTGCGGTCGCTGGCGGCGACGGGGTCGTCGCTCGGTGAGGTCGCCGAGACGGCGTCGGACGAGGACGCCAGCGACGGCATCGAGACGGCGCTGACGGCGCTCGGCGAGGCCGACAGCGAAACGCCGGAACGCGTCGGGCCGGTCGGACTCCTGAAGGCGTCGCGGGACCCCGACGTCCAGCACGGACTCGGGTATCTGGTCGCGATGGCCAGGGCCATCGGGCGCACACAGGCCGCGGGCGAGACCGAATAGCTCCCCCGGCCACGTCCGTCGGAACACACTCAGATTTGTATGATACTCCCAAGGCAATTAACGACTGGATGCGTATTTATAGCCATGAACGCGAGCGAGATCGTCGGCGGCGGAGCACTTCCCGGAGGGACGTGGCGATGAATCCCAGAGAGCTACGGGCGGACGTGCCCGCGCTCGGTGACGGCGTCTACATGAACTTCGGCGCGCACGGCCCGAGCCCGCGGTACGTCGTGGAGGCCGCCGAGGAGTTCCTGGAGTCCCACGAGTACAGGAGTCCCGTACACGACGACCCCTACGAGGCGGCCTTCGAGGAGTACGACCGGACGCGCGAGCGCGTCGCGTCGTTCGTCGGGAGCGACCCCGGCGAGATTGCGCTCACCGAGAGCACGACTGCGGGCCTCAACGCCGTCGCGAACGCGATGGACTGGGACGCCGGCGACGTCGTCGTGCGAACCGACCTCGAACACCCCGCCGGCGTGCTGCCGTGGCAGCGCCTCGAACGCGAGGGCGTCGAGGTCCGCGTCGTCGAAACCTCGGCGGGACGCGTCGACCTGGACGCGTTCGCCGCGGCCGTCGAGGACGCGAAACTCGCGGTCTTCAGCGCCGTCACCTGGACCCACGGGACCCGGCTTTCAGTCGCGGACCTCGTCGACGCGGCCCACGACGCTGGCGCGTTCGCGCTCGTCGACGCCGTCCAGGTGCCCGGACAGCTCCCGATGGACGTCCACGAGTGGGGCGCCGACGCGGTCGCCGCCGCGGGCCACAAGTGGCTCCTCGGCGTGTGGGGCAGCGGCTTCCTCTACGTCGATAGCGACGCGACGCCGGACCTCGCGCCCTACACGGTCGGCTACCGGAGTGTGGAGTCGCCGTCCGCAGACCCCTTCGAGTTCGCGGACGGCGCGCGCCGGTTCGAGGTCGGGTCCGCGAACCCGGCGCCGCACGTCGCGCTCCGCGAGGCCATGGACGCCATCGACTCGGTCGGCGTCGAATCCATCGCGGCGCGTATCCGGGAACTCGCAGGCCGCCTCGCCGACGGCGTTCCGGACGAGCGGCTGCTGAGCCCGTCGACCCCCGAGTCCGGTCTGGTGACGATAGACGTCGCCGACCCCGCGGACACGGTCGAGCGGCTCGCCGACGACGGCATCGTCGTCCGGTCGCTGTCCGACCCGGACGCGATCCGCGCGTCCGTGCACGCGGTCAACACCAGCGCCGAGGTCGACCGGCTGCTGTCGGCGCTGGCGTCGGAATGGTGACCGAAAGACGGACGGCGCGAGTCGGCGCCGCTCGCATAATCGCTTCTGGAGAACCCGTACTGCGGACTGCTGATAGTCGTCTCGGAGCGACGCACGGAACTGGGAACGGTCAGTAGCGTACGCGCGCCGGCGTAACGGCCCCGACGCCGTCAGTTACGGAACGCGCGCCGGCGGCACGACAAGCACGTTCGCGTTCGCCCGCGCAATCACGTCCTCGGAGGTGCTGCCGAGCAGGAGACGGCGGAGCCGGCTCTGCCCGCGGGACCCCATGAGGACGGTCGTGGGGTCGAATTCGGCTTCGGCCGCCAGAATCTCCTCGACGGCTTCGCCCTCGCGGACTGCGGTGGTCGCGTCGATGCCCATCTGTTCGAGTTCGTCGGCCAGTTCGGCAAGTCGCCCTTCCGCGTCCTGGACGCGGTCGGTCTCGCTGTCCGCGCGTCGGCCCGGCGGTGCGACGTGTAGCAGGGTCGCCTCCTTGGTCGGGGTCCGGAGGTACTCGAACTGCTCGAAGGCGTGCTGGGCGTTCTCGGAGAAGTCCGTCGCGTACAGCACGCGCTCGAAGAGGTGCTCGCGTTCGACCTCGTGGTCGTCGTCGCGGCCGCTGATGCGCTGGACGAGCAGTGGCCGGACGGCGGTCCGTGCGACGTTCCGTGCGGTGCTCCCGATGTAGCGCTGTTCGAGGGGGCTCTGACCGCGGGACCCGACGACGATGAGCGCGGCGTTCACCTGCTCGGCGACCCCGTTGATGCGTCGGTGCGGCGTCCCGCGGACCGCTCGCTTGGTGACCGAGAAGCCGGCGTCCTCGAGGATCTGGCGCTGGCGGTCCAGCGCGCGCTCGGTCTGTTTGCCGATGCCGCCGGTCGGGACGCCGGCCGTGACGTTCGGGCTGGTGACAGTCACGAGTTCGATTTCCTCGATGCCGTACCGCTGCAGGCACTCGAGGCAGGTCCGGGAGTTGATCGCGGTCTCGATCGCGTCCGACAGGTCGGTGGCGTAGACTGCACGCATGCGTGAGCGTACGTGCGCAGTATGTATTAGTATTGTGCAATCCGTGAAATTCCGAGGAGTCCAAGGGGGTCAGTCCTCGTCGAGCGACGCCGCGCTCTCCGGGCGTCGCAGCGTCCAGCGTCGTATCAGTTCGTTCACGTTGTAGAAGAGGATTGCCACTGACACGAGCGTCGTCGCGAAGTACACGACGAGTCCCGGCGGGCCGCCGACCGTCGTCCCCAGGATGCCGCCCGCGAGTCCCGCACCCGTCAACTCAACCCAGGTCACGACGATGCGTGAGCCGAGGTGCGGTTCCGGGGGCGGCGACTCGCCCGGCACCGAATCACCCATACGCCTCCTCCTCGTCGAGCGGCCCGCTGAACACGGAGTACAGCACCGCAAAGTACGAGAGGACGACCGGCAACAGGACGGCAGCCATGATCGTCATGAGGTTCAGCGGGAGCGTCGAGACGATTCCCTCCGACACCGTGATCCCGGTCGCGCGGTCGACGTGCGGGAACATCACGACGGCGACCAGCGCGACGAGGCCGGCGACGAGTCCCGCGACAGCGGCGAACGCGACGTAGTAGCGCTGCCTGCGAACGGCGACGACATAGCCCGCCGTCAGTACGACCGTGAGAACGACGAGTGCGACGACGACGGGGTGAGCGAGAGCAGGTCTGAGGTCCGGTGCCGTCGCGTAGACGGCCGCGAGCGTCGCGACGACGAGCCCGAGGTACGAGACTGCCGCCATGACGCCGAACGCGCTCGCGTCGTCCCGGAGCGAACCGCGCGTCTTCAGGCCGAGGAACGCGGCACCGTCGACGACTGTCAACGCGACCACCGCCAGCCCGCCGAGCGCGCCGGTCAACGTGATGATTGACGCCGAGCCGACCAGCCAGTTCAACACGAACGCGCCGAGGAGAAAGGGAGTCAGAGCGCTCCCGACGACGAACGCGTACCCCCAGTAGCGGCGCCACAGCTCGTCCTCGCGTTCCTCGTACATCTCGGGCGCGAGCCCCCGGAGGCCGAGCGCCGCGAGGATCGCGAACATCAGCAGGTAGTAGCGGCTGAACAGGTTCGCGTACACCGCCGGGAACGCCGCGAACAGTGCGCCGCCGAACACCACCAGCCACACCTCGTTCCCGTCCCAGAACGGTCCGATGACCGACAGCAACACCTCTTCCTCGTGGGGGTCGTCGCGGGTCGCGAACAGGATACCGATGCCGAAGTCGAAGCCGTCCAGGAACAGGAACGTCCCGAAGATGAAAAACAGCAACGCGAACCACAGTTCCGGGAGCGGGAGCCCGAACAGCGGTGCCGACGCCAGTGACGCGACACTACTCATCGGCGGACACCTCAGAGGGAGCGGGTTCGTCCGACGCGCTCCGCAGGTCGTCGCCCGCTGGCGGCCCCGCTCGGATGAGTCGTGTGACCACGTACGAGTACAGCGCGAGGAGGAGCACGTACCCCGTTACGAACCCCGCGAGCGTGAACGTCGCCTCGGCGCTCGTCAGGCCCTGCGAGACGCCGTCCGAGGTCTGCATGACGTCCTGGATGACCCACGGCTGCCGCCCCACCTCGGTGACGATCCACCCGACTTCGACGGCGACGATGCCGAGCAGCGACGACCCCATCAACGCCTTGTGAAGGAGGTCGTCCTCGTACAGGTCGCCGCTCCACCACCGGTAGGCGCCCCAGAACGCGAGCAGGATGAACCAGAAGCCGAGTCCGACCATGATGCGGAACGACCAGAAGACGATGGCGACCGGCGGGGCTTCGGTGTCGAACGACTCCAGGCCGCGAATCGTCGCCTGGGGGTCGCCGCCGCTGGCGAGCCACGACGCGCCGCCCGGAATGCCGATGCCGAACAGCTCCTTGGTTCGCGGGTCGAACAACTGATTGAGGTCGGCCGGAAACGCGACGATGTACTCGGGGACGTAGCTGTCGGTCTCCCAGAGGGCTTCCATCGCGGCGAACTTCTGGGGCTGGGTCTCGTAGACGTGGCGCGCGTACAGGTCACCGTGCAGCACCTGGAGCGGCGCGGTGACGACGAGCGCCACGAGCGCGATCTTCAGCGTGGTCTGCCAGAACTCGGGGTGTTCGACCGGGTACCCCCAGACGTGGTGCCGGAAGACGTAGTACGCGGCGACGCCCGCCATGAACAGCGCGACCGACTCGACGGCCGCGTTCTGCATGTGGAGGAACATGTACTGGAAGCGCGGATTGAAGTACGCCGCCATGGGGTCAGTCAGTTTCACGACCTGCTGGCCGCCCTCGACGGCGATTTCGTAGCCGCGGGGGGTCTGCATCCATGAGTTCGCGATCAGGATCCAGACAGCCGACAGCCACGTCCCGAGGGCGACAGCGACGCTGGAGAGGAAATACAGCGCGTCGGAGACCCGCTCGCGACCGAACACGAAGATGCCGAGGAACGTCGCCTCGAGCATGAACGCCATCATCCCCTCAGTGGCCAGCGGGCCGCCGAACAGCTCGCCCGCCGTCGTCGAGAACGCCGCGAAGTTCGTCCCGAACTCGAACTCCAGGACCAGGCCCGTCACCGTCCCCACGACGAAGCTCACGGCGAAGATGCGGACCCAGAACCGTCGGAGTTGCTCGTAGATGGGTTTGGCCGTCCGAATCTCCTTGTACGTGAAGTAGACGAGGAACGGCGCCAGCCCCATGCTCATGACGGGGAAGACGATGTGGACGATGGTCGTGACTGCGAACTGGAGCCGGCTCGCTAGCACCGGGTCGATCATGGCGATGCCCCCCGTATGGACGTCGCGTCGCCGAGTTCCACCCGCGTCCGCCAGCGGGCGAATCGGAGCGGGTGCGCGTCGGACCCCCGGAGTCGGTCGCTACGACAGTGCGGGTAGTCGGCGCGCGACGCCACCTCGAGTGTCGAGAGCGTGCAGGTCACGTTCATTGTTGCGTTGTGTCACTGTGACGTGTCCGGCCACACCGCGAGCGTCGCGGAACCGAGGCCCGCGACCAGCCACCCGAGCAGGCCGATAGCGCTCACGGCCGGAGCGGCCGTCGCCACGGACGGGCTGTCTGCCAGCGCCGGCCGTATCGCGACTTCGAGCACGAGGCCGCGGAACGCGCTCGCGGGACTCAATCCGTTGAACACGGCGATGCCGTCCGCGTTGACGACGTCCATCGAGACGAGCGTGACCAGCGAGAGGTCCAGTCCCACCGCGAGGACGACGAGCGCAGCGATGCTCGCGGCGAGGGCCTCGCGTTTCGTGCGCGTCGCCGCGGACACCGAGAGCGCGACAGCGGCGGCCACGAGCGCGTACGCCGTCGCGAACAGCACGAACCGCGCGTACACGAGTGGCGTGTCGCCCGCGGTGTGCGTCGCGAAGAACGTCACGGTGGATTCGGCCCCGAGGCTCGCGACGACGCCCGCCACGCCCAGCGACACGAGCACCACCACGACGAGGAACAGGCTCCGCCCGACGAACACGCCGAGCACGTAGTCGAGCCGCGAGACGTCGTACGTCCGAATTACGTCCAGTTCGCCGCGTTCGTCGTCGCCGCGCACGGACCGGTAGACGTACGCGAACGCCACGACTGGGACCAGCAGTTCCACCGGCAACAGCAGGTCGTAAGTCAGTGACACGTACCCGCCGGGCGACCCCATCGACGCGCCGCCGAGGCCGACGACCACCGCGAAGAACGCCAGGGCGACCGCGACCGCCATCCGACTCCGGACGAGCGTCCGGAGCTCCCGCTCGACGACGACGAACACGCGGTCGTACTGCCGCATCAGTCGTCACCCCCGGTCGGTGCCGGCTGGCCGACCGCTGCACGGCTCTCCCCGGTGACGGCGACGGAAAACGCCTGACGGAGGGTCTCCGCGCCGGTGGCGTCGAGGACCGAGTCGGGTGCGCCGTCCAGGACGAACTCGCCGCCGGAGAGCAACAACACGCGGTCCGCGCGCGCTTCGATGGCCGCGAGGTCGTGGCTCGTGAGGAGGACGACGCGGTCGTCGGCGACGATGTCCTCGGCGACGTCGAAGATGTGGTCGGCGAGGTCGGGGTCGAGACCGCTCGTGGGTTCGTCCAGCGCCACCACCGGCGGGTCGCCGACGAGCGCCTGCGCGATGCCCAGCAGCCGGACCATCCCGCCGGAGAGCGCTTCCACGCGCCGGTCGGCGAACTCCCCCAGGCCGACGCGGGCGAGCAGCGCGTCCGGGTCGACGTCGGCGTCCACCAGGTCGGCGTAGAAGCCCAGGGCTTCGCGCGCGTCGAATCCGGACCGGAACCCCGGCCGCTGGGGGAGGTACGCGACCGCTCGGTCCGAGGCGGGGGGTCGCGTGACGGTGCCGGCGTCGAGCGCGCGGAGGCCGGCGAACAGTTCGAGGACGGTCGTCTTGCCGGAGCCGTTCGGGCCGACGAGCGCCGTCAGATCGCCGGCCTGGAGTTCGACGGACGCGGCGTCGAGAATGGTCACGCCCGGGTAGCCAAAGGACGCGTCAGTCGCCGTGAGCGCCGCAGGCGCGTCGCTGTCCTCGGAGTCGCTCATGCTCTTGCCTCCGTCGTGTTCCGGGCGGCACGGACCTCCGCTAGCACGTCCGGGCGCGCCGGCGTGACGCGCGGCGACGTGTCGAGGACGCCTGTGGAACGAAGCCCCGGCACCGTGTCCTGGACGCCGCGAATCAGTTCGATTGCGGGCGACCGCGCGAGCGTCCACGCGCCGGGCGCGTCGTAGAGGCGCGCGTCCACGGCACCGGTCGGTCGGAACGACCGCTCGTAGTAGCCGTCGGCGTCGGCGTCCGTCGCGGGCATCGGCCCCCAGTAGTTCCCCTCGTCCTGGGCGGTCCAGACGCGGAGCGGCCCGAGGCCTGACAGCACGAGCTTGTCGTTGTCCACGACGTCGTTGTCGGTGACGAGGTTGGTCGGCAGGCCCGACGTGGCACGGAGGCCGACGTCGTTGTCGACGATGGTGTTGCGCTCGACCAGCGACTGGTACCCGATGACGTCGAGGCCGCGCACGTTCCCCGCGAGGACGTTGTCCGCGTAGTACGAGTGCGACCCCGCGGTCGAAACGCCGACGCCGGACGCCCGCACGTCGTTCCCGACGACCATGTTCCCCGTCGGCCGCGTCATGACGATGATGCCCGCGCCCTCTTCGCGCGCGGTGTTGTTCCGGATGAGCGCGCCCGACGTGTACATCAGGTGGACGCCGAAGCGCCCGTCCCGGAACGCGTTGTCCCGGACGACGATGTCGTCCGCGCGGTGCGTGTAGACGGCGTCCCGGCCGCCCTCGAATCGACTGTCCTCGACGACGATGGGGTCGTACATCGAGACGAGGCCCATGAAGCCGTCTCTCGTCCCCTCGGTGACGGTCACGTCGACGTCCCGAATCGTCGTGCCGCTGCTGTTCAGCACGATGACGCCCGACGCAGGGGTCTCGATGTGAACGCCCGAGACGAGCGAGCGGTTCGCGTCCCGCAGCTTCACCGCGGCGTCGCCCTGCCCGTACGCGAGTTCGACGTTCTCCGACCACTCCAGGTCCTCGAGCTCTGACGCGTTGAGTTCGGCTCGCCGGCTCCCGACGTCGCCGACGCCGTCGATGGCGAGGTCGGTGAGCGCCACGCGGCTCGCGTCGAGGCGGACGACCGTCCCGTTCCCGTCGCCGCGAATCGTGGTGTCCGGTCCGGCGCCCGCAATCGTCACCGGCTTGTCCACGGTGACGTTGTCAGTGCGGTAGGTGCCGGCCGGCACCTCGATCGTCGTGTTCGGGGGCGCCGCTTCGACTGCCGCTCCGAGCGTCGGCGCGTCCTCGCCGACGACGACCGACGTCGGGCGGTCCCGGAGGTCGCGTGCGGACGCCGACGCGGAATCCGCCCACGCCGACCGGTTCTGGACCGTCGACCGGAACCGGTCGCGGGTCAGCGGCGATTCGGCGTCGACGTGCTCGGACACCGCCGTCCACGGGACGACGCGCCCGCCGTACTCGTCGGCGAACGCGCCGGCCGCCTCGCGGTCGGAGAACGGCACCGCGACCGGCCCGCTCGGGAGACGCGCACGACTGTCGACGACGACGAACGCGTCGTCGGCGGGCGTGAACCCCGTGTACCGGGTCGCGGTCAGGTACCCCTCGTCCGTGAGCGAGGCGTTCGCGTCCGCGAAGTCGGTGACGAAGACGGCGACCGGACGGCCGAACTGCCGCTGGTGGCCGGTCCGCGCCTGCTCGGCGACGAACGACTCGACCCCGTTGAACCCGACGACGTACTCGTAGTTCGAGTAGAACACTTCAACGCGCGGAATCGACAGGTCGCGCTGGTCGGCCTCCTGGACGGCCGCGCCCGTGAGGCCGAGGCGGAACGTGTCCTCGAACGGCGCGGGGTCGAGGCGGCTGGTGGATTCGACGGGCACGACCAGCGAGACGCTCAACACGACGAGGACGACGACCACAGCCACGGTCAGAGAGCGCCCGAGCATGCGTCACATCCCCAGCGAGGCGATCATCTCCGGGGTCACGTCGTCGAACGACGCGAGGTCCCCGCCGTGGTCGTCCCGGAACGCCTCGGCGTCGGCCCGCTCCGAGAACGCGATGAGGTCCTCGCCCATCGCGCCGACGACCTCGGACGCGACGACGAACGTCACGGTGGTGGCGTCGACGAACGACTCGCTGTCGTAGTGCGTGGAGATGACCTGTTGGCCCTCGTCGGCCCGGATCTCGTAATCGACGGTCGAGTAGTCGGTGACGTAGAACGCCTCCCGCGTCCAGTCCTCGCGGTCGAAGTCGAACTGGAACGCTTCCCACGTGCTGTCGAAGCGCGCGGGGTTCTCGTGGCCCGCGGGCTGGTTGTCGGCGTAGAAGATCTCCGTGGTCGGGCCGGGATGCTGGGCGATGACCATCCCGCAGACGTCGCAGGTCGCCTCCGAGTCGATGGTGACTGGGTCCGGCGCCTCGCCGTCGCCGTCTCCGGTCCCCCCGAGACAGCCGGCGAGTCCGGCGACGAGCGCCGTCGCCGTCGCCCCGAGGACGCCACGGCGCGTGCGTCGCGGTCCGTGAGCGTGGTCGGATTCGCTTCCGTCAGCGTGGTCGAATCGGCCTCCGTGGACGTGGTCACAGTCGTCTCGATGGTCGTGGTCGCACTGTCCCTCCACCCCGACGTCTCCGCGGCCAGCGGGTCTCGGCGTTGCGTTAGACATGATTTGTGTTGGCGTACCGGCCCCGGAGTGCTCCCCGGAACCGGACGCCCTCCCACAGATGACTGTTCGGACTGTCGAAGTATAGGGGTACTGGTAGACGCCTCGAAAGGCCCGCTCGCGCACGCTCCCGGCGGTTCTATGGCCGCGTGCGCCGGCGGCCGGTGCCCGCTCACCGGTGGTGTCAGTCGGCAGTGCCGAGTGGCGTCGTGTACACGGCGTACAGGAGCACGGCGGCCGTGAGGAGGTCGATGCTGTGCTCGACCAGGTGGTGGGCGAGCATCGGGACGACGGCGAACACCGTCCCGATGCCGACGACGGTCCGGGCGACGAGCAACACGAGGACCGCGACGACGAGGAGGTAGGGGCGCGTTCCGCGCCGGCGGTACGCGGCGAACGCGAGGCCCAGCAGCGCGAGCGTTCCCAGGGCCGCGAGCACGAGCACGAGCACGAGCAGCGGCGCGTATTCCCCCGGGAACTGAGTCATGGCAGAGTCTTGCTACTGGTCGAGGAGTTTGTCGACGAGGCGCGTGAACCGGTCGACCATGCGCTCCCGGAGCGTCGGGTCGGCCTCCCGGAGGAGCTGGACAGTTCGGTCGCGCTGGTCGACCGTGAGCGTCACGTGGTTCGACTGGTCGCGGTGCTTCGAGACGAGCTGGTGGTCGACGAGGCGGTCGAGGTGCCACTCGAGGGTGCTCCGGGCGATGTCCAGGCTGTCCGCGACCGCCGCGGGCGTGGCCGGACCGTTCGCCAGGAGGTACGCGACGACGCCGCCCGCCGTCTCCCGCCGCAGGAGCGCCAGCGCGTCTCGCTCCCAGTCGGTGTACTCGGGCGGGAAGTAGTGGGTCTTCCCGTAGACCGGTTCCGCGACGACGGTGTCGTCGGCGCGCAACCGCTTGAGGTGGTACTGGACTTGGCCCGGCGCGAGTTCGAGGCGGCGAACGATCTCGCTGAAGTGGATGCCGGGATGCGTTTCGATCGACGTTTCGATGCGGGTTCGTGTGTCAGCCATCGTGGTCTGGTACCGGGTGTGTCAGGTGGAAGCGGCGCCGGTTTCGACGCCGGGCTGCAGTGTCTCGCCGCTGGACTGCGGTCACTCGGGGATTGATAGTACGGGAGAAAACCCCTTGTGGTCCGTTCGTCGAATCGTTCTATCGCGCCGCGAGCAGGGAGGCGGCCTACACCAGCAACTGGATGTCCGCTTCGGCCATGTCCTGGATGGCCGTGGCGGCGCCGACGCCCGTGGTGACGCCGTCGAAGAAGTCGTCTTCGTCGTAGTCCATCAGTTCGATGGTCATCTGGCACGCCTGGAACTCCACGCCCATGTCCAGGGACGTCTCGAGGAGTTCCTCGATGGTGGCGGTGTCGTTGTCGTCGATCTTCTTCTCCATCATCGACGTGGTGACGCGGTCCATGCCGGGGAGCGCGGCGAGGGCGTTCGGCACGGGCATGTTGGGGTTGCCAACGGAGCTGAGCTGGAGGTTCTTGGAGTGTTCCTCGTGGAGGATGTCCAGCCCCCAGAAGGTGTGGAAGACGGTGACCTCGTAGCCGAACGCGGCGGCGGTGCTGGCGAGGATGAGCGGGGGATAGGCCATGTCGAGTGTCCCCTTGGTCGCGATGATGCTCATCTTCTTGCCGTCGTCGTCGGCGACCTCGCTGAGCGCGTCTTCGAGTTCGTCGACGCGCGCAGCGAGTTCCGCACGCGTGGGCGCGTCGTCGGCTGACGCGTCGGGTGTATCCGTGCTCATCGTCACTCCGTCTTGCGGACGTAGTGCTTGTACACGTCGCCGTCGGTTTCCTGGTCGAGCAGTTCGACGCCTTTCGTCCCGGCGGCCCAGCCTTCGATGTCGCTCATGCTCCCGGAGTCGGTCGCGAGCACTTCGAGGACGTCACCCTCGGCGAGTTCGTCCGCAGCGGACTTCGTCTTCACAACTGGCATGGGACACGATGCGCCTTTCACGTCGAGCGTCTCCGTGATGTCGAATTCTGCACTCATTAGTTATCTGCTCCGTTAGTCTGTATTGGAGCTATCGCACAATACCTCCCCGGCCACTAAAAGATTGTCGGTTCTTGTACTTACTATAAACTACTGGCCGGGAGAGTTATCTTCCGGATTTCGGACTATCAGACCGTTTGGGCCGTATAATTGGATTGTGTCGAGGTCTCTCGGGACAGTAGTATTGTGCATTGTGGGGAATATTATGCAAATGTTTTTGTGCGTCCAACCGATAGAGGCGGATGCACTACATGAACGCTGACGACTTCCCGACTCCGGACGCCGACGTTGAGACGATCGACCCGGAGCAGCTGAAAGACAGCATCGACTCCGGTGAGACCGTGACGCTACTCGACACGCGCATGACCTCGGACTACGAGGAGTGGCGCATCGACGACGACAACGTCACGTCGATCAACGTTCCCTACTTCGAGTTCCTCGAGGACGACATCGACGACGACGTCCTCGACCAGATCCCCGACGACCGCGAAGTCACCGTCCTCTGCGCGAAAGGCGGCGCGAGCGAGTACGTCGCGGGCACGCTCGTCGAGCGCGGCTACGACGTCAACCACCTCGAGGACGGCATGAACGGCTGGGCGAGCATCTACGAGGCCGTCGAAGTCACCGGCTACGACGGCGACGGGACGCTCCTCCAGTACCAGCGCCCGTCCTCGGGCTGCCTGGGCTACTTCCTCTACGACGACGGCGAAGCAGCCATCATCGACCCGCTGCGGGCGTTCACCGACCGCTACCTCGACGACGCCGACGACCTCGGCGTCGACTTGACGTACGCAATCGACACGCACGTGCACGCGGACCACATCTCCGGTGTCCGCGACCTCGAAGACGAGGGCGTCGAGGGCGTCATCCCCGAAGCCGCCGTCGACCGCGGCGTCACGTACGCCGACGAACTGACGACGGCCGAAGACGGCGACACCTTCGACGTCGGTGACGCCACCATCGAAGCCGTCTATACGCCCGGCCACACGACCGGGATGACGTCGTACCTCGTCGACGACAGCCTGCTCGCGACCGGCGACGGGCTGTTCATCGAGAGCGTCGCCCGCCCCGACCTCGAAGAGGGCGACGAGGGCGCACCCGAGGCCGCGCGCATGCTCTACGAGTCGCTGCAGGAGCGCGTGCTCACCCTCCCCGAAGACACACTGATCGGCGGCGCACACTTCAGCGACGCCGCCGAGCCCGCCGACGACGGCACCTACACCGCCCCCATCGGCCAGCTCGTCGACGAGATGGACGCGCTCACCATGGACGAACAGGAGTTCGTCGACCTCATCCTCTCGGACATGCCGCCGCGGCCCGCGAACTACGAGGACATCATCGCGACGAACCTCGGGCAGAACGAAGTCGACGACGAGGAGGCGTTCACCCTGGAACTCGGGCCGAACAACTGCGCCGCGAGCCAGGAGTCCCTCGCAGGTGACTGAGGAGACACATGGTGACTGACCCAGTACTGCTCCAGGCGGCCGCCGACCTGTTCCCCAGCGGCATCAGCCGGTACGCCGTCGGTGGCTTTCTGGTCGGGCTCGGAACGGTGCTCATCTACGTCGGCACCGGCATCCCCGCCGGCGCGAGCACCTTTTTGGAGTCGACGCTGTCGTACGTTTCCGACCAGTCACGCTTCCAGCAGTACGTCGCCTCCCGGGACTGGCGGGTCGTGTTCACGGCCGGCATCGTCCTCGGCGGCCTCCTGTTCGCTGCGACGGTCCAATCCGGCGTCGTCACCTCGACACTCTACCAGTCCGGATCGACCGGCGAACTGTACGAGGTCGGCGGCGTGACGCTGTGGTCGACCGACGTCCAGCCGTGGCGGCTGCTCGTCGGCGGCCTCTTCGTCGGCGTGGGGACCCGCGTCGGCAAGGGCTGCACGTCGGGCCACGGCGTGTGTGGCGTCGGCTCGGCGTCGAAGACGTCCATCGCCGGCGTCGTCACGTTCCTCGTGGTCGCGATTCTCACGGCGCAAGCCGTGGCAGCACTGGGGGTGACGCCATAGATGGCCGACCGACACCCGCTGTTCATGCCGCTGATACTCGTCGGCGGCGTCGTGTTCGGCTTCGGACTCGGGTTCAGCCAGATGGCCCGTCCCGAGGTCGTGTTGAACTTCCTCCAGTTCGAGGACTTCGGGCTGCTGTTCGTGATGTTCGGCGCGGCCATCGTCTCCGGACTCGCGTTCGCGGTGATGCCGCGAATCCGGGACAGAGCGCCGCTGACCGGCGACACGTACGAGCGCAGGCTGAAGCCGTTCGACCGGAACGTCCTGGTCGGCGGCGCCATCTTCGGCGTCGGCTGGGGGCTGTCCGGCATCTGCCCGGGCGCCGCCTACGCGAGCCTGGGAACCGGCAACGTGACCATCCTGTGGGCGCTCGCCGGCATGTTCGGCGGCGCGTACCTCCAGGGGTACTGGCGGAGCCGAACCGCCAGTAGCGACACCGCTGCGGCGGGCGCCGACTGACGACCCCCTCAAACTTCTCATGGACCCCGCTCTCATAGCCCTCTTCGTCGGTGCAGCGCTCGCCAGCCTGTTCATGGCCTGGGTCATCGGCGCCGGGTCGAGCGGCGCGACGCCGTTCGCCCCCGCGGTCGGCGCCAACGCCATCTCGACGATGCGCGCGGCGTTCGTCGTCGGCATCTTCGGGTTCGTCGGCGCGGTCACCCAGGGCGCGAACGTCTCGGAAGCCGTCGGGAGCGGACTCGTCGGCGGGATGAGCCTCCCGATAGCCGGCGTCATCCTCGTGCTCGCGCTCGGCGCGGGCCTCATGGCGGTCGGCATCACGACCGGCTACCCCATCGCGACGGCGTTCACCGTGACGGGCGCCGTCATCGGAGTGGGGCTGGCGCTCGGCGGGACGCCCGTCTGGCCGAAGTACCGACAGATCGCCGCCGTCTGGGCGCTCACGCCGTTCGTCGGCGGTGGCATCGCGTACGGCATCGCCAGCCTCCTCCCGCGGCCCGACGTCCCAGAGCGGTACAGCATCGCCGCGCTCTCCGGACTCGTCGCCGCCGTCATCGCGAACGTCGAGTTCGGGTTCCTCGGCCCGGACGGTACCCCGGGAACGCTCAGCAGCGCAGGGCAGCGAGCCCTGGGTATCGGCAGCCTTACAGCGGCAGTCGCGCTGACCGCGCTCGCCGCTGCAGCCGTCGCCGTCGTCGTCTGGTGGGACGTCCGTCGCGACGAGGTCGGCGGCCTGCGCCGCGTCTTGCTCACCCTCGGATCGCTGGTCGCGTTCTCCGCCGGCGGCAGCCAGGTCGGATTGGCGGTCGGCCCCCTGCTCCCGTTGCTCGACGACGTCGGCGGCGTCTCGGTGTTCACCGTGCTGGTCGGCGGCGGCCTCGGGATGCTGGTCGGGTCGTGGACGGGCGCCCCGCGCATGATCAAGTCGCTGGCACAGGACTACTCGTCACTTGGCCCGCGACGGTCCATCGCGGCCCTGGTGCCGTCGTTTCTGATCGCGCAACTGGCCGTGCTGCTCGGCGTCCCGGTGTCGTTCAACGAGATTGTCGTCAGCGCGATCATCGGCAGCGGCGCCGCGGTCGGCGGCCGTGACGCGGTCGACGCCCGGAAAGTCGTCGTGACGCTCGGCGCCTGGGCCGGGTCGTTCGTGCTCGCGTTCGGCCTCGCGTACGCCGGCGCCTTCGTCCTGCTGTAACGGGTGTCAAAGAACGATTCCGGCCGGGGCAGTTCCACCCCGAATTTCGTAAATCGGCTGCGCAGTGTCTGTGCGGATTCACCGGGCAGCTGTCCGTGAGGCAGGCGTTGGTGCAGAAGTGACCCAGTTCAAAGCGAGGGGAAGATTCAACTGGGCGTGTCGGGTTGTGTTGTCCATGCGACGTCGGGCCCTCCTCACCAGTCTCGTTGGCAGTACTGCGCTCCTCTCCGGATGCATCGCTGATGCGCCGACGGGCAACTCCGAAGATACGCATTCAGAGGATTCCGGTACGTCGTCTACAAGCAGTTCTCTTCGGGAGGTGTTTAATCCGACTGGACAAGCGACGATCCGCCCACTTGACGAGCCGCTCATCCAGCGCGGGCTGACCGCGGAGTCCGAGCAGTATCTATACGGTGGACTGTTCTACCCCGGTGACGCCGTTCCCGTCACTGATAGCGCGGATGCAACATGGCTCGCCGAAACGGTTGACGAACTGTCTAGCGACCAGCTCGCTGTTTTGACGAACCTTCGGACTGCGGGCGCTTCCCCCGCTCATTTCTGGCCATCGCCAACTGGTGCCGCGTGGGGCGACGAAGGGGTGCAGATTCACTTCGAACGCCAAACAATTACAACCACTGTCGAGACTGACGAGGCCGTCGGCGTCGCACTCACCGTCTACCAGTATACTGGCGAGCAGCCGACGGATGTGAGCCTGATCTTCCCGAGTGGGGCAACTCTGTCAATCGGGACGTGAGACTTCGAGAACTGCGCGCTCCACTTAGCGGTGTGATTCGATTTGGATGATTGGGTTCCCGTTCTCGTCAGCGGTGATCGTCGCGGTCGTCGAATCCGCTTCGAACTGGAGGGTCATCTTGAGATTGTGTTCCTGGAAGAGTCCGTCGAGGGAGTCCGTGTTAATATCTTCGTGGATGCGCCACTCTTGCTCGAGCACGTCCCCATCATGAGCCTCTGCAACCACCGTGACGACCGCTGTACTTAGCTCCTCATCCTCGACCGGCTCATAGAAGAATTCCCGCGTATCGCCCGTGCACACCCGTTGAACTGTCCGTCGGAAACCCGTATTTACCAGGTGTGTTCCTGATAGTTGCCCGTGTTCGCCAGTTCAGGACGACTCCCAGAGAGGGAGACGAAACAGACCGCGGCCGGTTCACTGTTCGCACTGCATACTGTATTCGCTGTGCGGACCGATTCGACCTGCAGTGACCGCAGGTCTGCGAACGGGCTCCGAAACCGACTCTTGTAGACGACTCCGGGCGGCTGTGTACGCCGGCGTCGGCAACTGCCTGTGAACGTAGCCCCCGCGTCCGTTTCTCGTAACATATCAGGTACTGTTCTGAATAGAATTGTATCGTAATCCCAAAACCGTTAAGTACTGTAGGTCGGTTAGGCGAAGTTGAGCAGAATTCCATGAGCTGCACAATACCGCGCGAGGTGATTCCCGATGTTCGGGCTTGAGAACGCTACCGGCATCGACGGCGCGTTGCTGGTCGTCGGTGTCGTTCTGGTTGAAGCGATCATTCTGTACGTCGGCTATGGCATCCTGGAGCGCATCTTCGGGCCGGCGATCGTCGACGCACTGAGTGGAAAATGACGATGGAACTATTCGGCGTCGCCGTCACGCTGCTGGCGATGTTCGCCGGGTTCGGCGTACTCATCGGCCTCCTGTTCGGCTTCTTCGGAATGGGTGGGTCGTTCCTCGTCACGCCCGCGCTGATGGTGATGGGCTACGAGACGGACGTCGCCGTCGCGTCCGGCCTCGCATTCGTCTTCGCGACGTCAGTCATCGCGACGCTCAAACACCGCGACCTCGGGCAGGTCGACTACAAACTCGGGGTCCTGATGATCGCCGGCACGACCGCCGGCATCGAGGTCGGGAAACTCGGCCTGCACGCACTACAGGCCATCGGCCTCGCGGACACCGTCGTGAGCGTCATCTACGTCGGCCTGCTCGGCGGGATCGGCGTGTTCATCACGTACAACGCCGTGACCGGCGACGACGACGGCGGCATCAGCCACGACGCCGACGCGGAGGTCGACGCAGACGACATCCCCGATATTGCGAAGAAAATCCAGTCCTATCGGGTGCCACCGATGATGAGTCTGCGCGGCGGCATCAGCGTCTCGCTGTGGATGATTCTGTCGGTCGCGTTCGCCACGGGCCTGCTGTCCGGGTTCCTCGGCGTCGGCGGCGGGTTCATCCGCATGCCCGCGCTGTTCTACCTCATCGGCGTCCCGGTGCCGATTGCGGTGGGCACTGACCTCTTCGAGATCGTGTTCTCCGGCGGTATCGGGAGCTTCCTGTACGCGATGGACGGTGCGGTCGACCTCGAGATCGTCGTCCCGCTGCTGGCGGGGAGCGCACTCGGTGCGCGCCTCGGCGCCGCCGCGACCAGTCTCGTCGACGAAGACGAGATCAAGGTCTACTTCGGCGTGATGTTGCTGCTCGGTTCGATCGCGGTCGCCGTCCGGAAGATCGGGAACTGGTTCGACGTCCCCGAACTCCAGACGGTGTCGCTGGTCATCATCCTCGGCGCGGCGACGCTCGTCGCCGGCGCCGTGGTCGTGAGCTCGGTCCGCGAGCTGCGTTCCGAGGAGGCGGCGGCAGCGAGCGCGGCCGACTGACGGCCGACACCGATTTCCCCGCGGACGCCGCCAGCGAGCCGACACGTGCGTGTGATTGTACAATCTGTACACAAGTCTTTTAACCGCGTGGCGACTACGTAGCGCTGATACCGATGCCAGATTCGATGTCCGAACAACTCCGACAGGACATGGAGTGCGAGGGGCTGCTGGAGTGTTTCCACGGCCTCAAAGAACTCGACAAGGAGTGCTTCCAGGCGCTCGTCGAAGCCGAGGCACCGCTGACAGTCGACGAAATCGCAGACGCCGTCGACCGCGAGCGCTCGACGGCCTACCGCGCCGTACAGCGGCTCCTCCAGACGGGGTTCATCGAGAAGGAACAGATCAACTACGACCAGGGCGGCTACTACCACGTCTACTCGCCGACGGACCCGTCGAAGATCGCCGACGACATGCAGCGCTTGCTCAACGACTGGTACGCGAAGATGGGGCAGCTCATCCAGGAGTTCGAGACGAAGTACGACCAGTCCGAAACGACGGCGCCGTCCCTCGAAGGCTAACGAGGTCGATCTCTCCGCTACACCGTCGAGGCGGTACTGGAGGGCTTTTCTCTCGCTGACGGCTCAGGGACGGTTCAGCAGACCTCGGTACACGTACGACTGGGCGGGACACCGGCTATGTGATGCAGACGATTGCGTGATGCAGACGACTGAGGAGGGCACACGACTGCGTGAGGCACACAGCCGTGTGACATCCGATTCGCCGGCGTCTCCGACGGCGTGCCGATGCGGCCGGGTCCACCAACCCAGTGTTGAGTAGTATTGTACATATTACCCAAAACCCTTAATTGCCGGTGGTGCCTATTCGCTGGTGATGGCAACTGATACTGCTTCCGAGACTGGGACCGACCCCACAGACGAACCGCTGTACGTCGACGGTACTGCCGACCTCGACGAGATCGTCGCCGGTAACGACGTCGTCCTCACGGACTTCTACGCGGACTGGTGTGGCCCCTGCCAGATGATCGAACCGGTCGTCGAGAAGCTCGCCGCCGAGACCGAGGCCGCCGTCGCGAAAGTCGACGTCGACGCCAATCAGCAGCTCGCCGCCTCCTACGGCGTCCGCGGCGTCCCGACGCTCGTCCTGTTCGCGGACGGCGAACAGGTAGAGGAGATCGTCGGCCTCCAGGGCGAAGACCAGCTGCGGTCGCTCATCGAGCGCTACGCCGAATAGATGACCTCTGGCATACGTGACCTCGTCGTCGCTGGCTCGGGGGTCGCCGGGCTGTCGGCCGCGGTCTACGCAGCCCGCGCCGACCTCGAGCCGCTCGTGCTCGAGGGCGACGAACCGGGCGGCCAGCTCACGCTGACCACCGACGTCGAGAACTACCTCGGGTTCCCCGAGGGCGTCGGCGGCATGGACCTCGTGCAGCGCGGGAAACAGCAGGCCGAACGGTTCGGCGCGGAGTTCGAACGCGGTCGCATCGAGGACGCGACCCTTGACGACCAGCCGCTGGAACTCACGCTGTCGTCCGGCGAGACGATCAAAACGCGATCGCTGGTGGTCGCCACCGGCGCGAGCGCCCGCTGGGTCGGCGCCGACAACGAGGACGAACTCATGGGTCACGGGCTCTCGACGTGTGCGACCTGCGACGGCGCGTTCCACCGCGGCGACGACGTGCTCGTCGTCGGCGGCGGGGACAGCGCGATGGAGGAAGCGCTCTTCCTCGCGAAGTTCGCCGACTCCGTGACGGTCGTGCATCGCCGCGAGGAACTGCGCGCCTCCGAGATCATGGCCGACCGCGCCCGCGACCACGACGACGTCGAGTTTCGCTGGAACACCGAACTCGAAGCGATTCACGGCTCCCAGGCCGACGGCGTGACCGGCGCGACCCTCGTCGCCCACCCCGACGGCTACCCGAAGGACAAGGCCGCCTCAGGCGTCGACGTCGACCGGGAGACGGTGGACGTCGGCGGGGTGTTCTACGCCGTCGGCCACACGCCGAACACCCGATTCCTCGAGGGAACCGGCGTCGAACTCGACGCCGACGGGCACGTCGTCCCGCAGACGGACGAGTCGGGGCGCGCCACCGCGCGAACCACCGTCGCCGGCGTCTTCGCCGCCGGCGACGTCGCCGACCCCCGGTACCGGCAGGCGATCACGTCCGCCGGAACCGGCAGCATGGCCGCGCTGGACGCCGAGGAGTTCCTCGAGGCGCTCGAGGAACCCGAGCGGTCGACCGCTACCGCGACCGCCTAATCCCCCTCTCATCCCTTCCCCGCCCCCGGGTTCTCTCTCCCTTTCCCATCTCGACTCGCGTATCCAGATTCTCCGGGTTCCCGCAGACTCCATTCGACACCTGCACCGACTGCATTCCCCCGCACTCGGGCCGACCGCCGACTGTACAACCCGACGACTCGACTCCCCCGCGACCCCCGACTACAGAGACAGAATCCCCGAAACGATGAGTGCAACACACACCGCACCCCCTCGTCCGTAGCGCCATCGGCGCAGTCCCGACTGTCCCGTTCGTCGGCGTCGCTGCCGCCCAGCAAGGCGGACAGACTGGCGGCGCGAACGGCGGCATGGCCGGCGGCACGACCGGCGTCATGGGCGGGTTCGGCTGGTGTCCGCTCCTCATGTCGGTCGTTCTGCTCGCCGCGCTCGTGTTCGTCGCGTACGCGGCCCTCGCGAGTACCCGTGGCGGAACACTCGACGAGCGCCACACGAGCGCCGCCCTCGCGACGCTGCGTGAACGCTACGCCCGCGGCGACCTCACCGCCGACGAACTCGAAGACCGCCGCCGCCTCGAGGAACAGTAGCCGGGCCAGGGCGTGGGCTTTCGACTCGACCGTTGTCCGGAACAATGCGGGGTCCGTCTCCAACGACAGCGAGACGTCAGTCGTCGCCTTCGGCGGCGGAGTCGACGTCCGACCCGCGGACCGCCGTCGCTTCGCTGTCGACGCTGACGCCCTCCCAGTCGTGGTCCGCGTGGAAGCCCTCGCGCTCCTGGGCGCTGTGGGCGACGCGGATGAACTCCGCCTTCTCGCGCGCCGCCTCGATGGTGTGGCCGCCGCAGTAGGAGAGCCCGGAGCGGATGCCGGCACAGAACTCCTCGGTGACGGCGTCCACGGGGCCCTTGTACGGCGTCAACGCTTCGACGCCTTCGTCGGCGCTGACGTTCTGTTGCTTGTCGTCGCGGTCCTCCGCCGCCGCGGTGGTCGCCATCCCGCGCGACCGCTTGTACTTGACGCCCTCGACCTCGACGACCGCGCCGGGAGCTTCCGTCGTCCCGGCGAACAGGCTCCCGAGCATCACGGTGTCGGCGCCCGCCATCAGGGCCTTCACCGCGTCGCCGGACGTGCGAATCCCGCCGTCCGCGCAGATGGTGACTCCGCAGTCGTCGCCGACGTCCGCGCAGTCGTCGACGGCCGTCAACTGCGGGACGCCCGCGCCGGCGACCTTCCGCGTGGTGCAGTGGGAGCCGGGGCCGATGCCGACTTTCACGCAGTCCGCGCCGGCCGCCGCGAGGTCCTCGACGCCCGCGGGCGTCGCGACGTTCCCTGCGACCAGGCCGACCGACGGGAACTCCGTCGCGAGCGCTTCCACGGCTTCGATCGTCCGTTCGAGGTGGCCGTGTGCGACGTCCACGACGAGCGCGTCGACGCCCGCGTCGACGACGGCGGCGCTGCGCGCGACGTAGTCCTCGTTGATGCCGACCGCGGCGCCAACCTGGACGCCCTCGGCTTTGACGCGTTCGACCTGCCTGGCCTGCTCGTCGGGCGTGAGGAAGCGGTGCAACACACCGAATCCGCCGGCTCGACCGAGTTCGACGGCCAGGTCCGCTTCCGTGACGGTGTCCATCGCCGCCGAGACCAGCGGCGTGTCCAGTTCCACGTTCGGGGTCAGCGTCGTCGACAGGTCGACCTCGCTCCGGCTGTCGACGGGCGAGCGCTTCGGGACGAGCAGGACGTCCCCGTAGCTCAGCCCGGTTCGTAGGTCGTTCATTCCCTTACCAGAGGAATCGCCGACGAGCAATAAGTATCTCGACTGCCCCCTTTCACGGTCGCAGGACCCCCGTCGCGACGCCCCATCGGCCATCGAGGGTCGCCTGAGCCGTCCGAGCGCCGCGTTCGACGCGACTCGATGCGGCCGGGGAACGTGCAGGCGCGGTCACGACCCCGGCCGCTGCTCTCGTGGTTACCTCGCGCTCACTCGAACAGTTACGGGGATGTAGTTCGACAGCGGGACTATGTCGGACCCGTTCGTCATCGTCGGCGGCGACGCCGCAGGACTGAGCGCCGCGAGCAAGCTGAAACGCGAGGACCCACAGCGGGAGGTCGTCGTCTTCGAGAAGGGACAGTGGGTGTCGTACGCGCACTGCGGAATGCCGTACTACGTGAAGGGCGAAGTCGACTCGCTGTCGGACCTGTTGTCGCTGACGCCCGCAGACGTCGAAGACCGCGGCATCGACCTCCGGCGGGGTCACGAAGTCCTCGACGTGAACACGGCCGAACAGACTGTCACCGTCGAAACCGACGGCACCCAGTTCACACAGCACTACGGGGAGTTGCTGGTCGCGACCGGCGCGCACGCCGTCTCGGACCCCATCGAGGGGGCGGCGCTGTCCGGCGCGTTCACGATGCACAGCATGGACGCCGCCGCAGCGCTGCGGGCGTACCTCGCGCCACCGGGCGACGTGGACCCGGCCGCGGTGGACGTGGCGTTCGTCGACCGGTCGCTCGTGGAGACGTACGCCGCGATGGAGCCACCGGAGTCGGCGGCCATCGTCGGCGGCGGGTACGTCGGCGTCGAGATGGCGGAGGCGTTCAGCGCGCACGACCTCGACGTCCACCTGTTCCAGCGCCCAGACCACCTCCTCCCGCCGTTCGGGGACGCCGTCGCCGAGGAGGCAGCGGCCGCGCTCCGGGACCACGGGGTCACGCTCCACCTCGGCACCGAAGTCGAGCGACTGGCCGGGGAGGACCGCGTGGCGGCAGTGGTTGCAGACGAGACCCGGACTGCCGTCGACGTCGCAGTGGTCGGCATCGGCGTCAGGCCGAACACCGGTCTCGTGGACGAGACGCCCGTGGAACTCGGCGCCTCCGGAGCGATCGCGACCGACGAGTACGGCGAGACCGGCGTCGACGGGGTGTACGCGGCCGGCGACTGCGCGGAGGAGACGCACACGGTGACCGGGGAGTCGGACTGGGTACCGCTGGGACTGACGGCGAACCGGGCGGGGCGCGCGGTCGGCCAGACCGTCGCGGGGACGCCGACGCCCATCGGGGAGATTGCGGGCACGGCGGTCGTGAAGGCCTTCGAGACGGAGTGCGGCCGGACGGGTATCCTCGACCACGAGCGTGCGCGGGCGGCGGGCTTCGACCCCGTCTCCGAGACCGTGACCGCGGGGTCGCGCTCGGGGTACTACCCGGGTGCCGCCGAGACGACGGTGACGCTGACCGCCGACCGCAGGACCGGCCGACTGCTCGGCGGGAGCATCGTCGGCACCGACCGCGCAGCGATCCGCATCGACACGCTCGCGACGGCGCTCGACCAGGACGCGACCGTCCCGGAGGTCGAGCGCCTCGACCTCGCGTACGCGCCGCCGTTCAGCCCGGTCTGGGACCCCGTACTCGTCGCCGCGAAGGTGCTGAACGGCGCCCTCGACGACCAGTAGGGAACGGCGCGTTCCCGTCGCCCTTCACGCGCCGTCGTCGACGTCGGAGCACGGCTCGACGCCTAGACTCGCAGTGGCGTCCGCGGCTACTTCCCCGTCCCGGCCCGCGCTTTCCGGGCGGTAACCCGGTTACCGGGAGGTTGGCTTACGCTGAAAGGACAGCACTGCGTGGACAGTCGTATGGTCGACCAATCAGCGAGCGGACAATCGACGCACCAGCCCGACACCACCACGTCGCTGGCCGCCACTCGCCCTCGCAACCGAAGGAGGCGGTCGACGTGATTCCTGAAGGCGCAGACGCACCGGGCTTCGACCTCCCCGGCACGACCGTAGCCGCTCACGACGAGGACGTCACTCGACACACGCTCGCCGACGCCCTCGAGGACGGGCCGGTCGTCCTGAGTTTCTACCTCTTCGACTTCCACCCGGCTTGCACCGACCACATGTGCTCGCTGCACGACCTCGCGTGGCTGGATCTCGAGGACGACGTCACCGTGTTCGGCGTCTCCACCGACAAGTCGTTCAGTCACAAGGCGTTCGCGGACAGCGAACACCTCGACTTCAGGCTGCTGTCGGACAGCGACGGCAGCGTCGCCGAGGCGTACGACGTCCTCTACGACGAGTTCAAGGACCACAAACGAGTCGCCAAACGGTCGGTGTTCGTCGTCGACACCGACCAGACCGTCCGGTACGCGTGGATGACCGAAGACCCCCAGACGCTCCCCGACTGGGACCCCGTCAGGGACGTCCTGAACGACCTCAGAGCCACAGCGTGAGAGTTTGAGCGGTCGCTGGTGACACCCACAGCCTGAGTGCCCCTGCACACCACAACCGCGCCCGCAGGGGAGGACGTGACGGCCGCCGCCACTCACTCGACCGACCCGCGCCCACTCAACCGACGCCACCCGTTCGACCGGCCCGCGCCTGCATTCGACCGATGCAAACCCACAAATACAACCAGACGACGACCGTACCCGCTACTCGATGACCGACGCAGACGACGACGGCGACTCGGACTCCCGGTTGCCGTTACTCGGCGTCGCCGGCGCGTTGAGCCTCTGCTGCGTGTTTGCGGCTCCGGCCAGCACCGCCGTAGTCGGCGGCACCGCCGCCGGCACCACCACCGCCGCAGTCGGCGGCGGCGCCGTCCAGATTTTCGTCGCAGCAGTCACCGTCGCCGCCATCGCGTTCTTCTACCGGCTCCGAGCGCACGCTCGGTCTGCCGGCGACTAGCATCGCCTTCGTCGAGTCGTGCGGGTCGCGCGTCCGAGCCAGTCCGGAGGTCCATACCAGTAGTTCCGATCGGAGTTTCTGTACCTAGCACTACTCCCGGAACTCGATGGAGTGAATCGAGTAGTCGGCCAGCGAACGCGACAAACCGGGTACGACTGCCGCCCTATGTCGCCGTGCGTCAGGAGCGCAGATAGTCACCGAGGAAGTTTGCGAGGTTGAATACGGTGTAGAGGGTGTAGCCGAGCAGAAGAACCACGACGACCAGCATACCCGTCCATTCCAATTGGGCGTCCATACCGACGGGGAACGCGTCGTCGCGGGATAGACGTTCTGGGGACTGGACTGCGGCGGTGACTGGACAGCAGCGAGGACTTGTCTTCCGCCGAAGCGTCTGGAGCGGGGTTGGGTCCGATGCGGTCTGCTGCCGGCTCGGGTGGATTCGGCTGGAGTTTTCGTCGCTGACTCCGGCCGAATCAGGGTCCGAGCGAGAGCCCTGGACTGCGGGTGACACAGTTTTTTATTACGCATCGGGCCGCAGTACGTGTCGAGAACCAACGAATGGAGTTCGTGACACACGTCCGGAGAGAGCGGTGGGCGACAGTGGCCGGGTACGTGTTGTTCGTCTCGCTGATGGTCGCCGGCTACTACTACAACATCACGTTCGTCCAACTGGGGCTCATCGACCTCGGGACGCGCCTCGTCGGAATGTCCGAGACCGCCGTCTCGATGTGGATGGCGGCGCTCGCGCTCGCGACGCTCGTCGTCGCAGTCGCGACCGGCGTGACGATGGACCGACGCGGCTGGAGCACGGACCTCCGAACGAAGTTCCGGCTCCTGTTCGGCGTCGTCTGCGTCCAGTTCGCACTCACGCTCGTCGCTCCGACGGTTCGGACCGTTCCCGGGTTCGGCGCGTGGATCGTCCTCGCCTCGGTGGGGCTCGGGGTCGGATTTCCGGTCTCGTTCTCGCTCGCGACCGACCTCGTTCCGGTGCCGGACCGGGGGTACGTCGCCGCCGCCATCACGGCCATCGCGTACTTCGCGGCGAACGCGATTCCGCTCTCCTGGTCAGTCGACGTCTTCAGCCAGGTACTGGTCGCCGCGATGGCGCCGGGGATTCTCGTGCTGGCCGTCCTCTCGTTCGCCAGTTTCGACCGACTCGATGCGGTCCTCGACGCCCTCGGGACGCAGTACGAGACGTACGGCACGGGCCGGTTCTGTCACGGGGCGCCAGTTCGGGCGCGGAGTCTCGCGTTCGCGGTCCCGGTCGTCTTGATGTTCGGCGTGTTCTTCGTGGACAGCCTCGGGTTCCTGCGGATCATCGACACGCCGTCGCTCTTGTTGAGTTCCTGGCAGTCGCCCGACCTCTCGACGCGACTGTTCATCGCCGTCGCGCACGTCGTCGGCGCCGTGATGGCCGGGGTCATCTACGCGAACTACTCGCTCTCGCGCGTCTTCCTCTGGACGTTCGCGCTGTTCGCGCTCACGCACGTCATGTACACGTCTGACCTGCGATTCGCCGACGTGTTCCCCGCGATCGCGGGCGGCGGAACGTCGCCCCTCAATCCCGCGCTGTACGCGATCGCCGTGAGCTTCTACACGACGCTGAACTTCGCGCTCTGGCCCGACCTCGCTACGCCCGAGACGATCGGCACGCACTCCGCAATCGGCATCGGCGTCGCCGGGTGGCTCGCCACGTTCTCGAGCACCGCGCTCGCGCTGTACTTCCAGGCTGCGGACCTCACGCTCCTCACCCACCTGAACGTTGTGCAGGCGCTCTCCCTGCTCCTCCTGTTCGGGCTCGCGGTCGGCCTGTACGCCAGGCGGATGGTCGAACTCGCTCGCGAGAACGGAGGTGCGAGCGTATGAGTCCGACGGAAGCCATCCCGCTCCTCATCGTCGTCCTCCTCATGATTTCGATTGGGGGCGGCGACGTCCAGGAGATGTCCGTGACGTTCCAGGGCGACACTGACGTCGACTCGCTCGCGGACGTCCACGTCGTCGCCGGCGGAACCACCACCGTTCCCGGGGACACAACCGTCGACGGCGACATCTACGTGATCGGTGGCACCGCATCCATCGCCGGGACCGTCGACGGTGACGTGACGCTCCTCAACGGGAATCTCTCCGTGGTCGACGGCGCGACCGTGACCGGGACGCTGCAGACCTATTCGGGATCCGCGACGGTCAGCTCCGGTGCGTCGGTCGGGCGCGTCTCACAGTTCGAGACTCCGACCCCGTCGAGTTCGCCCGCACAGCGGGTCGGAGGGTTCCTCCTGCAGTTCCTCGTCCTCGGCTCGTTCGGGTGGTGGCTCGTCGAGCGGCACCCGCTCGTCATCGAGAACGTCGGCACGGCCATCACCGAGCACGCGCTCGTCAGCGGCGTCGTGGGCAGCCTCGGCGCAACGACCCTCCTCGTGCTGTTCGTCTACATGGCGTTCACCCTCATCCTGCTCCCCCTCGCGATCGTCGGGCTCTTCGCCGAGCTTCTGATCGTTCTCTACGGCCAGGCCGTGTTCGGATATCTCGTCGGGACGCGCCTTCCGATCGAGCGCGACGGCGTCGCGACACTCGCAGGGATCGCCGCGTTCCTGCTCGCGCTCGAGCTCTCTGGGCTGGTGCCGTTCCTCGGCGGGGCCGTACAACTCGCCGTCGCAGTCGTCGGGTTCGGCGCCGTCGTGAACACGTACTTCGGCCTCCAGCGGTTCGAACCCGTCACCATCCCGGGCGGAACCGAGCCATAGCGAAGCAGACCCCGACCCGGGCACTCTCCGAATCCAGTTGTCGAATCGACAGTGCCAGCACTCCACGTTGGCCGGCGCCACGTCCTGGTCGCGAACTGTCCCGTCAAACCCGACCTCCTCGACGCACGCTCGGGGTCAGCACGGTTTCGGATAGCTGGCTGTGTCGGAACCGCATCTTGTGAGCCCGGGAGGCCCCTCACTCGGCGGACACTGCGTCGAGACCGGTGCCGGCTTCCAGGTGTTCGCCGAGGCGCTGGACGAACCGCGTGGCCGGGGCTCCGTCCACGACGTCGTGGTCGAATGTGACGGTGAGGCTCAGGAGTTCCCTGGACTGGAGTTCACCATCGATCAGGCGCGGTTTGGGTCCGATGCCGCCGACAGTGAGCTGGAGGGTGTAGTTCGTGGGACTGATGGCCCACCCGTTTCCGGTGCCGTACATACCCACGGAGGTGACAGCGACGGTGCCGGCGAGGTCCGTCCACAGCGACGGGAACCACTGCGGGAGGCGCCAGATCTGTCTGCGAATGAATCCGGGAAGGCGGCGGGCGAGCCCGGCGATTCCGGCCTCGGAACGACTCGCAGCGTCCGCCTGGACGCGCCGAATTTCGTCGTGAATCGACCGGACCGTCCGCCGGTTCGCCGCGCGGACGACGTGCGGGACACCAGTCGGCTCGCCGTCACCCTCCCGTTCGACGAGGACGTTCACGTCCACGTCCTCGAACTCGTGGCTCCGCCCCCGCCAATCGTGGTATCGGTGGACGTGTGGCTGTTCCGCTACGGTGGCTGCCAGGCAGAAGACGACGAAGGCTGTGAACGAGAGGGCGGTTCCGGTCTCGTCCTCGATCGTGCGGAGTTGCTCCCTGGCGTCGGTGACGTCGATTTCGACGAGTCCGTGGACGTTACTCCGGTGGCCGGCCATCCGCATGTAATCCCCTGTCAACTGCTGTCGGGATGACACGCGTTCGGTTTCGGTGCCTCGATTGCTCATAGGCGCACATGAACCGCGTGAACCAAATCCGTACCCACCGGTCGCGGAGTTCCCACCAGGCCGGGTAACCCAGATCGGCCCGGCGGAACCCGAGACACGCGACGAGTAGTGAGACGACAGCCCCGGCGAGCAGCACAATCGGGCCGCAGTTCCCAGGGCGGGTTCTGTATCCAGTGCGGGCGCTGGAACTGCCGTTCAGTGCAGTCTGTAAGTCGAGCAGCAACGCGACACTCGGCGAGTGGAACGTGGAGCGGGGCACCCGCTCAGTCTCACCGACCAGTCTCGGCTGTTGGTCAGTGCTCGCGGTCGAGCACTTCGAGGAGAATCTGGGGGACGACCAGCCCGACGCCGAGGAGGACAGCCAACTGAACGATGACCGCCTCTGTGAGCAGGGTGGTTCCGTACCAGCAGAGCACGCCGACAACGACGAACGTCGCGCGGACTTTCGTCTCGAACGGCGTGTCTGGGACGTTCATAGGTAGGTGCTCGTACAGGGAATCAAAAAGGCTCCGCCGTGTCCTTAACACACCTGCGTACCGATTCAGCCATCCCAGGTTCGGGCGAGGCCTGTGTCCGCTGGCTAGTTCGGTGCGAGGATAGTATTAAGTCCGAGACGAACCAACCTGTTTGGTACTTTGAATGAGTGAACCTACAACAACTGGAGATCTGGGGACTCCTGAACTCGGCCCCCAACTCCCCGAGTTCGTCGAATGGATAGCCGCCGCGGCCATTGCGTTGGCCGGCATCGCACTCACGGTCGGTGGGAGTGCACTCACCTTCGTCGTCGACCGTGACCTGCTTGCAGACGGCGTCGAGTCCGGCCAGATCACGGTCGTCGTCTTCGAACGCGATCTCACGGAAGCGGAGATGGTCGAGGTCACCCTGGAGGTCGCGACGTGGACAGGATGGGGGCTGTTGGTGACCGGTGTCGGGTTAGCACTGTTTGCGATCGGGTACGTGATCGCACGGCACCGCGCGTATCGACAGACGCCCGAAAACGAGTCCCCCGGTTCGTATCGATCGTACGCAGTGCTCGGTGCCGTTGCTACCGGTTTGTTGTCATTTTTGCCGGTCTCACCTGTCATCGGAGGTGGGGCCGCAGGGTATCTCGAGCGCTATGGTACCGGACGCTCAGTCAGTGTCGGTGCGCTCTCGGGGTTCCTGGCGATGGTACCGGTGCTCGTGGTCCTCGTCTTCGTTACGATGGGGCTCTACGCAGGGTTGGCCACCATTCAATATGCAGGCCTGGGAATTGTCGCGGCAACAGCCATGGTCTTCGCGTTGCTCCTCACCGCAGCCTACGGGGCTGGACTCGGCGCCCTTGGCGGATTTGCAGCTGACCGGTTAGCGAAATGATCGCCCCCGTCCGGCGATGACCTCGCTCGCACTGGGTGGTGGCTGTCGCCGACACGGTCGCGATTGCCGCGCGCGTTTTTCCCGCCCAGCGAAAGTCGCAAGTGCTCTTTATGTTAGCTCAGAAAGAACAACTAGGTGCAATGAAGCGCACGAAGCTCATCGCCATCGTCGCCATCGTCGCAATCGCCGTCATCTCGCTCAGAAAACGCGAATCGGACGTTGATGACGAAGCCGTAACTGAATAATCCGCGTCCGTGATGGTTTTCTCCGCAGTGTCAGTGAACGCGGCCGTCGTTTTCCTCCTCATTCTCGCGGCCGTCGTACTGTTTGCGACCGAGTTCGTCCCCCCGGACGTCACAGCGATCGTGGTAATCGTGGCGCTCGTCGTCCTCCAACCCTGGACAGGCGTCGAGACGACCACTGCGTTCTCGGGGTTCTCGAACGTCGCGACGATCACCGTCGCGGCGATGTACATGCTGAGCGAAGGAATCCATCGGACGGGCATCGTTCGACGACTGGGCGACGCCATCTCTGGCTTCGCGGCCGGGAGCGAAGAACGACTCCGCTGGACGACCCTCTCGTTGAGCGGCGGCCTCGCTGGCGTAGTCAACAACACACCCATCGTCGCCGTGTTCATCCCGATGGTCCTCGACCTCGCGGACGAGTACCGCATCTCACCGTCCAAACTCCTGATGCCAGTCTCGTTCGCCGCGATGCTCGGTGGGACGCTGACGCTGGTCGGTACGTCCGCAAATCTCCTCGCAAGTAGCTTCTCTGATCGGCTCCTCGGTCACCCGTTTTCCATGTTCGAGTTCACGCACCTGGGGCTGCTCGGCCTGATCGTCGGCGTCGTCTACTTGGCGACCGTCGGCCAGCGACTCCTCCCAGAACGCGTCCGACCAACGGTCGACCTCCTCGGCGAGTTCAATCTGAAAGGCCACATTACGCGGCTCTACGTCCGCGATGAATCGCCGCTGGTGGGGTCGTCGATCAGGGAGGGCCTGGACGACGTCTTCGGCGTCTCCGACGGCGACGTTCTCGAAGTGGTTCGCTACGACGGGCGGCACGCCGTCCCAGACCCGGAGTTCGAACTCGAGAGTGGCGACGTCGTGACCGTCAGGGGCGACCCCGAATCGATTCGAGCGGCGGCCTCGAACCTGGACCTCTGGTATCTGCCGTGGGTCCACATCGACCAGATCGGCCCCGAGCTGTCCGCAGGAATCGGGACGCTCGTCGAGGCTCGTATCACGGAGGCCTCGTCACTCGTCGGCGAGCGAGTCGGTGGCGTCGATTTCCGCCAGTCGTTCGAAGCGACGCTACTCGGCATTCAGCGGGGAGAAACGACCGTCACCTCCGGATTCTCGGACGTCGTACTCGAAGCAGGGGACGTGGTACTCCTGCGTTCCAGTGGTCGGCACGTCGCCGCGCTTCGCGAGAACCCTGCCCTGTCGGTTACGACAGTTGCGACTGAGGGATTTCTGGACCGGACCTCGACGACGGAAACGTATCGAGAGGACAAACAGTGGCTCGCCGTCGCGATTGTCGCGGGCGTCGTCGGCGTCGCGGCACTCGGGTTCGTGTCGATCGGCATCAGCGCGCTCGCCGGCGTCGTCGCGATGATCGCTGGGGGCGCACTCGAAACGGACGAAGCCTACGATGCCGTGGCGTGGGACGTGATTTTTCTCCTCGCGGGGATGATTCCGCTCGGAATCGCACTCGAGCGGTCGGGCGGTGCGGCCCTCGTTGCCGACCTCATCGTCACTGTCGCCGATGTGTTGCCGGCTGTCGCCATGATTGCGCTGTTCTACATTGTCACGGCTGTCGTGACAAATCTGATCAGCAACAATGCGACAATCGTCCTTTTCATCCCGGTGGCGGTGGACGTCGCGACGCAGTTAGGGGCGAACGCGTTCTCGTTCGTCCTCGCGGTCACGTTCGCGGCGAGCACCTCGTTTCTCACCCCAGTCGGCTATCAGACGAACCTCATGGTGTACGGGCCGGGAGGGTACGAATTCACCGACTATCTACGGCTTGGGGGGCCACTCCAGTTAGTACTCGCAGGTGTCACGACGTTCGGAATCTGGCTATTCTGGGGCGTATAGCGGGATCCGGTGGCCCAGAATCGACGAGCCTCTGGATGGGGTCTACCGGAGCGTGCCCAGAGAACTCCCGTGCCGTCAGCACGTGATTCGGTGGCTACTCGGACGCTGTTACGTGTGGGCTGAACGGTGCTGTCTACCGCCGGTGCGTCGAGCGGAGGACTGCCGAGCACGGACATGAGCGTCGGGCCCACGCACCGCGAATCCAGGAGGGGGACCACCCGGGCGACGCGAGCTACTATCCACCGGCAGACGAAGCCCCAGGCCATGGGTTATGTGGTCCCCGGCCGTACGTGTGGTATGCGCGAACTCGTCTTCGCCCTCGAATACGAGCCGGGGTGCAACAGGGTGGCAGACGCCCTCGCCGACCACCCCGACGCCCGCGTCCGCTCGCTCTCGCTCCACGTCACTGCCGACCGTCTCTGGCGGGTCGACCACGCCACCGGGACCGCCACTGCGCTCGACGCGGTCGAGGACGCCTTTCTCAACGGAGACTACTACGCAGACTGTCTGGTGACCGAGGACTGCGGCGCCACGCAGACGACCCGCGTCCTGGACCGCGCGGACGACACACTCGTCCTCTACTCCGACTGGGAGCGCACGCCCGCCTGCGCTTCAGTTCCCCACATCGCCCGCGACCACTTCGGCGACGGCGTCCTGTTCGAGACCCGTCACGAGGGGCGCCACTACACGTGGCGGCTCATCCACTCCGGCAGGGGCGACGTGGCGGCGTTCTTCGACGCCCTGGAGTCGGCCGTCGGGGAGTGCGCCCAGACGGAACTGCTCCGCACCGCGGACACGACGACGTCAGCGATGAGAGCCGACGGGACGCCGAGCGCCCTGCCGCCGGCTCAGGAGGCCGCACTCCAGGCCGCCGTCGAACACGGCTACTACGAGTCGCCGCGCGAGGTCGACGTCAGCGAGCTCGCCGAGCACCTCGACGTCCCGCGGTCGACGCTCACCTACCGACTCCGCCGGGCGGAGGAACTCGTGGCGAAGCGGCACGTCGCCGGCGAGCGCGGAGCGAACGAACGGCTGGCGTCGCGCTGAGGCCGGGTGTTGGAATATTCCAACAAAGACATATCGAACGCCCGCTCCTACCGTGCGGTAATGACAGAGGACCCGGATGCAGCGGGGCCAGCAGACGGCGGACAGGGGCGGGAGCTGACCGCCCGCCTCACCGTCCCCGAGATGGACTGCCCCTCCTGCGCACAGAAAGTCGACAAGAGCCTCCAGCGCGTCGACGGTATCGTCGACGCGACGCTCCAACCGACTACCGGCACGGCGACGATCACGTACGACCCCGACAGCGTCACCGAGGCGGACGCCGTCCGCGCCATCGAGAACGCGGGCTACGAGGTCGTCGGCGGCGACGACGAAGACGCGTCGTCGGACGACGACCTGGGGATTGCGCCCCCGTCGGAGGTGTGGAGGAGTTCGCGCGCCGTCAAGACGTGGACCGGTGCAGCGTTCGTCACACTCGGGCTGCTCTTCGAGTTCGTCCTCGCGAGTCAAAACGTCGCCGTCGCGAGCCTGCTCGACTATCCGCTCCACGTCGCTGACGGGCTCTTCCTCGTCGCGATTGTCACCAGTGGCTACCCGGTCGTTCGCAGTGGCTACTACTCGGCGAAGAACCGGAGCCTGGACATCGATCTCCTGATGGGGACGGCGATTATCGCGGCGACAGGCATCGGCTACTTCGTCGAGGCCGCGACGCTGGCCGTCCTGTTCAGCGTCGCGGAACTCCTCGAGGACTACGCGATGGACCGGGCGCGCGACTCCCTGCGGGAGCTGATGGAGCTGTCGCCCGACGAGGCGACTGTGCGCCGCGACGGCGAGGCGGTGACTGTCCCCGCCGACGAGGTCGCGGTCGGCGAAACCGTCGTCGTCCGGCCCGGCGAGAAGATCCCACTCGACGGCACCGTCGTCGAGGGCGGGAGTGCCGTCGACGAGTCACCCATCACCGGCGAGAGCGTCCCGGTGGACAAGCGCGTCGGCGACGAAGTGTACGCCGGCAGCATCAACGAGGCGGGCTACCTCGAGTTCGAGGCCGACTCGCTCGCCTCGGAGTCGACGCTCTCGCAGATCATCGAGATGGTGCAGGGCGCACAGGAGAAGCAGACCGACAAAGAGCAGTTCGTCGACCGGTTCGCGGGCTACTACACGCCGACAATCGTCGTGCTGGCGATTCTGACCGCCGCGCTCCCGCCACTGCTCATCAGCGGCGGCGCCACCGTCAGTCTCGCCGGCGTCTCACACACCTTCGGCGGGAGTTGGCAGACGTGGTTCATTCGCGGACTCACCCTGCTGGTGATCGCCTGCCCCTGTGCGTTCGTCATCTCGACGCCCGTCTCCGTCGTCTCCGGGATCACCAGCGCCGCCAAGAACGGCGTCCTGGTCAAAGGCGGCAACCACCTCGAAGCGATGGGCGACGTGGACGCCATCGCCGTCGACAAGACTGGCACGCTCACCAAGGGCGAACTCGCCGTCACGGACGTCGTTGCACTCGGCGGTGCGAGCGACGAGGCGGTACTCAGGTACGCAGCCGCGCTCGAACAGCGAAGCGAACACCCCATCGCCGAGGCGATCCTCGCCCGTGCCGAGGCGGACGCCGGCGGTGACGTGCCGAGCGTCGAGGCGTTCGAGAGCATCACCGGGAAGGGAATCCGCGCGGACGTCGACGGCGAGACGTACTACGCGGGCAAACCCGCGCTCTTCGAGGAGCTGGGCTACGACCTGTCGCACGCACACCCCCGGACCGACGGTGGCGCGGTCGCCGAAGTGGCTCACGAGCAGTGCGAACGCGAGGACTGTGCCGACGTCGAAAGCGGGGCGATTTCGCGGTTCGAGGACGAGGGCAAGACTGTCGTCCTCGTCGGCACGGCCACCGAACTGGTCGGCGTCATCGCCATCGCCGACGAGGTGCGGCCGGCCGCCGAACGGGCGGTCGCACGGCTGCACGGTCTCGGCGTCGAACCCGTCGTGATGCTGACCGGCGACAACGAGGGGACGGCCCGCACGATCGCCGAGCGCGTCGGCGTCGACGAGTACCGCGCCGAGTTGCTGCCCGACGAGAAAGTCGACGCCGTGGAGGCGTTACAGGCGGAGTACGGCGACGTGGCGATGGTCGGTGACGGCATCAACGACGCGCCAGCACTGGCGACCGCCGACGTCGGCATCGCGATGGGGGCCGCCGGTACGGACACCGCGCTCGAGACCGCCGACATCGCGCTGATGGGCGACGACATCGGGAAGCTGCCGTACCTCTACGCGCTGTCGCACAAGGCCAACGGCGTCATCCGCCAGAACATCTGGGGGAGCCTCGGCGTGAAGGCGCTGCTCGCGCTCGGCGTTCCGCTCGGCCTGGTGAGCGTCGCGCTCGCGGTCGTGGTCGGCGACATGGGGATGAGCCTCGGCGTGACCGGGAATGCGATGCGGTTGTCACGGCTCACGCCCGACCAGTTCTTCGACTCCTGAATCGAGGCACAGAGCGCCACCCGCGTTCAGAATCGGCGTCTTTCGGAAGCGGGCTCCAGTACTCACTCGGTGCGACGACCGGGTTCCGGTCGTCGTCTCCTCGTGTCGTCCACGTGCCGTGTGAATCCGTCAGGCGACCGGTGCGCTACTCGAGTGCGTCACCGCCGGTGGCTGGGTCCGTCCGGTCTCGCGTCGGTTCATCACTCGCAGCGAACGCTCGCAAACGCGTCACGTCGACAGTCTCCGGTAGTGCGTCGAGCGCCCGATTCGCGTCGTCCCGGCGCCGTTCTGCGAGCGTACGGAACTGCGCCGGGTCGAACCTCGGCGGGACGACCATCACCTCACTCGGGTCCGCGTCGAGAATGCGGGCGCTCTGTCGGGCGGTGCTGAGCCCGCGCCCGAACCGGGCAACGTCCCGGCGATTCGGGTCCTCGATACCCGCGAGGACCGCGCCCAGCAGGGCAGCACCTTCACCGAGACTGCCCGCCGTGTCGTCGACGAGCATCGCCTGGTCGTGATCGGTCGACTCGGCTGCGGCGTAGGTGCGCGCAAACGCGTCCGTGATCGTTTCGAGCACTGACGTCAGTACCGCGAAGCAGTCGCCCGACGGGGTGTCCGACAGCGTCGGGAGTGCCGAGAATGCCGCCGTGTACAGGTAATCACTGGCCAGCAGCGACGACGTCCGATCCGCCGTGAGTGAGTGCGCGTGATTGTCGGCGAGGCGGACCAGCAGTCGGCTTCGGAGCCGAACGGAGCCCCGGAGTAGTTCGATTGCCGCGGCAGCAGGAAGGACGGTCTCAGTGCCCCGGCTGTCTGCCAGCGAATCGTACACGGCAACCACCAACAGGCCGTACCACCGGTCGGAGGACTCGAACAGTACGTCACGGACCAGCGGGAGTCCGACCTCGTCTGTGTCACTGAGCACCCGCTCGATGTGACGGTCGATCTGTGCCGGACGAACGGAGTCTGACTCAGTCATCGGCCTCAGTCGTCACCTGTCGTTGCCTCGACGCCGGCTTCGTCGAGGTCGACGTGGGATTCGGGCAGGTCACGCTCGCGCCACGTGCCTCGCCGGTACCACGCGTACGCGATGAGCGCGCCGGCAACGTTCGAGACGGCGAACGACAGCCAGATACCAGATGCTCCGAGCGGGCCGGCAGCGACCCACGCAATCGGGAAGCGGACGACACCGAGCATCAACACGGAGATGGCCGCGGCAGTGAGCGTCTTCCCGGCACCACGGAAGCTCCCCGTGTAGGCCCGCATGATGCCGATGAACCCGAAGGTCAGCGCGACGTACCGGATGAACTGGGTGGTGATCTCGACGACGTCGGCGTTCGTCGTGAACAGGTCGGCGATCGGTGCTGCGGTAACCCAGACGAGGACTCCCGCGACGGTGAGCACGCCGAACAGCACCGCCGCTGCGAGGTCCGCCGCGTGTTCTGCCCGGTCCGGTTTGTCGGCCCCCACGTTCTGGCCGGTCATCGTCTCCACGCCTCGGGCGACCGCGATGGCCGGGAGAAAGATGACCGAGAACACGCGCGTCCCGATCCCGTAGGCGGCGACCACCGTGTCCGGGAAGAGCGCGACGATGACCAACAGCAGATTCATCGATAGCGCGCGTCCGGTCCCCTCGATCGACGCCGGCAGTCCGATTCGGACGAGCCGCCGGAGGTACGAGTGATCTGGTACCATGTCCCGGAGGTGGATCTGGACTCCTCGGTTCCCGCGGAACATGATCGCCAGCCCGACGAACAGGGCAAGCGCACGCGAGAACACGGTCGCGATGGCGGCGCCCTGGATCCCGAGCTCGGGGAACGAGAGCGTGCCGACGAGCGGGGCGTTCTCGACGACCGTCCAGCCGAAGATGAGGAACGGGTCGATGACGATGTTGAGAACGACCGACCCGAACATGACGAGCATCGGCGTGATGGTGTCGCCGTACCCGCGCATGAGCGCGACGAAGACGAAGAAGCCGAACATGAACAGCAGGCCAAGCGAGATGACCTCCATGTAGCTGGTCGCCATCGGCAGGACGTCCCGCGAAGCGCCCAGCAGACTGAGGAACGTATCGACGCCGAGGTAGCCCACGCCGCCGAGAACGAGCGACACGATGACGGCGAACGTGACCGTCTGCGAGGCTGCGTACTCGGCTTCGCGCTCCTCGTTTGCACCCGTGAACTGGGCGACGAGCACGCTGCCGGCGACCGAGATACCCATCCCGAGCGAGATGAGCAGGAAGACCATCGGGAACGCGAAGCTGATTGCCGCCAGGGCGTCCGTGCTGTACTGGCCGAGCCAGAACGTGTCCGCGAGGTTGTACGCCGTCTGGAAGAGGTTCGTCACGACGATCGGCATCGAGAGGAAGAACAGGGGCTTCCCGATGCTGCCCGACGTCAGGTCGAACTCCTCTGGTCCCTTGAACAGGGCGGAGATGCGGCTTCGAACCCCCATCAGTGGGCCGCCTCCGGGACCTCGTCGGCGAGCAGCTGTCGGTCGACGTACCACGTGATTGTCTCGTAGAGCGTCTCGGATGACCGCTTCACCGCGACGCGCCGCGTATGCGCTCCCGTGACGGCCGTCACGAGGAACTCGGCAGCGACGGCCGGCTCGACCGTCGCATCGAACTCGCCGCTCTCGACGCCGGCCGCGATGATATCTCGGAGCCGTTCGTAGCGCACCGCATCGAAGTTGGAGAGTCGCGTCTGGACGGCGTCGTCGTACGGCGCTTGCGCGCGCACCGCCAACAGTGCCGTTCGAAGCCGCTGGTCGGGCGCGGCGCCTTCGTCAGTGAGGACCGCCGCGAGGAGTGCAGAGAGTTGGTCGCGCGGCGTCCCCCCGTCGACGGACGGAAGCCGCACAGTGTATCGTTCGTACAGAAAGTCGAGAAACTCGACGAAGAGGGCCTCTCTGTCGTAGTAGTAGTGAATCGCCGCTTTGCTCCGGTCTGCCTCGTCAGCGACGTCCGCGAGCGTGAGATCGGCGTAGCCGTGCCGACAGAGCGCCCGATACGTCGCCGCGAGAATTTCAGTCGCCGTGTCGTCGCTCATCAGTTACTACCCCGACTTACTAACCAGTTAGTCAAAAGTCCTTCGGGGAACTGATAGTCTATCAGAGCTCGTCCTCCAACGGTTTCTAGCGGACTGCGAACTAACTAATTGGCCAGTAACCACTCGGAGACTCGTCCAGTGTGGCGCAACCGTTATCCAACCATAGGTTCTATCGGATTCTAATGGCCGAACCATCGGATCGGACCGTCTCGGAGCCCGACGAGGCCATCATGGAGGCAACCTACCGGGCCCTCCGCGAACACGGCTACGCTGACCTCACGATCCAGCGGATCGCAGACGAATACGGAAAATCCACGGCTGCAGTACACTACTACTACGACACGAAAGACGAACTCCTCGCGGCATTTCTCGACTATCTCCTGGACCAGTTCGTCGATTCGATCCACGACGTCGAGACGACCGACCCCGGGGAACGGCTAGAACTGCTGCTCGACGAACTCCTCGTCAAACCACAGGAGAACCCCGACCTCTCGATCGCGTTGTTGGAGATGCGGAGTCAGGCGCCGTACAAGGAGGCGTTCAGTGAGCGCTTCCAGCAGAACGACGAGTACATCCGGTACATGCTCAAGGCAGTCGTCAATCACGGAATCGACGAGGGCGTGTTCAACGACGTCGACGCGGACCACGTAACCCGCGCACTGATGACAATCGTCAACGGGGGTCGGACTCGGGCAGTCGCGCTGGACGACATCGGCGCCCTCGAAACGGCGCGGCGGACTGCAAGTGAATACGTCGATGCGATGGTACGCCGGCAGTCTCAGTAACCCAGCTGTTCGCGGACGAGGACGACGGTCGTCCGTCCCGCTTCGAGTTCCTGCCGGAAGATCAGCTGTTTGGCGATAGCGCTCTCGACGCCGTAAGCGTCCTTCGCGCGTTCGTTCTCCAGCGGATACGCGACAGATTCGAGACGCTCGAGCGCGGCGTCGAGATCGGCGACGATCTTGTTCACGCCGCTGACGATGACGACGTTACCGGCGGCGAACGGGTAGGCACCGATCCGGCTCCCTGAGCGGTCGGCTGCGACCAGCTCACCGGTCTGTGCGATCGCGTTGATGCCACCGAGGAAGTACTCGGCCGTCTGGGCCTCCCGGCGAGCGGCCTGTCGTTCGGCGTCGTCGTCAATACTGTAGATCTCGTCGGGGAGGCTCTCCCACTCGTGGTCGCCCTCGCTCAGGTATTCGGTGAACCCGATTTCCTCGAGCGTCGTCGAGTGGCCGTTCATGACAGCGGCGTCGGCCGGAATCTGCGACGTGATGGTGTCGAGGGCCTCCTCGGCACTATCGGCGACGACGACTTCGAAGCCGTTGGCCTCGAGATTTGCCACTGTCTCGTCGATAGTGTCGTCGTCGGGAAGCTCGTCGAGTGATGCGTCGATCTCGGTCTCGTCTACGTACTCTGATTTCTGCGACATGGAGTTCGGGGAGGCGTTCGTTCGCAGCCTTCGGTAGCAGTGGGAGACGGATAAGCTCGCGCGGACGCCGGTGTCAGGTACTGACCCAGGTGTTACCGACCGAATCGACAGACCGCCGTTCGCGTGGGTCGTCAGCGTCCGACCGTCGCTCCGGATCAGCGCGCTGTATTTTGTCGCCGAGCGAGCCATCTATTTGCTGCTGGCGCCCGCGTTCCGGGGTGCCAAGCCGAGGCTCCGGCGATATGGGGCCAACGTCCGGGCGATTGCGAGTGCAGCAGCGTTCAGTTCCACAGCCCCCGGGCGAGGAAGCCGTCGCTGGCCCGCTACCGGGGATGGCGGCTGCTCCGGTCGCTGGCAGCCAGGTAACCGAGACGTGAATGCAGAGACCACCACTGGCCTCCGTTTTCGCGGAGGGTCTCGGCGACAATCTCCCCTTCGAGTCTGAGTTTCGCACGACAGCGCGGACCCCCGACCACTGAGTGGTTCAAGTACCGTTCAGTAACCTAAGTTCTGAGCCCCAGAAAGCCCGATTTTCGGGAGGTAGAGACGCCTCTACCGGGATTTCTCCATGAGGTTAGAACCGCCGAGTGCCTGCATGGGGCCTGGCGGATTTGAACCACCGCTCACCCGGTGTCCCACGACACTCGCCCGGGGACGAACGCCGATATGAGCCGGGGGCTTTGAACCAGACTAAGCTAAGGCCCCTCACGTATCGGTTTCCGTGGCCGAACCTTTAGCCTGTCGGGATTCCAGCGAATCACCACCAATCGACGAGCGAACAGCGAGGAACCTCGCCAACCGAGGCTGCGCGAGCAGCCGGCCAGAGAAGTACGCCGCCACCAGGGCTCGAACCTGGGACAACCTGGGTAACAACCAGGTGCTCTACCAACTGAGCTATGGCGGCTCGCACTCCAGTCTACCCGGTGCGTTTTGAAATGGCTTTCGTTTCGCCAGCAAGCTACGGCATCGACACGGCTTAGGCGGGGCCGCGTGAAAGCCGGCGTATGAGCGACTTCGAGTCGGTTGTCGACGCCGTTCGAGAGCGCGTCGACCCGACGCCCGAGGAGCGGCGCGCGCTCGCGGCGACCGCCGAACGGCTGGCGGACCGCGCGCGTGACGCCCTCGCCGACCTCCCCGTCGACGCGGACGTCGTGCAGGTCGGGAGCACCGCCCGGGGGACGTGGGTGGCGGGCGACCGCGACATCGACCTGTTCGTTCGGTTCCCGCCGGACCTCCCGCGGGAGGAGTTACAGGAATACGGGCTCGAGGTCGGGAACGCGGTGCTGCCGGAGGGCCGCGAGGAGTACGCCGAACACCCCTACGTGAAGGGGCGCTTCGAGGGGTACGAGGTCGACCTGGTGCCGTGTTATCGGCTGGAGTCCGCGACGGACATCCAGTCCGCGGTGGACCGCACGCCGTTCCACAACGCGTACCTCGAACAGCGGTTGACCGACGAGCTGGCCGGGGACGTACGGCTGTTCAAGCAGTTCCTCAAGGGCGTCGGCGCGTACGGCAGCGACCTCCGGACGCAGGGATTCTCGGGCTACCTCGCGGAGTTGCTGGTCGTGGAGAACGGCGGGTTCCGGGAGACGCTCGAAGCGATCCGGGAGTGGCAGCGCCCGGTCGTCATCGACCCGGAGAGCCACGGCGAAGTGGAGTTCGACGACCCGCTGGTGGTCGTCGACCCGACGGACCCCGAGCGGAACGTCGCGGCCGTCGTCGCGCCCGAGAACGTCGCGCGCGTCCAGCACCACGCCCGCGAATTCCTCGACGACCCCCGGGAAGCCGTCTTCGAGCCGCGAGCGATCGAAGCCCTCGACGCCGCGGACGTCCGCGAGTACGTCGCGGCCCGCGGCACGACGCCGCTGGCGGTGGTGTTCGACGCGCCGGACGTCGTCGAGGACCAGTTGTACCCCCAGTTGTACCGCTCCCGGGACGGCCTCGTTCGCGGTCTCGAAGGCCGCGGCTTCTCGGTCGTGCGCGCGGCGACGTGGGCCGAGGAGCGCGCCGTCCTGTTCGTGGAGCTCGCGGTGAGCGAACTGCCCGCGGTCGAACGCCACGAGGGGCCACCCATGTACGTGGAGTCGCACGCCCGTGGATTCTACGAGAAGTACGTGGACGGCGACGCGTACGGTCCGTTCCTCGACGGCGACCGGTACGTCGTCGAGCGCGACCGCAACGTCAGGACTGCCCGCGAGTTCGCTGCAACCAGACTGACTGACGTCGCGCTCGGCGCGCACGTCGAGTCCATCGTCGAGACCGGCGACTACGACGTCCTCACTGGCGACGAGGTCGCAGCGCTGGCCGACGAGTTCGGCGTCGACCTGGCGGCGTACTTCCAGCCAGCGGTGTAGGCCGGGACGCAGCCGCGAGCGTGCCGCGAGAAGAGTCCGTCGGGGAGCGCAGCGCTCGCCGGTCGTCACGGCCAGGGGTGGTGTCCTGCCTGGTGTCACCGGCTGCGGTAGCCCGCCTACAGACCGTCACAGCCAGGGGTGGCTGTCCAGCATGTCGTCGAGAAGGCTGCGGGCGTCGTCGCTGACCTCGTCGTCCGGCCCGACCGGCTCGCGGCCGTCGAACGTCTCGTGAACGACGCCGACGCCGTCGGCGAGCGTGTCCATGCTGTACCCGCCCTCGAGGAGGAACGCGAGCGCCGCGTCAGTCGCGTCTGCGAGGTCTCGCATGCGGTCCGCGAGCAGACCGTAGCCCTCCGTCGAGACGTGCATCCGGGAGATCGGGTCGTGGCGGTGCGCGTCGAATCCCGCGCTCACGAGGACGACGTCCGGGTCGAAGTCAGTGACCGCGGGGTGAAGGAGTTCATCGACGCCAGCACAGTAGTCGGCGTCCCCCGAACCGGCGGGGAACGGCACGTTCAGCGTCGCACCGTCGCCGTCGCCCTCGCCCGTCTCGTTGGTGTCGCCAGTGCCCGGGTAGAGGCCGTCCTCGTGGATGGACGCGTAGAAGACGTCGCCGCGGTCGTAGAAGATGTCCTGCGTGCCGTTGCCGTGGTGGACGTCCCAGTCGAAGATGGCGACGCGGTTTGCGTCGAGGTCGCTGATGGCGTACTGCGCGGCGATGGCCGCGTTGTTCAGGAAGCAAAACCCCATCGCGTCGTCTTCGACGGCGTGGTGGCCGGGCGGCCGGCCGAGTGAGAACGGCGTATTCCGACCGTCAGCGCCCGCCAGGGCCGCGCGGGTCGCGTCCTTCGCGAGGCCGGCGGACGCGAGCGCGGCGTCCCACGTGTCCTCTGACGCCACCGTGTCGGGGTCCCAGTTCCCGCCGCCCTCGGCACAGAAGTCCTCGATGCGCTCGACGTAGTCGGCGTCGTGGACCGCGACGGCGTCCTCGGCGGTCGCGGGCGAAGCCCCCTCGTAGGTGACGCTGTGTCGTTTCGCGAGGCCGCGCTTGATCGCGCGAAGCCGGTCCGGGCTCTCCGGGTGGCGGGGACCGGGGTCGTGCTCGAGGCAGGTGTCGGTGAAGCCGAATCTCATTCCACGAGCAGGAAGTACGTCTCGAAGTCCTCGGCCTGTACAGTGCGTCGACCCGCGTGTTCTGCGAGTGCCGCGGCGCCCTCCGAGGCCGCCTCGGCGTAGGACTCGAGGACGTCAGCGAGCGCGACGCGCGCGCCTTTGGAGACCCGGAACTGGTCGGCGATGTCGAGGCGCGCGATGCGGTCGACTGGCGCAACCGGGAGCGTGAGGGCGTCCTCTTCGGGCGGTTCGTCGACGCCGAAGTCGGCCGCCATCAGTGTTTTCCGGCCGTCGTCGGCGGCCCGTTCGGCGGCGTCCTCGGCGAGGCTCGCGCCGCGTCGCTGGATGCGCCGTGCGAGTTCCTCTGCCGCGTCAGCGCTCACCCGCAAGTCACCCGCGTGCCGCCGGATGATGGTGTCAACCGGCGCGAACGGGAGTTCGACGCTCATGCGTCAATGCGTGGCGGTCGCACGCTTAACTGTTTCCGTTGGCCGGGGGATTGCCGTCACGACTTTGAGACTGTCCGTCGTAGTTACGCCTGTATGACAAAGAATGGGAGCCAGTCGCACGAGCAGGGAGCGGGCGAACAGGGAGCGGACGAAAGCGAGGAGGAGGCAGTGGAGGCAGAAGAAGCCGAGGAAGAAGAGCCAGAAGAGGAAGAAGCCGAGGAAGAAGAGCCAGAAGAGGAAGAAGCCGAGGAAGAAGAAGCCGAGGAAGAAGAAGAGCTGCAAAGCGGAGATTACGTCAAGGAGGAGACCGAGGCGCAGGCCGATGAGCGCTACCAGGAGGCTCGCGAGCAGACGAACCCGGACAACCACCCCGACGAGGCCGACTGGGACTGAGCGTCCGCGACGGTCGCGAGCGCAGCGGCGGGCTCAGTGCAGTTCTTCCGCGCGGAGGCGGCCGTCCTCCAGCAGCCCGCGAACCGTCACTTCCTGCCCGAGGGTGACGTCCGCGTCCGTCTCCACGCTCACCGTCTCCTCGCCGTCGTCGAGGATGACGGGATTCTGCGCCTGCACGACGACGCCGGTGAACTCGACTTCTTCGCCGTCGTCGGCGTCTGCGTCCGCCGCAGCGACGTTCCCGTTCGACTGCGAGCCGCCGGCGTCGTCGCTGCTCGAACTGTCGTCGCCCCCACCGTCCTCGAACGCGCCGAGGCCGGTCGAAGCACTGTCCTCAGCATCGCCGCCGTCCTCACCGGGTGCCGCGCCCTCCGAGAGCGGGATGACCGAGGACTGCCAGCCGGCCGACGCCTCGATGTCGTCCTGCCAGCCGTCCTGAATCTCGACGTCCACGAACGCCACCTCGTCGCCCGGGCCGATATCCAGGTCGGCCTTGTCGCCCCAGAGCGCCACCCGAATGTCGCCCGTGTCGTCCTGCACGCGGACGTTGCGCACCTGCCCCTCGCTGCCGTCGTCGCGGTCGAACGTCCGCTTGGGGTCCGCGGACCGGATCACGCCCGCGACGTCGGCCGTGTCCTCCAGTTCGAGGTTCTCGATGGGGGTCGTCGCCGGTTCGAACGCGACGTCCGCGTCCACGACGTCGACCGCGCCCTTGTCGCCGACGTGGAGCTCCAGGCTGCCGTCGCGCTCCCGGACGTAGCCGTCCACCACCTCCACGACCTGGCCCTGCGAGAGTTCGGTCGCTCTGTCGGCCTGGTCGTCCCACAGCGTCACGCGAACGCGGCCCGTCTCGTCGCCGAGCACGACGTTCGAGACCTGCCCCTCGCTGCCGTCGTCGCGGTCGAACGTCCGTACGTCCTCGGTGCCCAGCACTTCGCCCGTGAGATTCACGTCCGAGATGCCAAGCGAGAGGTCCTCGACGCGGTACTCGTCCTGCACCGGCACGTCGACGTCCTCCTCGTTGTCCACCTCGACCTGGTCGACGCTCACCTCGACGCCGTTGTAGCCGTCCTTCGGGCGGCCCTTCACGCGCAGCACGTCGCCGACCTCCAGTTCGTCGGACGCGGCTTCCGCGGACTCGTCCCACAGCGACAGCCGCACGCTCCCCGTCTCGTCCGCGACGTCGACGTTCACTACGCGGCCCTCCGGGTTCTCGTCGTCGTCGCGCTCGAACGTCCGCACGTCACCGATGCTCGTGACCTTCGCGATGAACTTCACTTCGTCCATCTCGGGGTCGACGTCGGCGACGCCGTTCACTTCGCCGTCCTCGAGCTCGTGGGCGATGAGCATGGCGGCGGTCTCTTCGTCGGCCAGCCCGCCCATCTGCTCGACCTTCGACTCGACGGCGTCCCGGAACTCCTCGAGGGACACGTCGGTGTCGAGGTCACCGTAGACGTCCTCGATATCGTCGCCCATAATCGTAGTTCACCCCAAGGACACGCCGCGCATAAGCGTTGTCCTTGGTGATTTACGCCGGCTCCGTGCCTCGATTCGTACTCGCATACGCCGGGTTGGCGCGCCCCCACATTTCAACCTTCGCACGCCCCCCAACGGCATTGTTGCACCGCCTACGGACTCGCGTTCGCCACTTCCCGCTCCTCGCCCCGACTCCGATGCACGACGACCACCCGGCCGGGGAGGCCGCCGTCGAACGACGCCGTCGCCTCGTAGTCGATCTCCGTGATGCACTGCGTGCAGCCCTCGTCCGGGTCCGCGTCGTCGTACGCTTCCACGACCAACCGGAACTCGTCGCCGCTCGCGTCGTAGGTCGCGTCCGCGACCCGCGCCAGATAACAGCCATCGGGGCCGCTGGTCGTCCCCGACACGGCCACCGACTCGTCGGTCTCGTCGAACGACACCGCGGCCGCCTCGGCTGGCCCCCCACAGCCCGCGTCCGTCACCTCGAACGACGTGTCCGCGTACGTCGGCGTATCATCCCCGGATTGCCCGTCGTCCGCCGCCGGCCCCGTACACCCCGCGACCAGCACCGCAGACGCGGACGCGATGACGTCTCGACGCTTCATACGCTCCGATGCGTGCCGACACCCCAAGTGCGTTTCCGCCGCCTCCCCCGAATCGTAACCGCTTTACGTAATCCCGGGCTACGTAAGCGTGAGTCCGGGTAGGGTAGTGGACTATCCTCTTGGCTTGCGGAGCCAGGGACCGGAGTTCAAATCTCCGTCCGGACGTTTTTCGCTCACTAGCGTTCGCTCAAAACGACCGGACGTGCCTGTGCTCGCTATCGCTCGCGCAGACTCCGACCTGACGTAACTTCTCACGTCGCCACGACCGCGAGAGCTCTCCGTGGCTCTCGCGTCGTGCAGTGCATCGTTTCGTCGAGGAGATTTGAGCACGACAGAGCCAGCCAGTGGCGAAACGGGTTTGCGCGTGGCTGGCGAACGAGGGGTATGGATGCGGTGTTGCGTGCGGGCGTCGCGGTCTACAACGCGGGCTACTATCACGCGGCCCACGACGCCTGGGAGGACGAGTGGCTGGACTGCGGGGACGGCGACGACGAGCGGTTGCTCCACGGGCTGATTCAGTTCACGGCTGCCGTGCATCACGCCCGAGCGCGGAACTGGGCGGGGGCCGTGGGGCTGTGTGAGAGTGCTGGCGAGTACCTCGCGGGACTACCGGCCGACTACCGCGGCGTGAACGTCGCCACCGTGCGGTCGTACCTGGACGCGCTGGGCGGCGATCCGGAGCGCATCGAGCGCGCTGCGCCGCCGCACCTGACGTACGACGGGGACGCGCTACGGCTCGGCGACCTGGACGCGCCGGCGGGCGTCGAGGCCGGAGTGGTGCTGGGGGAGCACGCGGGCTACGACGAGGACGTCTTCGAGGACGGCGCCAGGTACGCACGCGAGGGGCTCGCGGACGGCGAACTGAACGAGTTCGGAGTCCTGCTGTGCGACTTCGTCACTGAGACCGAGCAGCGTGCGCTCGTCGCGACGCGCCTCCGACAGCACGTGCAGCGGCGGCAGCGCCGCGAGAACGACGTCGCCGGCCTCTTCGACTGACTGCAAGAGAACCTGGGTCGGCTGGCGGCATCACTGGACGCTCCGAGCACAGCGACCGGAGAAGACGGCGTCCGTAATCAGGCGTACGACTGGTAGGCGATGACCACGGCGACGGCGATGCAGGCGACGCCGGCCGCGCGGACGAGGTGCGCCCAGTAGTCCGGAATCGGGTCCTCGCTCCCGTAGTCGCCGCGACGGCGTCGGTGCGGACCCATGAAGATGGAGAGGCGCAGCGCCGCGCGTGGCGCGACGAGCATCACGACGCCGAGGAGGACGCCGAGGACGACCGCGAGCAGTTCGCGGACTCCAGCCATCTACGAGCGGAGGCGCTGGATGCGCTTCTCCGTGGGCGGGTGCGTGGAGACGAGTTTCTGGAGGAGCCCCTGGCCCTCGCCGAAGATGCACAGGGCGTTCACGTTCTCGTCGATCTTGGAGTCGCGGGCGCGCTCGTTGCCCTGCTTGATCTTCTCGAGTGCGCGAGCGAGCGGGTCGCCGCTGTTGACGATACGTCGGGCGTCGGCGTCCGCGACGTACTCGCGGTAGCGGGAGATGGCGAGCACGAACAGCATCACGAAGAACTGCACGAGGTTCCCGACGATGATGGCGAGGAAGAAGTCCGCGATGTCGTTGTCACCCGTGAACAGCACGATGTACTGGGCGACGATCCCGACGACCGACGCGATACCCTGTCCGATCACCATCATCACGACGTCGCGGTTGTCGATGTGTGCGAGTTCGTGGGCGATGACGCCCTCCAGCTCCTCGCGTTCGAGCAACTGGATGAGTTCGCTGGAGACGACGACCGTGCCGTTGCCCCGGCGACCGACCGCGAACGCGTTCGGCACGCCCATGCTGGCGATCTTCAGGTTCGGCTTCTTCATGCCCTTGTCCCGGCAGACCCGCTCGACGAACTGGTGGATCTGTGGGTACTGCTGTTCGGACAGGTCTTCGGCGCCCACGCTGCGTAACGCGGCCCACTTGCCGATCTTGTACTGGACGCCGACGAGGAGGACGCTGCCTACGATGGCGATACCGAGGATTGTGTTCGTCTGGCCGAAGAACGCCCACGCGGCGACCACCGCCAGCGAGTAGAACGCGAAGAGGATGGAGCCGACGATGGCCATCCGTATTTTGAGTCCGAGGTGTCGCATTGGGGATACGTAACGCACTCTCGCTTATAAATCCATCTCCACGTGTCAGCACTCGAATTCCCCGCTATCGGGCGAACAGGAGCGAAAAGGCGCGTGCGCGTGCTTCAAGCGACCTTCTCGTCGCCGTCCCACTCCGCCGAATTGTCCTCGGGGTCGTAGCCCAGAACCTCGCGGGCATGCTCCAGGCTGTAGTACTTACGGTCGTTGTCGGAGATGCCGTAGACGATCTCGTAGTCGTAGTCCGCGCTGAGACAGCAGTCGAAGAGGTGCGCGCAGTCCCGGGGCGAGAGCCACATCGCCTGCCCGCGCTCGTAGTCGATAGGGGGGTGGCCCTCGGTGAGGTTTCCGATGCGGACGGCGGCGAACGAGAGGTCGTGTTCGTCGTGGTAGTACCGGCCGAGCACTTCCCCCGAGGCCTTCGAGACGCCGTAGAGGTTGCCCGGGCGGGGGAGTTCCGTGCCGTCGAGGCGGAAGTCGTCGTGTTCGCGGTAGAGGTCGGGTTCGCGGTCGGTCTCGTAGTGGGCGACGGCGTGGTTCGAGGACGCGAACGCGAAGCGCTCGACGGCCTCGTCGACGGCGGCCTCGAGAATCGTCTGCGTCCCGTCGATGTTGTTCCGGAGGACGCTCCCCCAGGGGGCTTCGGGCCGGGGGTCGCCCGCGAGGTGCACGATGGCGCCGACGCCCTCGACGGCGTCCCTGACCGCGGCTTCGTCGGTGACGTCCGCGACGACGAACTCGTGGTCGGTGTCCTCGGTCGGCGGTTCGCGGTCGAGGAGACGCCACTCGTAGTCGTCGCCGATGCCGTCGAGGATGGCTTGCCCGACGCGCCCGGAGGCGCCTGTGAGGAGAACCGGGTCGTCCATTCGATTGAGAGTCTCGGCGACCGAGGCAATGAATGATGCGGTTCGGTTCGTTTAACACGTCGGCAGGGAGAAGCGTAGGTTATGGAGGGTCGGACGGAACGCCGGATCTGCTGGGGAGTCAGCGCCCTCGGGGCGGTTGTCGCTGCGGCGGCAGCGTACGCACTGTTCGCCGTCCCGGTGGCGTCGCCGGTCGCAGCGGCGGTGCGGTCGCTGTCGGTCGTCGCCGGCCTGACCGTGGCAGTCGGCGGGTGGCTACCGGCGACAGGTCGCCTGCCCGTACGTCCGGTCGCGCCGATGGCCGCCGGCCCGGGCGCGCTAGCTGGCGCCGCGCTCGTGATGTCCGGTGACGGCCTCCCGACGTGGATGCACGTCGCCGTCGGCGCGAGCGTCGCAGCCGGCATCCTCGGGTACGCGCTGGTCGTCGCGGGCACGGTCAACGACAACGATTAACGGGCGTCCCTCGTTGCCCCGGTATGGCAACTGACGCCCAGCAGGCGTGTTTCGAGGCGGGCATCAAGTTCGGCGCGCTTTACCACCAGTTCGCGGGGACGCCGGTGAGTCCGGCGAGCGCACCGAGCCTCGAGACGGCCATCGAGGAGTCCATCGAGAACCAGCCGTTCTGCGAGGCGGTTACCGTCGACATCCACACCGAGCGACTCGACACCGACCACGGGTACACCGAACTCACGGGCGAGTACATGGACGTCGAACTGGTCGTCGCCTACGAGGACCGCGAGGTCGTCGCGACGATGACGATGCAGGACGGCTATCCGCTGATGGAGCTGGCGAGCGTCGAGTAGCGGGCGTCCGCGGACCCGCACGGCCGACCGGCGCACGAACGGCGTTCACGTCCACTCTGGGGCGGACTTTTAAACCCACGGCGGGCGAATCACGGGACATGAGTCAGTCATCGCTGGACGACGAGGAACTGTTCGGGGAGGCCGCCGAGGAGATGCGCGCCGACGTCGAGGAGCATCTCGCGGCCGCCCGCGAACAGCTCCCGACCGCGGACGGCATCTGGGACGTCGACTCGGAGAACACGCTGGGCGTGCTGAACGCGCTGCGCTCGGCGCTCGACGTCGAGGGCGCCGAAGAACACCTCCGGGACGCGAAGAAGGCGTTCGTCGTCGGGGAGCGCGCGGACGCATTCGAGGACGCCGAGAGCCTCGAGGCCGACATCGATGCCGTCGAGAACGTGCTCGGGGACGTCGAGACGGCGCGCGAGGAGGTCGGAGAACTCGCGGCGACGATTCCGGAGCTCCGCGGCGCGCTCGAGGACGCCCACGCGACGTCCGACGACGGCGACGACGCTGCGGGCGACGACGCTGCGGGCGACGACGCTGACGGCGAGGACGGAGCGTAAGCGCCCTCTCGGGTCGATACTCCCTGTACGCCGGCTACTCGGGAGGAGAGCGGGCTGCGATGTGGTCGCCGCTGACTACTTGTGTGGCGGGCGACTGACGTCGCGGTCGGCGACGGCGTCGAGGAGGTCGCACAGGGAGTCCCGCGCGAGCGAGAGGAGTTCCTCCCCGCGGTCGGCGTCGCCCTCGGTCGGGTCGCCGACGACGCCGTTGTCTGTGAACTCGGCGCTGTCGGCGGCGAGGTTGACGTGTGACTGCCAGTCCCCCCAGCCGTCGCTGGCGCCGTCGCGAGCGGCCTCGACGCGGTCCTCGCGGACGAGTTTCGGGTGGCTGTGCCGGAGGAACGCCGTCTCCAGGGGGCCGGCGTGCCCCATGTCGTCGCTGTGGTCGCCGACAGCGTCGAACCACGTGAACGGCACGGCGTACGCGTCGTCGTGCCGAACGATTCGCTCGCAGACTTCGCCGAGCGCGGGGACGTTGCCGCCGTGCCCGTTCACGACGACGACGCGGTCCCAGCCGTGGCTGGCGAGGCTCGCAACGACCTCCCGGACGTTCGCGCGGAACGTGTCCGGGGACACCCACAGCGTCCCCGTGAACTGGCGGTGCTCCTCGGAGACGCCGACGGTGAGCGGCGGCGCCACCACCACCTCGCGGTCGTAGCTCGACGCCGCTGCCTGCGCGACCGTCTCGGCCGCAAGGTAGTCGGTGCCCAGCGGTGCGTGCGGACCGTGCTGTTCGGTGCTGCCGACCGGGAGCACCGCGAGGTCCGTGTCCGCGTCGTCCGCGTCTGACCAGGTCGCGTCCGCGAGTCGCATACACACGTCAATGCGCGCCCGCGATTTGTACTCTGCCCCTCCGTCACGAGACGGCCACAATCGGCTTCAACGACGCCGCCGAACCACCTCGTATGGCGGAGCGCGTCACACTCCGAGCGCTCGAAGCCGAACTCAGTGACGAAAACTACCCGCTCACCAGGGAGGCGGTCCTCGAGGAGTACGGCGATCTCGTCCTCGACCTCCCGGGCGGCGAGGAAGCCGTCTCCGACGCGCTCGCCCGCGTCGGCGCTGCCGACTTCCCCGACCACGCGGCCGTCGTTGCGAGTATCAACACCGGCATCGGGGGCGACGGCGTCGGTCGGCGCGACTACACCGACCGAGGCGGCAACGCAGACAGCCGACAACACGAGAGTTTCTAGGTTTCCCCGGCAGTCGACAGCGCGAGCGTCTCTCGGCGCCCCGGTAGTCGCTGGGCGCCACCACGAGTGCGTGAGAGCCTCGTCGCCTGCCCCGTCAGTCGTCGATGTCGTCGTCGACGGTGGCGGTGCGTTCGGCGGCGCGCTCGACGAACTCGTCGGGGAGTTCGTCGATCTCGCCCGCCTGGACGCCCCAGAGGTTCGCGTAGAGGCCGTCCTCCGCGAGGAGGTCCTCGTGGGTGCCGCGTTCGACGATCTCGCCGCCCTCGAGGACGACGATCTTGTCGGCGTCCTTGATGGTCGAGAGGCGGTGCGCGATGGAGAACGTGGTGCGGTCGGCGGTGAGCCGGTCGAGGCTGCGCTGGATGAGCATCTCCGTCTCCGTGTCGACGTCGCTGGTGGCCTCGTCGAGCACGAGGATTTCGGGGTCCTTGAGGATGGCGCGCGCGATGTCGATGCGCTGGCGTTGGCCGCCCGAGAGCTTCACGCCGCGCTCCCCGACTTCCGTGTCGTAGCCCTCGGGGAGGTTCTGGATGAACTCGTGGGCTTCGGCGGCCTTCGCGGCCGCGACGACGTCCTCGCGGTCCGCGCCGAAGGACCCGTACTTGATGTTCTCCTCGACGGTGCCGTAGAACAGGAACGTGTCCTGGCTGACGTAGCCGATGTGGCGGCGGAGACTCGGCAGCGTCGCCTCGGAGATGTCCTGGCCGTCGATGCGGATCTCGCCGTCGTCGACGTCGTACATCCGCAACAGGAGTTTGAGCACGGTGGACTTGCCGGCGCCCGTCGGCCCGACGAGCGCGAGCGTCTCGCCGCCCTCGACCTCGAAGGAGATGTCCTCGACGATGCGTTCCGCCTCGCCGTACCCGAAGGAGACGTCCTCGTAGACGACTTCGCCGTCGTCGACCTGGAGTTCGTCGGCGTCCGGGTTCTCCTCGATGCGCGAGGGCTCGTTCATCAGCCCGAAGATGCGTTCGCTGGACGCGCGCGCCCGCTGATACATGTTGATGATCTGGCCGAACTGCGCCATCGGCCAGACGAACTGCTGGCTGAGGAGGATGAACGTCACGAACTCCCCCTCCGCGAGCGACCCGGAGAAGAACAGCGGCGGGCCGCCGATGACCCAGAGGCCGCCGAAGATGAACGTCAACACGAACCCGACGCCGGAGATGATGCGGAGCGCGGGGAAGAACTTGATGCGGATCGTAATCGCGCCCCAGTTGGCGTCGAAGTACCCCTGGGAGACGTCGTCGACGCGCTCGGACTCGTAGTCCTCGGTGTTCGACGTCTTGATGACCTGGATGCCGCCGAGGTTGTTCTCCAGCCGGGAGTTCAGGTGGCCGACCGACGACCGGACGTCGGCGTACTTCGGCTGGATCGCCTTCACGAACTTGTACGTGAACAGCGCGATGATGGGGACCGGCAGCATCGTGAGGACGGCGAGCTGCCAGTTCACGTAGAACAGGTAGAAGCCGATGGCGACGACCATCACGGACAGCCGGAACGCGGAGTTCAGGCCGTCGTTGAGGAACCGCTCGAGGCGGTTGACGTCGTTGGAGAGAATGGACATCATCTCGCCGGTCTGCTTGGTGGCGAAGAAGTCCATGTTCAGCCGCTGCATCTTGTCGTACGTGTCGGTGCGGATCTCGTGCTGGATGTGCTGGCTGAAGGAGTTCCACCCCCAGTTGCGCACCCAGTGGAACGCCGCGCCGAAGAGGAAACTCCCCGCGATGAGGCCGCCCATGAACACGAGTCGGCCGCCGTCCGTCGGGGGGACCCACTCTCGGGGCAGGTACGGCAGGAAGGGCTTGTTCTGCTGGATCACAGAGTCGATTGCGAGGCCCAGGAGGATCGGGGGAGCGAGGTCCAGCACGCGCGCGAAGATGCTGGCGATGATGGCCACGGCGGCCTCGAAGTAGTGGGCCCGCCCGTACCCGTCGAACAGGCTCACCATCGCGTTGTCGACCTCCTCCCGTTGTTCCTCGAAGGGGTCGTCGTCGTCCGTCGCTGTACTCATTCCTCTGAGTGAAAGTGAGGGTTCGCTAAAAAGACTTCCCTACGAATCGAAACACACCTTGGGTGCGGGCTGCCGGCTACGGGGTGGGGAGACGCAAGGGGCAAGTACGGACCAGACGCGAGCAACGAACTCGGCCAGACGCGACTGACGGATCCGGGCTACCGTTCGATGTGGATGCGGTCCCCGACCTCGACGCCGCGTTCGGTCGTCCAGTTGTACGGGACTTCCAGCACCCACTGCCCGACGCCGCCGTATCCGGTGAGGTCCTCGTTGTCGTCCTCGACGGGCGCGTGGTGGATCTGCGTGATGCGGCCGTCAGCGCCGACGAACACGATGTCGATGGGGAACGACATCGACCGCATCACGAACGTCCGCATCGCCTCGTCGTCGTACACGAACAACATCCCCTCGTTCGGCCCGAGGGAGTCGTGCTCGCTGAGGCCAGTGTAGCGTTCCCCGGACGTCTCCGCGAGTTCCACCGTCACCGCGCCGAGTTCCTCGCCGGACTCGTCCTCGATGGTGACGCGGGGGCGCTCGAGTGCCGTGGCTTGCGTGGCGGACTGGGCGGTGGTGTCCGTCGTCGGTTCCGGCGTCGTCGTCGGTTGCGGCGTCGCTGTCGTCGTCCCCGGGTCGCTCCCCGCCGGGAACCCCGTGCAGCCGGCAACCACGACCAGGACCGCCACCGCGAACGCGCGTTCGACCATGTACACGGGTTCGGCGTCCCGCGGTTTGGACGTTCCGCTGAATGGAAACGGTTTAGGACGCGCGACGGTTCGGTTCGAACGTGGGTTCGTGGTCTAGTTGGTTATGACGCGGCCCTTACAAGGCCGAGGTCGGTGGTTCGAATCCGCCCGAACCCATATCCTCCTGCCGCTCGGCGAGCGAGCGGCAGGTGTGGCGCGGTGAGGACGGATTCGAACCCTGGAAGACGCAGCGTGCGAACGCAGTGAGCGCGACCGTCTTCCTCCGGTGAGAATCCGTCCGAACCAACTCGCTTTCTGCGACGAACGGACACGAGGAGCGAAATAAGTGTGAGGGCGGTTCGAACCCTAGAGGAACAGCCCCGCCCGTCGTCACCGGCCAGCGTCGGAGCCACCGTGACCCTGGAAGAAGGTAAATACCCAGACGCAGGAGACCGCCCAGCACGAACGCCAGCGTCCCCAGTACGACCGCTTCGACCGCCAGGAACACGAGCCCCTCCAACTCGACAAAATACGCGAACTGGTCGCCGAAGCCGCGGCCCGACAGCCCGAAGAACGCGTGGTCGGCGTGATACCCGAGCAGCGCCGCGTACGCGACCAGCCAGGCGGCCAGGAGGCCGCGGCGAGCGTACCCGATCCAGACCCCGGCAATCACGCCGACGGTCGCGGCGTCGGACGGGATGAATACGACGCCACCGGAGACGGCGAACAGCTCCAGTGCGTACGCCGCCAGGGTCGCCGCGAAGACGCCGACAGCGCCGGCCACCACGAGAGAGCGCCGGGACGCGGACTGCGTCGTCCCGACGAGCAGGGTGCGGAGTGCCGGATTCATACCTCGACGCACTCGTGAGAGACAAAGAATCCTTCGTGGAGGGACAACGACGCCGTTCACCCACAAGGATTCGACGACGGACGTTGCTGTCCAGCGCGATTCACGGGTCGCCTGGCTCGAGCGACCCGAGGGTCCGTCAGTGCCAGCGAGCACGCGTCTCTGTGACGGCGTTCGCCGAGTTCCCGTCGCACAAGCACTCCGACCGCAGGCGTCGTCAGTCCATGTCCGCGAGCGGGCCGAAGTCGTCGACGGGCAGCACGGAGTAATCGATGGTGAGGGTGTCTTTCGTCGCGCGGATCTTCCCGACGAACGTCGAGATGTCCTCGAGGGAGCCCTCGAGGACGAACAGTTCCATGCAGTGGTGGCCGCCGACGTGGCTGTGGAAGTTCGACGCGACGAGGTCCTCGTGTTCGTGGCGGAGGTGCATCATCTTCTCCTCGACGCTGGTCGTCTCGTAGTCGAAGACGACGGTGACGACGCCCATGAGGTCGCGACCCTCGAGTTTCTGGTCCTCGAACTCGCCGAGGAGGTCGCGGCTCGCCTCCCGGATGACCTCGCTGCGGCCTGTGTAGCCGTGGTCGTCCGCGAACTGGTCGATTCGTTCGAGTAACTCCTCGGGCATCGAGACGCTGACGACGCTCATGTAACAATCTAGCCCGAGTCAAATGTTAAGGATTGTTATCTCGACGCCGATCCGCTCGCCGCGAGACGACCCACCCTCACGTCAGCCCGCCGGAGCGCGGCAGAGGCCCGCACTGAACGATGCCAAGCGAGAGTTGCGCCAGGCAGCACAGGCTCGTTCAGGGAGTTCGCTCGTGGCCGCCACTCGTAGTGGCCGTTAGCTGCGGCCGCTGCGGCCGAAATGGCCGTCGCTGGAGGCGAGACTGGTCACCGACGGACGCCCACAACGCGGACGGAACAACACCGCCGCCCGGGCCGGATTCGAAACCCTTTTTCCTACTACTGCCGTCTCGTCAACTGCGAGCCGCCTTAGCTCAGACTGGGAGAGCACTCGACTGAAGATCGAGCTGTCCCCCGTTCAAATCGGGGAGGCGGCATTCCTCATTCACTCTAATTTCATTCGCACGCAGGCATCGCCTTACGGCGATTTTGCGGCTCGAATGCCGATTAGAGTTGACCATGGATTCACTCGCGCCCCGACGCCTTCTGGCGCTTCACTCTCATTTGACTCGGGAGGCCCTTAGAGTTACTCGTGCTTCTGTACGACCCACACAGCCACTAAGACGGCGAATTCTCTCTCGAAGGAGGAAGTGCGCGCGTCAATAGCGCGGAGGGATATTCTAAGGCCGCTGACGAGTCCATAGAGCGAGTCCATGAGAAGAGCAGGGGTAAGACGCCTGCCAGATATTATCTCTGCTCATACCGCAGTCTACGCGCGCTTACGGAAACGGGAGATTAAGCAGATGACTTCAGCGGTCCCGGGCCCCACAGATCCTCCTCTTCATCCTGCTGCTCTGATTCAGTACTGGGAACTCCCGGCCCCCACAGGTCATCGTGCTGCTCTTCCGACATCGGCTGACCCGTCACCAGAACGGGGAACCCATCTTCCTCAGTCCACTCGTCACGCCGGTGCGCGCGCTGATGGACCTCTCGACTCAGCAGTTCGACGTTCCCCGGTCGATTGTCAAAAGGTATCCCCGTTCGATGATGGGTCTGATTCTCCCCGTCTGAGAAGACCTCCTCGGGAATCTCTCCTTGGGCGATGGCAATCAACTGGTGAACCGTCGTGAAGACCATGCCTTCCTTCTCGTGATCGTAGGCTCCAACCTTCTCGTATCCGCCGTTCTCGTGCGTCTCGGTGTAGAAGGACGCATACTCGACTCGATTAGCGCCGCCTCCCATACCGCTCCGGCGAGGAATCTCGTGCCGATTCATCCACCGCTGAATCGTGCTTCGAGTACATCCCCACTCGTCGGCAATCTCCTGCTGGCTCTTCTCCTTCTCGACGTACTGCTCTCGAAGGTCGCTCTCGATCTTGTACCGCTCTACAAGTTCGAGAGACGGTGTGAGTCTGAGTCCTCGATGAGCGTCATCAGCTTCCTGTCTCACATGGTTCCGGAGGTCTCCCGGGTTGTCAATCACGACCCGACTGCATCCTTCAACGGGGCAAGTGAAGATTTCAGGGCCGTCACCAGTGTCTTCTTCACCGCTTTTCGCTCTCCTGATTCGTTCGAGCTTGTCGCGGTTCTCAGTCGAACTCATGCCCCGTCACCCCGACGCTTCTCCTGTTCGCGTTGACGACGCTCACTTGCTTTCCGTTGGATATCACGCATCCAGTCGGGATAGCGATTTGCTGGATTATCTGGCAGGTCTCGACGAGGGATTAGCGGAGATTCTATCCCTCGAATCCCTTTATAATAACCTTTTAATGGGGTTTGAGGGATGGGGCTGAGGTCGACCTCTCCCGCGATATTCAGGGATTCAATCCCTCTATCGCTGTATCTTGCCCACCTACGCTCCCCCTCTTTCTCGATTAGACCTTGCTCCTGTAGGTCTCGTCGAATTCCCCCTACTGATTTCCTCTTTACACCGGACTTGTCGATAATCTCTCCGGCTGAGATTCCCTCTTCTCCCTGCATGGCTTCGATGACTGCTTTCTGTTTGTCTGTACGGGTACTCTTGCAGGCGTCGAAAGAGCCATCCTCGTACTCCTGACCGACCTTTTCGGTTTTGAGCCACTCAGGTACTAACCCAGTAGCAATGTAGATTGTTGCTTCAGCATCCTCTTTCCGCCCAGCGCGCATCGCTGACTGAAATACATCCCCCCGGCGGAGGGTATCGAGTATGTCATCGGCAATTGGACTACCGAACGAGAGATTCATTCCTTGAGTATCTTCATCCCGCTCGGCGCTCTCTCCGAAAAGAGCCGCAAGGTGCTTGTAGTAACTGTCGGGTCGTGAAGGCGATCCCAGGACCACCAACAGTTCAGAGTCCTTGAGGTCGTTTCTTCCCCGAACATCGCCATAGTACAGACTGTCATTCCATAGGTGGTCGAGTCCTCGCTCCTGGAGGTCGTTTCGAACAGCCTTACTGGTAATCAGGTCCGGACGCTCACCATGCTCATGATAGACTTCTCGGAGATACGCTTCGCACTTATCCGGTCTTAGGTTCCCTCCTTGAGCCGGCCATGCGTAGTTATGGAGTTGAGTGAAATCGTACCCCCTCTCGTGGAGGTACTGATTGCGCTCTTGGTCGCCGAATAGACGATAGTGCTTGAACCCCTCACCGAGAACTCGCTCCCACTTCGAGAGACAGGGTGTAGCGTCGAGACCGATGACTGCCTCTGCCCCTGAGAAGTCTGGTAGGTCAAAGAACCACATCGTGGGAATGCCATCGTCGTGATCATCGCCACTTGTCTCGTATAGTCTCTCGAAGACAGCCGTCCGGTCTCCGGGGAGTTCGGTGTACTTCAGGCCGTTATCCAACTCCTCACCCCCGTAGATTGCGTAAGCAATGAGGGGAGCCTTCGCATGGAATTCCCCGACTGAATCGGTATGGTCCGAGGGTTCGAGGCCGATGTTCTCCAGTTTCGATAGCACCTCATCCCTCAGTCCTTTTTGCCGAGTAAGTGGCTGGAGTTCGTTGAGAGGGAAGTTTTCGAGTGTATCTATGAACTCCTGAGCCAGTTTGGCGGGACGTTTGATGACCTCGTAGTATTCATCGAATGCGTCCTCATCGAGGACCACGACGCGATCCTCGACATAGGATGGATTATACGCCTGCACATGGTTTCCCACGAGAGGGTTAAGACCGTCAGTATCTATCTCCGCTACTCGTTCCCGGTATGGGCAAGTCTTCCCTCCCCGCTGGCAAGGCAGTTCGAACTCCCGGTGAATCTCACTCGGTGACCAGCCGCGGTTTAGAGCGTTTCGCGCTTCCCGAGCGACTGTGTCGTCTTGATACGAGGGGTTCTCGTCACGAAGCGTAGGGCAGAGGTCCCGCTTAGGCAACTTCTCAACGTCGATGCCATCCTCTTCTCCCCAGTCCTCATACTGGCCATAGTTATCGGTCAGGTTCGTTAGGACGGTGACTGGTACCTTGAGCCCGTTGGCAGCCTTCGTGATGCTGCGCGATTTCCCCACGCCGGGAAGCACCTCGAAGAGCGCCACTTCGCTGTCGAGGATTGCTTCGGTAATCCCGTACATGAGGGCTTCTCGCGGGTGAATCTTCCCGGTAGGTCTTTCAAATAGAGCCTCGTAATTAGACATGGAGTTCGAGTTCCTCCTCGGCTCCCGGAATTCGGCGGTTGTCGGATTCCACTCCCATGTTCGCTTCGGGGGTTCCGGTTGGGAACCTGCCCCCGAGCATTCCACCATTCATACTCTGTTAGTTGCTCTTTGAGTCCAGTTCTGCCGCTCCCCGCTCAAGGAATTGATTCCACGTCAGCCCGAGATCCTCCTTGACCTTCCGCGCTTTTGCAATGGAGGTCTTGTGCGCCGCAATGTCCTTATAATTATCTGGGTAGCCCATTCTCGTATCTATATTGTCAGCCATCCCCAATAAATCCCTACGTGAACAGAGTGTACGAATCAGGAGTTCTAAGTTCTGGAAGCGCGATATCCGGGGAAATTTCCCCGGTAACCCTTTCCCCAATGCCTCCGATAATAGACACATGGGATCGACCATTCCAGAGGAGGTAATCAAGGAGTTCGTCGAGGAGCAGGTGGAGGAGATGATTTCTGAGGTCGAGCAGGCCGTTCAAGAGTACCAAAAGCAGCAGATAGCAGCCAAGTTGGAAGAGTTGACTCAGGATGTTCTATCCGAACTCGAAAGCCGGAACGTCGATACTGACCGAGCAAACACCCATGCAATCGCCCAAGAAAACCTGCTGGAAGCGATGTCCGGGACTGAACAGTCGGAGGGTAGGACTGTTGAGATTCCCGTCGCCGGTCGGAATAACGAGGGAGTCTCAACTGAATTGACTCTGAAGGAACCCGACCCGCCTACGAAAACCATCGAGGTCCCCATTGAGGGTGGCGACGTAGAGAATCCAGATACCGTTGAGAGGGAAGTTATTGACCCGGAGATCTCAACTGATGGATTATCTCCTGAGAAGAAGGCTGAGATTCGACGGAACCAGCCAGAGAACGAGAAGGAGTCTGAATCCGATGACGTTCCGGAAGGCGGCTTCCCGTGGTATCAGTAACGATGAGTGATTCAGACCCCCAGCAGGTGACGCCAACAGATGCGGATCGGGTCGTCAAGCAAGAGAAGAACCAAGTCTACAATCCGGCCATCGCCACGGAGGAGGTCGCTGAAGAACTCGGTGTTAGTACCGAGAAAGCGTTCGAACTGCTCGAAAAGGCCCCCCGCCCCGATGGGAAGCCCGTAGGAAACACCACAATCTGGTGGTAGACAGCGTACAGAATTCAGTTCATCAGGACTGGGATTTCATCCGCACCCGTGTTCTCCATCATGTACTCCCCGAATCTCTCCAATCAACACCCATGACGGTCGAAGACGAGGCTCAGTATCTCGGTCAGGAATTCGACGCCGCTCCCAAGGTCGGACCAGATAAGGAGTGCAACGGCAAGAAGGCCGAGAGGACTGAGGACGGTGAACGTGTGTTCGCTGGCTACTGTTCCCTCCGAGCAGGCTGGGGCGTTGTCGAGGGCGGAGAGGATGGGCGTCGATGCAAGTTGCATGGAGGTGTGCCGAGTGGCGGTGCGCCAGCGAGTAATCAGAATGCAGCGAAGCACGGACTCAACGCCGATCCCCATCACTACTACCAGTCGCTCTCCTCGGAAGAGCAGGAGTTCATCGAGGAGTTGGCTTCGACTATCGAGAATCGCGTTCGGAAGAACACCGAGATGGTCGATCACACAGATCGAATTCTGGCTCGCCAGGTAGCGATTCAACTGCATATCTCATCGAAGGCGTCCTCCTACGTCGGGAAGGAGTCGGGGCTGGCCCAGGAGGTGCGAGGGCGAAGCGAAGCAGCTCCACTCCTCGAAGAAGTCCGCCAGTACGATAATTCGATTTTCCAGAGTCTCCGGAAACTCGGTGTCCTCGACGATTCGGATAGTGCCAAAGCCGACAAAATGGAGTCCTGGCGTTGCTTCATCGAGAACGGACGAGATTCCGAATAGCGCGTGAGCGCGGGTTCCTGCGAGTTCTATCCCTATCAGACCGTTTCCCCTGCTATAGAGATGAATCGGCAGGAAGCGGGCAGTATGGCGGGCTCTGTGGAGATGAGGGGGTGAGAGCCATCCCAGGTTCGGCTCGGCCCCCCATGTTCACGTCAATGGGACGTGACCGGGGTCCTTCTCGTGCCTGAGGGAGTGGTTTGAGTAGCCAGCTACCGAGTCACACGTAGAGCCGAAATTTGCCAATTGGGTCATTCGTCCCAATCACGGCTCACCCAGAGACGGCGATATAGAGTCAAGGGTTATTGCGACACCGAGGTTATAATTTATTTATTAGAAGATTCCTTTCCCTTTAGATGGCTGCCTCAACGAGCCCACTACTCCAAGCAGTATTGACTTCTGCTGGTAGCTTGGTCGGCGTTTTAGCAGGATTTGCTCTAGACCGCAAAGTCGAGGAGAAGAAAAGGAGGCAAGCGCTTGCAGAACAACTTCGAGGAATTCAGGAAGAACTGGATAGTAACAAAACCGTGGTCAATGGTAACTACAGAGTCATTGCAGATTTACAATCAGGCGGGGGCAAAACTGACCATTATGCCCTTTCTTTGTGTAGTTCATCCGCTTGGGAGGCTTCGGTAGGTGACCAGATTGTCGAAGAAATAGATTCATCAGTATATTCTGATTTGCAGCGAATCTACTCGCAGTGCGAGTCTCTGAATGAACAGATCAGACGATTGAGGACGGAGCAGTTACATCCTCAGATTAAAGAAGAGGAGGTAGACGCTTTCGGCGTAGAAATATGGACAATATCAGTCAGGTATTGGGAGGAATCAACTGGGTCCGTCCAGACTACTGGATTGGGAGATATGATTCAAGAGAAATGTAACGATATCCGAATGGATATTGACGAAATCGAAAGCAAAATCGAAAAGGAGCTAGATGATTGCCAGTCAAGTTCGTCAAAGCGAGGGGGCTATCCAAAGTGGAAAGTCCCCTAATGAGTGTCAACTCTCGGGGCCTGAAGCAGTTTAGATGAGACGTATTCCGAAATGGCTTCCAGTTTTAACGTTCCTGTGTCCGTGAGGAACAGTTTGACTTTCTCGCTACCACTCCTTTTCAGGAAGTCTTTGAGTGGCGCATTCGAGTATTGATAGGTGATTTCTGGGACATCTTTATCTCCGATATCCTGCATCACCATTCCATCCCCTTGAACGATGTCGGAGACCTTCAGCCAAAGTTCACTGTCAGCAACCTCGATTTCCACTACTGGAGAGAGGCTGTCCATCATTTTCAGATTATTTAGCGTCTCTCCCTGATCTAAGGTAGCGACCTCAATGAAATCATCAATCATGATCGGGCTTTGGAATTCTGTCTCCTTGACCAGATTCAGATCGAAACGAGTTGGAGTGGCGAAGTAGCCATTTCCAATCGCTACGGAGAATTCATCCTCAGAAAATTGCAGGATAATCTCGTTCGAGTCCGCTCCTTTCACTAGGTCATATAGCGTCTGGGAATTAAAAACGAACTCGCTGTATTCGGATACTTGTAGATGGTCAAAATCCGTGATTTCATGACTGACTTGTAGAGAGTTATAGTTCCTCACATAGATTTTGACTCCTTCGTCAGGGTCAGCAATCAGATTCAAATCCATCGTCATCTCTTCATCCCCCATAGCGACCCCGTGAAGGCTATCAAGCATTTCCTTGAACTCCGCTTGTGGGAGAGTGATTCTAGCCAGCATTGTTAGATTCCTAAGTCTTCTTTGAGCTCGGTCAGAATCTTACTCCGGTACCGTGGTTCCGTTTGGAATTTTACTCGTACCCAACGGTATTCATTCTGATTGCTAGTTTGCTCAATTACTTCATGTGTGTTCAACAGGCTGTAGATGAAATCTTTCCAGTAGTCTTCTCGCTCCTCACGAGATAATTGCCAGAGCATTCGCGGTCGCATTTCCGTCATTACATCGTCTACCTCAGCAAAGGTGAAACTGCGTTGTCGCTCTCGGGAGCAGTATTTCACAAGCCGTTGGACAAATTCGTACAGTAGGTATTTCCTGTCCGTTTTCCGCGAAAAGCGGAGTAAGTCTGCTCCCTCAGGGTAGGGCTGCAAACTGTTCTCCACTCTCGTCATAAGGTCGAGGTTTGAATGGCTCCCCTCCTGAAGTCGGATTGACTCGCTTCCGTTAGAGAGGAACGTCCAGATAATTAGGTCCTTTTCGTCCACTACTTCCTTAATCGTGGATGTGTACGCACTGTAGGTATCTTCGGGGAGTAGTGCAACGATTTCATGATCATCGCGGAGAGAAGGATCACAGCTCCAGGGGCCGAGATAATCGCGGATCATGTCGTTCTCAATGTTCCTGAACCGGTCCAAGGAACGCAGAGTATCTGCTATATAGTCCGCTCTCTGGTCCTCTTCCGAAATTGTATCAAGTTCTGGGAAGAGTTCAACAGAAAAATGCTGGACGTCACCATCCTTACCGAAGGCGAACAAATCGGGGGTGTACTCCTCGTTACCGTTCTCGAATCGTGGGTCGGGAAATCCGTAATATCCGGTGTCACAGAGTTGCTCTCGCCAGCTTATTTTTTCGCAGTATAGAGTATACAGTTGGCTGAGATAGTAGGCATGGCCAGTATCCCGCGAAACCGTTGGATAACTGGAGACAGCCATTATACGGCCTCCATATCTAATCGATCCTCAACAGTCCAAGAAACGCGAGGGTCAAACTTCTCGCGAAGCTTGTGGAATAAATACACCAGCCCTGACGTGCTTCCTGAGATTGGATCTATAAGTAGAGTTGCCTGGCCGAAATCTCCCTTCTCAAACCGGACTTCATATTCCCCTGTGTCATATGAAGTATATGAACGAGCGACAAATTCTAACTCATCTCTTTCAACGATGACTCCATGAATGTCCACGTCGTTCTGTCCGACAGTCAGCAGGTTTGAGAGCGTTAGACTAGCATTCTCGTCAAATTCCTTCTCTTTGAATTGAATCCGGACTTGCTTCCCAGGTTCATAAGAGACAGGGGGCTTGATACCGTTATCTAGGGTCTCAGAGTCCGATTTTGGGATTGCTTCTTCGAACTCCTCGTAATAGTCCTGCTTTTCCTCAATCTTATCTATTAAATTGAATGTGGCTTCTGGATGACCCGTTCGATGGACAATTTGACCGCCCTGTCGAACCGTTACACCTGACTCAACTTCCTCGTCATCCTCACCACCATCACTTGCCAAATACCCTTGAGATTGAGGATTGTACGTGAAACGAGACTTCGAGATCTCGGATTTTTTCAGAAGAGATTCCTGAACACCCTCGTTTAGAGCCTCATTCACCATCCAACTCGGAGTTTTGATATTGAACTCTATACCCTTCTCCACGAACTCATTTATGTGCTCATTGTAGTATTCCTCGAGTTCTTGAGGTATATCCGACTCCCGCTGGTAGATATAATACGGATCCCAGCGACGCTCAACGTTTATACTCTCATCTTGGGGACTGAACTGCTTGTACAGATCATCAACAACATCTCCCTCAATCCAGACCTCAATTAGCCATCCGACATAGTCGTCTATTTTCTGCAGGCGGTTCCGGATTTTCCGACCCTGCTCACTGGAATAGACGATGAGCCATCTTTCCTTTGGGAGTTCCCAGAACAGGATAGGGGAACCAGATATCCTAACCAGAGCGCCTCCTCCATCGAGATCGCCGACAGAACTGACTGAGACACCAATGTGTTCTTCCAAGATGTCTCGGACCAACTCATCTCGCAGGGACTTTGAGCTGAAGTATTGATTGAAGTAGATATTCCTCCCTTCGTCGAACTCCTCGCTCAAATAGGCCTGTATCGTGTGTTTTAGATTTTTGGATAGCATGATAAATTCTCCTTATTGAAGGCCAAGACCCAAGTTACTAAACTCTTGTTCTGCTCGCATAGTATCTTGTTCTACTATAATCAGGTAATCGTAGTGATTTTCACCGATTTAGATTCCGTTGATGTAGTCCCGCCTCTGCTCTACTTTCACCTCCTCATCCCGTTTATCGTAATGTTTATCGAGAACGTCCTGCCCGACATTCATCCGGTCAGAGACGACTTTCTCGGGGACGTCTTCAGTCAGAAAGTGGGTGATTGAACCGCGCCGAATCGCGTGAGGGGATACGTTGACCGGGCACTTGCTGTATCCACCGTATTCAGCAGCTTCGCAGCCGTCGATGTCGCGTCCTTCCGGGCAGTCGGCGGAGTAATAGCATGGCCGAGTGACGCGATAGATTGCATCGCGGATGCTCGTTCGGTTCATGCGGCCGTTTCGGGTAGTGAGAAGCGGCTCGCGCCCATAATCATCCTGCACGCCATGGCGATTGTGGTCCCTCCAATCTTCGATTGAACGGCAAACCTCGGCGCTCAGGGCGATGATACGCTCGCCTTCCGCCCCGTTCTTGAGGGGCGTCCCCTTCTCGGGCCGGTGGCGAACTGCGAGGCGTTCAGCATCACCGTCGTAATCGTCGAGGTCTATGGCGATGAGAGAGCCAAGTCGAATTCCGGTGTGCCAGAGGATTTCCATGATGACGTGTGCGCGGGAGGCGTGCTCGAATTTGCGCTGGTATTCGAGCAGGGCCTGGGCTTGCTCGGTGTCGAGGATACTCTCGCTCTGTTCGTCGGTCTTATCGAGTTGAGGCATGAGCGCCTCGAATTTCTCGTAGAGGTCCTGCTCGACCGCGTCGATGGACCCGCACCACCGGATGAAGATTTTGAGCGCGTCGAGTTGTCCCTGAAGGGTAATCGGCTTCAGGTCCCCGTCGTCTCTCCGCCAGGTCTTGAATCGCTGAAGATCTCGACCGGAGAGGTCGTTCATGTTGTCGAGACCCTCAACGTTCTGGCACCACCGGATGAAGTGTTTGAGGCGGTAGTGATAGCCGCTGAGGGTGCTTTCTGAGACTTCGTTCTTCCGTGCTTCGAGGTACATCTCTTTCGCCGCAGCCGGCGAAATGGGTTCGAGTTCTTCGCTCATGGTTTCGTTCTCTGAAGCCCAGAAAACGGCAGGTAGAGCGAGTGAACTGCCGGAAATGCATGAGCTGTCCCCCGTTCAAATCGGGGAGGCGGCATATTCTGTGACTGCGAACAACGCGAGCAGCCACAGCAAGGGCGCCGACACGATTTGAGCCTGGAAGACGCAGTGTGCGAACGAAGTGAGCGCGGCCGTCTTGCTTCGTTCAAATCGGGGAGGCGGGACGGACGACGAGCTAGTAGCCAGGCTCGACAGCTCCCGTGACGAGACCGGCCCTTGCGTACCGCGGGGACGTAGAGAACGACACAGCGGGCCAGGGTTTTATCGCAGCAGATCGGCGGAACGACGCGTTAGACTCCGAATGACACGACTGAAGTAATCAGCCGACCAACATTCGACCGTGCGCGGGTTCGACGACGCGGAGCGAACTGAAATCAGGGAGGGACTCGCGGAGAGCGCCCGGAACGAACGCGGAGAGGGACGGACGTGAATCACGACACTTCGGCGGCCGGTCTCGCTACTCAGACGGCCGGACGACCGTCTGGCTCGACCGGAATCGAGACGGGGGCGGACGCGGTCGTCGGGCGTCCCGAGTCGGTGGGCTCGTGCCAGTCACCGAACGGAGTCCGGCCGTGACGGGCCCCTCGACCGGCCGGGAGCCGTCGGTCCCGACCGGGTCACCGCCGGTGAGCGTGCTCCTGCCGACGGTGACGTGGACCGACGCGTGTCGGGAGGTCTGTGAACAGCTCGGTCCGCGGGACGAGTTGCTGATCGTCTGCGATTCGCCGGACGACCCGGTCGCTGACAGTGCCGCTGCGCGACTCGACGGCGCCAGACTCGTCGTCGCCGGCGAGCCCGTGGGCTGTTCTGGGAAGTGTAACGCCGTCGCTACCGGGATGGAAGCGGCCACAAACGATCGAATCGTCTGGACGGACGACGACTTCCACCATCCGCCGGACTGGCTGGAGCAACTGACGGCAGACTACGAACGCCAGGGCCCCACGACGGAAGCCCCCGTATTCGTCGGCCGGGACCCACTCGCGTACCTGTTAGAGCCGTCCTACGCGACGTCGACGGCGCTGGCCGCCGCAGGTCACATGGCCTGGGGCGGAGCGGTCGTCTTCGAACGGGCGGACGTGGACGAGGGCGCTCTGCTCCATGACCTGCGCCGGACGGTCAACGACGACGGGACGCTCGGCGAACACGTGGATTTCACGGGGGCCGGCCGGACCAGACCAGTCGAGATCGGCGGGACGATACGCGAAACGCTCGAACGCCATACCCGCTTCATGCAGGCGTCCCTCCGGCACGGCCGGGCCGCATGGGGCTTGCTCGCCGTCGTGAGCACACTCATCGGCGTCGCCGCGCTCCTCAATCCCCTCGTCGGCTTCGTCGCGACGACCCTGGGCTACGCGGCCATGTACGCGGCACTTGGAATCCGACGGTGGACGGTCCTGCTGGCGTATCCGGCAACTGTCCTCGGGCCGGTGCTAATCGCGTACGGGCTCGCACGCAGAACGTTCGTCTGGGGCGGGCGTCGCTACCGCTGGCGGTCGATGTTCGACGTCGAAGTCATCACGTCGCGGGGGCGACCGTGAACGTCCACTTCGAATCGGACATCCTCGACTACCAGACCCTCCGGGCGATGGCCTACGCTACCTACGGCGGCGCCGAACCTGGCGAGGTGCTGGTCACCGCCGAGCGGATCGACACCACGAGGCCGGGCGAGTGGCACGCCGAATGGAGTCGGACTGCAGAACGGGTCCTCGGGGTCGCCGAAGACGCCGCCGAGTCAGGTAATCGCCGGACTGCCAGGGGCGCGTACTTCCGCGCACACAACTACTTTCGGACGGCAGAGTTCTTCCTCTCCCCGGACGACGAACGGCGACCGTCGACCTACGAACGGAGCGTCGAAGCCTTCAGGGCAGGGGCGGGGAAGCTCCCCCGCCCACCCGAGCGACTGTCCATCCCCTACGAAGGGGGCTCGCTGCCCGGGTACCTGTTCCTGCCCCACCGTGGGACGAGAGCGGCTGGTGCCAACGATGAGAGGGGGAGAACGGACGGAACGAATGAGACGGGGACCGCGGCACCGCCGTTCCCGACGGTGGTCTGTATCGGCGGCTTCGACTCGATCTGCGAGGAGTTGTACTTCGCGTGTGGCGTGCCAGAAGCGCTCGCGCGCGGATACGCGGTCGTCTGCTTCGAAGGGCCCGGCCAGGGAGCGCCGCTCCGCGAGGACGGACTGTCAGCGCGCCCTGACTGGGAGCACGTGGTCGGACCGGTCCTCGACGCCCTCGGACCGCGCCCCGAACTCGACGCCGACCGATTCGCCCTGATCGGGCTCTCCTTCGGCGGCTACTACGCGCCGCGAGCCGCCGCGTTCGACGACCGCGTCGCGGCCTGCGTCGCCTTCGACCACATGCACGACCTCTACCGGGCGGCCGCTGGCGAGAGTCCGCGGGCGGCAGCGATTTTCCAGCGGGCCCCCGACACCGTAATCAACGCCGTCGCTACCCTCGGGGAGCGTGTCAGCGCGGAATCCCGGTGGCTGATGGACAACGGGCGGTGGGTCTTCGGCGTCGAGAGCGCCGCCGAGTACATGCGCACCATCCAGGAGTACTCCCTGACCGGCGTGGCGGGCGACATCGACTGTCCGACGCTCGTACTGGCGGGCGAGGACGACCACTTCGTATCCGTCGACCTCGCTCGCGAGTTCGCCGACGAGGTCGGCGAACCGGCCACCCTCCGGGTCTTCGAGACGGCGAGCGGGGCTGGCGAGCACTGCCAGTCCGGAAACCTCTCGATGGCCTGCAGCGTCATCTACGATTGGCTCGACGGCGTCCTCGAACAGACGGCTGGGCGCCGTCCCGGACACGACCGCGACCACTGAGACCAAGACGGCGGCACCCACAGCGAGGATGGGGCCCCGGTGAGAGTGACAGCCAATAGAAAACCAGGAATACGAGCGACCCAGGCAGGGTTCGACACCTCCGAGTTTGTGTCCGTCGGTCGACAACTAGGCAGGTTCTTGGTGGTCGCGGGAATTTATGACGGCAATGAGTGCAGGTGATCCGCCGGACCGATCGACAGCTATCGGCGCGGGCGTCGGCATCGGGGCGGGAATCGGTGCCGGCTGGGGGGTCGTCATGGCCGCGATGATGGACGGCGACGTGGCGACCGGTATCGCGGTCGGCGCGGGCGCGGGCGTCGTCATCGCGCTCGTCGCCGGCGCGACCGTCTACCGAGTCGTGACCGGCGATTCGTCGAGCACGTCCCGTTGAAACCGTTGGGGCAGCGACCCGGAGTCGGTGACAGAGGACCGTTCCCATGAACAACGTCGGAACGCTGGCAGTCATCGTCGTGTTCGTCGTGGGCCTCACGGGCCTCGTCCAGTGGCTGCTGGACGCCCCCGTGTTCGAGCGCGGCGCGGCGTCGTGGCTCCCGACGAGCGGGGAGGACGCACTCGAGAGAACCGTCGTGCGCGTCGTTCTAGCCGGACTGATCCCCACCGTCTCGCTGGCCGTCGCGGCGGTTCTCGTGTTCACGGCCCCGTTCGACATCTGGGTGTGGGGCGTCGTCGCACTGCTCGCGGTGACTGTGACACTCTCTCCGGTCCTCGCGGTGTTCCACCACGACGTCCGGCCGCCGACGCCCGCAGAGGTGGCGCGGCTGGGCGGCGGGCAGGCCGCCCTCGACTGCGAGGTGTTCGTGGTCACCGACGCCCGCGACGGCACGGTGAACGGCTACGCCATCGGCGGCCCGTTCCGGGACATCGTCGGCGTCAGCGAATTCGCGCTCGACACCCTGCCGCCCGCACAGGTGGCGGCGTTGCTCGCCCACGAGGCGTGCCACCACCGAGAACGCCACGTCCTGGTCCGCGGCGCGGTGAGCGTGGTCGTCTTCGGCGTGGGCGCCGCCGTGACGACGACGCTGTTCGACGCCCTGAGCCCGCTCGCTACCGTCGCCCTCGTGTCCACGGTCGTCGTCGAACGAGTGGTCGGGTACCACGTGATGCGGTCGCTGGAGTTCCGGGCCGACGCGGCGGCCGCACGCCAGACCTCCACCGACGCAGTGACCGCTCTCCTCGCGAACCTGAACGAGACGGCTGGCGGGGGCCAGGCTCGGGTTCCGGCGGCGTTGCGAGTGTTCTCGACCCATCCGAGCTACGCGGCCCGCATCGCGCGACTTCGCGGGTGACGGCGGGCGTGCTCGGTTTGTGCGCCGGCTACGAGGTGAGACCGGCGAGTCACCCAGGCCCAGTTACGCGAATCCCCGCCGGATTGTCCTTCGAAATCAGGCACGACGCCGCCGAGAGTACGCCGCCAGCCACGCGGCGGGGTTCCTCGGGAGTTCGCCGTAGTACCACAGGAGGCCGAGACAGCACGCCCAGAGCGCGAGCGTCGGCACGGGCGAGTGGCCGGTCGTGGGGAGGTCCACGTAGACGTTCGTGTCGGTGAGCGGGTACAGCCACGGGACGCCTTTCGGCGTCGTGGTGTCCACGAGGAGCTGGGACGCGTACCCGGCGGCGAACGCGCTCGCCGTGCGACGTCCCCGGGACAGCACGGCGGCAGTCGAGATGCCGCCGGCGAGCAGGGTGTGCGTGACGCCGCGGTGGACGAGCGGCCACCCGAGTCCGTCGGGCAGGAGGAGGTCGACGTCGGCAGCGAGCGCGCCGGCGGCGCCGACGAGCGGACGGTCGAAGAGCAGCGCTCCGAGCGTGTAGCCGACGACGGCGTGGGTGGCGAGCGCGACGGCGACCAGGCCGGCGTAGCCACCCGGATACGAGCTCACGAACGGGTGTCGCAAATGACAGCTCATAAAAGTAAGTGGTCGCACTCACGCGATTTGGCGGTCATCGGCCGCCGCGCCGAGTCAGGGGTTCGGCGGCCTAAGCCGCGAGCGTCGGTGGTTCTCGGACTCGCGGGGGGAGGCAATGAAACGCTTATCAGTGTGACCCTCCATTCTAGCGTATGACCTACGACACCGTCGTGTTCGACAACGACGGCGTCCTCGTTGGCCGCACGCGGTACGACGTGCTGGAGGCGGCGACCGAGGACTCGTTTGCGAAATTCGACGTCACCGACCCCGACCCCGACGACATCGAGGAGATGACGATCGGTGCGACGCCCAAGACCGTCGGCGACGTCTGTAGCAGGTACGGACTGAGTCCCCACGAGTTCTGGCCGACCCGCGACCAGACCGTCGCGGAAGCCCAGTACCGGGAAGTCCGGGAGGGCCGCAAGACGCTCTACGACGACCTCGACACGCTCCACGACCTGGACGTCTCGATGGGCATCGTGAGCTCGAACCAGCAGGCCACCGTCGACTTCGTGCTCGATCACTTCGAGGTCGACGACCTGTTCGGCGCCGCGTACGGCCGCGAGCCGACGGTGAAGAGCCTGGAGCACCGGAAACCGAACTCCCACTACATCGACCGCGCGCTCGCGGACCTCGACGCCGACTCCGCGCTGTTCGTCGGGGACAACGAGTCCGACGTCCGCGCCGCGGAGAACGCCGGCATCGACTCCGCGTTCATCCGCCGGCCGCACCGCCGCGACTGGGAGTTGAACGTCTGGCCCACCTGGGAGATCGAGGGGCTGGACGACCTCCACGACATCGTCGAAGCGTAGACCGACGCGCAAGCGGGACTGGCGACGGCAGCGCCTCGGGAGCGACGCGACACTGGTAGTGCGACGAACAGCCTGCCGATAGCGACAGCGGCCGCGCCAGTGGCGCCAGGGCCGCCAGCGAGCCCCGCAGCGGCGGCCTGAGCGCCGAGATTCGCCGATAGCGTAGTCCCACAAAGGTTATCAGTGGGAGGCGAGTGTGTCCAAAAGCAATGGCGACAGGCACCGTTGACTTCTTCAACGACACTGGCGGCTACGGATTCATCGAAACTGAGGACGCGGACGAGGACGTGTTCTTCCACATGGAAGACATCGGCGGCCCGGACCTGGAGGAAGGTCAGGAAGTCGAGTTCGACATCGAGGAGGCCGACAAAGGCCCCCGCGCGACGAACCTCACTCGGCTGTAATTCGGTGATAGGCCGGCGTCTCTGACGCTGGCTCGGGCGTATAGTTTTCAGATATTCACACTTTATCAGCGAACGCTGTGCGCGGCCGGCGCGAGGCGAACCGTCCGAGTTAGTCCAGCCGTGCGCGGTCCTCGGCCGTGAGGTCGAGGTGGCTGGCGGCGACGTTCGACTCCAGGTGGTCGACGCTGGACGTGCCGGGGATGGGGAGCGTCACGGGCGAGTAATCGAGCAGCCACGCGAGGGCGACCTGTCTGATAGTCGCGTCGTGGTCGTCGGCGACGGCCGCCAGGGCGTCGCGTTTCCCGTCGAGGTCGCCGCCACCCATCGGGAAGTACGGAACGAAGCCGATGCCGTAGTCCTCGCAGGCTTCGAGGACGTCCTCGTGTTCGCGGTCCGCGACGTTGTACGAGTTCTGGACGGTGGCGACGTCCACGATGTCGCGGGCGGTCTCCAGCTGGTCGACGGTGACGTTGCTGAGGCCGACGTGGTCGACGAGGCCATCCGCTTGCAGTTCGGCGAACGCGTGGACGGAGTCCTCGAACGGCGTGTCCGGGTCGACACCGTGGAACTGATAGAGGTCGATGGAGTCGACGCCGAGGCGGTCCCGGGAGACGAGCGCCTGATTGCGGATGTAGTCCGGGTCGCCGTGCCGAAGCCAGTCACCGGAGCGGTTCCGCAGCAAGCCGGCCTTCGTCGCGACGACGGCGTCCGCTGGGTCGAGCGCCTCCCGGATGAGGCGTTCGCTGACGCCGGGCCCGTAGGAGTCGGCGGTGTCGATGAAGTCCACGCCGAGATCGACGGCGCGCTGGAGCACGTATCGGGCGGCCGGCTCGTCCGCGGGCGGTCCGATGATGTCATCGCCAGTGATTCGCATCGCACCGAACCCGAGCCTCCGAACCGTCAGTTCGCCGCCGACGTCGAACGTGTCGCTGTCGTTGTGAACTGCCATACAGAACGGCGGGCGGCCAGCCCCGTAGGTGTTCCTGCAGCGGACCCTACGGCTTCCACTGGTCGCGGAGCTCCGTCCGGGGCTTCGAGGGGTCGTCGCGCTCCACGAGCGTCCGCATCCGCTGTTGATTGAACGCGTAGGCGCGGTCCTCTCGGACCACGAGTTCGCGGCTCCGGAGTTCCCTGAGGAGCGTGTGAACCGGCTCGATGTCGACGTCCGCGGCGTCGGACAGCTCGTGTGCGGTGGCGCCGGGATTGGTGGCGAGTTCGGAGACGACGCGCCACGCGGCGTCGTCGTTGCACTTCGAATCGCGGCGCGCCGCGTTCACGCGCGTCACCACCGGCGGCGCCTGCAAGAGGTCGACGACGGCCTCCGGCGCTGGCTGGTCCTCGTCGCCGGCGCCGTCCTCCAGCTGGAGGCGTTCGCCGCGCCGCCGCAGTCGGTCCTGGACGGCTTCCACTAGCGCGTCACCGGGCTTCGGCGCGTCGCTGTCCTCGAATACGAACGCGCCGTCCCCGATGTCGCCGGTCTCGCTGTTGCCAGTCTCGCTGTTGCCGGTCTCGCCGTCGCCTCCGGCGGCTGCGTCGTCGCTCGATTCGGGCGCGGCGTCGTCACCAGCCCGGGAACCCGCCGCGTCGAGGGCGGATCCGAGGTCGGACGAGCCGGCGTCCGCGTCGTCGCTGCGTCCGTCGCCGCTCCCGTCGCCAGCTGACGCCGCATCGCCGTCGTCTGAGGCGACAGCGCCGTTCTCGACTTTCGACTCGAGTTCCGCGAGGCGGGACTCCAGGCGGTCGATCTGTTCGTTCTTCGTCTGGAGCGTCGCCTGGTAGCCGTCCGGCGGGGCGCCGTCGCCGTGCGCCAGCGCGTTCGCCATCTTCCGGGCGGCCGCCGACACGTCGCGGGCCGTCTCCAGTTCGGACTCCAGTTCCGCGATGCGCTCCTCGCGGTTCTCGACTTTCGCCTCGAGTTCCGCGATGCGGTCCCGCTCCTGCTCCTTTCGGTCGGTGATCTCCCCGAGTTCGTCCATCAGCGACCCGCTGACGGATTTCAGGTCCGGGCGCTCGAAGTCGTCGAGCCCCGGCGTCGCGCCCGCGTCGAACGTGCGCTTGCGCTTGAACTGGACGCGACGGACCGAGTCGTCGCTCCAGTCCGTCTGGATGAACGCCTCGCCGTCACCCAGGTCTACCACCTCGTCGCCGTAGTCACTGCCGACGATGCGGCTCACGACCTTGGTGTCGTTGTCCCAGGTGAGGCGGTGCCAGGCGATCCAGTCGCACTGCGTGATGAAGTCCTTCTTCACGTCCGCGGGCCGCTGGCTGATGCCCACGACGCCGAGGCCGTGTTTGCGGCCGCGCTTCCCGACCTTGATGATGAGCTTCCCGGTCTCGTCCATCCCGCCGCCCTCCGGGATGTACTCGTGGCACTCCTCGACGACCAGGAGGAACGGCTTCTTCAGTTTCTTCTCCTTCGCGAAGAGGTGCCGGACCGTCTCGCGGAGCAACTCGTTGGCGACGTCCTCGTCGAGGAACCCCGAGACGTCGAGGATGATGGGCACGTTCTCGTGGAGCGCGAGGTGTGCGAGTTTCTCGGCGTGGTCGACGCCGACCTGGATGTCGCACTCCTCGTCGGCGCCCGCGTGCAGGAGTTCGTACTCCTCTTTCAGACCGTAGTACTCGCCGTCCGTGTCGACGATGAGCACCGGATAGCCGGCTTCGAGGAGCTCCTCGACGACGACGCTCGTCGTGTTCGACTTCCCGGACCCGGACTTCCCGGTGACGAATCCGCGGCCGGTGAGCATCTCCACGATGGGGAACTCGAGCCTGTCGCCGTCGGCCGTTTCGCCAACGTGAATCCGCTGGTCGCCGTCCTCTGCGGTGTCTGCCATCAGCCGAACGGAGACAATCCGGGGAGAAAACCGTTGCCCTCGATACAGGCCGACATCGCACACCGGATGGAGCCGGGAGTGCGACCGACGCCAAGCCGGGAGAGCCAGCCACTATCGCCGGCCGGGGTGGTCGTCAGGCAGTCGGGGGCGGCCGAACGTCGTCTCGCGGAGCGTCTCCCCAGTGTAGGACTCGCGCAGCAGGCCGCGCTCGCGGAGCTCGGGGACGACGAGGTCGACGAAGTCTTCGAGGCTGTCGGGGCGCGCGACCTCCTTCACGTTGAAGCCGTCGACGCCGACGTCCTCGAACCAGTACGCGAACTCGTCGGCGACCTGCTCGGGCGTCCCGACGACGACGGGCGACGTGGTGCCGAGGCCCGCGAACTCCGCGACCTCCTGGACGGTCCAGTCGCGGTCGTCGTTGGCCGTGAACGCGTTCACGACGCCCTGGATGGCTTCCGTCTCGATGCGCTCGAGGCGCTGGTCGGGGTCGAGTTCCGAGAGGTCCACGTCGACGAACCCGGACAGGAGCGCGAGCACGCCCTCGGTGTCGATGTGGTCGGTGTAGGCGTCGTACTTCGCCTGGGCGACCGCCTCGGTTTCGCCGACGATGGGGACGATGCCGGGGAAGAACGCGAGGCTATCGGGGTCGCGGCCGTGGTCGACGGCACGGTCGCGGAGGTCCGCGACGTACTCACGCACGGCGTCCGCCGACGGTTGGCTGACGAAGACGGCTTCCGCGTTCGCCGCGGCGAACTCGCGGCCGCGGTCCGACGAACCCGCCTGGTAGAGGACCGGCGTGCGCTGCGGGGACGGCTCCGCACTGTGCGGTCCGGAGACGTCGAAGTACTCCCCGTGGTGGTCGACGGCAGTCACCTCCCCGGGGTCGGTGTAGACACCCGCGTCGCGGTCCCGGATCACGGCGTCGTCGCTCCACGAGTCCTCCCAGAGCGCGTAACAGACGTCCATGAACTCGTCGGCGCGGTCGTAGCGCTCGTCGTGGTCCATGCGGTCGTCGTACCCGAGGTTCGCGGCCGCGGACTCCAGGTACGAGGTGACGACGTTGAACGCGACGCGGCCGTCCGTGACGTGGTCGAGCGTGGAGAACTCGCGGGCGAGCTGGTAGGGGTGGTTGTAGGACGTCGACTTCGTGATGGCGAACCCGAGGTTGTCCGTGACGTCGGCCATCGCGGGGACGACGTACGCGGGGTCGTTCGAGGGCGTCTGGACGGCGTTCTCGATGGCGGGGTCCCGCGAGTCGTCGTAGACGTCGTAGATGCCGCGGACGTCCGCGAAGAACACGGCGTCGAACCCGCCGCGTTCGGCGGTGCGGGCGACGTCAGTCCAGTACTCCCGGTCGTGGTACCGGTAGGACTGGTCGCCGGGGAGGCGCCAGGAGCCGACGGAGACGTGCTCCACGGCGTTCATCGTGAAGAGGTTGAGCCGCATCTGCTCAGTCATTGGCCGGGATTCGCGCTCCCGGGGTTTAGCCGAGCGGGCACCGGCGGACGCGTGGCGTTGTCACTGACCCCGGCAAACCTCGCTGGGAGAGATTGGGCAGAATGGGGCTTGCAGGCGACGTGAACGATTCCGACGCGGGGTGTCGCACTGTCGCGGACCCGCGCCGGGCGGCGGTCAGGTCACGTCGCGAGGTGGCCGCGGCTTCGTACTTGAACGTTCGGCGGGGAGCGGGCCGCCGCCACGACAATCCAGATTCTAGCCGTCGTCGCAGCTACGGCGGGGGCGGTCAATCCGGTGGCGATACTGGCTGGGTCGGGTCGATACGCTAGCGCGGGCCGTCAGCACTCAGTGACGGCGACCTCGACCGTGCTGTCGCCCGCTGGACGTTCCTGCAGGCCGATCGTTTCGTCACTCGTGACTGTGACGTCGTAGCCGGCGTAGGCGAACGATACCTCGCCGTCAGCCATTCCAGCGACGAGCGTGTCGAGCGCGTCTGGTTCGATGGCGTCCCACAGCGGTGGGAGTTCCAGGGCGTCCGTGCCCGACGCGGTCGCTACCTTCTGTATCACTCGTTCAGAGACAGTCTGCCGCTCCCGTACCATACGCCCTCCATTACAGAGGCGGCACTTAAAGCTACGTCAGACGAGGAGAGGGTTTCCGGGTTCCAGGCCCGTAAACCCGTACAGACACGGGTCGCACCACACTTCGTCGACCTGTGAGTACCTGCCGAACACAGCGATGGGATGCCGGCCGGGGGAAAGTCGTGCGCGCAGAACCGGTCAGCAGGAACAGTAGTAGTCGCGGCCGCCGAACTCGACGTCCAGCCGGTGGGCGATCGGTGCGGGGTCGCTGGGTCGATAGACGGCAGTCGTGAGGTCGCGCGCCCCCTCGAAGTCGCCGGAGACAAGCGACTGCCAGTCCTCCGTGGCGAGGATGTCGGTGAGTTCGCCGTTCGCGAGCAGCGGGAGGTAGTCCTCGAGGGACACCCATCGCGCGTCCGTGAGCGGACGTGGGTCGTAGTCGACGCCCGTGGCGTCGGCGTACGCGGCCATCGGCAGATTCGCGCCCGCGGCGACGGGCATGCTGATCCACTTCCAGGGGCGCGTGTTGACGTCCAGGAGGACGTACTCGTCGCGGTCGCGGTCGTAGACGAACTCGGCTTCGCTGATGCCGTGGTAGCCCGCGTCCTCGATGACCGCGAGCGCGCGCGCCTCGATTTCCGGCTGGTCGACGCGCTCGACGACGCAGGACGTGCCGTAGCCGAGGGGCGCGCGCACTCGAGCGTTCCCGACGACGGCCAGCGGGTCGCCGGATTCTGGGACGTAGGACGCCAGCGAGTGGTCTTCGCCGCGCGCGACCGGGACCTTCTCCTGGGCCATGATCTCGATGCCGGTGTCCTGGGCCATCTCCACGACGTCGCGGTACTCAGCCCGGTCCGCGACCTCGATGACGTTCGTCCCGACTGCCTCCTCGAACTCGCGCTTGCGGGCGGGCTTGATAACGAGCGGGAAGCCGAGTTCGTCGGCGGCGGCCGCGGGGTCGACCTCGGAGAGCCGGTAGGTCTCGGGGTAGGGGACGCCGAGTCCCTCGCAGGTTCGGTACAGCGAACTCTTGTCGAGGACGGCGTCCAGCACCTCGCTGTCGGCGAACGGCAGGCGGACGCCCTCTGGGTCGGTTTCGGCGAACGCGAGCGCCCACTCGTCCATGCACCCGAACGCGACGGGATCGTGGTCGACCGCGGCCGCCAGCGCTTCGACGTCCTCGCGGAAGCCGGCCTCGTCGTCCAGCGGGTACGTGACGCGGCCCGCGTAGTCGACGGCGTTCGAGGGGGGCGCGGCACCGTCCCCCGAGCGGTCGAGCGCAACAACGGGGACGTCGTGTGCGTCGAGCGCGCGAGCGACAGAGAGACCAGTGACGTGGGCGTTCGCGACGAACGCGGGCGGGCGGTCGAAGGACGCGGCCGCCAGCGCGTCATGGAGGGCTTCGAACTCGTGGAAGGTCATACCCGGGTTTGCGCGCCCCGCGGCTAAAACGGACTGATACCCACAGCGACGCGCCGGTATCCACGACACCGGCCTGAGAGGGACCGAGCGGCCTCCGCCCGGAACCGGAGTCGAGGCTGGACCGCTACGCAGCCGGAGTCAGGACAGTATCAGGCGCAAGCCATGGAGTTCTCGGTGGTTGTGTCTACCTCGTCAGTTGATTGTACCCGTCCACGGTCGGCCGGTGAGGGGGTCGCGAGGCCAGTCTCGCGGAGACGACGGGTTCGAAGCCTTTATTCGCGCGCTGACCCTCAGCCTCCAGTAGTAACTATGTCCGAGAAGCCGGCCTCCATGTACCGGAAAATCGACAAGCCGTCGTACACCCGTCGCGACTACGTTACGGGAATTCCGGGCTCGAAGATCGCACAGCACTCGATGGGCGACCTGCAGAAGGACGCCGACGAGTACCCCGTCCAGATCAGCCTCGTGCCGGAGGAGGAGTGCCAGCTCCGCCACGGCTCGCTGGAGGCGGCGCGCCTGTCGGCGAACCGCCACCTCATCAAGGAACTCGGCGAAGGCAACTACAAGATGCGCCTCCGCAAGTTCCCCCACCAGATCATCCGGGAGAACAAACAGGCGACGGGCGCGGGCGCGGACCGCGTCTCCGACGGGATGCGCCAGGCGTTCGGCGTCCCGGTCGGGACGGCCGCCCGCATCTACCCGGGCGAACCGCTGTTCACCGCGTACTGCGACGTCGAACAGGCCGACGTCATCAAGGAGGCGTTCCGCCGCGCGTACAACAAGATCACGCCGCCGTGCAAGATCAACGTCGAGCGCGGCGAGAAACTCCTCGTCAGCTAACTCGGGCGCATTCTCCCGTTCTCCCGGTCCGTAGCGACTGCTAATCGCTCACCGCGAAGCGCCTGCTAAAGCGGCCGGCGACTCGGAGTGCCGTCCCGGACCGATTCGGTATTCCCCACTGGCCGGACTGTCGCCAGCGACCGGCGGCTTTTAGCCGCGGAGCGTCCACGTTGGGGTATGCTCGGGCTGGCGGTCGCTCACGACGCCGAGACGTTCGAGCGGATGCGCGACCCGCTCGCCGACCGCGGGATTCGCGCCGAACACGTCTCCGTGCGCGAGGCCGTGACGGACCTGTCGGCGCCGCCGTTCGACCCGACGAACTTCGACGTGGGGTTCGTGTTCCCAGGTCGATTGATGGAGGGCGGCGTCGTCGACGCGCTGCTGGCGGTGCCGTGGGTGAACGACCGGACGGCCGTGCTGCGCTCCCGGAACAAGGCCGGGGCGCTCGCGCGACTCGCGGCGGCCGGCGTCCCGGTGCCGGAGACCGTCTACGTCTCGAATCCCGCCGACGAGGACGACGTCCGCGCGGCGTTCGCGGGGTTCGACGGACCGGTCGTTGTGAAGCCGAACTCGACGACGCGCGGCGTCGGCGTCACGAAAGTCCACGACGCGGATTCGCTGGCCGGCGTGACCGACTACCTGGACCTCGTCCACGACTACCGCGCGACCGGGGACAAATCCTACCTCGTCCAGGAGTACCTGCCGGACGCCGCCGACTACCGCGTGATGGTGCTGGACGGCGAAGTTGTGGGCGCGGTCCGCCGGGAAGCCCCCGAGGGCTGGAAGCACAACGTCCACCGGGGCGCCGACGCGACGGGCGTCGACCTGCCAGCCGAGTTGCGGAAGCTCGCGGTCGACGCGGCGGACACGCTCGGCGTGGCCTGGCTCGGCGTGGACGTCCTGGTCTCCGGCGACCGCGCGGTGGTCAACGAGACGAACGCGCGCCCGACCATCGACGACGAGACGAAGTACCAGGCGGGGTTCTACGATAGACTGGCGGCGCTCGTCGAACGGACCGCGGAGCAATAGACGGCAGAACGCGGGTCGGCGCCCGAATCGAACTCGGGGACGACTGGGCGCGGCGGCGGTTACTCGACGTCGATGTTCGTCGAATCGCTGGTGCGCTCGAACGTGATTTCGAGGATGCCGTTGTTGTAGGAGGCTTCGCCGGACCGCGGGTCGACGGCGCCGGGGAGACTGATGCGTTCGTCGTACTCCCGGGTGTCGCCGTGCGCGCTGATTGTGACGTGTTCGCCGTCGCACTGCACGGAGATGTCGTCTTTCTGGACGCCCGGGAGGTCCGCGATGACGCGGACCTCCTCGTCGGTTTCGTGGACGTCGACGTGGGTGTCGGTGGAGAACCCGGACTGGTCGTTGTCGAACCCAGTACCGCCCTCCATCATTTCGTCCATCATCCGCTCGATCTCGCGGAAGAGGTCGTCGAAGGGGTCGTCCCGGTCGTCGCGTCTCATGACCCTACGTAAGTAACCGTGCTGGAAAAGCGTTCGGACTGTGCCATTCTCGGCGTGTGTAGACGCCGGCCGGGACGGACCCAGATGCCGAGCGAGTGGATTCAGATGCCGAGCGCGTCGTTCGTGGTCGCGACGGATTCGGCGGCGTCGGCGGCGTCCGTGATGGCGCGGACGGCGTCGACGTTCTCGGGGACGACGTCGGACTCCTGGTGGATGGCCTGGAAGCAGTAGAAGTCGCGGCCGTCCGTGGTGACCGAGTCGCCCCACAGGCAGTTCTCCCAGAGGTCGCCGCGCGGGCGGCCGCGGTCGAGCGCCCACTCCTTGAGCTGGCCGGTGCCGTCGATGCCGAGGTCGGCGTCGACGACAGTGATGCGGGACTGCTCGGCGAGCAGGTCGCGGACCTCGTCGGCATCGGGTTCGGCTTCGAGCGTGAGGTTCACGCTGTGCATGTGCATCAGGGTCGCGGGCACCTTCATGCCGAGCGTGTCGATGTCGAGGTCCGGGAAGATGGTCTGGACGTCGGGGCCGTGGTGGCTCGGAATCGTCACCGGGTCCGGGAGGATGTCGTTGATGGGGCCGCGGTCGCTCTGCCCGGGGTCGCCGCCGCGCCGGACGAGCGTCGTGCGGACCTTCTCGACGCCGTAGGCTTCGCGGAGCGGCGCGACGAGTCGCGAGAGCCCCGTCGTGTTACAGGAGACGACGCGGACGTGGTCGGCGCCGACGGCGTCGTCGTAGTTCGAGCGGGCGTTGAACGAGACGTCAGCGACGTCGGCGTCCTCGCCGCCCTGGTAGATGGCGGGCGTGTCGTACTCCTCGTAGAGCTCGCGGTTCTCGGCGCCGATGCCGGAGGGCGTAGCGTCGACGACGACGTCGCTCTGGGCGACGAGTTCGTCGACGAGGCCCGCAGTCTCCAGGCCGGCCTCGGAGAACTGGTGGGCCCGGTCCTCGATGGCGGTGTAGAGGTCGTAGCCGCGTTCGATGGCCTGTTCGGCCTCGTAGTTCGGGCGGGTCTTGGCGACGCCGACGACGTCCATGTCGGGTTGGTCGCGGACCGCGTCCGCCACGCGCTTCCCGATGGTGCCGTAGCCGTTGATGCCGACGCGAATCATGTCCGGGATTCCCAGCGGAATGGGGATAACCGTTTCGAGGTCGAATCATCGAAAACAACTCCGCCCCGAGTAAGACCTCCCGTGCTACTCGTTACCAAAGTACTTTCGTCCCCCAGCCCGTACTACCGGCTGTATGCCCGAGGACAGATCCCAAAGCGACGGGTGGAGTCTCTCGGACGAAGCAGAAGACCAGATGGAGTTCTTCGACCAGTTCGAGGAGCGACCGGAGCACTGACGAGGACACTTCCTCGTTTTTGCCCCCGAGCGTCACAGGCCACCGTCGCAGTGACTACGATCCTCGATCAAACCGGCAGCGGCGGGACCGCCGGCACCAGTTCGGGCAAGTGGACGAGGACGACCGCGGCGCCGAGTTCGAACGCCGTCACCACGAGCGTCACCGGTAGCGCCCACCTGCTGCTCGTGGTGACGCCGACGGGGACGTCGTACTCTTCGCTGTACGGGTAGAGGAACGCGAGGCCGCGGACGTTGCCGAGCAGGTCGAGCGTGAAGTGCGTGAGGACGCCGATCCAGACGTAGTGGAGGTTCCCGTAGACGAGCGGGAACGCCGCGAAGACGCCGAGCGTGAGGAGGTTGTGGAAGGTCTGGCGGTGGGTGCCGAAGGAGGTGTCGAGGTCCGGGAACAGCGCGCCGAGGACGACTGGAATCGCGACCATGCCGACGTTCCGGACCATCTCGGCGTCGAGCGTCGGGGTGATGATGACCCCGAGGCCCACGCCGAGCAGGACGGCGTTGATCGCGTGCTCGCGCTCGTTCATGCCTGCTCCGGGTGTCGCACCGGAAGCGGATAACGCTACGTCAGACGCTGGCCCTGCCGGCGGCCTGGGCCGGGGTTGGGTTTCCTGCCATCCGTGCAACGAAAGCGCTAACAGCCCGCCGGGTGACGCCTCGTTCATGAGCCTCCGCGAGGCCGCCGAAACCGCGGTCGAACAGTGTCTCGGTCTGGACGCCGAGGAGTCCTGCGTCGTCGTCACTGACGACGAACGCCAGCCGATCGGCGAAGCACTCTACGAGGTCGCCAGCGAGACCTCCGAGGACACCGTGATTCTCCGGTATCCGCCGGGCGAACAGCACGGCGCGGAGCCACCGGGGCCCGTCGCCGCCGCGATGCGGGACGCGGACGTGTTCCTCGCGCCGACGACGAAGAGCCTGAGTCACACGCGCGCTCGCGGCAGCGCCAACGACGCCGGCGGCCGCGGCGCAACCCTCCCCGGCATCACGGAGGACGTGTTCACGACGGGGCTGGACGCCGACTACGAGACCATCCGCCAGCACTGCGAGGACGTCCTGGCGCAGGTCGCGGACGCCGACGAGATCCGCGTCACGACGCCCGCCGGGACCGATATCACGTTCGAGGTCGGCGCCCGCGAGTGGCGCGACGACACCGGTATCGTCCACGAACCCGGCGAATTCTCGAACCTCCCCGCCGGCGAAGTGTTCGTCTCACCCGAGGACGGAAACGGCACGTACGTCGTGGACGGCACGATGCGGCCGCACGGGAAACTCGACGACGAACAGCTCAGCTTCGAGGTCGAGGACGGCTTCGTCACGGACATCTCCGACCCGGCCATCCGCGACCAGGTCGAGGCCGCGAGCAAGCAAGTCGGCCGGGACGCGTACAACCTCGCGGAACTCGGCATCGGCACGAACGTCGCCGTCAGCGAACTCGTCGGCAGCGTCCTCCTCGACGAGAAGGCCGCAGGCACCGTCCACATCGCCATCGGCGACGACGCCGGCATCGGCGGCGACACCGACGCCCCACTCCACCTCGACGGCATCATCCGGGAGCCGACAGTCCTCGCTGACGGCGAGGACGTCGAACTGCCGCGAGCGTAGGGGACTGACGTCGGAAACGGGACTCCGCGCGTTTTTACGTCCGGGGACGCTACTCGTGTCCATGAGCGAAAACGTCGGGGAGCACGTCCCCTTCGAGTGTCCGTCGTGTTCACCGGACCTCGAAACCGTCCACGAGGTACTGACTACCGGGGGCGGGAATGCGACAGTGAAGTGCACCGAGTGCGGCCACGTCCACAAGGAGCCACTCGAGGACGACGCGAGCGTCGAGGTCGACGTCGTCGTCTCGCAGGACGGCGACTCCTTCACGGGGAGCGCGGAGTTCGACCCCGAGGAGACCATCTACGAGGGCGACGAGTTCATCGTGGAGACCGAGGAGACCATCGCGCAGGTGCGCGTGACGAGCATCGAGACCGGGCCGGAGGAGCGCACGACGCGCGCCGACGCCAGCGACGTCGACACGGTGTGGACGCGCGAGGTCGGGAACGTCTCCGTGGACGTCACTATCCACCCGAAGGACGGCGACGAGGACGGCAGCCACAGTCTCACCGTCCACGTCCCCGGAGACTACGAGTTCGTCGTCGGCGACACCTACGAGTTCGGCGACGAGGAGTTCTCCGTCGGGGGCATCCACGTCCGCGAGAGCGCCATCGAGGACTACAAGTTCCCGAAACTCGGCGACGACGGCGACCTCGTGTTCGCGAAGGACGTCAAGCGCGTGTACGGCGACGACGAGTCCAGCACCGCGTGGTCCGCCTGGTGACCACGCGGCCCTGACAGCAACTAGCAGGGACTACCGGACCAGACCGAACCTGAGCGACCCAGACCAATGACCGAGCGGAACGACACCGACGACGAGTTCGCGACCGAACGCGACCGCCTCGCGGATACGCTCGCGAAACGCCCGAACATCACCGAGCGCGCCGCCGACGCCATCCGCGCGGTACCGCGACACGAGTTCGTGCCAGCGGGCCGCCGCCGGAACGCCTACGACGACCGACCGCTTCCCATCGGCGGCGGACAGACCATCAGCGCGCCACACATGGTCGCCATCATGGCGAGCGAACTCGACCTCGAGGCCGGCGACGACGTCCTCGAAATCGGCACGGGCTGCGGGTACCACGCCGCCGTCACCGCCGAACTCGTCGGCGACGACCACGTCTACTCCGTCGAGTACCTCGAAGACCTCGCCCAGGAGGCCCGCGAAACTCTCGAAAGCGCGGGATACGGCGGCGTCTCCGTCCGCCAGGGGGACGGCTACGACGGCTGGCCCGAGCACGCGCCCTACGACGCGGCCTACCTGACCTGCGCCGCGCCGGACTTCCCCGAGGCAGTCGTCAATCAGGTCCGCGCTGGCGGCGTCATCGTGGCGCCCATCGGCGACACCCGCCAGCGACTCGTGCGCGCGGGGAAACGCGAAGACGGGACGCTCGAGAAATCCGACGAAGGCGCCGTCCGGTTCGTGCCGATGCAGGGCGGCGACTAGCAGGAGTCTCCATCGCCGGAGACCGACAGACGAGAACCGTTTCGACTGGGCTCACTCCGTTCGCCGTCCGATCCCCGCGACCGTCCTTAGCTCGCTCGGTCCCACCTGCAGCTGGGCCGGCAACTGATTTTATGCGCGCGGCAGTCGACAGTCGCGTATGGACTACCGCGAGCTGCTACTGTTGCGGGCGGCCCGCAGGACGGGCGTGCTGGATGCGCTCGTGTCGAGCGCGCACACGGCCGACGATGTCGCGCGGGAGACGGACGTCACGGAGCGCGCGGCGCACACGATCATCGACGCGTTGCTGGACCTCGGGTTGCTGGAGGAAGTCGGCGACGGCGTGGAGCCGACGAACAAGATGCTCGGGTTCATCACGAAGACGGACGTGCGCTCCATCGGTAGTCTCCCGCACGAACTCGACCGCGTCGACGCGCTCGTCGACCTCCCGGACACGATGCGCAGCGGTGACCTCCCGGACGTCGGTGGCGACTGGACGCGGAACCGGCTCGGCGAGCAGGCCGCGGAACCCGACGCCAGTGTGCGCGCCGCCGTCACCGCCGCCGTCCGCGAGCACCCCGGTGCCGACGACGTGCTCGTGGTGGCTGGCGGAGCAGGCGGCCACGCCGTCGAGTTCGCGCGCCGCGGGTTCGACGCGACGCTCCTCGATGACCCCGACGTCGTGGACGCGATCGACCCGCTCCTCGAGCGGGAACGCGTCGACCTTGTCGCCGGCGACCCGCTCGAAGGCGTGCGCGGTGCGTTCGATATCGTATTTCACGCGCGCGTCGCACGCGAGTACGGGCCGAGCGACAACCGGCGGCTGGTCTCCGCAGCCAGCGACGCGGCCAGCGAGAACGGTCTCGCGATCCACGTGGACTCGTTCCGGGACGGCACGCCGGACGCCGCGCTCGCGGCGGAACTGCTCGCGACGACCGAGCGGGGCGCGTGCTACGAGGAGGGCGCGGTCGGCGAATGGTTCGCGGACGCCGGGTTCGCGGACGTGCGCGCCGGCGACGTTCCCGGGACGGCGCACCGGTTCGTCGCCGGGCGCAGACGCGCGATTCAATAGGCTGGACGTCGAACGTCGGGCATGGAGTTCGCGGCACTGCGCGAGGAGATGGTCGACAGCCTCGAACACGACACGAAGGCTGTCGTCCAGGCCCGCCCCACCGGGAGCGCGATGCGGGCGGTGCCCCGCCACGAGTTCGTGGACGCAGGCCACCGCGCGTACACGGACCAGTCCTTCGAGCACCGCGGCACGCGCGTGCTCTCGCCGTCGACGGCCGGCCGCCTCGTGGAAGCGCTCGCGCCCGACCCCGGCGACGACGTCCTCGTCGTCGGTGTCGGCGTCGGCTACACGTCCGCCGTCGTCGCGGAGATCGTCGGCGGCGAGCACGTTCACGCGGTCGACATCGACCGCCGCGTCGTCTACGACGCCCGCGACCACCTCGCGAGCGCGGGCTACGACGACGTGCTCGTTGACTGCCGGGACGGCGCCGACGGCCTGCCCGAGTACGCGCCGTTCGACCGCGTGCTCGTCGAAGCCGCGGCCGTCGACCCGCCCGCCGCGCTGCTCGACCAGCTCGCTGAAGGGGGTCGCCTCGTCTATCCCGAGGGCACGACCGACCAGCGCCTCGTGGCCGTCGAGGACCGCGAGACGGTCTCGGTGCACGGTCCGGTGGCGTTCGCGCCGCTGCTCGTGGACGGCGAGCAGGCCAGCGCCGTCGAACGCAACCGCACCGTGCGCGAGGACCGCGAGCGCGCCGCTCGCGCCGCCGAATCCCGGACCGGCTGGGAGCACGAGTGGATCGACTGGGACGGCGCCTGAACGAGCACCGCAGCCAGTCGGGAGTCGAAGTTACGCCCGTACCACCAGGATGTTGGTGTTCTCGCGGCGGTCGACGTACTCGGAGCCTGCGGGCGGTTTCACGGCTATTTCTAGGGTGCCGTCGTCCTGGTTCGGCCCGAGGTCGGGGTCGAGGTGAACGGTTGCAACCCCGTCCGCGCCAGTCGTCGCAGTCGCGACGCCGTCCACGTCCGCCGTTCCGGATTTGACGACGACAGTCGCGCCCTCGACGGGATTACCGTCGGCGTCGACGGCCGTGACGTCGATGGACTGCTCCCCGGGTGTGACGACGTCGGGGTCGGGGCTGGCGTCGAGTTCGCTCACCGAGAGCGTGTCCACGCCCGAGACCATGTTGAGCATCACGGACAGGGCGGCGACGCCGACGACGAACGCGATGACGAGACGGACGGGCAGTCCCTCGATTGCGCGCTCGTCGCCGGCGAACTCGCGGAGGCCGGGGACGCGGTCGAGGCTCACAGCCACGGTGGCGGTGGCTGTGTCAGAGTGGGAGTCGGGTTCTGAGTCGTGGTCGAGCACGGGACGGGTTGCTCCCGGCTTCACTGATAAAGGCTCGTGCGAGCGTTCTTCCGGGGATGGGCAGCAGACCCGCCATGGACGTTCTCGGGAGGACTGACGAAGGCGACCACGTGAGCCATGCGGCACAGACAAGGCAAGCCGGACAGGGCGGGCAGACCGGACAGAGCGGGCAAAAGGGGCAGGCAGGACTGGCGAGGCAGACGGAGCGGACGGGGCAACTCGGGCGGTATCTCGCGACTGACGGGAGTCTGGGCGCTCCGGTGGGTGTCGACGTATCGCGTCCGCATGCGGGCGTCGTCGTTGGGAAGCGTGGCTCGGGGAAGTCGTACACCCTCGGCGTGCTGGCCGAAGCTCTCGGGGACGCTGCGGGCGTCTCACCTGTGGTAGTGGATCCGATGGGTGCGTTCGCGGGCCTGGCCGGCGCGGGGCTGGACGTCGTGGAGCCACGGGTTCGCGCAAACGCGCTCGCACCGCGGGCGTGGTGCGACCTGCTGGACCTCGACGAAACGAGTGCGGCGGGCACGCTCGTCTGGCGTGCGGCGACGGAGGCGGGGACGCTCGCCGAGATGCGGCGGCTGGTCGAGGCTGCGAGCGCCGACGACTCGGCGCGGCGGGCGGCATCGAATCATCTCGCGCTGGCAGCTTCGTGGGGGTGTTTCGCCGCCGAGGCGCCTCGACCCCGAGACCTGCTCGCCGACGGCGCGGTGCTGGACTGCACACGGCTCCAGGGCGCAGCACTGCAGGCCGTCGTCGCCGCGGTCGCGGACGATCTCTACCGCGCGGCAGTAGCGGGCAGCGAGCGACTACCGTGGCTGCTCGTGGACGAATCGCACGCGTGCGCGACCGGTGTGGCCGCGGATGCCATCGGAACCCTCTACACTCGGGGGCGAGCGCCGGGCGCGAGCGTGGTCCTCGCGACCCAGCGACCCAGCGCGCTCCCAGACGTCGCCGTCTCCCAGTCCGACCTGCTCGTCGCGCACCGGCTCACCTCCCGCAAGGACGTCGATGCACTCGCCGCGACTCGGCCGACGTATCTCGCGGAATCGCTGGCCGACCAGTTGCCGTCGCGGACTGGTGACGCGCTCGTCGTGGACGACGCCACCGAGAGAACGTGTACTGTTCGCGTGCGCGAGCGCCGGACCGAACATCACGGAGGGGAGCGCGTCGTCGACCGTAGAGAGATGACCGCCTAAGCGAACGGCGACCACAGGGAGCCGTGAGCCGCGTGGCCGAACGCAGTGAGGCCACGTTGTAGCGAGCGGTCAAGTGCTATCGTAACCCTCCGTTAACGCGAAACCCCCCGAGCAGACCGACGGATAGCCCGGCTAGCTCCGTGCGACCGCCACCCAGACTACTTTTAAACCTTTGGGTTATCGGTGGTTGGGAACGGCCGGCCGAAGTGAACGCTGACGGCCGCTATCCCTAGTTTGTGTGTGAATGGGTCACACGAGTTTCAGGCCCCAGACGCCGAAAATAACACAAAGTATTTACCGGTGACAGGCGATGCATCTTACACCCCTACCCACTGGTGCCAGCGTCCAGTACCGCCCCGCATAGGGCGCGACCGACGTAGGTGCCGACCAAGCAGACCACAACCAAACCATGACAAGCAAGACAAACAAGCTTCGCGCGGTCTTCCTGACTGCGCTGATGATCGGCTCCGTATTCGCAGCCGGCATCGCGTTCACAGGAAGTGCTGCTGCGGACGTCGACGCAGGCAGTCTTAGTACTGCCTCCGGCGACACCACATTCGCGTCATCGGACACGGTGACTATTGAAGGTACAGCAAATAACAGCTCGGACATTTCCCTCCAGCTTGAGGACAGCGCCGGGGCCACGAAGACGCTCGATAACGTGACCCAGTCCGACGGGACTGGAGCCTTCTCGGCTGACGTCGACCTCAGCAGCGGCTTCAACGGCGGTGCCGCTGAAGAAGGGGATCTGACCGTTCGGGCTGACGAAGGCTCGACCTTCAGCTCCGAAGAGGACTCCCTCACCCTGACCATCGACAGCGCGCCTGACGTCGACCGCGTCTTCGACAGCGTGTCTGACCTGCAGGGTGCACTGGTGTACTCCGGTCAGTCCTTCGCAGTTGAAACCAACCTGGACTCGGGTACGGACATCCAGCTCCGCCGCGGCGACTCGGACAGTTCGACGCCGGTGTCCACGAAGACCGTCGACGCCAACAACTTCGTGGAGTTCAGCACGACGGACCGCCAGACCGCGGACTACTTCCTCCGCGGCAGCGACGGCTCGAACTCGCTCGACTCCGGTAACAGTGCCTTCGAGATGGTCGAGCAGGACCTCGCGGCTTCGGTTAGCGAGGCTACCGTCCAGAACGGCGGTACGACGACCAGCTCGGAGCTGACCGTCACCTCTGACCTCCGTAACGACTACGACGCGAACATCTACGTGAGCGGCTTCGAAGCCGCCGACTTCGCGTCCGTCTTCACGGGCATCAGTGAGGGCGACGTGAACACTGACTCCGACGGCAACCAGTACATTACCGTCAGCGACGTCGAGGACGGTAGTCCGCACACGCTGGACTTCACCGACATCGACGCCGGTAACTACACCGTCGACGTCATGGTGACTGACACCGACGCATCCGCGAGCGCCGACATCGAAGTCACCGAAGCGGCTGCCACGAGCACCTCGTTCGTCAGCACCACCGAGACCACGCGCGGCGACATCTCCACGATGAACGTCTCGCTGACCGAGACGTCCGAAGCGACGGTCGTCATCGGTCAGGAGAGCTCCGGCTACGTGGCCAACGTCACCGTCAACGACGCGAACGACGACGGCTACGTCGCGTTCAACATCAACACCTACGCGATGGGGAACAACACCGGTAACGTTCAGAACGCGTTCTACGTCCCCGGTGATTCCGACGACTCCGTCACCAACATCGAACTCGGGACGGACGACCTCTCGGAACCGATCGCGTCCGGTAGCTACCGCACCACCGTCCGCGCCGGCGGTGACGCAGGCGCTCAAGCACAGGACGTGAGCCGCCTCGCAATCAACGAAGCTGACGGCATCACCGGCCAGAACATCTGGACGGCACCCGGCAGCACGGACGTCGCTGACGTCCTCGGTGCAGTCTCCGAGGACAGCACCATCGCCGAGGGCGACTACGTCGTCCACGAAGTGCAGGCAACCGGCGTCTACGGCGTCCTCCAGAACGCCGACGCAACCGACGATACCCAGGCACTTCTGGACGCGGTCAACAACTCCGAGCTCTCGCTGAGCGTCACCCAGACCACCGCGAGCACTCGGCAGAACCGCGACTCCAAGACGCTTGACTACGCGCAGGCGCTCCAGAATGGTGACGCCTCCGTCGTCACAGACGCCCAGAACGACACGTTCTACATCGTCACCGACCTCGAAGAAGTCGACGCGAGCCCGCGCGACCTCGAGTTCGGTAACGACGTCTACGACGCGGAAGTCACGCTGAACGCCACCACGACCATGCTCACCAGCGAGGACACCTCCGCAACCGCGCAGTTCTCCGCTGCGTCGGCCGCTACGGAACTCTCGCAGGACGAGTACACGGTCGAAGCCGCTGAAGGTCAGTCCATCGCCGGCGAAACCTCGCTCGCAACGGGCACGGAGTTCAACGTGCTCGTCGAGTCCATGGAATCGCCCGGCGAAGGCTACATCTACCCGTCCAACCCCGCGACCGCGGAAGACGGGAGTCTGACCGCCACGGTCGACTTCAGTGAGGCATCCGTCGGCTCCACGTTCCAGGTCGTCCTCGAGGACGTCAATGGCAACGAGCTCGACACCGCCACTGGCGAAGTCGTCGAATCCACGGAAACCACCGAGGGAACCACCGAAGAGACCACCGAGGAAACTACGGAGGAGACCACGGAGCAGACCACGGAGCAGACGACTGAGCAGACCACCGAAGAGCAGACCACCGAAGAGCAGACCACCGAAGAACCCGCGGACACCACTGAAGAGGACGGCGAGTCCGGCGGTGGCATCCCCGGCTTCGGCATGGGCATCGCGCTCATCGCCATCATCGGTGCCGCGCTCCTCGCACTCCGCAACAACTAACGCAACCACGACTGACCGCCGCTAGCGGTCATCCGCATTCACCGCATATTCTTTCGCGCGCCACACTGAACAGCGGTAGCGCTGCCTAGTCAGACTGCCGCGCAGGCAAACGGATCGACCATGCGCGCAGATACTACGGGACCAGTCGCCCGCTACCGTGACGAGAGTAGGCGCTCGCTGACCGACGACGGACGCCACGCAGTCGGCATCGACTCGGATGCGAGCACGTGTGGCGAACTGTCGGACCTGCGCGAATGCTCAGTCGGTGATTGCAGAAGTACTCCGGGGACGACCGCCGCAGCGTGCTTGTGAAGCGGTGAGGGTCCGCTTGCGTCGCGCGACGACGCACAGCCGACCACCAGCGAGCGTTCCCCACACCAACACGCCTATACTCGCCACGCACGTCGCGTCGAGTAATGGTTTCGGCGTTGACTGACGCGCTGGCGTGGGTCGTCATCGCGTCGTTCGGGGCGAGCGCGGTCCTCCAGAGCGGCCACCGGGCGTACAGTCGGTATGCTGCGGTCGCGGCGTGGACGCTGTTCGCGGCGTTCTGGGGGCTGCTCGCGCCCTACTACTTCTTCGAGCACTTGAGCGTCATCGAGGGCGTCCTGGCGGTGTTCGCGGTGCCGGCGTGCCTGTACACCGCGTACCTCGTCGCGACGAACAAGCGGAGTCTGGAGACGTTGACGCGCGCAATAGCGATTATGGGCGTGCTCTTTCTGCCGTTCCAGACGATTCCGGCGCTCGAGCAGTTCGCCATCGAGACGACCACCCAGCACGCCGATTGGCTGATGGCACAGTTCGGGTACAATCCCCCAATCGTGGACGGCGAGCACGGGTACACGGCGAAGTTCGTGTTCACGGGCGAGAACGCGGTGACCGGCGAGTCCGGCCACCGGTTCACGACGACGGTCCTGATGGCGTGCACGGGCGTCGGGAGCATGAGCATCGTCGGCGGGCTCGCGCTCGCCGTCAAGGCCTCGTGGACGCGCCGCCTGCAGGCACTGGCAGTCGCGCTCCCCGTCATCTACGGCCTGAACGTGATCCGCGTGGTGTTCATCGCCGTCGCACACGGCGAGCAGTGGTTCCGCGGGCAGACGCTCCAGGACGTCGTGTTCACGATGTTCGCGACGACGGACGCGAACATGGTGTCGTACCTGTTCGCGGACCGCGTGCTCGCCCAGACCGGCTCCGTGGTTGCGCTCGTCGCGCTGACGCTCGCGCTCCTGCGCATCGTCCCGGAGCTCGGCGGCGTGGTCGAGGACGTCGCGTACATCGCCACCGGCAACGAGTACGACGTCACGCGGCGGTTCGCACAGCGGAACTGAACGCTCGCTGGTGTTCTCCCCAACGTCAGTGTACGCCTGCACAGCGACGGTGACACCCGAGAGCCAACTACACGACCAACTGGCTCGAATTCGCCAGCGATCCTTCCGGTAAGGGGCGGGAATTCGAAAGGGCGGCGCTGTCGCGTTTACCTGGTCGCCTCGCGCAGCAGGCACCGCAGGCCGAACGCCGAGGAGCGCAGCAGGCGAGCGACCGCGAGCGCGCCGGGGCTTTCCGGAAGACCTCAGAGCGGACAGGAGAGAGCTGCAGCAGCCGCGGCTCGTCGAACGTAACGTCGAACAGAAAGCGTCCGGAGCGGGAGTTACGTGAGCGCAGCGAACGTGACGCCGGCAGACGTCGTCTGCCGGAGTTTGAACCCGGACGAGACTCGCTCTCGCTCGTCTCGGGTGCGTCAAATCCCGCTCGGCCGGACACAGACAGTCCGCGCGATGCGACGAGACGCATCGCTTCGCGGTCAGTCGTCAGAGAAGCGCCCGGAGCGGGATTTGAACCCGCGTCACAACCGTGACAGGGTTGTATGATGGGCCACTACACCATCCGGGCTTGCTGCACTCATTCGTAGCCGGGTTGTATGCTTAAGGCTTTCCAAACGCGGGACGTGTGGGTTGTGATGTCGTGGCCCTGTGCGGGCGGGAGACGGGCTGAAAACGAATATAACAAGCGTTAAATGCGTTCCGCGATAATTGGCCTGTAGTATCTCGTGAGAGGTAGTTCTCCCCCCACCCAGGTACATCCATGGTAGACGTAAGCCAACACGAACTCGTCCCAGAGCACACTGTCCTCGACGACGACACTGTCGAGGACGTGCTCGCGGACTACGACATCGAACGGACGGACCTGCCCAAGATCAAACGGAAAGACCCAGCGCTGCCGGACGACGCCGCGGTCGGTGACGTCGTCAAAATCGTACGGGATTCGCGAACCACGGAGAAGGCAATCGTGTACCGACTGGTGATCGAATAAATGCAAATCGAAGACAAACGCGAACTTTCGCGGTCGTATTTCTCGAAGGAACGCCTCGCGGAACACCACTTCCGGTCGTTCAATTCGTTCCTCGACCGGGGGATGCAGGAGGTCGTCACCGAGAAGGAACGCATCGAGACCGACATCGGCGACAAGGAAGACGAGGAACCGGTGTGGGTGGAACTGGGCGACGTGCGCATCGTGACGCCGCGCGTGCGTGAGGCGGACGGCAGCGAGGAACTGCTGTACCCCCAGGAAGCCCGGTTGCGGAACATCACGTACGCCGCGCCCGTGTTCATGGAGATGAGCATTGTGCGGGGCGGCGAGGAGGAAGAGGAGCGCGTCCTCGACACGACGGAGACGAAGGTCGGCCGGATGCCGATCATGGTCGGGTCGGACAAGTGCAACATCGCGGGGTTCAGCGAGGACGAACTCATCGAGATCGGTGAGGACCCCGCCGACCCAGGGGGGTACTTCATCGTGAACGGCAGCGAGCGCGTGCTGATGACCAGCGAGGACCTCGCGCCGAACAAGATCCTCGCCGAGTACGACTCGAAGTACGGCGACGAGATCCAGGTCGCGAAAACGTTCAGCCAGCGCCGCGGCTACCGCGCGCTGGTGCTCGTCGAGCGGAACCGGGAGGGCATCCTCGAGGTGTCGTTCCCGTCCGTGTCGGGCAGCATCAACTTCGTGACGCTGGTGCGGGCGCTCGGCCTCGAGTCCGACGAGGAGATCGTCCACCGCGTCAGCGAGGACCCCGAGATCGTGAAGTTCATGCTGGAGAACCTGGAGGAGGCCGAGGTCCAGACCCAGGAGGAAGCCATCGAGGAGCTGGGCCAGCGCGTCGCGTCGGGACAGGGGAAGAACTACCAGTTGAAGCGCGCGAACTACGTCATCGACCGCTACCTCCTCCCGCACCTCCACGAGGAAGGCATCGAGGACGAGGAGACGCGCATCAACAAGTCCTACTACCTCTGCCGGATGGCGGAGGCGTGTTTCGAACTCGCGCTCGGCCGCCGCGAGTCCGACGACAAGGACCACTACGCGAACAAGCGCCTCAAGGTGTCCGGGGACCTGATGAAGGACCTGTTCCGGACGGCGCTGAACAAGCTCGCGCGCGACGTGAAGTACCAGCTGGAGCGCGCGAACATGCGGAACCGCGAACTCACCGTGAACACGGTGGTGCGTTCGGACGTGCTCACGGAGCGACTGGAGCACCCGATTGCGACCGGGAACTGGGTGGGCGGTCGCTCCGGGGTCAGTCAGCTCGTCGACCGGACGGACTTCATGGGCGTCCTCTCACACCTGCGGCGGCTGCGCAGCCCGCTCAGTCGCTCGCAGCCGCACTTCGAGGCGAGAGACCTGCACGCCACGCAGTGGGGACGCATCTGTCCCTCCGAGACGCCCGAGGGCCCGAACTGTGGGCTGGTGAAGAACTTCGCGCAAGCGATGGAGCTCTCACAGAACGTCGACGACGAGCGCGACCTCAAACGCGAGCTGTCGTCGATGGGCGTCGAGGGCATCCCGGGAATCAACACGGAAGCGACATCCGCGGACGACTAACATGAGCACGGAACGAGAAGCCAAAGTCTACGTCAACGGCAGCCTCGTCGGGACGCACGACGACCCGAACGAGCTGGCAGCACAGATTCGGGAGGCGCGACGTCGCGGAGAGGTATCCGAGATGGTCAACGTCTCCGTGAAGGACCGCACGAACGAAGTCATCGTCAACGCCGACGCCGGCCGCGCGCGTCGCCCGCTGCTCGTCGTCGAGGACGGCGAGCCGCTCGTCACCGACGACGAGATGGCCGCCATCGAGGACGGCGACATCGACTTCGAGGACCTGGTGCGCGCCGGGAAAGTCGAGTTCATCGACGCCGAGGAAGAGGAGGACATCCTCGTCGGCGTCGACGAGTCGGAACTCACCGACAACCACACGCACCTCGAGATCGACCCGCAGCTCATCTTCGGCATCGGCGCCGGGATGATCCCGTACCCCGAGCACAACGCCAGCCCCCGCATTACGATGGGAGCGGGGATGATGAAGCAGAGTCTCGGCCTGCCGGCGGCGAACTACCGCATCCGGCCGGACACCCGCCAGCACCTCCTGCACTACCCGCAGAAGGCGATGGTGAACACCCAGACCACCGAACAGATCGGCTACGACGACCGGCCCGCGGGCCAGAACTTCGTCGTCGCCGTGATGAGCTACGAGGGGTTCAACATCGAGGACGCGCTCGTCATGAACCAGGGGAGCGTCGACCGCGCGCTCTCGCGCTCGCACTTCTTCCGCACCTACGAGGGCGAGGAACGGCGCTACCCCGGCGGCCAGGAGGACCGCTTCGAGATTCCCGGCGACGACGTGCGCGGCGCACGCGGCGAGGACGCGTACACGCACCTCGACGAGGACGGCCTCGTCAACCCCGAGACCCAGGTCGACGACTCGTCGGTCCTGCTCGGGAAGACGAGTCCGCCGCGGTTCCTCGAGGAACCCGAGGACATGGGCGGGCTCAGCCCGCAGAAGCGCCGCGAGACGTCCGTCACGATGCGCTCGGGCGAGGACGGCGTCGTCGACACCGTGACGCTGATGGAGGGCGAGGACGGCTCGAAGCTCGCGAAAGTGAGCGTGCGCGACGAGCGCATCCCGGAACTCGGCGACAAGTTCGCGAGCCGGCACGGCCAGAAGGGCGTCGTCGGCCACCTCGCGCCCCACGAGGACATGCCGTTCACGCAGGACGGCGTCGTCCCCGACCTCGTCCTGAACCCGCACGCGCTGCCGTCCCGAATGACGGTCGGCCACGTGCTGGAGATGCTCGGCGGCAAAGCCGGGTCGATGGACGGCACCGCTGTGGACGGCACCGCGTTCACCGGCGACGACGAGGAGGAGATCCGCGGCACGCTCGAGGAACGCGGGTTCATGTCCTCCGGGAAGGAGGTCCTGTACTCCGGCGTCTCCGGGGAGAAGATCGAGGCAGAGATCTTCGTCGGCACGATCTTCTACCACAAGCTCTACCACATGGTGTCGAACAAGCTCCACGCCCGCTCGAAGGGGCCGGTCCAGGTCCTCACGCGGCAGCCGACGGAGGGGCGCGCCCGCGAGGGCGGCCTCCGCGTCGGGGAGATGGAGCGCGACACCGTCATCGGACACGGCGCCGCGATGGTGCTCAAAGAACGCCTCCTGGACTCCTCGGACCGCGAGGAGATCCACGTCTGTGGGAACTGCGGCATGACCGCGGTGGAGAACTACGAGCAACGCCGCGTCTACTGTCCGAACTGTGAGGAGGAGACTGACGTGCACGAACTCGAGATGAGCTACGCATTCAAGCTCCTGCTCGACGAGATGAAAGCGCTCGGCATCGCGCCGCGACTCGAACTGGAGGACGCAGTATGAGCACGGGACACTCACCAATGGAAATCGGGGAGATCAGCTTCGGGCTGATGAACCCGGAGGAGTATCGAGACATGTCCGCGACGAAAGTCATCACCGCGGACACCTACGACGACGACGGCTTCCCAATCGACATGGGCCTGATGGACCCGCGCCTGGGCGTCATCGACCCCGGGTTGGAGTGCAAGACGTGCGGCCAGCGCTCCGGGAGCTGTAACGGCCACTTCGGCCACATCGAGCTCGCGGCGCCCGTCATCCACGTCGGGTTCGCGAAGCTCATCCGGCGGCTGCTCCGCGGCACGTGCCGGGAGTGCGCGCGCCTCCTGCTCACCGAGGAGGAGAAAGAGCAGTACCGCGAGGACCTCGACCGCACGCGCAGCCTCCGCGAGGACGTCTCCGACGTCACGAAGGCCGCCATCCGGGAGGCCCGCAAGAAGGACCACTGCCCGCACTGCGGGGAAGTCCAGTACGACGTCAAACACGAGAAGCCGACGACGTACTACGAGGTCCAGCAGGTGCTGGCCTCCGACTACAGCGAGCGCATCGCCGCGTCGATGCAGCCCGACCCCGACGAGGAGGGCAGCGGCATGAGCCCCCAGGAGCTCGCCGAAGAGACGGACATCGACATCAGCCGCGTGAACGAGATCCTCTCCGGCGAGTTCAGGCCACGCCGCGACGACCGGGAAGCCATCGAGGCCGCGCTCGGCGCGGACCTGACCACCGAGGACATGAACAAGCTGATGCCCTCGGACATCCGCGACTGGTTCGAGGACATCCCCGGCGAGGACCTCTCCGTGCTCGGGATCGACCCCGACCGGTCGCGCCCCGAGTGGATGATTCTCACCGTGCTGCCCGTGCCGCCGGTGACCGCGCGTCCCTCGATTACGCTGGACAACGGCCAGCGCTCCGAGGACGACCTCACGCACAAGCTCGTGGACATCATCCGCATCAACCAGCGGTTCATGGAGAACCGCGAAGCGGGCGCGCCACAGCTCATCATCGAGGACCTCTGGGAACTGCTGCAGTACCACGTCACGACGTTCATGGACAACGAGATCAGCGGCACGCCGCCCGCCCGCCACCGCTCCGGCCGCCCGCTGAAGACGCTCAGCCAGCGGCTGAAGGGCAAGGAGGGCCGGTTCCGTGGTTCGCTGTCCGGGAAGCGCGTGAACTTCTCCGCGCGGACCGTCATCAGTCCGGACCCGACGCTCTCGCTGAACGAGGTCGGCGTCCCCGACCGGGTCGCCACCGAGATGACCCAGACGATGGTCGTCAACGAACAGAACGTCGAGCGCGCGCGGCGATACGTCCAGAACGGCCCCGAGGGCCACCCGGGCGCGAACTACGTCACGCGCCCCGACGGCCGCCGCGTCCGCGTCACCGAGAAGGTGTGTGAGGAGCTCGCCGAGCGCGTCGAGCCCGGCTGGGAGGTCCAGCGCCACCTCATCGACGGCGACATCATCATCTTCAACCGCCAGCCGTCGCTGCACCGGATGTCCATCATGGCCCACGAGGTCGTGGTGATGCCGTACAAGACGTTCCGCCTGAACACCGTCGTCTGTCCGCCGTACAAC
>Ga0207851_100014_pt1 | contig 179060 bp, 170 predicted proteins | sample A23E3SouthBayCA_FD_187747 | JGI IMG/M metagenome (GOLD analysis project Ga0207851, IMG submission 187747) | Aerobic enrichment media microbial communities from Eden Landing Ponds, California, USA - A23 E3 (SPAdes) | ecosystem: Environmental > Aquatic > Marine > Unclassified | place: Emeryville... | reverse complement strand
AAGCGATCCCGTGCGGTCGAGAGTGTAGAAAAATATCCCCAAACCTGTTACTGCTAATAGCACGGCGATCGTCAGTATCGACACGAGAACGCGCGAATTGATCACCCCCTCATCAGTGGGTCGCGGGGGCCGATCCATAAGTCCATCTGCGTGTGGGTCAGCGCCCAACGCGAGCGCGGGGAGCGTATCCGCGACGAGATTGATCCAGAGGATCAGGATCGGTGTCAAAATCAACGCTTGCGATGTCCCCGAGAACTGTGCCGGAAAGAGTAAACTCCCGAGTAACACGCCGAGGAACACCACCAGTACCTCGCCGGTGTTGGTCGAGACGAGATAGTTGACGAACTTGCGGACGTTCTCGAAGATGCCCCGGCCCTCTCGAATGGCATCACGAATCGTCGCGAAGTTGTCGTCCTGGAGAATCATATCAGACGCCTGCCGAGCGACGTCGGTGCCCCGCTGCCCCATCGCCACGCCAACGTCGGCTTGCGTGAGTGCCGGCGCGTCGTTGACACCATCGCCGGTCATCACGACGTTGTGTCCGTTGTCTTGGAGCGCGTTCAGAATACGGACCTTGTGATCAGGCTCCACCCGGGCGAACACGTCCACGTCTTCGATAGTTCGCCCGAGTTCGTCGCCGGATTGGTCGGTGACGTCACCCCCTGTGAGGGCACCATCGGGGTCGAGCCCGATTTGCTCGCCGACGGCTTGTGCTGTTGTGAGATTATCACCAGTCGCCAATACTGTTCGAATGCCAGCCGACCGACAGTCGGCGATTGCGGCCTCGACTTCCTCTCGGGGGGGATCGAGCATCCCTTGTAAGCCGAGAAATACCATTTCGTCCTCGATCTGCTCCGCGTCGGCCGATGGGTCGTCAACGCACTTCGACGCGAATCCCAGCACCCGAAGCGCGTCCGCTGCGAACGACTGTGTCTTGTCGAGAATTTTCTGTCGCTTTTCGTCGGTAAGCTCCGATACGCCGCCGTCTTCGAGGACGGAGTCGCATCGGTCCAAGACGGTTTCCGGTGCCCCCTTCATGTAGGCCGTCGGCCCCCCGTCCTCGATGATGACGGTCATCCGCTTTCGCTCCGAGGAGAACTGGATCTCTCGGATCCGCTCTCCGGCCGAGTCGACCTCCGCGTCGTCCGCTATTCCCCGCAGCGCGATTTCGGTTGGCTCACCGCGATACTCGCCGTCGTCCGTCCGGTCCACGTTATTGCAAAGAGTGCCACATCGCAACAGCGAAGCAACGTCTGAATCACGCCTTTGATTGCCGTTAGCAGCAGCCCGCTGGCTGTCGCCGTCACCGGTCGCTGAACTCGGACTCGACTCGGAGAGGTCGATGACCGACCCCGAGGTGTAGAGCCGCGTCACCGTCATCTCGTTTTCCGTCACCGTCCCCGTCTTGTCTGTGACGATAACATCGACCGAGCCGAGGCTTTCGACGACCGGAAGCCGTCTGACCAGCGCATTCCGGTCGACCATCTCCCGTGCGCCCAGCGCCAGCGTGAACGTCACGACTGCAGGAAGCCCCTCCGGAACGCCCGCAACGGCGAGAGTGATGCCAACGAGGAGAATCGCGGTCGGCTCTGTCGCCGTGAACAGAAACTGGACAGCAACGACCAAGATGATCAGGGAAACTACGAGGCCTCCGATCTGCTTGCCGAGGTGCTCAACTTCGGTCTGGAACGGCGTCTGCCGGTCGTCGGCCTCGCCCAGCTGGGAGGCGATTCCACCGACCTCCGTCTCCATACCCGTCTCGACGACAACCGCTTTGCCTCGGCCTTTCACGACGGTCGTGTTCTTGTAGACCATATTGTGGCGCTCGGCCAGCGCCGTGTCTTCGTCTACGGTCCCGGTCGTCTTCTCGACGGGCGTGCTCTCTCCCGTAAGTGGGGACTCGTTCGTCCGTAACTCCTCGGTGTCGAGTACTCTGGCGTCGGCCGGAATCGCGTCTCCCTGTTCGAGATAGATGACATCCCCCGGGACGAGTTGTTCTGCGTCGATTGGCTGTTTCTCTCCGCCACGGAGGACGGTCGCGTCCGGAGTTGCGAGTTCACGAAGGGCTTCGATAGACCGGGTGGCCTGATAATCTTGGACGAACCCGAACACGCCGTTGGCAGCGATGATGAGTACGATGAACACCGCCTCAGTGTAACTCGGCTCACCACCCGGGATGACTCCGGTGCCGAGCGACAAAAGTGCCGCCACGACGAGAAGATAGATGAGGGGGGTACGGAACTGGGAGAGAAGTAAATCGAGGACCGATGTCCGTTCGGCCTCGTGGATCTCGTTTGGTCCGTACTCCGACAGTCTGCGATCTGCATCGTCGGACGAAAGCCCCGTTTCGTCGGTCTCCAACGCCGAGAAGATCTCGTCAGTCGGTATCGCATACCAGGATTCCGAGGGGGCCGTATCTGCATTAGGGCGAGCCATACTAGCAAACGGGTTCAATCGAGGGAGACCACACGTGGTCCGGTTCTATCTTTGAATCGTACAACGTTACTCTCTCAGATATTACGGGTGGTGTGAAAACACAGTCGGGGTACTCAAAAACGTCCCGAACACCATCCATTTTCTCAGTGGATCTCTCCAGTGTCAGGGGTAGGGGCTGGAACCGTCAATACTGGAATCGGCGATGTCCGAACGAGATACTCAGTGACGCTGCCCAGCACGTATCGATCGAAGCCGGTTCGCCCGTGGGTGCCGACAACAACGAGATCGATGTCGTGTTCCTCGATGGACGCGAGAATCACTTTGTGAATCGACGGCCCATACTCGATCTCCTTCGATGTCGGTTCAACGCCAGCGTCGCACGCGAACCTTTCCGCTTCGTCGAGTAGCTCTGTCGCACTTTCTTCTAACAGATCCATCTGGGTGTCTGTCCGAACGTCGACGCCTAGAGCCGCGATCGCGATGGCCGAGAGGAGGTGTAGTGCTGCTCCTTCAGTCTCTGCCACGTCAACGCCAATTGCAAGTGCCTGGTTCGCGCAGTCGCTCCCATCAGTCGGGACGAGCACGTCCTGATACGGGTGGGTGATCTTGGCATCGTCATCCGGTGAGAGGGTGAGTACGGGGACGTCAGCTCGCCGGACGACCCGCTCGGTTGTGCTGCCGAGGAGAAACCGCTCGAGTCCCCCGCGACCGTGTGTTGGCATCACGACGAGACCGATTCCCTGTGTCTCGGCGTAGTCGATGATTGTCCGGTACGCCTCGCCCTGACGTACCTCCGTGACGGTGTCTACCCCTCGTTGATCGGCTCGATCTGCCGCCTCACTGACGACATTCTCCCCGTCTTTTTCGAGGACCTCGACGCTATCGCTCCGGAGTTGGAGGACACTCTCCTGTGTCGTGTCTACAACGTTGAGAATGTGGACTGTCGCGTCGTGGGTGGTCGCGATATCGAGGACGTGATCGAATGCGACCGTCGCACCGTCACTTCCATCGGTTGGAAAGAGGATTTGATCGAACACGGTTCAGTAATCGAGAGACTGACACAAAAATCCAGGACTCTCTGGCTATATCCACTGTGGTCTCAACTTCCGTCTGGTTCAATTGGATCGAGCCAGACCGGAGTCCACAGGTGGGCTGGCATCAGGACGACACGCACGATGACCTTGGCCCAGTGGATCTGCAAGTGAACGATGGCACGACGCCTGTCGCGCATGAACCAGCGGAGTTCATGGACTCACATCCCCCAGGTGTCGTCGAGCATCGACTCACCTCGCTTCCAGACGTGGTCCTCGTGGTCGAGTGGAGGCAGGGACAACCCATCGGAGTTGATTCCGCGGACTGATTTAAAATACCCGATTAGTGGTGAGGGCCTGTGAGTTGGCCCCTTGATCGGCGTGAGTACTGAGCAGGCATCCGCCGAGAACACTTCGGCAGCGACCGGTTGGCCCAGCCCGCAAAGCACCCCAGCAACCCAGCACGCAATGACGCCGAACACCCCCTGTGAACAGCTCGTGGAGTTCACTGACCAATCTGGGACGCGACGCCGCATCCGCTTTGTCCCCCAGTCAGACAACGCCGACCAGTGGCAGCGCATCGAGGAAGTCTGGCGGACCCGGGAGTGGCAGCTCGTCGGTCAAGACACCGTGGCCGGCCTCGACCACTGGACCCGGCCAGTCCAAACATCGTAATCACCAGCCTGAAACGGAGCCGTAGACGCTCAAATCGTCCCAGAACGGACGAGACGCTAATCCAAGCGAGCAGCCTGATTCACCCCGTAGTACGTATGCAGCAACCACACCCAACGAGTCGCCAATCATGCACGAACAGCGCTCACACCAACCACCGTCGTGGAGTCCGCAGACGGCATCAGAACACACCCAGGCCTCAAAGAGAATCCCGGCTGTCACAACAGCAACTCGCCAAGAGCGCCGACACAGCGTATCGCGTCGGCAACAGCCAGCCTGGTCTCGGGCCTGCGGACCAGAGACGCGTACTTAGCTCGGCTCGACACGGCGTCCGCCCGCGAGCGATCACTGCTCCACTCGGGGTGGGTGTCCAATGAAGCCGGAAGCGTTGAAGCAGGCAGTGTGTGACCGCTGGGGGGCCGCCTGTGTCATCTGCGGGCGGCGCCCCGACGAATGGCTTGCGACCAATCTCGGTGAGCGGCGACAGGACACGCTGTCCTTCAATCACGTCAACGGCGACGACACCGACGACCGCGTCGAGAACATCATCCCGGTCTGCCAGAGCTGCCACGTCCACATCCACCGCGTCGACGACCCCCCGTATCGGATGTGGCACCGCCAACTCCCCATCAAGCACCGCAACGCCTGGAACGAGTACCACCACGAGTACTATGAAGGACCACGGCTCACTCGCGAGAAAGCGAACCGCCGCTTCGGCGACGAAGAAGGCGTCCCAGAGAGTGTGAAGTACCTCGAAAACGAACGGGAGAACTTCGATCCAGAAGACTTCAAAACCGACGCAACACCCGGAAGTGACGACAATTCCAGCCAGGACCGTAGTGACGACCCCGAGACCGACTGCGGCGATGCAGGTGACTGCGCGAACCACGATGACGACGATGATGCCGACGAAGCGCCGTAGATCCGCACACCGTCGCAAGTGAGAATCCAGGGGCAGTCGCTCAGGTATCGTCGAGCCTAGAAGCGGTTGACGCGTGACCAGGAAGTACCCAGCAAGCGGCCTGCTGGCCGAGAAAAGTGGTGGTCAAGAATGGAGTTGGGTCGTCCAGCGTCGTTGGGATGACAAAAAATTGGTGCGTAGCTGTGGAAAGTGGTTCACCGGGTGATGACGTGTCGCGGGAGCGGGTTCAGTCCGTCCACAGTGGCAACGATGTTCAACCCGAACTTTCCGGCCTTGGAGGGGAACTCGTCGACGCCTGCGAGTCCGATCGCGTAGACGGTAACGCGGGTCTCAGAGACGAGCTTCCGGGTCACGGAGAGCACGGGTTCGCCCTCGGACTGGATCTCGATCTCGTATTTGCCCGCCGGGACGCCTAGATAGTCGGTGACGTCACCGAACTCGAGATCAGAGAGTTCCGACAGCGTCTGTCCTTCGGGAACAACGTCGACCGGGCCCGCGTTTGGTGATGCGTGGACGAAGCTCACCTCCGCCATATCGCCGGACGGGGCAGTAACGTCATCTCTGTCGGTGCCATCCTCGATGACGAGCGAATGGAGCTCAGCATCGTCATCTGCTGCGCCCATGCGGCCGACCGCCAGGGAGGTGTATCGGTTTCCAGCGTCGACGTCGAAGTGCTCCTCGAGAAGTGAGTCATACGACCCCGGCTGCGCGACAGTAACGTCGTACTTGCGTGCGGGGACTTGCAAGTATGCATCGCCCGGGCCAGGAGCGAAGGCCGGATACTGCACCCCGCCAATCGTGGGATTCCCGTCGGCTGGCTTGCCGACGTACACGTCGAGCGCTGTCGCGCCCGACGGGGAGACGCTCGGTCGCCCGGGTGCCTGACCACTCTTCCCTGGCGAATCCCCATCCGCACCCATTGCCATATCGGGGACGAGGTTCCCGACGCGAACGGCGGCGAACTGGTCGTCGTCCTTCGACACAGGATCGTCTCCGCCGATGGTCTCTTTCGTTGCCGCCTGGGCGGCACCACTCGTGCCGGTGATGCCTACAATTCCGGCCATTCCTATGCCCTTCATAACGTTTCGCCGCGTCGTTACCTGTGGTCCCATACCGTTTCGGGGGTTCACTCCCATGCACCTTTGTTATAGAATACTAGTGTGTGCGAAACCCTAACTTACCCAACAGACAGTGGTCTGACTGTTTTCGGTAGGCGAGCCTTCTGAGTATCGACATCCACTCCACGGGAATCGAGTTCACGGACAGCGCCGGCTAACCCGCAGACGACCCGAAGCAGTATTCGTACTCACCGAAGCCACTCTCACACTAGCACGGGTTCTCACCAGCCTATTGGAGTGAAACACCCGCTCAGTAGGGTTGCGACGATACCGGTGGCGCGCCGTGAATCTGCGTGTAACGTCTGGCCCCCCACCCCACTGGCCCGCAACAAGGAAAGCGTTCGACGAAGGTCTCGTCGTTTCCGAACTGGCATTCGGGTTCCTCCCTCGATTTCGCGCCACCGAAACCAGAGTCCCCCTTCGAAGAGCTACGCGTCACTGCTCGGCGGTTGGTATAGAAGGAGATCAGACTATGTGTGGTTGAATAGTAAACAGTGGGGGTTTTGCGCGTCCGGCGGATAGAACACGACCAACGATGCCCCACAGCGTCCTTCGTTCACCGTCGAACCGGGGGGTTCCCACTCACGTCCATGGTTTCCACAGCAACTAGCATCCTCGACGATTCCGTGGTCGTCACAGTCGGCGATTCAGCGTGGCTAGCTGCGTACGCGGACTCGCTGCGAGCCCAGACGAACGCGACCGTCCACAGCGTACCGGACACAGCAGTCGCCACCGACACCATCCGACAGACGAACCCGGACTGCGTCGTCGCTGAATACGACCTCCCAGAAACGACGGGTGTCGACCTCGTCGAGCAACTCCGTGAGACCACCGCGACGCTGCCGATTCTTCTCGGGACGGCCGACGGCAGCGAACACATCGCCAGCGAAGCAATCGAAGCAGGCGTCACCGACTACCTCGCAGTTTCCGACACACTCGAAGCAACTATCGACGAGGCCCGTCGACGAACCGAGGAGGCGCTCCGGGCCGCCCAGCGGACGGCGACCCAACGCGAGCGCGCCCGCCAGTTCGACGCCACGTTCCACGACACCCGGACCGCGACCTGGGTGCTCGACCCCGGCGGGGCGCTCGTACGCGTCAACCAGACCGCCCGCGACATGGTCGACGCGAACGCCGACGCCGTCGTGGGCGACCAGTTCTGGACGCTCCCCTGGTGGCCGGACGACCAGCAAGCACGGGCCGACATCCGCAATCTCGTCGACACTGCCACCAACGGGGAATTTGGCCACGCGGTCGTCACCCAATCCGGTGTCGCCGGCGAACACGTCCTCGAACTCTCCGTCCAGCCGGTCACGGACGAACGCGGCGACCTCGTCTCCATCATCGTCGACAGCGTCGACATCACCGACCGCGTCGAACTCGAACGAGAACTCCGGCAGTCCGAGGAACTGCACCGCGTCACGCTCAACAACATGACCGACACCGTCCTCATCACCGACGAGGACGACGACTACACGTACGTCTGCCCGAACGTCCACTTCATCTTCGGGTACACCGCCGACGAAATTCGCGACATGGGAACCATCGACGACCTGCTCGGCGAAGACCTCTTCGACCGCGAGGAGCTCGCCGAGGAGGGCGTCCTGAAGAACATCGAGACGACGGCCACGGACAAAGCGGGCCGCGAACACACCCTCCTCGTGAACGTCCGCGAGGTCGCAATCCAGGAGGGCACAGTCCTCTACAGCTGTCGGGACATCACGAAGCGCAAGCAACGCGAGCAGGCGCTGGCTACCCTCCAGGAGACCGCACGCGACTTCCTGTACGCCGAAACCCACCAGGAGATCGCCCAGCACGTCGTCGAGGACACGCCGGCCGTCCTCGGGCTCGACGCCAGCGCCGTCTACCTCTTCGACGCCGACGAGAACCACCTCCAGCCCGCCGCCCACTCGCAGGGAATGCGGAACGCACACGGCCCCCTCCCGTCCGTGCACGCGGACGGCCGCGACCTCACCAGCCACAGCTTCGTGGAGAACGAGGCGCTGTTCCTCGCGGACGTCCACGACGCAGACCGCCTCACGAATCCCGCGACGGACCTCCGCAGCGCGGCGTACATCCCCCTCGGCAACCACGGCGTGTTCATCGCCGGCTCCACCGACGTCGACGCGTTCGACGACGTGACCCGAGAACTCGCCGACCTGCTCGCCGCAACCGCGGAGGCCGCCCTCGACCGCGTCAGCCGCGAGTCCCAGCTCCGCGAGCAGGACCGCGAACTGCAACGCCAGAACGACCAGCTCACCACGCTCAACCACATCAACCGCACCATCCGGGAGATCGACCAGGCGCTCGTCCAGTCCGAAACCCGCGAGGAGATCGACCACACCGTCTGCGAACGCCTCACCGCCGACGGCCGCTTCCAGTTCGCCTGGATCGGCAGCGCCGACTCCGCGAACGAGACACTTACGCCACAGGCATGGGCGGGGACCGACCAGGGCTACGTCGACACCCAATCGTTCCCCGTGTCCCCGAACAGCGTCGAGCCGGCGGGCCGCACCGCGGCCACCGGCGACGTGACACTGGTGTCGAACGTCGCCGCCGACCTCCGTGCGGCCGCGTGGCGCAAGGACGCCATCTCGCGGGACTTCCTCTCCGTGTTGAGCATCCCCCTGGTGTACAACGACCTCTCGTACGGCGTCCTAACAGTGTACGCCGACACCCCGGACGCCTTCGACGAAACCATCCAGACCGTGCTCGCGGAACTCGGCGAGACCATCGCCGCCGCCATCAGCGCCAGCGAACGCAAGCGTGCGCTCCTCACGACGTCAATGACGCGCGTCGAATACGCGGTCAGCGCGCCCTCGTTCGTGCTCACGCAGCTGGCCGGCGCCGCCGACTGCACGGTCACCTACGAGGGCGGCGTCCAGCAGACCGCCAGCGGCAACCACGTCTTCGTCACCGTCGAAGACGCCCCACTCGACGCCGTCGTCGCGGCCGCGGACGGCCTCACGGTTTTCGAGGACGTCCAGCGGATTCGCGGCGGCGACACCGGTGGCGTGCTCCGCCTCCAGCTCTCCGAGCCGTTCCTCGCAACCGAGCTAGCCGACCACGGCGCCGTCCTCCAGTCTGCGACGGCGACACAGGCCACCACGACACTGGTCATCGACGTCCCGGGGGCCGGCGATGCCAGACACGTCACAGAACTCGTCCGGGAGCGCTTCGGCGACGTCGAACTCACGTCCAAGCAGACGCGCGAGCAGGCCTCCGAACACGGATTCTACGCCTCCGTCCTCGAACGCCTGACAGACAGGCAACTCGAAGTCCTGGAGACGGCGTACTACAGCGGCTTCTTCGAGTCCCCTCGGAAGGCGACCGGCGAAGCCGTCGCCGACTCCCTGGACATCTCACCGCAGGCGTTCTACCAGCACATCCGAACCGCCCAGCGAAAACTGTTCGCGGCACTCATCGACGACCACACGCCGGTCGCCACCCAGCACGCCGGCTGAACCAATCCATCCCCGCCCCGTCCCGGCAGCCGCCACCTCCGCTCCACCTCGAATAGAGCGCGCGAGACAGTCAAACGTCCCCGCGTTCGGCGTGTCGTTGAACAGTAAACCCCGTTTCTCGCCCCGTGGTTCGGTGGTCAACTACCGAATACTCCCTTGTATCCCTAATACGGTTTCGTAGAGTACCCCTCGGGTCACTGCCGGTACTCTCGATCAGCAATGAGAGACGTAGACCAACATTCAGACGAAGAATCCCCCTACGAGTGCTTCGAGTGCGGCAACGTCGTGCTCGACGAAACGAACCCCGGGACGTGTCCCGACTGCGGGAGCGCGATGCGGAATCGCCGAACACCGCTCGAATAACATGGCCTCGACACCTGACTCCACCCACGACGCCGCCGAAACGACGAGCGCAGAGCCCGAAGAACCGGAATCGGCGCTCGAAACCGCACGCCGGCAACTCCAACACGCCGCCGAGCAACTCGACATCGACCAGAACATCGTCGAACGGCTCAAACACGCGAAGAAGGTCCACGAAGTCGCCGTCCCCATCGAGCGAGACAACGGCGACGTCGAAGTCTACACCGGCTACCGAGCCCAACACGACAGCGTCCGCGGCCCATTCAAGGGCGGCCTCCGCTACCACCCCGACGTCACGCGCGAGGAGTGCGTCGGCCTCGGCATGTGGATGACCTGGAAATGCGCCGTCATGGACATCCCCTTCGGCGGCGCGAAAGGCGGCATCGCAGTCAACCCCAAGGACCTCAGCGACGACGAGAAAGAACAACTGACGCGCCGCTTCACCGACGAGGTCCGAGCCGTCATCGGCCCGACCAAAGACATCCCCGCCCCCGACATGGGAACCGACCCCCAGACCATGGCCTGGCTGATGGACGCCTACTCCATGCAGGAAGGCGAAACCATCCCAGGGGTCGTCACCGGCAAACCACCCATCGTCGGCGGCAGCAAAGGCCGCGACGGCGCACCCGGCCGGAGCGTCGCCATCATCACTCGAGAAGCAATCGACTACTACGACAAGAACATCAAGGAAACATCGATCGCCGTCCAGGGCTTCGGGAGCGTCGGCTCCAACGCCGCGAAACTCCTCGACGACTGGGGCGCGAACGTCGTCGCCGTCAGCGACGTCAACGGCGGCATCTACGACCCCAGCGGCCTGGACACGCACGCGATTCCATCCCACGACGAGGAGCCCGAGGCCGTGATGACCCACGAGGCGCCGGAAACGGTGACCAACGACGAACTGCTGGAACTCGACGTCGACGTCGTGATTCCCGCCGCAATCGGGAACGTCCTCACGGAAGACAACGCGGACGACATCACCGCAGACATCGTCATCGAGGGCGCGAACGGCCCGACGACGAGCACGGCGAGCGCGATCTTCGCCGACCGAGACATCCCCGTGATTCCGGACATCCTGGCCAACGCCGGCGGTGTAACCGTGAGTTACTTCGAATGGCTCCAGGACATCAACCGCCGCGCGTGGTCGCTGGAACGCGTCAACGACGAACTGGAGACGGAGATGCTGGCCGCCTGGGCGGACGTCCGAACGGAATTCGAGGCCCACGACGTGACCTGGCGCGACGCAGCCTACATCGTCGCGCTGTCACGAATCGCGGACGCCCACGAGACGCGCGGCCTCTGGCCGTAACCCGGCTCTGGGTTCCCAGACGACCATTCGCACTGCGAGTTCGGTGGACGCGACCGGCTCACATCGGCGGCGCCACAAGTCCGAGCGTACTGGCACCACGCGCCTGGCATTGAGGCTCTCGAACCGTCGGGCTTGTACCGAAACGTCTGTCCCGATGTGGGCCCGCGAAATCCACTGAATCACTGGCGCGCGAGTTCGTTCTGCGAACGAGACACGGTCCGACGCTCGATTACGATTCCCCGATTTTTGTCAGCCCAATTGTGGATACTGCACGCATTCACAGCAGACGCAGCCCGCGGCACTGTAGCGTGCCAGCGTCCCAATTCCGGCGTTCTCCGTCCGTGCCCGAGGGCCTGACTGGGGAATAGAATTATATCATCGAGTGCTGAAAACCTCGTCAAAAGTGAATGAATATGGTGCGAAAGAAGTCAATATACACGATTGCACTGTTCGCGTGGGGGCTGGTGGTGTTCGGAGCGACGGTCGCCGTCTTCTCCGGACGGGCCGCCCCGACTGTAACGCCAGACATGCTCCCGATCGACGGCCCGTTTGGCATGTTCGCGTTCGCGGCCGTTCCCCTCGTCGCCGGCGGAGCCTTGATCGGGCTTTTGAAGCGGCGAGCGTGGCGCCGCGCCGGACAACGAGCGAACCTGACGCCGGAGGGCGGCGGGGTATTCGGAACCCCGACGCTCGCCGGCACCGTCAACGGCCGCCCAGTCCGGGCGCGCACGATCAAACGACGCACAGGAGGCGGAGGTGAAGGCGGCTCGAACAAGTCGACGTTCACGATTATCGAGGCGGACCTTGACGACCACGCGACCGACGGTCTCGTCATCGGCGCCGGAGATGGCGACGTCCCCGGATTCAGCGACATGCCCGTCGACATCGAGGCGGAGTCAGTCGAGGGGTTCGCCGTCGTCGGGACCTCGGACGAACTCGCAGGGGAAACACTCACCACGCGAGCGCGGAACCAGCTGCGCCAACCCGCCCTGCTCGATTCGGTCCTCGTGGGGAACGCATCCGACGTCCTTCTGGAAGCGATCCCCGACAGCGACGGCTTCCTCGCGGGAAAGCTCACTGACGGCATCGAACAGAAACTCCAGGAGGAGCTAGCCGGCGACGCCGGAACCGTCCGGGCCGAGACGAGTGGACTGATTCTGGACAGCGAGGAACTGGCCAACCAAATCACGGCGGTAGCCACCGTGGCGGACGAATTCGAGTCGGCGACGACCCAGTAGCCACATCGTCCCGTGAAAACAGTTCGTTCAAAACATACTGGAGCGCGGGCGAATAGCACGCTACTCCTTCGCTCGGTACCCCGCCGGCGAATCGGTTCAAGATACCCGGCGCCGAACGAATCGGAGTGGTAGACTGCCCCTCTGAGTATCGACATCCACTCCACGAAAATCGAGTTCACGGACAGCACCGGCTAATTCGCAGACGACCCGAAACAGTATTGGTACTCACCGAAGCCACTCTCACACTAGCACGGGCTCTCACCAGCCTATTTGGAGTGAAACAGCCACTCAATAGGTGGGCGAAAAAATCGTTCTACGGTTTGGACTCAACGGTTGGATTGTTCTGAGAACGGTATCCTTTGTATGCGTAGTATGACACAATTCCGGCAAATACTCCTATAGCAACGACTCCGACAGTGTAGATGGGATCAACACCCGCTATTGGGTCGCCAAACACGATATAACCCGTGGCGAGAACCGCTAACAATTGACCGGCAAGCCAGCGATAATCCACACCCTCAATTCCTTATGACTGGTGATAACTTTGGTGGTCGGACGGTGACCTGTACTTAGCATTCCCCAAAGAATCTGTTAGTAGCTGCAGACCCCACAGACTCAGTCAAACACAACCTCGCGGCGTCAAACCTCGAACACGTCTTCGACCCCCTTCGCTCGACTGCTATTGAGGACGCCGGACCTGGTCGAGCGTCGTCGACCGGATCGTCGACGCACGCGCCGGGCTGAGTCACGCCACGGACAGCGATGCAGGGCACCGGACTGAATTGTACGATGATCCACTCCCTGACATTGCTCATAATAACATTTAATTAGATGGCTGGCGACGACCCTGTATGTCGGATTACACGACTATCTCGCTGAAGAAGGACTTCGTCACCGACGTCGAGGCGTACATCGAAGACGAACCGTTCAGTTCGCCCAAAGAGTTCATCAAGCACCTCGTTCTGCGCGAAATGGAGGACGACGCCGAAATATCCGAGCAGGAAGCCAAACGCATCGGCCAGCAACTCAAAGAACTCGGCTACGTCGAGTGACCACCGATGACGGAGGCTCACTACCGCTCCCTCGCCAAAGCGGGCTCCTACCGCGTGTTCGCCACCTCACTCGTCTTCGCAATCGCGTTCCTGTACACCGGGACGTTCGACGCCGCCGCAAAAATCGGCATCACCGCCGCCGTCGGCAAAACACTACTGTACTACGTCTGGGAACGCATCTGGAACACCATCTCTTGGGGACGACGCAGTCCGGGGTAACGGTCTCCCATCCGGCAACGCTGAACGACGACCTCCAGTCTCGAAGGCGGTGGTAATCCGAACTGCTAATTGGAGAAACGCGTCTGCCGATGGCGCCCCGAAAACAGTTGTTAGAATTCCAATTATCGGGGCGTGCGGTGCGCCGAGCGACCGGGCGCTCTCTGTCAGTCGCAAAGACATATGCTTCCAGTAGAATTTTAATCACGACTACACATCGGCCCCTATGGACGATTACTTCGGGAATCGCACATCTCTGCTCCTGCTATCGCTCGGAATCGCACTCGCGAGCGTCGCTGTCCTCATTACACTTTCCACGGGCCCAGTCAGCGGCGCTACCACCCCAGCAGACGTCCAACTCACGAACCAGTCCACCAGTGTCCAGGAATCCGGAACAATCAGCGTCGACGTGAGTGCCGGCGACGGCCCGATAGACGCCTACGTGAGGGTGCTCCAGGACGGCAACAGCGTCGCATCGGGGAGTGCGGGCGCTGACGGCTCAATCACACTCAACGTCTCCGCGGGCGACTACACGGTCGTCGCGGAGAGCGCAAATGCGGTTCGCAAGAACGTCTCGGTCTCGCAGGGCGGCTCGACGCCGGTGTCACTCACGTTCGCGACCCTGGAAATCGACGCCGAGGCCGGCGAGGGCGCGATCGAATCGTACGCCAACGTCTACGACACGAACGGGAACCGAATCTCTGGCAAGACAATTCCGGCGGACGACGTCGCCACGTTCCACCTGGCGCCCGGAACCTACGAGGCCGCGGCGTCCGAAGCGAACGCCGTCACCAAAGACGTCTCACTGACGGCCGGGGCGACCACGCCGGTCACGATGACGTTCGCCACCGTCGAGGTTGCGGCTGACTCCGGAAACGGCCGGATCGAATCGTACGCCAACATCTACGAGAACGGCAACCACATCGACGGCAAAACCGTCCCCAAAGACGGCGTCGCCACCTTCCATCTCGACCCGGGCACCTACGTGGCGGCCGCCCAGCAGGCCAACGCCGTCACACGAGAGATCTCCGTCTCCGGGGGTGAAACGCGCCCGCTCACACTGACGTTTGCGACTGTCGAGATTGCGGCTGAGGCCGGTGAGGGCCAGATCGAATCGTACGCCAACATCTACGAGAACGGCAACCGCATCGACGGCAAAACCGTGCCCGCGGACGGCGTCGCGACCTTCCACCTTGCTCCCGGCACGTACGAGGGCGCGGTTCAAGAAGCGAATGCGGTCACCAAGGACCTCTCGCTCACTGCAGGCGCGACGCAGGCAGAAACGTACACCTTCGGCACGCTGACGGTTCGAGCCGAAGTCGGAAACCGCCAGATCGAATCCTACTCGAACATCTACAACGACGGCAATCGCATCGACGGGAAAACCGTCCCCAAAGACGGCGTCGCGACCTTCCACCTCAGACCCGACACCTACGAGGCGGTGGCCCTCGAGGCGAACGGGATTTCCAGAGAGGTGTCGGTGACGGCCGGGCAAACCGAACCGGAAACGATGACCTTCGCACAGTTGAACGTCGAGGTCGACGCCGGCAGTGGGTACGCCAACGTTTACAATACCGACGGCGACCGCGTGGACGGAAAGACAGTCCCCGGAGAGGGGTACGCAGAGTTCCACCTGAACCCCGGACCCTACGACCTCAAGGTGAACGCTGAAGACAGCGACGCGACAGCGACCGGCGGATTCACGCTGTCCTCGAGCGAGCGGACGTACGCAACGGCGCAGTTCAATCCGGAGAACATCAGCGTCCGCACCGAGGCGCTGGAGGATGCCAGCTTCGAGTTCTCGGAGTTGACGCCGTCGGCGACGGAGCTGTCCGCTGGGTCGTCGCTCAGTGTCTCAGCAACCGTCACGAACGTCGGGGACACGCCAGGCAGCTACACGGCAGAGTTCGTCATCAACGACGAGGTCGTGTCGACGAAGAGCGGGTCGCTGGGCGTCGACGAACAGGCCACAGTGACGTTCTCGACGGTCCTCGACGAAGCGGGAGCGTACGACGTCTCTATTTCGGGTCTCTCCGCACAAACAGTCACCGTGACGTCGAACTCGGAGTCGACCACGACCGCTGAATCAGCGACGACGACGGCCCAGACGACAGCGACGACGACAGAGACGGCGACGCCAACGACGACAACGGAAGTGTCCGGGACAACAACTGCCGAAGCGGCGACGACAGACGCGAACAGCGCAACGACGGCAGCGTCTGGGACCACCACCGCGGCCGAGGGGACGACGAATTCGCAGTCGACGGAACGCACACGGACCACCGAGCAGGACAGCGACGGCGATGGGGTCGTTGACTCGAACGATTACGCGCCGAACGATCCGGACGTGCAGGACAAAAGCGACGTTCTGGGCGACGGTTCGGACTCCGAAACAGGTGGCGTCCCGGTTCCAGGGTTCGGGGCCGGCATTGCGCTCGTCACCGTCTCGTTAGGCGCAGGGATTGCAGCACTCCGAGACTAACGTCGAATTGGAAGAGCGTAGGGTTTGGGAGTGGTTCACAAATGATGCCAGCTGAACAGTCGAATTCGTTCAAACCACCCAATATCGAATCTGCGTCAACTACCAAACCGTCTCAGGACAGTAAAGAAGCGAGTAAAGAGAGATTCAGAGACCGGCAATTGGATACGAAAATTGCGATAGTATTATCGAACGCAGGGAATTAGAAAATGACCGAATTATTTTATATGGGGAAATCAAATATAATTCCATGGGATTTGAAAAATTCGACGAGGCCGGGAGCGGTCGGGGACGACCCGCGGAAACAGATCCGATGATTTCGATTCGGAAATCCGGCTCGATCGGCGTGAACCAGGCCGCGATCGACGACCACTTCGCGGAGGACGACGGTGCGGTCATGTACTACGACGAGGAGACGAATCGCGTCGGCATCGAACCGGTCGAAGACAAGGACGCCGACGAGGGCGCTTACACCGTTTCGAAGACCGACTCAGGCGGAACGATCGCCGCCCAGGCGTTCCTCGAGCGCTACGACCTCCTGCCGGACGTCACAACCCAGTATTCGCCCGAGTGGGACGACGAACAGGACCTCATCACGGTCGACCTGGACTCACCGCAGAAGACGTACGGCTCGGAATCGGACGACGACGAAACCGATTCCGAGTGAAACGGTGACACCGGCTCGTGGAGAGCACAGTCTCAACGGGAGCGGATGCAGGCCAGAATTCGCGGCGGCTCTTTCAATTCGCTCTCCAATCAAGTCGGAGCCAACTGTTCGACGGAACCGTGCCCGCGGGTGTCCCTCAACTATGTGTCTACGAACACGGGCTGTGGGTCTGTGTGCTGGGTTCCGTCACAGATGCGGATTTTCCCGTCGGACCGCACGAACACGTTCCAGGAATCAACTGTAAATCCGAGAATCATCTCTCGTTCCGGCTGGTTGTCCCGCTGCTCGAGCAATTTCTCTATCATGTCGGGATCTACAAACTCGTACAGCGGTGGCATTTCCACCGGGCTGGAATTATCGGCCTCTGCGATCGCATCGACGATAACTTTCGTCGGAAACTCCGGACTTTCCTCGTCGTACGTCACATCCAGAACCGGCGTGCACGTCCGATACACCTGCAACTCTCCCTTTGCCATACGGTAGTAGGAGAAGTAACAGATGATTAAATTATTGTTTCATATCAAATAACCACTGCTCCAAATTACCGGGACTATTCGTTAAACTTAACCAAAAACGTAGATTGCTGTGCTTGGCGTCCAACACTAAGTCATCAAATAACTATCACGGAGGAGTTCGGCTCCCCCTCATCGGCCGATTTGCAACGCGTGGAATTGAACAACCAACGGTGGCACACCTACGCGGACGTCCAATTGATCATTTCGCTTTGATAGAGATACACTGCTCCAGCGACGATAGAGAGCCACGGTATCAAGGAAGCGAGGACGAGCAGGACTGTCGCTTTCGGCCGAACGAGCAATACTCTGGATTGTATCGCGTCAGCCACGATTCCCAGCGGCAGTCCAATCCAAACAGCCACCAGCACCACCGTGAACAGACGCCCGCTCACACTCGCCGGAGCAATCAACAACCCACCAATCCCCAGCCACGCCACAACCCCGCCAACAACGACGTATCTCAACGCCGGGTGTGGCACGTCAACGTTCTCTTCAGCAGATTGTTTCCGCACCACCGCCCGTTCGACTGACTCGTGAATACGGTCGACCATCGACTGAACTCGCAACGCTGCCGCGCCGTTGTTCGCCAACCAGGCGTCATCGGGAACGTCGCGCCGAATCATTCCAGCCACGCGGCCCTGTGGCTTCCCGACAATCGCGGCTCTGGGCGCGTATTCAGTGAGATCCGCCACGAATAGGACAGTATCTTGTGTCAGATGTAGGTCCTCCCGCATGAACGCCAGTTCCTGTTTGTGGTCTTCGAAAGCATCGACGACGTCCCACTGGATCCCGTCAAACACGCCTAGCTCGGCAGCATCGCCTGGATTGAGTTCCACCGTCGTTGCCGCTCGCTCCAACGCCTGCTGGGCGGTGTACTCCGCCGCCTCCTGATACGTTTCAAAGTCCTCGCTCCGTGACGGGGTCGGCCCTCCTCTGTGCTCAATGGAGTGGCCGCGGCGGTAAGTCGTGTCCGGGGCTGAAGGCACCGACGCGTCCGACTCACCAGCGTCACTTCCCTTCGACTTCCCCACGTAGTGGTCGACGATGTCGTACCCCGAGATTGTCTCGATGAGCGCCACCAGGTCAGGCCCATCCATGAGTGTAACATTTTCCGCACGCGCACGCTTTCTGGCTGCATCCGTCGCCTCGCCCAGGGTTACGATGATCGCTTCGTCTGTACCCGGCTCACTCCGTTTGAGTGACGCCAGCTCGGCGATAGCCGAACCCCCCAGTGGTGAATTCTCCGTCGATTTAACGATCTGGATGAGTCCTTTCTTCGGATACGGCGTCGTCTTCGTTACGCAGATGGTTGCCTCGGTTGCCTGGTCGTCGACGTCAACTGACCACCCCTGCCGGTGCCAGAGATCACCGACGAGTTGCGTAAACGCCCGGTCTGGCAACGCCTGCAGGCGCTCGCGAAGTTCAGCGGTACTCCACCGCCTCGGACCCCCATCCTTAGGCACGTTATACTCGGGCGAGTGTCAACCGTAAAATCCTTTCTAAACTATCCAAACCCGCATTTTTCACTAATTGCGTGAAAATCGGTTGCCGGTTCTATCCCGACCTTTGGAATCACTCACTGCCCTGATCCACGGTCCAAGTATTGGGCAAACCCCACCGAGACGACGGCCGCTACGACGACCCACAGCGCGTACTCGACCCACATCTCGCCGTACATGTCGATGGCGATCGTGACTCTCCCTCCGTTCAAGAACGCCTGCATCCAAACGAAGTGCAAAATCACTGACAGCGCGAACATCATGAACACCGCGAACACCTCGACAGCCGAGCGTGTCATCCGCTCGTACACCTCCGCCCGGAGAGCCAACGTAGCCCGGCTCTCGATCCGCTGACCCACGTCTTCGCGTCATCTCGTGGAATCGCAATCTCGGTCGACAGTCGTTCGAGCGCCACCGTCGTAATCAAAACTGGCGGCGAACGGCTGTAGTAACTCCCTCACTAATCCCCACAGCCGCGTGTGACAGCCTCAGAAGCCGGGACATCCGGCACGGCTCCAAAGCGCCACCGACCCATACCCCCACAAGACGATTTGATTCCGACTTGGTCAAGTCGGAGCCAGCACCACCTGACTCCGCGTACGAGTGTATCGGACAGAGCGCCACGCATCGGGCTGGCTCGAACACAGCCACTCAACCACCGCGACGAGCACGTGCGCCGTTGACTACTCTCGACCCCCTACGTGGCATCGTCGTTCTGGCGGTGCCGATCAGCCCCGGAAAACGTAGCTTAAGTAACCATTAACTAAGGTGTGGTTTCCCCATCATTTCCGTGGCGAGAGAAAACAATGGGCGACGACCCCGCTGAAACGAAATACTGTCCGATTTGTGGCACTGAAAACACCGTCAAGAAGACCGTTCCCTGGCAAGACGACGTCTGCACCACGTGCGCGAACCCAATCCCGGAAAACACGAATTGAACGACAGCACGACGACGGCCAAGACCCTCCAGTACACCTGTCTCGCACGATCTATATTTTCCCCTCCGTGTCGACGTGTTCACTGACTCGGTGACTCCTGCTCACTGACGCGAAGTGGTCCCGTCGTCCGAGGGTGTCGGCCGACAACGAGGGAGTCGGGAAGCATTGTCGAACCGAACAGACGTCTCCGATTATGACCGCACACAGATCAACATCTTCCGGGCGTCCCCAGGCCGGTTCTATCGGACCTGAATCCATGGCCGCGTAGTCCGCGAGCAGAGGCAGTCTGAGCGCTCGGCATCGGTTAGCTCGGGTCCGAGCGGCCCACCAGTCGTGAGACGGCCCTCAGTCCCGGTGTGCCACTCCCGACCCAGACGGCCAGTGCAACACCCGCGAGACCGAACTGGAACAGCACGTACGGGTCAACAGCGAACGCCGCGAAATGCGCAATGAACGAGGAGTCAGTCTGGTACGGCGGCACCTCGAGCAGTGGCCAGAAGAGGTAGGTCGTCCACTCGAGTTGGCTGACGTCCCCACGCAGCAACCCCCAGACGACGTCCGGGCCGAGGTCGGCGAGACTGTGCGTTACGTAGCCGATGGCGAACGCGACAGCGGTGTCCTCGCGGTGCCACCGTCTGCTCATCCGGTAGACGACGAGGATGATGATTCCCGCCGTCAGCAACGAGTGAGCGAACGACCGACCGGACGGCAGTACCGCGAACGTCCACGCCAGCGGTTTATCCACGACGTCTGGGAACTGTGACCCGATTGCGACGGCTGCGACGGTGAACGTGGTTTGAGCGCTGCGGTCGCTGTACTGCGTGTAGAGCACGAAACAGAGGTATCCCACCGCGAGATGTCCCCATGGCCACATTGAATCGGTGTTGACGCCCGATAGTTGAGAACCTTCCCATCCCGAGTGCTGTCATCCGCCCTGTGGGCTACAGCCCCGTTCGGTACGTGGCCGGATGCGTCTTGGCGCAAATCACGCGATCTGACCCCTCGAAGGCCTTTCCACGGTCACAACGTTCGAAGGAGAGGGGTAGAAGCTTGCAGGGACACTGCTACGGATTGACCGCTTTCGCATCGAGTTCGCTCGGCGTTTCCACGTTGACTAGCGCGTCCTCCAGGACGTCCTCGACGGTCAATTCACTCAGGCCCGCGTCCGTACTGAGGACGAGGCGGTGGCTCAAGATCGGTTCCAGCATCGCATTGACGTCGTCCGGAATGACGTACTCCCGGCCGTGGATTGCGGCTCGAGCCTTTCCGGCGTGGAGGAACGCGAGACTCGCGCGCGGCGACGCCCCGACGTCGACGTACGTGCTCTCGCGGACGGCCGCCACAATGTCGAGAATGTACTCCTTGACCGGGTCTGCGACGTGAATCGCCCGAACGTCCTCCCGGAGGTCCAGGACGTCCGACGGCGAGAGAACCGGCGATATCGCGTCCGGGCCCAGCGTCGCATCGTCGTCGAATCGGTCGAGAATCTCGCGTTCATCGTTGCGCTGCGGAATCTCGACGGTCAACTTGAACTGGAACCGGTCCCGCTGGGCTTCCGGCAGCTCGAAGGTCCCCTCCATCTCGATCGGGTTCTGCGTCGCAATCACCATGAACGGCTGCGGCAGCGCCAGGGTCTCGCCCTCGATCGTGACCGTGCCCTCCTCCATCGCTTCCAGCAGCGCGGACTGCGTTTTCGGCGTTGCGCGATTGATCTCGTCGGCGACCACCAGGTTCGAGAAAATCGGGCCACGCTCCAGCTCGAACGCGCCCGTCGATTCCCGATAGACGTGCGTCCCCGTGATGTCCGCGGGGAGAATGTCGGGCGTCATCTGGATGCGCGTGAAGTCCAACCCGATCGCGCGAGCGAACACGTTCGCGGCCGTCGTCTTCGCGACGCCGGGAACGCCCTCGACGAGGACGTGCCCGCCTGTCAACAGCGAGATCGTGAACCGTTCGATAACGTCCTCGTTCCCCACGAGCACCGTGGAGATCTCGTCTCGGATGTCGGCATATGCCCCAGCCGGATCAGTCATCTTCGTCTTCTTTCGGCGCGTCCGGCATAATACCTCTTGCGACACGCTCGACGCGCGACTCGTCCCATTCCGGGTGTCGAGCAGTGACGCGGTCGAGAAGCTCAGTCTCGGACGGACCGACGTCCCCAATCTCCGGACTCGAGGACTCCGTCCACGGCAGGGGGATCCGGTTCGAGCGCCAGAGCGCGGCACTGATGCCCACCAGGACGGTGATGCTGAGGAACTGGAGCAGTGGGGAGTCAGCAATCGTCAAGACGACCGCGACGACCGGCGGAATCCCGGACCGATGCGAATAATCGAACAGCACCGTCTCGTCGCTGACGAGGTTTCGAGCGAACGCGCGGTTGTCCGAGACGTCGAGCATCGAGTTGATGAAGATGCTCGGATCGCTCACCGCGACGACCGTGCCCTCACCGACGGACTCGCGGACCACGACCGGGCGTTCGGCGAGTTCCTCGGCATCGTCGAGTGCGCCGTTCCGGTTCGTGTCGAAATACGCGTACCCGGACGTATTCACAATGATTGTACTGTTCGCTCCGGTGTTGATTGCCGTCCCGTGGTTGAGTGTGAGTCGTGAGACGTCAGCGGTCAATTCGGTGTCGTTGACGTTCGGCGCGACGGCCAGTGGGGGACTGCGGTAGTACCGTCGTTCGTCGCGGATCAACCGACCGTCGAATCGTGCGGTCACCCCGAGGTCGGCGAGCAGCGGGTTCGTCTGGTCGTCGAAATCAGAGGCGACGACGAGTGTGCCCCCGCCCTGAACGAAGGCTGCGATGCGTTCGCTGTCCCGGTCGGAATAGGACTCGGTGGGTGACACGACGAGCGCGGTTGTTCCGGACCCGGACTGGCCGGTGTACGCGCTCGTTTCGCGGACGATTTCCGTCTGGGCACCCGTGTTCCCAGCCAGAGTACGGACCTCGCTGGCGCCGTCCCAGGCCGGATTGTACGAGCCGAACGCCGTTTCGGAGGTGGTCAGCCCGACGAACCCCGACGAGATGACGACCACGACGAGTGCCGCCAACAGCAGCCGTGGGTAGGTTAGTTCGTAGCCTCTGACCCGCATCGGTTAGATCACTCCGGGGGGAAGGATGGCGAGAATCCGACGGACGACGATCGCCCCGAACACGACCAATCCGAGCAGAATGAGCCAGCGGAGGCGCCGTCGCCAGTCCGGACGGACGTTGAGCGGTGCTGTCAACTCGATTACGACGAGGAAGCCGATGAGCGAGACGACGAAGACCAGTTCGTAGCTGAGCGCGTCGAGCAGGACCAACACGAGCGTGCTCGCGAGAATCCACGTGAGGGTGGCGTGCACGAACCGGGTCCGTCGACGCGTTGCCATTGACGTGTAGTTGCTGATGCGGGGGTTAGAAGGTGTCGCCACGCGGCGACGCCACGTCGGGTTCCCCGCAAACTGCCTCGATGGACGCCCACGGACCCAGATACTCCCGCATCGAACGAGACGCCGGGGTTCCACTGGATAGCCGTGATAACATTCAGTCCTGTTACAAGCCTCCGTACGGCCACCAGTCGCACGCCGACCCCTCGATCTGAAACTCGCGCTCTACCACTCGGTCTCGGCAAGCGTTTTGACACCGAAGAGCACGAGTAACAGACCGACGCCAGCGGCCGAGATCGTGGTTTCCTCGTACTGATTGGCCGCTGGCAGCTGAACCACGACGAGCAAGCCCGCGATGATTCCGACCACTCCGACCCCTACCACTGCCTTCCTCGACAGGTCTCGACCCATACGTGGTGCTACAAGCAGGTGGCCTAATAGGCGCGGTGGAGACGAAAACCCCACTCGTACCTTGACACTCGCCACCATCCCGAAAACCACGGGAGCGAATGGCAGTCCGCCGCGTTTGCCGACTCTAAGACGTCAATCGAACTCCGTTTTTCCACTCACACTACCTCCCGTCTCAGAATAATTCCTGCGTCACAACGAGGTAGAACCGACCGATGGCGACTGCCGCGACGAGGAAGCCGACGACGATAGCGAGAACAGCCGGCAGATCTAACTGAACGAGGAAATAGAGGGCGCCTGCGAGTGCGACGGCAAGCGCTAGCAGCCCCGCGATGAATATTCCCTGTTGCCTTCGGGGCGCATCGGTGAGACCCAGTTTCTCCATACGCAGAACTCCGCAGGCCACTGAGATAGTAGTCCCGACGAACACTTCGATTTTGGCGACGTGATTCGGCGGCGCGTACCCAGCCGCACCTGATTCCAGCAGCCGTAGCTGACCGCGATAGAGCCCGCCCGACTCGCCCGGCTCCATCTCCTCGTCTGCGAACAGGAGCGATGACAGTACCTGGATGATGGCCTGGGGTAGTAGAACGCCCCCATCCACACCCATCTCATTCGTCCAATTGTTGGGATAGCGTCGGCTGAAGATGGACTGAAACCGTAGAAGTACTCCGACCGGGAATTTGAACCCGGGCCACCGGAAGACGCGCTTCGCTCCTCTTTTGAGGTCGCAACCCTCCGCTGTGCTCAGAATCGCTCCGATGAGCTTGGGGGCTCTGAGGCTCACTAATTCGACTTCGATACATAGCAGTGGTTGGGTTCATTGACTCCCACAAACGTTGACTCATTCTGCTCGAACGGCTACAACTCTCTAGTTCTCCTGCGGAGAGGGTTTTCCGTCTGAGTGGTTCCGTTCGAAGTACCACTGTTAGACCGTATTTTGGTGAAACAGCTGGTAAGTGAGTAGGCACTCTAACTGTTGCCCCTACCCCACAGGTGGACTATGATGGTCTGGTGGAAACAGTTATCCCGACGAGCGGCTAAATCAAACTGAACCGAACCTCGCTCGTTTTGGGCGATAAAAGCCGTCGCCGGAATCTTCTGGCGAGTAATCAAATCCCACAGTCGCAGCCCACAGGTAATGCCAGCCTTTCCGAACGAACAGCACGCAGCCAGCACCACTCTGAACAGACTCACGACGCCGCTAACCCGCGTCCAGCACCGGGATCGCTACAGTAGCGACGCAGTCGTCCGCCAGGAGTTCGGGCTCTCCGGCTTGGACGAGCTCGAGGACGTGACGATCAACCACTACGGGCCGGGCGCCACTCAGGCGATCACCTCGGTTCTCGTCCCCGTCGCGGGAGGCCCGCACAGCGGTGCCGCCGTGGCGCTGGCCGACACAATCGCCGCGGAGTGGGGCGCGGCACTCACGTTGCTGACCGTCATCCCTGAGACTTCGACGGATACAGACGCACGTGCCGCCGGCGAACGACTCGATGAGTACACCGACACGGTGACTGAAAGTCCCGTTGAGACGGCGGTCGTTCGCAGCGGCGACGTCGTCGCGACGATTGTCCAGGAGAGCAACGCCCACGAACTGCTGGTCATCGGTGCGTCCGAGCGCTCGCTGTTCAAGCGACTGTTCCGTGGGTCGCTACCCAGCACACTCGGGCGCGAAACACGTGCCCCGATATTCGTCGTCAGTCAGTGAGACCGCAGTAACCTCGTCCTCACTCCTCACTCTCCGAGGTGCGTCGCAGAGCACTGGAATACTCGAACGTTCTGATGCGAGAATCAGCCGCTGAGTGAGTGTTCGAACCAACCAAATGCTCAGGGTGACTCGACGGTAACGGTGGTCCCCAACAGTTCTTCTGGCACGTCGTCTGATGTGGCTCCCCAGAAGGCGAAGGAGTACGTGCCGGGTTCGAGTGGGGAGCAGACGTGATAGCTGACGCCGGCCGGCGGGTGATTTCGCTCCAGGCCCTGCTGGCTGAAGGTGAATGGCCAGTCGTATCCAGCACCCGGAAGCAGGGTCTCTACGTCGTCGAGCCACGCTTTCTCTGGCGTTTGGAAGATGGGGTCCCACCCTTCGTCCATCTGATGCGTGATATTGTACTTGTGGATGTTCCCGACTTCCACAGGCTCATCGCTTCGATTCCTGAGCGAGAACGTAATCTCGTCGCCGATGGCTATCGTCTCTGGTGAGGCCGTCAGTTCCAACCCTCGAATTTGTTGGACGCGGGGGCCGGATGGCCGTCGGACGTACTCAAGCGTCTCGTCGCCACATTCGACATCCGAATTTCCTACGTCCGCTTCTGGTGGCTCGTTCGGGAATTCTTTGACGCCCTCAAGTCCGCGCGGTTGTCGAGGGGTGTCTGCTTGAGTGGCTGCCGCTGCCCCCTTCGATTCTGTGGTCGTCGTGTCTGCGTTGCCTGTGGGACCACCAAGGCAGCCAGCGATGACTGGCAACGCGGCTGTTATCGAGATATTCCGGAGGACTCGCCGACGCTTCATACACTTACTAATAATGACACAAGTAAGTGCTTTCTGCCGCAGGAGTCCCGTAGGTCATCAGAAGTATCGACCACCGGTCAGCTCTTCACCTGAACTTCGCATTCTGTGCCAGGTCCCGATAGCCGATGGGGATCTCAACAGAGCCGTTTGAATTTCACTGATCCTATTCGCGTCTGTATCCAATAATTCTGATTATTCTGACTTCGTGGCGTAATTTAGTGTAACCTCGTCACCCATATCCATATTTTCGTACAATTGGTGCGATAGAATTGGCCGTATACGGAGAGCGGCCGTAGAAGTGCATCGACCGGGATTTGGACCGTTGTGAGACGGTCCTGCTCGCTGCGCTGCGCGGGCAGCGACTCACAGAGTTCAGAATCCCTGTGCGTTTCGTCTCACTTCGTTCGACAGAAGTGCACCGACCGGGATTTGAACCCGGGCCATGAGCTTGGAAGGCTCAGGTCCTAGCCACTAGACCATCGGTGCGCTGCGCTTCGCTTGCCCACCGGGGCTCGCAAACCCGCCGGGTTTGCTCACCATCGGTGCTCGGTCCACTCGCACCGTGCAGCGGCGAACGCCGTCCGCCGCAATGTCGGTGCTCATTCGTACTTCCCTTCCGTCGTTTATGGGCGTTTCCCTTCGGGGTGGACGACGGCGTAACAGTTCCCGCTGGAGACGAACGCGTCCTCGACCGCGAGCGCGCTGGCCTGGAGGTCCGCGCGGAACTCCTCTGGGTGGTAGATGTGGTAGAACCGCGGGACGGTCTCGCCACCGGGGAGCGTCCAGTCGACGGTCGTGTCGAACCCGATGGTCGCTGACTCGCCGCCTGCGCCCGCTCGACTGCTCAAGGAACGCTGCGCGTCGCTCTCGAAGCGGTCGTGTTCAGTGCTCCACGTGCTCACGAGGCCGGTGCCGCCCGGAGCGAGGACGCGTGCGAATTCGTCGAGGCTCGCGACGCGGTCGGCTCGCGTCCGGAGATGGTGGATTGTCGCGACGTACACCGCGAGGTCTGCGACGTCGTCCCGCAATGGGAGGCGGGCGGCGTCGCCAGCGACGAAGCTGGCGTCGAACCCACGCTCGGCGGCGCGGTCGCAGGCTTCCGTGAGAAGGCCGCGGCTCGCGTCGACGCCGACCGTCCGATTCGCGTGCGCGGCCAGGACCTCCGTGTGCCGGCCGTTCCCGCAGCCGACGTCCACGGCGAGGCCAGCGCTCCGGTCAGCGAGGAACGCCTCGACCTCCGGCCACGCGTACTCCCTGGTCTGCGAGAAGTGCTCGGCGATGCGGTCGTACGTCCGGTGCACGGCGTCGCCGGCCTGGTCCGGGTGTTCGGTCATCGAATCACCCGAGGAAGAGGAACGTGCCGTACGCGATGAGCAACATCACCGTCGCGTGCTTCGCGCCGGCCTTGATCGTTCCCTCGCCCATCTGGCCGGCGACCAACCCCGAGCAGACAGCCTGCACCAGCCCCGTGTGGAAGAACACGAGGCTGTACGCGTCCTTCTGGGCCTGCGTGAGTTGCGACGCGCGGTCGAACGGCCCCGTCGACACGTCGCCCGCGGCCTGCCCGGCAGTCGGGTCCGTCGGCGCCGACGCCGCCGCTTCCACCGTCGGGATGTTCGGGATGAAGATGACGTCCAGCGAGACGACGATGGCGAGGAACACGAAGAACGCGATGTAGATGACGACGAGGTACGTCAGCAGTTCGCTGCGGCGGTCGCGCTCCAGGCGACGGGTCGCCTTCGCTTCGTTCGCGGCGATGCGCAACACGGGCCCGAGGTCGCCGCTCGCGCGCATCGCGTTCGTGGTCAGTGTCACCACGCGAGAGATGGCCGGCGTGCGGATGCGTTTCTGGAAGCGGTGGAGCGCGTGCTCGATGCGTGCTCCCCAGTTGATGTCGGTCCACGTGCGCTCGAGTTCCGCGGTGAGCGCACCGAGGTCGCTACCGACCACGCGCCCGAAACTCTCCACGACGGGCATCCCGGCCTCGTTCGTGGACGCGAACCGGTCGAGGAAGTCCGGAACGCTCGCCTCCACGGCCTTCATGCGGCGGCGGTGGGCCTCGTACGCGACGGCGAACGTCCCCAGAACGAATATGGCGGCGTGCACGAGCGGGTCGTCGTAGGCGGTGAAGTCGGTCACGCCGCCGAGCACGAGCGGCCAGTACTGCACGAGGAGGTACAGCGCGGCAATCGGAGCCGTCACCCAGAACAGCACCGACGGCGACTGCATCACCACCTCCAGGGGGTGGCGGAGGCGGTACAGAACCGGGCGCAGCGTCTCGTGGGTGTCGAAGCGCTTCCTGTTCTCGGCCGTCGACGAACTGCCCGCGACGGCGTGGCCGCCGTCCGTCCGCGCGGTCGCCGCCGGCGTCTCGATGGACTGGAACCGCGACAGCGACTCCGACTCGTCCGGTGGCTCGCCCGTCGCGCCGCCCGTCGCCGTCTGGGTGATGCTATCCAGGTAGACGACGAACCCGGCCGTCGCCAGCGGAATCAGGAGGTACGCAGTGACCCGGAGGAAGTTCTTCGTGTCCGACAGCGTCAGTCCGATGATGACCAGAATCGTGATCAGGAACAGCGGGCCGGCGACGAACAGCGTCACGTACGCCTCGGCGAGCGTCGCCAGCAGTTCGAGGAACTGCTCCTGTTTCGCCTCGGCTTCGTCGGCGTAGTAGTCGTACTCGCGTTTCAGGAACCCCGGGAGGTTCCGGCCGCTCTGGAGGACGCTCGTGAGGTTCTCCGCAAACTCCCCTAGTTCCTCGCTGGGCGTGCGCTGACCGAGTCGCTCGAGGGCACGCAGGATGTCCGACCCGAACATGTCGATGTCCTTCACGACGATGGTCATCTCGCGCGCGCTCTCGCCGTAGACGTCGCGATTCCGGGCGAGAATCCGCAGCACTTCCGGGAGCGCCATTCCGCTCCGGGAGAGCGCGTACATGAACGCGACGGTGCGCTCCATGGACACGTCGATGCGTCGCGCGCGCTCCCCGGCGGTGTACTTCGGGAGCGACCACCGCACCTGGTAAGTCGCGAACCCGGCGACCACGCCGAGCGTCGCGCCCGACGCGAGGAACAGCACGAACAGCTCCGGGATGGTGAACTCGGCGGGGCCGCTAGCGAACGCCGACTGCACGAACGCCGGGAACTGGGACTGGAGGCTCTCCGAGGCGTTCCCGAGGAACACGAGCACGCCGGACCCGAGGTAGACGCCGAGGATGCTCCCCGACAGCGCCGCGACGGACGCGTAGAAGTACGTGCGCGCGCCGTACACGCGGTACGTTTGCGGGACGTGTGCGCCGCGCAGGGCGTCGACCTGTCCGGGATTGAGGTCGCGGCGAGACTGCGCGAACCCGCCGAACGTCGCGAGCGCGACCCGCGAGACCAGCCGGTCGATGGCCGGCACGAGCGGCGCGGCGGCGATCGCCAACACCGCCGCGAACACGACGACCAGCGGGACGAAGAGCAGCGACGACGCCATCTTACTCGCTGACACCCGGCGCGTCCACGACCACGTCCTCGTCGAGTTCCGACCGGACGCGGTCGACGACGCGCTGCGGGTCGGCGTAGTACTCGTTGATGACCGCGGTGAACCGGCGGTAGTCCGTCACGTCCTGCTGGGTGAGGTACTGGAGGACGCGCTTGCGGTTCCGGAGTTCGCGGAGGAGCTCGCTCCGGCTCCAGCCGCGCTCCTCGCGGATCTCGTCGAGCACGACGGAGTCCCGCTGGTCGAACTCGTCCTCGACTGGCTGCCACTCGAACGCGGTGGAGTAATCGAGGTCGCCGGTCCGCTGGTCGATCCCCTCGATTTCGGCGATGACGCGGTTCCGGCGCACGCGCTCCTTGCCGACGTGCGTCAGCGTCTGCACGCAGAGGATGTCGAGGCTCTGGATCATCGCGCGCGGCACGTTGATGGGGTCGTTCTCCAGGCGGTTGATGACCGTCTGCACGCTGTCCGCGTGCATCGTCGAGTACGTCGTGTGACCGGTGTTCATCGCCTGGAAGAGCGTCATCGCTTCGTTCCCGCGCACCTCCCCGACGATGATGTACTCGGGGCGGTGCCGGAGCGCCGACCGCAGGAGGTCGTACATCGTGATGTCATCGCCCTCGCCGATGGACTCCCGGGTGACCGAGGACAGCCAGTTCTCGTGGAACAGCGTCAACTCGCGGGTGTCCTCGATGGTGAGAACTTTCGACCGCGGCGGAATGAACATCGAGATGGCGTTCATCGAGGTCGTCTTCCCCGAGGCCGTGCCGCCCGCGAACAGCAGACTCTTGTTCGACTCGATGGCGAGCCAGAGGTACGCCATCTGGTCGAGGTCGAACGTGTTGTAGTCCACGAGCGTCGCGGGCGTGAACGGGTCCTCGCTGTACTTCCGGATGGTGAACGCCGAACCCCGGGGCGTGACTTCTTCGCCGAGTGCGAGTTCCGCGCGCGACCCGTCCGGCAGCGTCGTCTCCGTCACTGGGTCGCCGATCGAGATGTGGCGCCCGGAGGACTGTGCGAGGCGCACGACGAAGCCGTCGAGTTCCTCCTGTTCGTAGCTCACGTTCGTCTCGATGTCGGTGTAGTCGTCGTGGTAGACGAACAGCGGGATGCCGTACCCGTCGCAGGAGACGTCCTCGATGTGGGGGTCCTGCATGATAGGGTCGAGCTTCTCGAAGCCCTCGAACGCGCGGTTGAGGTAGTAGAACAGCCGGTAGAACGCGTTCATGTCGACGTCCAACCCGTACTCCTCGAGGAGCGTTTTCATCTGCTGCTTGAGCACGGTCTCCGGGTTCTGAGGGTTGTACTCGGCCTCGTAGATGAGCGCGTCCCGGATGTCGTCGTACAGCGTCTCCAGCAACTCCTGCTCGAAGTCGTCGAGCGCGGGTTCGACGACGTGGTAGCGGCGCTCGTCGTTCTCGGGGTCGAACCCGATGAACACGAACGCGTACGGTGCGTTCACCCAGTACCGGTCGACTTCCTCGTAGCCCTCGAGGCCGTCGAAGGACAACAGCGGTCCGTGCGCGCTGGGGTCGTACTCAGTCACGTTGATCGAGGACCCACGGAGCACCCCGGCGACCCGGCGCGCCCGCTCTCGGACGTCGTCGAGTTGCCGTTCCAGGTCGGCGAGGAAGTCGGTGGGCATCGATTACTACCTCCATCTTCTCCCGCGTGAACTTAAAGGTGGCCGGGCCGGGTGTGGGCCCGCGGCCGGAGCGGTCGGACTACACGACGAGGTTCGCGAGTCGGTCGCCGGACCCCAGCCGGCGGACGTTCTCTCGGACAAGCGTCGCCATCCGGTCGGGATAGTCGCGGTTCGCGGCGGCCGCGTGCGGGGTGACGATGACCTCGTCCATCTCCCACAGCGGCGAGTCCGCGGGCAGCGGCTCGGTTTCGAAGACGTCGAGCGCTGCGCCGGCGAGACGACCGCCTCTGAGCGCGTCGACGAGCGCGTCCTGGTCGACGACGTCGCCGCGCGCCACGTTCACGAGGACCGCGTCGTCGCGCATCGCGTCGAGTTCCGCCGGCCCGATCAGGTGCCTGGTGTCGTCGGTCAGCGGCACGGCGAGCGCGACGAACTTCGCGTCCGCGATGGCTTCGTGGAGGTCCGTCGCGGGATAGACCTCGTCGACGTGGTCGACGGGGAGTGGCGTCCGTTTCACGCCGACGACGTCCACACCGAGGGCGTCGGCGCGCATCGCGATGCCGCGACCGAGCGTACCGAGCCCGACGACGCACAGCGACGACCCGTCGACCGTGAACGGCGCGTCGTGTGCAGGCCAGGCCCACTCGCCGCGAGCTTGCTTGCCGCGGTGTTCGTGCAGCCGGCGCGCGAACGAGAGCATGTACCCGGCGACCGTTTCGCCGACGCTGTCGCCGTGCGTGCCGGTGCTGTTAGTGAGCCGGATCCCGGCGGCGTCCAATTCGTCGAGTGGAAACCTGTCGACGCCGGCCTGTACCGAGTGAATCCACTCGAGGCCCGCGTCGCGGAACGCGTCCTCGTACGCGAACGTCACGAGCGCGTCGACGGCCGCGAGGTCGTCGCTGGTCACGACGCGAACGTCCGGCTCGACGTCGCCGAGTGATTCGCGGAGTGCGTTCGCGGGGAAGATCGCCTCGACGGACTCGTGGATACCGATGCGCGACACCATGACAGCCGGACGTTCTGTGCCCCACGTCTACAGTCTGTCGGCTCAGACTGGCAGCACGCTGTCCCGAGACGTCCCGACACCGATACGCATGCGAGCGCGGGGGTTCACGCGGCCTAGGCGGTCATGAGGTACGTCACCGAGAACAACACGATGGCCAGCGTCGCAACGTTCACGGCAGAGTACTCGACGACGCCGAGTATCGACAGCCCCCAGATCACGAACGCCGCGAAGGCGGCCGACAGCACCGCGTTCAGCGCGAATACGACTTTCGGGTCGCCCTCGGAGCGCGTCGCGGCCTCGCTGAACCCGTCGCGTTCGTCCTCGCTCATGCGTCGAACCCGGGGAGAGCGCCACTTAGCTCTTTGCAGTGTCCGACCGGTCACACTCCCCAACCGGGTCGTGCCCAGGAACCACGTCGTCCGTGTGGCGGCAGTGACAACTAAGTTCCTCGGGCCGAATCGACCCTGTATGGGTATCATTGACACAGTATCGTCGGCGCTGTCGTCGAGCGCTGTCAGCGACGATGGCGACGATGCGGCCCGGAACTCCAAGGGGGCGTACTGGTGCGACGACTGCGACGTGCGCGTCCGCGACGTCGCCATCGAGGCCGAGGACCTCGCACGCGATGCGGACGACACGCCGCTGTGTCCGGACTGTGGGGCCGCGATGCGGTTCGAGCGCAGCCACGCGGACGGCTGCGCCTGCTGACGCGAGTCGCTACGGTTACGGCTCCGCGCCGGGCGCCGGCTCCCGGAGGACGCTCTCGTCGCCGGCGTCCGCCGGGAACGGCCCGCTCGGGAGGGCGGCGACGTCCTCCCACTCGTCGTCCGTGACGAGCGCGTCGTCGAAGCGTCCGCGGAGCGCGTCCCCGTCGACGTCAGTGCCGATGACCACGAACTCGGTGCGCCGGTCACCGTGGTCGTCGTCCCACGCCAAGTTCGGGCGGTTTGACCGGTAGAGGTCGCGCTCCACCTCCGGCAGCGAGGCGATCCAGGGCCCGCTGGCGGTGACTCGCACGGAGCGGCCCGCCTGTCCGACCGACTGGCGGAACTCGTTGCCCGCAACCCACAGCGTCCCCTTCGAGCGCACCACGCCGTCGGGGAGGTCACGCAGTACGGCTGCGATTCGCTCCGGGTGGAACGGACGGCGGCGCCGGTACGTGAACGACGAAACGCCGTAGACCTCGTCGGGGTGACGGTGGCCGTGGTGGTCGTCGTGGTTGTCGTGGTCGTCCTCGTCGTCGGTGGTACCGTGGTCGACATCGCCGTCGTCGTGGTCGTCGTCATCGAGTGCGCGCTTCCACCCGGGGAGGTCGTCCATCGCGTCCGGGTCGAAGCGGGCGGCGTCGAACAGCCAGTCAGGGTCCACCGCGGAGAACTCCGTGCGCACTGTCTCCGCATCGGGCTGGAGCGCTCCGACGAGTTCCTCGGCGGTCTCCAGTTCGGTCGGCGTACAGAGGTCGGCTTTGTTGAGGACGACGACGTTCGACACTTCGATCTGCTCGACGAGGAGGTCGGACAGCGGGCGGCCGTCCTCGTCGGTGCCGCGGCGCTGTGGGACGCCGTCGCCGCCGAACGTGTCGACGAGCAACCGCGTGTCGACGACGGTCACCAGCGACTGGACGCGGTACTGGGCCGCGACCCGCGACTCAGTGGTGAACAGTCGGGCGACTGGCGCGGGCTCGGAGATGCCCGAGGACTCCACGACGAGGTGGTCAAAGTCGCGGTCGCCCGCGAGCCGAACCACTGCGGTTTCGAGGTCGTCCTGGAGCTCACAGCAGATGCAGCCGTTCGACAGCTCCGCGACGCCGTCCTCGACGTCCAGCTCCGACCCCTCGGCGACGAGTTCCGCGTCGACGTTCACGTCCCCCATGTCGTTGACGAGGACGGCGACGTCGCGGTCGCCCGTATCCGCGAGAACGTGGTTCAAAAGCGTCGTCTTCCCCGCTCCGAGACTCCCCGAGAGTACCGTCACCGGAATCCGTTCGCCCATAAGTGTCCGTAGGTGGGCGAATCCTTCAACGCCCGGTTTCCCGCGCTCACTTGGCCCCGGGGGCGCTCAGGTGCCGCGACACACTTTACCGGGGGAAGCCGTAGTGTGTACACGATGAACGTCGCCGAACGGATTGCGGCCTACCGGGAGGTCGTCGAGGAGTGGCTGCGCGGCCTCTACCACGGGATGATAACGCACCCGGCGTACGAGAAGATCGAGAAGGAAGCCGAAGACATCGAGGACGCGTTCATGCTGGCGTGCTTCCCGGATGCCTTCGGAGTGCCGTCGCCGGTCTCGTACTACACGTCCGAACTGCTGCCGTACCTCGAAGACGAGTTCGAGGCGTGGGAGCGCCGGCTCTGGGACCGCGGAACGTACATCGAACGAAAGGGACAGCAGTACCACTTCTGATGATCCGGAACGCACGACACCACGTAGACGACGAGCCAGAGACGCGAGCGCGGTCGCCGCGGCATCGACAGCGACGCCCGGGGGGTCCGCAGTGAAGCCGTTCGTGTTCTTCGGCGGGAAGGGCGGCGTCGGGAAGACGACCGTCTCGTGTGCGTACGGCCTGAAGAGCGCGCGAGCGGGCGTGGAGACGCTGGTGGTTTCGACGGACCCCGCCCACTCCGTCTCGGACGTCTTCGACCAGCAGTTCGACGACACGCCACAGCCGGTGGCGGGCGTCGACGGACTGTCGGCGCTGGAGATCGACCCCGAATCGGAGGTCACCGAGCACTTCGACGAGATCCGGGCGCGGCTCTCCGACCACGTGTCTGCCTCGATGGTCAACGAGATCAACCGCCAACTGGAGATGGCCCACCAGACGCCGGGCGCCTACGAGGCCGCGCTGTTCGACCGGTTCGTCGACGTGATGCGCGAGAGCGACCCCTACGACCGCGTGGTCTTCGACACCGCACCGACCGGGTCGACGCTGCGGCTGCTCACCCTCCCGGAGTTCCTGGAGTCGTGGGTCGACAGGCTGCTGTACAAGCGCAAGAAGAGCATCGACCTCTTCGAGAAGGGCGCCGTCGGCGACCGGGAGCCGCGTCGCGTGATGGACGGCGACCCCGTCGTCGAGCACCTCCAGGACCGCAAGGAGTTCTTCGAGTTCGCGGGCGGCGCGCTCCGGAACGACGCCGCGTTCTTCCTCGTCCTGAACCCCGACCAGCTCTCGCTCAACGAGACCGAACGCTCCATCGCGGACATGGACGAGGAGGGGCTGGCGGTCCGCGGGCTCGTCGCGAACAAACTGACGCCGTCGCCGGACCCCGACGAGGACGGCCGGGGCGCCCGGTACCTCCGGGACCGCATCGAGACCGAGCGAGAGCGCCTCGACCGGGTCCGTGAGACGTTCGACCCGCCGCTGGTCGCGGAGATCGAGAACCGGACGCGCGAAGTGAAAGGCGAGCTGCTCGACGACGTCGCCGAGGAGCTCGCCGTGGACCCCACGCCCGAGGAACCGGTTTTCGTCTGAGGGCGCCCTGGGCGGCCGCGGACAGGTGCCGTGGCCACCGCACTGGGGACGCGGTGACCGGCTCCAGTTCCCGGTAGTGCTCAGCCGTCGTCCATTCGGTCGACGAGAACCGGTCTTGCCTCCGTCTGCTGGAAGAAATTAAACCGGATCGTCCCTACATTTCATTCCACCACTCGAACAATGAATTTTGATGGGAACGTTTAACTACCCCCCTGTAAGTTTTCCCCATGAGCCTGGGAAACCATGACACAGATAATTTGGATCGTGGCGGCAGTACTCGTGACCTTCACCGTCGGGTACGTGGGGTACTCGAGGTACCTCTCGAGGTTCGTTGAACTCGACGACTCACGAGAGACGCCAGCGCACAAGTACGAAGACGGCCAGGAGTACGTTCCATCGAAGAAACCAGTGTTGCTCGGGCACCACTTCTCGAGCATCGCCGGCGGCGCGCCCATCGTCGGCCCGATTACCGCCGGCGCAATCTGGGGGTGGGCGCCCGCCCTCGCGTGGGTCGCCATCGGCAACCCGCTGATGGGTGCAGTCCACGACTTCATCTCGCTGTCCGGGTCGCTGCGACACGAGGGGAAGTCGATCGGCTACATCATCGGCGAGTACGTCGGCGAACGCGGCAAGGACATGCTGCTGTGGTTCGCGTTCCTCACCATCATCCTCGTCGTGGCGGTGTTCGCGCTCGTCGTGGGCATCGTCCTGAACGCGTTCCCGTCCGCGGCGACTGCGAGCTTCGTGTACATCGCGCTCGCTGTCGTGTTCGGCGTGTACCTCTACCAGTTCGACGCCCCGCTCATTCCCGGGACCATCGTGTTCGTCGCGGGCGTGTTCGCGGGCGTCTGGATCGGCATCCAGTACCCGTTCGCGCTGTTCGAACTGGCGGGCGACGCAGCCCACCCCGCAGGCACGTTCGTGCTCTTCGACAGCACGGGCTCGTGGGTGCCCGGCGCAAGCGCACTCGGCGGGAACACCGCCGGGTGGGTGCCAGTGATTCTCGTGTACGCCGCGGTGGCCAGCGCACTCCCGGTGTGGACGCTGCTCCAGCCCCGCGACTACCTCTCGTCGTTCCTGCTGTACGCGGGCGTCGGCGGTGCGCTGCTCGCAATCATCGTCGGCACCATCTTCGGCACGTCCAGCGAGCCGCTCGTCATCGCGGACAGCATCGAACCGTTCACCGGCTTCCTCGGTGTCGAAGCGGTCTCGCCGTTCCCACTGTTCCCGATGCTATTCGTCACAATCGCGTGCGGGACAATCAGCGGGTTCCACTCCCTGGTGTCCTCGGGGACGACGGCGAAGCAACTGAACAAGGAGAGCGACGCCCGCCTCATCGGCTACGGCGGGATGCTCGGCGAAGGCCTCCTCGCCGCCACCGCGCTGTCGACGCTCGCCATCGCCGGCTTCGCGTCCGACGCTGCCGCGGGTGGCATCGGCGGCGCGCTCCCGAACTTCGCGACCGGCGGCGGCGTCATCCTCACGAGCCTCGGCATCTCGGCCGAGTACGGCGCTCCCTTCATGGCGCTCGTGCTCGTGAGCTTCCTGCTCACGTCGACTGACACGGCCGCGCGGCTCGGCCGCTACATGATGGAGGAGATCGTCGGCACGCCGGGCAGCGGCACCGAAACCGGCTTCGGTGGCGGCATCGGTTCGTTCGCCCGCGGCCGGTACACGAACCCGCTCGTCCAGATCGGGCTCGCGTACCTGCTCGTCGTCTCCGGCGAATGGGCGACCCTGTGGACGCTGTTCGGTGGCGCCAACCAGCTGCTGGCCGCGCTCGCGCTGCTGACCGGCACGGTCTGGCTCGCCAACTGGAAGGAGTCCAAGCAGCTCATCAGCACGGGCGTCCCGATGGCGATCATGGTCGTCGTCACGGTGCTCGGGCTGTCGTGGGTCGCGTTCAAAGAACAGCTCTACGACCAGCTGATCCAGGGCGGCGCGAGCGGCCTCGGCGCGCAGGTGTCGGCGTCGATCCGCGTCCTGCTCGCGGTCGTCCTCATCTACCTGGCGCTGTCCCTGGTTCGCCTCGGCTACCAGAACATCGGTCGGGTTCGCCAGCGCGGCGGTGCTGCGGCGGAACCGAGCGACGACTGACGCGACGCGATCGACCGCTCACGGTCCCCTCGTGTTTTCCCCTCCGTCGCGAACCCGACACAGTGATGAGTACCGCCGCCCGGCAGTGTCAGGTCCAGAAGCGCTTCGCGAGCCGCGAGAAGAACCCCTCGGAGGGCTGCTCGACGTCCCCCCACAGGGCGAACGCGTCGAGGAGTTCGGCCTCCCGGCTCTCGACGCCGGCCTCGTCGTCCGGCGCCACGACGACGAGGTGTATCTCGTAGTGCCCGTAGTACCCGAACTTGAGGAGCGTGCGGTCGCGGAACCCTGCGACGAACTCCCGGACGTCGTCGGGGAGGTCGTCGGCGACCAGCACGAACGTGAAGTTCGTCTCGTAGTGCTCCTCGTCGGCGTCCACCCAGTCGTCGGCGAGGTCGTGGCCGAGGTCCGCGAGCGCTTCGAGTTCCGAGACCGTCGGCTCGGCGGTCCGGCGCGCGAACACGTACTCCTCGGTCTCGTGGTCGGCGTAACTCAGTGCGGGGTGAAGGAACTGCTTCTGGCTGACCATCCGGAGCTCGCCGTACAGCGCGAACGACTCGCCGCGGACTGAGTAGTCCCGTTCGAGGTCGTAGCTGTACATCAACCGGTCGCTCACGCGGTCGAAGTACTCGTCGTCCCACGCGGGGACGTTCTCGCGGATCTCCGCCGGGAGTTCAGCGGGCTCCCGGGTGGCGTTCCCGTCAGTCATCCTCGGACGGATTCGCCGACGCGTCGCCGGGTTCGTACGCGACCGCGTCGTCGGACGCCGGCGGCGCGCCCACCGCGAGTAGTTCGACGGTTTCGGCGGCTGTTTCCGGGTTGTGCGCTCGATGTGGGCTCTCCGAGTCGACCGCGAACAGGTTCCCCGCGGGCACCTCGAACGTCCCCTCTGGGGTCTCTACGGACAGCGTGCCCGACACGACGAAGAACGCCTCCTCCTGCGTCTCGTGGTAGTGGTAAGCGAGCGGCACCTGTTCGCCGGGCTCGGCTCGGAAGACGTTGATTGCCATCTCGTCGAGGTCGGCGGGCTCGGTCAGCGACCGGTACTCGCACGGCCGGTCCGCTGGCGGTTCGACGTCGTCCGGATCGACGACACGGTATCCCATGGGTACAGATACCGGACGGGGCGTAAAAGCTCGTCGCGTACCGCCTCGGCCTGCCGGCTCCCGCTTCGCAACCGCGGTTCGCAGGCGGCACCAGAACTATAGTGGTCCGCGCCCCCTGTATCATGCATGGCCGACGAGCGAACGACCGAAGCGTGCGGCCGCTGCTCGATGACAACGGTCGTCGACGCCGTGGACGCGAACCGGGACGACGACGCGGAGCCCCGAGACCCCTTCGAGGGCGGACGAATCGAGGTCGAGGAGTCCTCAGTCAGACGCGTCTCGCCGGTCGCCTGGGCGAGCGGCGTCACGTCTCGCCTGAACGCGGCGGTCCAGCGACTGACGTACGGTCGGTAGGCGTCCACGACCACCCGCGAGTTCTCGAACCGAATTCTACGAGCGGTACAGGGGCCCTACAACGCCCTCTATCGGTTTTATCGCCTCAACGGGACTCGAACACCCGCTCCAGCGAGGCAGACTATTGCGTGTGTCTGGCGTCTGACGCGGCGTTACGTTCATTGCCCCGTCTATCATAGCTACACGTAGGGAATGCGCCGGGACTACTTCGAACTGGACGTCACGAACGTCGACTGGGTCGAGAACGACGGCGACCCGAGCAAGCCAAACGTCGTCATCGAGTTCACGGGAGCGGCCGCCGAACTCGAAGAGAGGCTGACTGACCGGAGCGGAGATCTCCTCGACGAGAGCGAGGTCGACGCCGCGCTCCGGTTGACAGACGACGTCGACGACCCGGACGCAGGCGGCGTCGTCGCCGTCACGAACCGCATCACCGGGGAGTTCGTGCTGGAACTGAACGAGGACGCCGACGACGTACTGAACTTCGTGCGTGCGGCGCGCCGGTACGGCGAGGCGACCGGCGACGACGGCCGGTACCGCGTCGAGATCCGCGTCGACGGCGAGGAGCTCGCCGTCTACGAGAAGGCGACGTTCCTCGTCTACAGCGAGGACGGCGACCTGCTGCGCAGTCACAGCCTCATTCCGAGCGGCATCGAACTCTGAGTGGGAGGCTGCGGTCTCGACTTTCGGTTTCTACTGTCGCCACGGAGCCGCGCCTACGGGCGTCCGGGCCGACTGGACGCTTCGTTGGATGCCTGACTGGACGCCTCGCTTCGACGTCGACGTGTCGGTGGGTAGCTCGTAGCGGCCCGGAACACCCGAACCTAAGTGAGCGCGGGCGTTCCCCCCGGGTATGGACCTCTTCGGTACGGCAGGGATTCGAGGGAACGCGGTGGGCGAGGTGACCCCGGACCTCGCGCTCGCCGTCGGTACCGCGGCCGGCAGGGACGCCCGCGGGGACGACGACGTGTTCGTCGTCGCGCGGGACGGACGGAAGACGGGACCGGCGCTCGCCGCGGCGATGACTGCGGGCCTGGAAGCCGCGGGGATGCGGGTGCTGCGGGCGGGCGTCCTCCCGACGCCGGCACTCGCGTACGCCTCCCAGAGCCGCCGCGGTGTCCAGTTGACCGCGAGCCACAATCCGCCGGAGGACAACGGCATCAAACTGTTCGTGGACGGGACCGAGTACGACCGCGAGCGCGAGCGCACCATCGAAGAATTCGTCGACGCCGACCCCGAGTACGCGTCGTGGGCGGACTGGGGGGAGCCCGAGGACATCGAGGTGCTCCCGGACTACCGGGAGGCAGTCGTCGACTACGCCAGCGACCACGGTGGCCCGCTGGACGGCCTGACGGTCGCGGTGGACTGCGGCAACGGGGTCGCGAGTCTCACCACACCGCAGGTGCTGGGCGAACTCGGCGCGCACGTCGTCACGCTGAACGCGAACGTGGACGGCCACTTCCCCGGCCGGCCAAGCAAGCCGACGCCGGAGACGGTCACGGACCTCAGGTCGTTCGTCGCGGACGGTGGTGCGGCGTTCGGCATCGCGCACGACGGGGACGCCGACCGCATCGTCGTCGTTGACGGCGACGGCGACGTCGTCCACGAGGATACGGTGCTCGCGATACTCGCGGACCACTACACCCGGAGCAGTGACGTCGCGGACCCAGTCGTGGTGACGACGCCGAACGCGTCCGCTCGTATCGACGAACGCGTGGAAGCTGCAGGCGGACGCGTCGAACGCGTCCGCCTCGGCGCGCTGCACGAGGGCATCGCTGACGTCCGCGGGAACGGCGGCGACGTCGTGTTCGCAGCCGAACCCTGGAAACACGTCCACGTCGGCTTCGGCGGCTGGATCGACGGTGTGACGTCGGCCGCCGTCCTCGGCCGCCTGGTCGCCGACGCGGGCGGCCTCGGCGCTCTCCGCGACCCCGTGACCGAACGACCGTACCGGAAGGTCAGCGTAGACTGCCCGGACCACGCCAAGGATGCAGTGATGGCACAGGTCGAGACGGAGCTCCCGAAGGCCTTCGAGGGCGCCGAGGTCGACACCGAGTACGGCGTCCGGCTGTCGTTCCCGGACGCGTCGTGGACGCTGGTGCGGCCCAGCGGCACGGAACCCTACGTCCGCGTGTACGCCGAGAGCGACGACGTCGACGAGCTCGTCGAGGCGGTTTCAGACGTCGTCGCCGCGGCCGTCGAAGACGCGGTCTGAGGCCGTATCACCGCCCAATACCCTGCATTTATTGCCGCGTCTTCGTGCCATCTCGGGGGTAGCACTGCGGTACGTTCGTACTGCGAAACCCCCACAAACAACGTGTACGGACCGCGACACGGCTGTTGCGGGTTCGACAGCTTTATGAGTACATGCCCGAATCTTTGTGCCATCAATGAGGGACTTCGACAGGCGCGAATTCATCAAGACGACAGGTGCGCTCGGAACCGTTGGACTGGCCGGCCTCGCGGGCTGTACGGGCGGACCCGGTGGCGACGACGACGAAGAGACGACCACCGAAGAGCCCGGAACCGAAACGGAGTCCGGCGACGACAGCGACGACAGCGACGAGACGACCACCGAAGCCGACAGTGAGGACTCCGAGACGACGAACGTCGGGATGGTGTACGCGACCGGCGGACTCGGTGACGGGTCGTTCAACGACCAGGCCCAGCAGGGCATCAAGCAAGCCGTCGAGGACCTCGACGTCGAGTACGAGGACGCCGAACCCGACGAGGTTGCCCAGTTCGGGAACTACCAGCAGCAGTTCGCGAGCTCGACGGACCCCGACTACGACTTGGTGTCCTGTATCGGATTCCTCCAGGCAGACGCACTCTCGGAGACGGCCCAGAACTACCCCGAACAGAACTTCCAGATCGTCGACAGCGTCGTCGAGGCGGACAACGTCGGGAGCTACGTCTTCCGCGAGCACGAGGGGTCGTACCTCGTCGGGATTCTGGCGGGCCAGCTGACGTCGATGAGCTTCAGCGCGGGCGCCGGCTCGACGGCGTCCGACTCGACGAACGTCGGCTTCGTCGGCGGCGTGGAGGGCTCGCTCATCGGGAAGTTCGAAGCGGGGTTCACGGCCGGCGTGAAGGCAGTCAACGAGGACATCGACGTCCAGTCGACGTACGTCGGCGACTTCAACGACCCGAGCGGCGGCAAGGAGGCCGCGCTCTCGATGTACTCCTCCGGCAGCGACGTGGTCTACCACGCCGCCGGGAACACCGGCACCGGCGTCTTCCAGGCCGCCCAGGAGGAAGGCCGCTTCGCCATCGGCGTCGACCGCGACCAGTCGGTCACGAAGAGCAACTACGCGGACGTCATCCTCGCGAGCATGGTCAAGCGCGTGGACACCGCCGTCTACAACGCCGTCGAAGCGACGGTCAACGGGAACTTCGAGGGTGGCGCGCTCACGACGCTCGGCCTCCCCGAGGACGGCGTCGCCTGCGTGTACGGCGACCAGCTCGGCTCCGAGATTCCCGAGGACGTGAAGACTGCGGTCACCGACGCGCGGCAGGGCATCATCGACGGCGACATCTCGGTTCCGGACGACCCCTCGAACGCATAATCGGCCCGCGGCAACGACGTTCACAAGCAGATTCTACACGCAATGACGCAAACGGATACGGCCGTCCAACTGGACGCTATCACGAAACGATTCCCGGGAGTCTTGGCAAACGACGACGTCGACCTGGCCGTCGAGCGGGGGTCCGTACACGCGCTCCTGGGAGAGAACGGCGCCGGAAAAACGACGCTGATGAACGTCCTCTACGGGCTCTACCAGCCCGACGGCGGCCGCGTCGTCGTGGACGGCCAGCCGCGGGAGTTCGACTCGCCGCGGGACGCCATCGACGCCGGCGTCGGAATGATCCACCAGCACTTCATGCTCGTGGACACGATGACCGTCGCCGAGAACATCGCACTCGGCAACGAACCCCGGAAGTGGGGCGGCCTCGCAGTCGACAGCGAGGCGACGCGCCGAGAAGTCGTCGAACTCAGCGAACGCTACGGGTTCGGCGTCGACCCCGACCAGACGATCGCCGACGCGAGCGTCGGCGTCCAGCAGCGCGTCGAAATCCTGAAAGCGCTCTACCGCGGCGCTGACGTGCTCATTCTGGACGAACCGACGGCCGTGCTCACCCCCCAGGAGGTCGAGGACCTCTTCGAGGTGCTCGATGAACTCACCGACCAGGGGAAGACGGTCATCTTCATCACGCACAAACTCGGCGAAGCGATGCACGCGGCGGACGACATCACCGTCCTCCGGGACGGGAAGAACGTCGCGACGGTCGACGCCGACGACACAACCCGCGAGGAACTCGCGGAGCTGATGGTCGGCCGCGAAGTGATGCTGGAAGTCGAGTCCCGCGCGACAGACGTCGGGGACGTCGTCCTGGACGTCGACTCGCTGTCCGTCCTCGACGACCGCGAGGTCCCCGCCGTAACGGACGTCTCGTTCGCCGTCCGCGAGGGCGAAGTGTTCGGCATCGCGGGCGTCGACGGCAACGGCCAGGCGGAACTCGTCGAGGCCATCACGGGCCTGCGCGACCCCGAAACGGGGGAAGTGGCCTTCGACGGCCGCTCGGTCACCGACGACTCGCGGCGCGACCGCATCGAGGACGGCATGGCGTACATCCCCGAGGACCGCCAGGAGCGCGGCCTCGTGATGGACTTCGACCTCGTGGAGAACGCCATCCTCGGCAGCCAGCACAGCCCCTCGTTCTCGTCGAGGGGCGCCATCGACTGGCAGCAGTCCCGCGAGCACGCGGAATCAGTCGTCGACGAGTACGACGTCCGGCCCGGCAACCCGGACGCGAGGGCCGTCTCGCTGTCGGGCGGGAATCAACAGAAGTTCATCGTGGGCCGCGAGTTCGAACGCGACCCGCGACTCGTCGTCGCCACGCACCCGACGCGCGGCGTGGACATCGGTTCCCAGGAGTTCATCCACGACCGCCTGCTCGAACTCCGCGACGAGGGCCGCGGCATCCTCCTGGTGTCTTCGAAACTCGACGAGGTGCAGGGGCTCTCCGACCGCCTCGCCGTCATGCACGACGGCGACCTGATGGCGGTCGTCGACCCCGACGACGTCACCGAGGAGGAACTCGGCCTGCTGATGGCTGGCGAGTACCCCGAGGGGTACGAGCCGCGCGACGAGCGCGACGCCGTGGAGGTGCCGCAGTGAGTCTCTCGCAGCGCGCTCGGGACGCGATGGGGCGACTCGTGCGCGCCTCCGGCTTCGAGCGCTTCCTCATCAGCGCGTCCGCGCTCCTGTTATCCGTGCTCATCGGCGCGGTCATCGTGCTCGGCGCCGGCCGCATGACGTCCTGCGGGACGGCCGCGTACACGCTGGCGTTCCCCGGCTCGTTCGTCACGCAGTTCACCGGCGGCGACGCCATATTCGCGATGGGGTTCTGTTACGACCCAATCGCGCTCTACGACCTGCTGTTCCTCGGGGCGCTCGGGGACATCCTGAACGACCCGACGAACGGGCAGTTCGCGACCACCATCGCGGAGACGACGATCCTGCTGTTCACGGGGGTCGCCGTCGCCGTGGCGTTCCGCGCCGGCATCTTCAACATCGGCGCGCAGGGCCAGCTCGTGATGGGCGCACTCGTCACTGGCGTCGTTCTCGTCTCCGTCGCGCCGCCGCTGTCGGGTCTCGGCGTGTTCGCGGCCGTCGTCCTTCTGCCGCTGGGTCTAGTGCTGGGCGCGGTCGCCGGCGGCGTCTACGGCGCCGTCCCGGGCGCGCTGAAAGCGTACGCTGACGCCAACGAGGTCATCACCACGATCATGCTGAACTTCGTCGCCACCTCGATCGCGCTGTTTTTCGTCTCCCGCGAGCAGTTCTTCAAGGACCCCGAGAGCTTCGCGAACCAGACCGTCAACCTCCCAGACGCCGCGATGTTCCCCGAACTCGTGTTCCGCGCTCGAGACGACGTCTCCCTGCTCGCGCTCGGGTTCGGCGTCGCCGTGCTGGTCGGCGTCTGGTACCTCCTCCGGCACACGTCGTTCGGGTACGACCTCCGGACCAGCGGCCTCCAGCCGGACGCCGCAGAGTACGGCGGCGTGGACGCCGACCGCACAATCGTCTCCAGCATGGCGCTGTCGGGCGCGCTCGCCGGCATCGGCGGCGCAGTCTACGTGATGATGGTGCTCGGGAACTTCCAGCCCGGCGTCCCGTCGTACGGCTTCGACGGCATCACCGTCTCCATCCTCGCCGGGAACAACCCGCTCGGCGTCGGGTTCGCCGCGCTGCTGTTCGGCATCCTGAAAAGCGGCAGCATCGTCGTGCAGGTCGGCTCGGACGTGCCGCCGGCGCTCGTCGGCGTGCTCCGCGGCCTCATCATCCTGTTCGTGGCGATGCCGGAGTTCTTCCGGATGGCGGGCCGGAAGTTCGGCTCGTTCCACCAGACGGGCGAACAGCCAGTCGCAACCGACGGCGGCACCGGGGGTGGCGTCGATGAGTAGCGCGGACTACGTTCCCTCGGCGTCGGACGTTCGCGCGCTACCAGAGCGTGCATACGACCGCCTGTTTGCCGGACGCGGCCGCGTCCAGCAGGGCGTCATCGCCATCACGCTCGCGGCCGTACTCGCGCTCGTCGCCTTCGGCGTCTTCGCGCCGGAATCCACAGCCGGCAGGCTGTTCGCCGTGCTGACCGCGAGTTCCACGCTCGCCGCGACGCTGCGGCTCTCGGTGCCCATCGCGTTCGCCGCCCTCGGCGGCATCTTCGCGGAGAAGAGCGGCGTCATCAACATCGGCCTCGAGGGACTGCTCATCATCGCCGCGTTCACCGGCATCTACGCGACGGACATCACCGGCAGCGTCTGGTACGGCCTCGCCGGCGGCGTCGTCGCGAGCACGCTGCTCGCCGGGTTGTTCGCCGTCGTCTGCATCGAGTTCCGCGCCGACCAGATCATCGCGGGCCTCGCCGTCTGGCTCATCGCGCTCGGCCTCGCGCCGTTCCTCTCCTCGGTCATCTACGGCGGGAAGAACACAGCCAGCGTCGCGACGTTCCCGACGCTCGCGGACATGGGGATTCCAGTGATCTCCGACGGCGTCACCGCCCCCCTGCCGCTCGTAGGGACCGCACCTGTGGACATCCCGTTTTTCGGCGCGCTATTCGACGCCGGCCCGCCCGTCTACCTGATGTTCGCGGCCGTCGCGCTGTCGTGGTACGCGCTCAACCGCACCGCGTTCGGCCGGTGGGTGAAAGCCAGCGGCGAGAACCCGAAAGCCCTCGACACCGCGGGCGTGAACGTCCACCGCGTCCGGTACGTCGCCGTCCTGCTGTCCGGCGTGCTCGCCGGCGTCGGCGGCGCCGCACTCGCACTCGGCATCGGCCAGTTCACGGGCAACGGCCCGACGATGGTCAACGGCAAGGGGTTCATCGCCATCGTCGCGTACCTCTTCGGGAACTACAACCCGGTCGGGGCGCTGGCGTCGACGATGCTGTTCGCCGGCCTCGACGCCACGCAGCTCACGCTGCAGGCGCGTGACGTCTTCAACGTCCCGACGGAACTGGTGCGGACGATTCCCTACATCACGGTCATCGTCGTGCTCGCGCTGTTCGGTCGCACGCGGCTCCCGTCTGCGGCCGGCGATCATTACGAGTCCGGCGAAGACGAGTAGCCGCGACCTCGGGCCCCGGGCTCGCTGCGGTTCCTTCCGTCGTGGGTCGTCCCGGCTGGAACGCGGCGGGTTTTTGGTGTAACTCCGCGAACCCCCTGGCATGAACGACGACGATCTACTCGCTGCCGCCCGCGACGCCCTCCAGAACGCGTACGTGCCCTACTCGGAGTACCCGGTCGGTGCGGCCGTCGAGACGGCTACCGGCGACGTCTACACCGGCTGCAACGTCGAGAACGCGAACTACTCGAACAGCCTGCACGCCGAGGAAGTCGCCGTCGGCGAGGCGGTCGCGGACGGCCACCGCGAGTTCACCCGCGTGGTCGTCACGTCGGCCGCCCGCGACGCCGTCACGCCCTGCGGGATGTGTCGGCAGACGCTCGCGGAGTTCTGCAGCGACGACACGCCCGTGCTCTGTGACACCGGCGACGGGTTCGAACGCTACACCGTCGGCGAACTCATCCCCGACACTATTACGCCCGAGATGCTCGGCAAGCAACCGTAACCGGGCCACTGGTCGCCGTCGGCCGTGCGGAACGGGAAGACACTTTGGGCTCCGGCAGCGAAACCGGGGGTATGCCTGGCGACAGCGAGGACCCGAACGACGAGGTCCAGTATCACGTCGAACTGGCGGAGGGGGACGTCGCGGACGCCGTCCTGCTCCCCGGCAACCCCGAGCGACTCGACAAGATCACGCCGCTGTGGGACGACCACGAGGAGGTCGCGTACCACCGCGAGTACCGCACCGCGACCGGCACCTACGAGGGCACCCCGATCTCGGTCACATCGACCGGTATCGGGTCGCCGTCGACCGCGATCGCGTTCGAGGAACTGGCGCGGGTCGGCGCCGAGACGTTCATCCGGGTCGGGTCGTGTGGCGCGCTCCAAGCGAACATGGACCCCGGCGACCTCGTCATCACCCGGGGCGCAGTTCGCCAAGAGGGCACCAGCGACGAGTACGTCCGCGAGGACTACCCCGCGGTCGCCAGCCACGAAGTCGTCTCGGCACTGATCGCCGCTGCCGAGCGCCTCGGCCACGACTACCACGTCGGCCTCACGATGAGTTCGGACTCCTTCTACGCGGGCCAGGGCCGCCCCGGATTCGACGGCTTCGAAGCGGCGGGCAGCGACGAACTCGTCGAGGAACTGAAGAACGCGAACGTCGCGAACATCGAGATGGAAGCCGCCGCGATCTGCACGCTCGCGAACATCTACGGGCTGCGCGCCGGCGCGGTCTGCTCGGTGTTCGCGAACCGCGAGACCGGCGAGTTCCTCACCGAAGGCGAGAGCACTGCCGCCGAGACGGCGAGCCTCGCGGTCCACCTCCTCGCGCAGATGGACCGGAAGAAAGCGGAGGCCGGCGTCGACCAGTGGCACGCCGGTATGAGCCTGGAGTAGTCCGGACGCACGCGGCCTCAGTGCGGAGGCAACTCGGCTTCGACGTCCGCGAGTTCCTTCAGTTCTCCGCAGCGCAGCACCGTCAGGTCCTCGCGCCAGTTGCCACGAAAATCAATTAGTTTATTGGACTATAATTTCGACGTCTGGGATGGTCAATATATATTCCACTCTCAGTGTTCTGTTCTTCCTCTCGGTCGGCCTGGCCTCCATCGTTGGGGGCCTGGTGCAACTGTATCATGCCATCCTCGGAAACGAAACGCAGTTGCGCGTCGGCGGCCGTTTCAAATTCCTGTTCGGTTTCGACGAACCGACGTTGACGGGAAAACGACTCTTCTGGTTCATCGGCGGGGTGTCGCTGACCCTCGGTGGCCTCGCTTTTCTCGCAATGGGAGCACTCGCGTAATCTCGGACGCTGACTACACAGCCTGCGCTGCTACCGACCTACGAGTGTGCTACGGCTGTCGACCGAGTAGAGCAATCTCAGTTCCAACTCCCGATACCAAGTTCGGAGACCCCGTCACGTCCCACAGAAACGTCGGCGGTTCCACCGACGCGGCGGGCTTACTTCCGCGGCCCGGCGTTCTCGGAGAGGAAGATGCTGTCCTCCTCGGAGTAGAACGTGTCCAGCGCGCGCAGCGCCCCGATGTACGCGCCGATGGCGATGACCGTGACGGTGACGAGGAGAGCAAATCCGTACCAGACGAGTTCGGCGACCATACCCGCCGTTGCCAGCGCACCGCCTTCAACGTTGACGACTGTGCGTCCCGTCGACAGCTCCACAAACCCTAACACCGGTCGCGGAGAGGGCAGCGTATGCAAGAGATTTGGGACGACGACGGACTCGCCACGTCGTTCGTCGACGCCTTCGAGGCGTGGGCGGCGGCCAACGGCGGCGAGGTCGAGGAGCGAACCGGCGAAACGTTGTTCTGCGAGTTCCCCCCGAGCGACGACCAGATCCGGATGCGCGTCGGGCTCTACGAGGCCGACGGCCGTCACCGCCTGCGCTTCGACACGGTCCGCGAGGAAATCGAGTTGAAGCTGCTCACGCGCTTCGAAACCACAGACAGCAAACTCATCCTCCAGTCGGACAAGGCGAGCCGCACCTTCTTCCTGGACGTCCAGGCCAGCGAATGGCGCGTCGAGAAGCGACCCGTCGCGAACGTCTCGTAACTGTCCAGCGAAGCGTCCAGTCGCGAACGTCTCGTAACTGTCCGGAGAAACTGCGGCCGCGCTCTGCGAGTCCGTGCAGCGCCGTTCGTGTTACGAACGGGCGAGGAGAAAGCCCCCGCCGTTCACGGCGGGGATGGATCCGACAAACCCTGCGCAAACCACGTTCGACGTGTTGAATGGGTGTTTTAAGTGACCAGACATCGTACCAGTACTCAACCGAGGCGGTCTACCCGCCCAAACAATCGGACAATATCGGGATTCCCCGATTCCACGCAGGAAGACACCCTCTTCCGTGCCAGAATCGCGGTGCAGACAGTAAGAAGTACCTCCGAATCCCATGCCGGGATAGGAGTAACGGCTGATTGGCACAGCCAGTAGCCGTCATCAAGGCGGCTACGAACCGTAAACATCCCAACCCAGCGGTGCGGTGCCGTGGGAATCCTCGCACTTCAGCGCGGGGAGGATGTCAAAGCGCGTCCCAGGCCTTCATCGCGCGGGACCACGACGTTATCTTCGCGATCCAGCGCGCGGCGGCGCCCTTCTTGAGGACCGTCGCGGGAACACTGTTGAACGTCCGAACCGGCGCGGACACGCCCCCGACCTCGACGTCGTGGGCGATTGCGGTTTCGCCGATGGAGACCAGCGTCCCCTGGTCGTCGTAGGTCCACGTCTGCAGCGGGCGGTCGTCGATGGCTCGTGCGATGTTCTCCGCGGCGACGTCGGCGGCCTGCCAGGCGGCCTGCGCGGTCGGCGGAGCAATGTCGTCGTCGCCCTGCTCGACCATCGAACAGTCGCCGACTGCGAACACGCGTTCGTCCTCGGTCTGGAGGGTGGACGCCGTCTGCAGGCGGTTGTGTTCCGCTTCGACGTCGACCTCGGCGAGTTCCTTCGGCCCGGTCACGCCGCCGGTCCAGAGGAAGACGTCGTAGTCGAGTTCGTCGCGCTCGCCGAACTCCAGTGAGTCCCCGTTCGCGGCCGTGATGGGGTCGTCCGTGAGGATCTCGACGTTCGCGTTCTCGAGGCGGTGGCGCAGCGCGCCCTGGATCTCGCTGTCGCCCGGCGGGAAAATCTCAGGGAGCGCCTCCACGAGCGTGATGTCGATGGGGGCGTTGTGTCGGTCACGGAACTCCGCGATTTCGCCGGCGCTTTGGATGCCGGAGAGGCCGGCGCCGCCGACGACGACCTGCGCGGGGTCCTCGCGTGTGGCCTCTTTCGCGGCGGCCTTCACTTCCTCGTGGATTTCCAGCGCGTCGTCGAGGTTCTTCAGGGTGAGCGGGTATTCGGCCATCCCGTCGATGCCGTACGTCGCCGTCTCGGAGCCGATGCCGACCAGGAGGTAGTCGTAGTCGAGTTCGTCGCCGTCAGCGAGTTCGACCGTCCGGTCGTCGGTGCGGACGTCGACGACCTCGTCGTGGACGAACTCTGTCCCGCGGGACTTGATGTCCTCGACGGGGATCGTGATCTTCTCCTTGACGGCAGGGTCGCGGATGACGCGGTGGGCTTCGTGGAGCACGAGGTGGTAGTCAGTGTCGGACACCCACACGAGCTCCGTCCCCGCGCCGAGTGCGGACTCCAGCGTCGATATCGCGCCAGCGCCCGCGTACCCTGCACCGAGAACGACGACTCTCGTAGTCATATGTGGTGGACTCGGGTGCGAGCCGATACAAACCCTTTGAAACAGTTCTTGTCAGGCTACGACGTCGAACGATTCGTCAACGTTCGCCGCCCCGCTGTGTGTCCGCTCACCTGCCCCGTCGACCCTGCCAAGTCAGTACGGCAACATTCGCAAAGTCAATACAGCAACACTCGCTCAGTCAGTGCGCAAACAATCGGTCAGTCAGTGCCGGAGCACCCGCCAAGTCAGGGCGCCGATACTCACCCAGTCAGTGCCGGAATCCCCGCCCAGTCAGCGCAGGACCACTGGTCAGTGCGCCGGCTCTTCGGCGGGCGCGCGCATCGAGTCGATTTTCAGGATGAGAATGTTCGCGGTGTCGTCTTTGCCGTCCAGTGTTCCCTCGACGACGAGCTTCGACAGCGGCGTCGGCCCGACAGTGATGCTGTCCCCCTCGTGGAACTCCCGGATCGACCCGCGGAGGTGGATCTCCGCGCGGCACAGCTCCGGGTGGTGGACGCTCGTCAGCCCGATCTCCTCGACGTTCGCGTCCTCGACTTCCTCGCCCTCGTGTACTACCGGTACTTCGGCTGCGGAGTCCAGTTGCTGGATCTCCAGCGCCTCGTACGCGTCGACGGTCGGCTTGTAGCCGCCCTTCGGACCGGGGACGCCTTCCACGAGCTGGAGTGCTTTCAGGCTCTGCATCTGGTTCCGGATGGTGCCGGGGTTCCGGTCGACCTCCTCCGCGATGTCCTCCCCCTTGACGGCCTGCTCCCGCTCGGTGTAGAGGTCGACGAGCGCGCGCAGAATCGTCTTCTGACTGGAAGTGAGTTCAATTGATGACATACAGGACGGTTGGCCAGTGTTTTGCATAAAACCCCCGATGGGCGGGCCCAGCCTAGCGGCCCCCGACAACCAAAACGGTAGACTTTACGGACCGAACCGACACCTCAGCGTATGGACGGCAATCGCGTACTCGTCACGGGTGGCGCGGGGTTCATCGGGTCGAATCTCGCGAACCACCTCGCTGTCGACAACGACGTGGTCGCGCTGGACAATGGCTACCTCGGCACCGCGGAGAACCTCTCTGAGGACGTGGAGTTCGTGGAGGCCGACGTGCTAGACGACGACCTGCCGACGGACGTGGACGTGGTCTACCACCTCGCCGCGCTCTCCTCGCGCCAGATGCTCGAGGAGAATCCGCGGCAGGGCGCTCGCGTGAACGTCGAGGGGTTCGTGAACGTCGTCGAGCAAGCCTACGCCGACGGCTGTGACACTGTCGTGTACGCGTCGACGTCGTCGGCGTACGGCAGCCGCACCGAACCCAGTCCCGAGGACATGGAGTTGGAGGCGGCGACGGGCTACGACGCCTCGATGCTGGGCCGCGAGCGCTACGGCGAGTACTACAACAACTACTACGACGACCTCACGTGTGCGGGGATGCGCTTTTTCTCCGTCTACCAGGGGTACGGCGGCAACGAGGGTCACAAGGGCGAGTACGCGAACACGATCTCGCAGTTCGCGGACAAGGTCGCGTCCAGCGAGTCGCCGGTGCTGTGGGGCGACGGCAGCCAGACGCGGGACTTCACCCACGTCGACGACATCGTGGAGGGGCTCGTGGCGACCGCCGAGCACGAACTCACGGGGGTCTACAACCTCGGGACGGGCGAGCCGTACTCGTTCAACGAGATGGTCGACATGATCAACGACGTGCTCGGCACGGACGTCGAACCGGAGTACGAGCCGATTCCGCTGGAGAACTACGTCCACGACACGTGCGCGGACATCTCGAAGATCCGCGAGGCGACCGGCTGGGAACCCCAGATTTCCTTCGAGGAGGGCGTCGAACGCGTCTGCGCGCCCTACCTGGACAGCGAGTAGTCGGCGTACCACGCCACAGCGAAGTACCCACCGACGAGCACCGCGGCGAAGCCGGCACCCACCAGCAGGAACGAGCCCACGAACGCTACGGCACCCATGGGCACTACGGCGGCCAGATAGCCGAGGACCGCGACTGTGAGAGCGAGCAGCGAAAGTTGCTTGACGACGGCTGACCGCTCGACTCGCGTCAATTCACCGTAGCTCCTGCCGTGGGTCAACCGACCGGTGAGAACGACCCACGCGAGCCACACCGCGATGCTTCTACCGAACCGACGGGCTGGTTGGAGGGACCAAACGGGCATCGTCAGTGTGTCGATACCCCGATGGTATCAACGTACTGCTGGGAAACGCAACGGAACTCGATGAAAACATCCTGCGCCGTCCTCCGGCGCGTCGCGTTCGCGTGCGCCTCCGCTAGTGGTGGTACATCCGCCAGTCGAGGAATTTGCTCGTGGCTGTCGTCGTGAGAATCAGCGTCCCACCGAGGACGGCTCCGAGCATCCACACTGTCACCGCCCACGGGAGGACGCTATCCGGAACGACCAATAGCGCGTACCCCGCGGCCAGTGCGTACCCGCCCACGGGCACCAGCATCACCGCGGCTTCTCGCGGGCTCAGTCGTTTCAATTCGCCCCACGAGCGGCCGTGGCGCAGGGTCCCCGTGAACGGTGCCCAGAGCACCACCGCCGCCAGCTTCAGGCAGAGGTAGTAGAGTTCGCGCAGCTTGGAGGGCATACGGCCGACGATTGGTTGGTATTCCCATAAGTTCTTCGCCAGTAGACGGGAAACCGTTCGGACTAAAGTCCCCTCCACGTAGGTGGCCGTATGCCAAAAACAGTCCACGTCATCGGCGCCCCGATGGACTACGGGGCGGACCGACGCGGCGTCGACATGGGACCGTCAGCGATCCGGTACGCCGACCTCGCCACCGAACTCGAGAAGGCGAGCGTGGAGGCGGTCGACGCCGGCGACCTGCTCGTGCCGCGTGCGGAGGAACGAGCGCCCGGCCACGACCGCGCGAAGTTCCTCCCCGAAATCGAGGACGTCTGCACCCGCCTCAGCGACGAGGTCGCTGGCGCCATCGAGAGCGACCGCTTCCCGCTGGTGCTCGGGGGCGACCACGCCGTCGCAATCGGGTCGATGGCGGGGAGCGCGCAAGACGCGGACATCGGCGTGCTCTGGCTGGACGCCCACGGCGACTTCAACACGCCGGAGACGTCCCCGAGCGGCAACGTCCATGGGATGCCCTTGGCCGCCGCGCTCGGCGAGGGCGAGTTCGCAGACCAGCCGTGGGCGAACGCGGCGGGACTCCGCGAGGAGAACGTCGCGCTCGTCGGGCTCAGGAACCTCGACGACTACGAGCGCGAAGCCATCAGGGACACGGACATGACAGCCTTCACGATGAGCGACATCGACGAGCGCGGCGTCACGGACGTCATCGACGACGCCCTCGACGTCGTCACGACTGGCACTGACGGCATCCACGTCTCCCTCGACATGGACTGGCTGGACCCGGACGAAGCCCCCGGCGTCGGTACTCCCGTCCGCGGCGGCGCGACCTACCGGGAAGCCCACGCCGCCCTCGAAGCAATCGCGGAACGAGACGACAGCGAGGACTGCCTGCGCTCGCTGGAAGTCGTGGAAGTCAACCCGATTCTCGACGAGTCGAACCGGACCGCCGACATCGCCGCGGAACTCGCAGCGAGCGCGCTCGGCAAACGCATCCTCTGAAGCGACAGTCTCTTCTGCGGGGCGCTTGCGGTGTCCGTCGCCAACTACCCGGCCAAACTACCTCCTCCGTCGGTCTGCTCGGTGGTCTCGTTCGTCAAGGCGTCGGCCAGCGATGACGGCGTCGCTCACGGCGGTATGAACCGCTTCAGTGTAGTTCGGGGAAGCGCTCGCTCGCAGATGCTAAAATCGAAAATGGAGCGCTGCGTTACGCTTCGTCGGCCGATTCGTCTTCGCCGTCTTCGCCGTCTTCGCCGTCTTCGCCGTCTTCACCGTTCTCGTCTTTCTCGTCGTCGGCTTCGATGGGCGTGTACACGCAGACGTCGGCGACCTCGTCGCCTTCCTCGACGTCCATGATCTTCACGCCCTTCGTGTTCCGGCCGTACGTCGACACCTCGTCGACCGGCATTCGGATGATTTGGCCGTTCTCGCTCATCACGACCAGATTGTCGCCGTCGGCGACGGTGTCGAGGGAGACGACGCTCCCGTTCCGGTCGCCGGTCTTGATGTCGACGAGGCCCTTGCCGTTCCGGGACTGCTTGCGGTACTCGTCGAGCGCCGTGCGCTTCCCGAACCCGAACTCGGTGACCGTCAACAGCGTGCGGTCGTCGTTCGGGTCGACCGCCGCGACGCCCACGACGCGGTCCTCGCCCTCCAGATTCATGCCGTGCACCCCGCGCGCATTCCGCCCCATCGCCCGGACGTCGGTTTCGTCGAACCTGATTGCCATCCCGCGCTCGCTCCCGAGAACGACGTCGTTGTTGCCGCCGGTGACCTCCACGTCCGCCAGTTCGTCGCCGTCCCCCAGGTCGATAGCGATGATGCCAGTCGAGAGAATGTTCTCGAACTCACCGACGGTCGTCCGCTTCACGTAGCCGTGGCGCGTCACCATCGTCAGGTACTCGTCGTCGGCTTCGAAGTCCAGGTCGTCCGCGGTGACGACGGCGGAGATCTCCTCGTCGTCGTCCAGGTCGAGGATGTTCACCGCCGAGGTGCCGCGCGCCGTGCGTGACATCTCGGGGACCTCGTACGTCTTCAGCTTGTAGACCTGGCCCTGGTTCGTGAAGCACAGCAGGTAGTCGTGCGTGCTCGCCGTGAAGACGGCCGACACGCGGTCCTCGTCCTTGAGGTCCGTGCCGATAATCCCCTTCCCGCCGCGGTGCTGGGCGTCGAACGTGTCGGCGGGCACGCGCTTGATGTAGTCCTGCTCGGAGAGCACGACCACGACGTCCTCCTCGGGGATGAGGTCCTCGTCGGTGACCGTGCCCGTGTCCTCGATGAACGACGTGCGGCGCTCGTCTGCGTACTCGTCTTTGATCTCGCGGAGCTCGTCCTTGATGACCGAGAGGAGCTCCGACTCGCTGCCGAGAATCTCCTCGAGGCGCTCGATGCGGGCGGCGACCTCCTCGTACTCGTCCTCGATCTCGGCTGTCTCCATCGACGTCAGGCTGCCGAGCTGCATCCGGACGATGTGGTCGGCCTGTGCTTGCGTGAACCCGAAGTCGTCCTTCAGGGCGTCCTTCGCTTCGTCGCGGTCCTCGGAGTTCTGGATCGCGTCGACGACCTCGTCGGCCTGCTCGAGGGCCTTCAGGCGTCCCTCGAGGATGTGCGCGCGGTCCTCGGCTTCCGCCAGGTCGTGCTCGGAGCGCCGCCGCACCACTTCCTTGCGGTGGGCGACGTACTCCTCGAGCATCTCCTTGAGCGTGAGGACCTTCGGCTGACCGTCCACGAGCGCGAGGTTGATGACGCCGAACGTCCGCTCCAGGTGGGACTCCAGGAGGTGGTTCTCCACGACGTCCGTGTTCGCGTTCCGCTTCAGTTCCACGACCACGCGGATGCCGTTCCGGTCGGACTCGTCGCGCAGGTCGCGGATGCCCTCGAGTTTCTCGTCCCTGACGTCGTCGGCGATGCGCTCGACGAGCTTGGACTTGTTCTGCTGGTAGGGTAGCTCCGTGATGACGATGCTGTCACCTGAGTCGTCCTCCTCGACGTGGTACTCGGCGCGCATCCGCACGCGGCCCCGGCCCGTCTGGTACGCCTTCTTGACTGCCGAGCGTCCGACGATGTTCCCGGCCGTCGGGAAGTCCGGCCCCTTCACGTGGTCCATCAGGTCCAGGACCGTGCAGTCGGGGTTGTCGATGAGGTGGATGGTCGCGTCGATCACCTCGCCGAGGTTGTGCGGGGGAATGTTCGTCGACATCCCGACTGCGATACCCGAACTGCCGTTGACCAGCAGGTTCGGGAACGCCGACGGCAGGACCGTCGGCTCCTGCAGGCGGTCGTCGTAGTTCGCCTGGAAGTCGACCGTGTCCTTCTCGATGTCCGTCAGCAGCTCCTCGGCGATGGACGCCATGCGGGCCTCAGTGTACCGCATCGCCGCCGCGGGGTCGCCGTCGACGCTCCCGAAGTTCCCCTGACCGTCGACCAGCGGGTACCGCATCGAGAAGTCCTGAGCCATCCGAACGAGCGCGTCGTAGATCGGCGAGTCGCCGTGCGGGTGGTAGTCACCCATCGTGTCCCCGACGATGTTCGAGGACTTCCGGTGGCTCGACCCGCTCGTGACACCGGCCTCGTGCATCGCGTAGAGGATGCGTCGGTGCACGGGCTTCAGGCCGTCCTCCACGCGGGGGAGCGCGCGGCCCGCGATGACGCTCATCGCGTAGTCGATGTACGACTGCTCCATCTCGTCGTCGACGCGGACGTTCTTCACGCGGTTCGCAACGTCGTCAGGGACGTCCGGGTCTGGTGCGTCGGAACTCATGTTAGATGTCCACCCACTCTGCGTCCGTCGCGTGGTCCTGGATGAACTGTTTGCGCGGTTCGACGGCGTCCCCCATCAGCACGGAGAACATCTTGTCCGCCGCGGCCGCGTCCTCGACGTTGATGCGCTTGAGGATGCGGTTCTCGGGGTCCATCGTCGTGTCCCAGAGCTGCTGGGGGTTCATTTCGCCGAGGCCCTTGAACCGCTGGACCTGCGTCGGGTTGCCGTCGCACTTCTCCTCGATGATGCGTTCGCGTTCGTCCTCGGTCATCGCGTCGTACGTGTTCCCGCGGTACCGGATGCGGTACAGCGGCGGTTGGGCGGCGTACACGTAGCCGGCCTCCAGCAGCGGCTTCATGTGGCGGTAGAAGAACGTCAACAGCAGCGTTCGGATGTGGGCGCCGTCGACGTCGGCGTCTGTCATCATCACGATCTTCTTGTACCGGAGCTCGTCGATGTCGAACTCGTCGCCGATGCCGGTTCCCAGGGCGGTGATGATGTGGCGGATCTCGTCGTGTTCGAGGATCCGGTCGAGGCGGTGTTTCTCGACGTTCAGGATCTTCCCGCCGAGCGGCAGAATCGCCTGGAACTCGGGGTTGCGGCCCTGTTTGGCGGAGCCGCCCGCTGAGTCGCCCTCCACGATGAACAGTTCCGCGTCGTCGGGGTCTTTCGTCTGGCAGTCCGCGAGCTTCCCGGGGAGGCTCGTCGACCCCAGCGCGGACTTCCGGCGCGTCAGCTCCTCTGCCTTCTTCGCGGCTTTCCGGGCTTTCGCGGCCTCGACGGCCTTGTTGACGACGGCTCGCGCCGTGTCGGGGTTCTCCTCGAAGAACGTCCCGAGGCCGGCGTGCACCGTGCTCTCGACGATCCCCCGGACCTCGCTGTTTCCGAGTTTCGTCTTCGTCTGTCCCTCGAACTGGGGGTCGGGGTGTTTCACGGAGATGACCGCGGTCAGCCCCTCGCGGATGTCCTCGCCCTTGAGGTTCTCGCCGTCGAGTTCCGACAGCAGGTCGTTCTCGTTGGCGTAGTCGTTGACGGTGCGCGTCAGCGCCGTCTTGAATCCAGTGAGGTGGGTGCCGCCCTCGCGGGTGTTGATGTTGTTCGCGAAGGCGTGCGTCGAGGACTGGAGGTCGTCGGTCGCCTGCATCGCGATCTCGACCTGGATGCCGTCGTCCTCGCGCTCGAAGTAGATGACGTCGTCGTGGAGCTCCTGGCGGCTCTCGTTGAGGTACTCGACGAACTCCTTGATGCCGCCCTCGTACTCGAACGTCGTGGACTGCACGTCGTCGCCGCGCTCGTCGACGAGCGTGATTTCGACGCCCGAGTTCAGGAACGCGAGCTCGCGCAGCCGGTTCTCCAGCGTGGAGTAGTCGAAGTCCAGCGTCTCGAAGATGTTCTCGTCCGGCCGGAACCGGATGAGGGTGCTCGTGTCGTCGCTCTCCCCGATCTTCTCGAGGTCGGTGACGGGTTCGCCGTACTCGAACTTCTCGCGGTACCTCCCGCCGTCGCGCTCGACGACCACCGCGAGGCGCTCGGAGAGCGCGTTCACGACGGAGACGCCGACGCCGTGCAGGCCGCCTGAGACCTGGTAGGACTTCGCGTCGAACTTCCCGCCGGCGTGCAGGACGGTGAGGATGACCTCGACCGCCGGGCGGTCGTACTCCTCGTGGGTGTCGATTGGGATGCCGCGACCGTCGTCTTCGACGCTCACGGAACCGTCGTCGTGGAGCGTCACCTCGATGTGGTCGCAGTATCCAGCCAGTGCTTCGTCGATAGAGTTGTCCACGACCTCGTAGACGAGATGATGGAGGCCACGAGAGTCCGTGGAGCCAATGTACATCGCCGGCCGCTTCTGGACGGCTTCGAGGCCCTCCAGGACCTGGATTTGGCCAGCGCTGTACTCGCTTTGGTCAGACATGAACGTTGCATCTTCCTAGACCCCCTGGGGGTAAAAAAGGCACGCACGCGTGCGCGCGAAAATTGACTGACGGCAGCCACTTCGCGTCAGACGGCGTCCCGTGCCTCGATGCGGACGTTCAGTCGGGTTAGACACGGTATGAAAAGTCGGTAACGTGGCGTTTCCAGAAACGTGACGGGGTAGTCACTTCCTACGCGGATTTGGCCCGGGCAGTCGACCCGTCCGGCGACCAGTTTCACTTTCACCCCGCACACCGCTGGGGTTTTACCCTCTCGCCGGAAACACAGAGGCACCGAATGACGTCCTTCCAGCAGACACTCGGTGAGGAAGACGGCATCGCGGAGGAGCTCGCCGCGAGCCAGCGCGAGATCTCCATCGCCGAGTTCTTCGAGAAGAACAAGCACATGCTCGGCTTCGACAGCGGAGCGCGAGGGCTGGTCACGGCCGTCAAGGAAGCCGTGGACAACGCCCTCGACGCCACCGAGGAAGCCGGCATCCTCCCCGACATCTACGTGGAAATCCAGGAGAACCGGGACTACTACACACTGATCGTCGAGGACAACGGCCCCGGCATCACGAAAGAACAGATCCCGAAGATCTTCGGGAAACTCCTCTACGGGTCGCGGTTCCACGCCCGCGAGCAGGCCCGCGGCCAGCAGGGGATCGGGATTTCCGCGGCGGTGCTGTACTCACAGCTCACGTCCGGGAAGCCGGTCCGCATCGAGAGCCGCACGCAGGACAACGGTGTCGCCCACTACTACGAGCTCATCATCGACACCGACACGAACGAACCCGAGATCGACGTCGAAGAGGAGCTGTCGCCCGCGGAGAGCAACCTCCGGGGCACGCACGGCACGCGCATCGAGATGGACCTCGAGGCGAACATGCGCGCCCGCTCACAGCTCCACGACTACGTCAAGCACACCGCGGTCGTGAACCCGCACGCCCGCATCGAACTCCAGGAGCCGGCGGGCGAAATCAAGGCCGAGCGCGCCGAGGGCGCCGGCCTCCCCGACGAGACGGAGGAGATCCGCCCGCATCCCCACGGCGTGGAACTCGGAACCCTCATCAAGATGCTCGGGGACACGGACTCCCACACCATCTCCGGGTTCCTGCAGGGCGAGTTCACGCGCGTCGGGAAGAAGACCGCCGACAACATCGTCGACGAGTTCAAGGACCGCCACTACGGTCGCGAGATGCGGTGGCGACCGCCCGGCGTCGACAGCGACACCGACCTGAACGCGGTGGTCGTCGGCGCCGTCTCGAACAAAGACGCCACGCACACGAAGATGTACGCGGACCGCGTCGTCGAGGCCATCGAGGACGCCGAGCGGGTCGCGTACTCGGAACTCGAGGCCATCGCCGACGACGTCGCCGACCACATGGAGTCCGAGACCGGAACGGTCTTCGGCGACACCGTCCAGGAGAACGTCGTCGACGCCGTCTGGGCCGAACTCACTGCAGACCGCGCGGGAGACGTGTTCGTCGCGGTCGACGACGCCACGACCAACAAGAAAGACGACGCCACGGTGCGCGGCCTCGCCGAACGCATCGCAAACAAGTTCGGGGGCGAGGACGCCCGTGACCGCGCCACGCGCGACGAACTCGGCGAGTACGTCTACCGCGCAGCCGAGAACACCGAGGAGTACGACGATGCGACCATCGGTGAAACCGCCCGAGAGAACGTCGTCGACGAGCTCTGGGCGGAGATGACCACCGTGCCCGACGACCCGCCGCTCGTCCGCGAAGTTGCCGGCGACCGCGACACCGCCAGCGAACTCATCTCCGCGATGGAGCAGGTGGACGTGATGGCGCCGCCGACGTCGTGTCTCTCCCCGATCGACGCCGACCTCCTGGAGGCCGGCCTCCGCAAGGAGTTCGACGCCGAGTTCTACTCCGCGGCCACCCGGGACGCGGAAGTCCACGGCGGCGACCCGTTCATCGTCGAAGCCGGCATCGCGTACGGCGGCGAACTCCAGGACGAGGGCGGCGTCGACCTGATGCGGTTCGCGAACCGCGTGCCGCTCGTCTACCAGCGCGGCGCCTGCGCCACGACGAACGTCGTCAAGGACATCGGCTGGCGGAACTACAACCTCGACCAGCCGGGCGGCTCCGGCCTCCCGCAGGGTCCCGCCGTCATCATGGTGCACGTCGCGTCCACGAACGTCCCGTTCACCAGCGAGTCCAAGGACGCGGTCGCCTCCGTGCCCGAGATCGAGGACGAGATCGAACTCGCCGTCCGAGAGGCCGCCCGCGACCTCAAGTCCTTCCTCAAGAAGCGCCGGTCGATGCGGAAACGCCAGGAGAAACAGAGCGTCATCATGGACATCCTGCCGACGATGGCCGAAAAGGTCTCCGAGATGACCGACCGCGGCCAGGTCGACGTCGAGGACTCCCTGGCGCGCATCATGAACAACGTGCTCGTCGAGCGCGAACGCGAGGACGGCACCGTCACGCTCCGCGTCGAGAACCACGGGAGCTCCGCGGCGGACGTCGACGTCACGGACATCGTCGACGCCGAACCCGGCGACCCGTCCGACGGCAACGTCGTCGAGATGGACGGCGAGTGGTTCGTGAAGTGGTCGCCGTCGGTCGCCGGCGGCGAGACGGCCGAACTGACCTACGAGGTGCCCGAGGACGCCTCCTCGGACGTCTCCGTGAACGGCGTCGAGGACGCCCGCCTCACCGTCAACCAATGACCCAGCCCACCAGCACTACCAATGAGTGACGCAGAATCCACCGAGCCGGACACGCCGAAGGGCGACGACGCCCGCGACCAGCTCATCGAACTCGCCGAACAGTTCTACGACCAGTTCGAAACCGGGGACATCCCCCGGATGACGCTGCCGACGCGGTCGAAATCCAACATCGAGTACGACGAGGCCGCCAACGTCTGGGTGTACGGCGACCGAACCAGCACGCGCTCCGCGAACTCCGTCAGGGGCGCCCGCAAACTCCTGAAGTCCGTCTACACCATCGACTTCCTCGCCCAGCAGCTCGACGAAGACCGCTCGTCGACCCTGCGTGAACTGTACTACCTCTCGGAATCCTGGGACGAGAAGGAAGCCCAGTTCAACGACCAGAGCGAGAGCGACAAGCTCGTCGAGGACCTCGAGATCGTCTCCGGCGTCAAACGCGAGGACTTCCACATGCGACCGGAGGAATCCGGAGCGAAAGTCATGGGGCCGCTGTTGCTCCGCGAGCAGACCAACCGGGGCGACCGGGAAATCCACTGCCAGGACGACGTCGGCCAGGGCGGCTACCAGATCCCGAACAACCCCGATACCATCGAGTTCCTGGAATGCGACGCCGACTTCGTGATGTGCGTGGAGACCGGTGGGATGCGGGACCGCCTCGTCGAGAACGGATTCGACGACGAGTACAACTGTCTGGTCGTCCACCTCGGCGGGCAGCCCGCACGCGCCACCCGTCGACTCACCAAGCGCCTCCACGACGAACTCGACCTCCCGGTCATGGTGTTCACTGACGGCGACCCCTGGTCGTACCGCATCTACGGCTCCGTCGCCTACGGCTCCATCAAATCCGCACACCTCTCGGAGTACCTCGCGACACCCCAGGCCCAGTTCGTCGGTATCCGCCCCCAGGACATCGTCGACTACGACCTCCCCACCGACCCGCTCGGCGAATCCGACACGAACGCTCTCGAATCCGAACTCGAAGACCCCCGCTTCCAGAGCGACTTCTGGAAAGAACAGATCGAACTCCAGCTCGACATCGACAAGAAGGCCGAACAGCAGGCACTCGCCGCCCGCGGCCTCGACTTCGTGACGGATACCTACCTCCCGGACCGCCTCGACGAGATGGGGGTCCTCTAACCCACTTTTTGCTCTCTGTGGGGCGCGCGGAGCGCGCCCCACTCGGCAAAAACGTGGGGAAAAGCGCTGTCGGACCCCCTCCGGGGGTCCTCGGCGCCCGAGCGCTTCGCGCTCGGTGAACCGGCGACCTCGGGGTCTTCGAACCGCTCGGTCGCCGGATGCTTGTACCGGTTTCTCCGAATGCTGAAGGGTCGGTTTCTCGGGTCGACTGAATTCGGTGGTTAGCTGAGTCCTACAGCCTGCGCGCCGCCAGCGATGCACTAGCGGCTTCTGTTGGGTCGAGGTTTCGAGGGTGTCCTCGAAGTGGTCCTGCGTGACGACCATCTCCTCGAGTTCCGGCTGTTCGCCCTCGTGGATGGCCTGAACGTACTCGCGGACCACAACCTGGGAGGCCTCGCGGCAGATAGCTTCGACGTCTGCGCCGACGTACTTCTCGGTACGGGCGGCGAGGTTGTCGAGGTCGACGTCGTCGCCGAGCGGCGTCTCGCGCGTGTGGATGTCGAGGGTCAGTTCGTTCGCGAGTCCACGGCGACCGGAATCCCTCGCTGTGCGACGGCCGCGACGAACGCGTCCTCGTCGGCGGCGAGGCCAGCGAACGTGTTGTAGTGGATCGGGACGACCAGGTCCGGCGCCAGCGCCGCCGCCAACGTCGCCGCCTCGGACTCGGTCATCGTGATGCCGGCGCTAATCGGCGGCAGAAAGACGTCCGGGGCGAGCGCCTCGTGTGCATCCAGGGGGTCGGTGTCGCCCGGCCAGAACGCGCTCCGGCCGCCGCGGGTGAGCACGAACCCGCAGCCGAACCCGCGCGGGTGCGAGGATGTGGCGCCCGGCTCCTCCGGTACTGTCTCTGCGGGTATCACGTCGACGTCGACGCCCGCCGCGGTCAGCGCGTCGCCGTAGCCGACCCGCACCACGTCGAAGTCGAGTTCGTTGACGGGCGCGACGTCACGCGAGATGTTGGCCGCATCGACCGCTTCGTAGACGACGACTGTCGCGTCTGACCCTGCCACGCGCTCGATGCCGTCCGGGTCGTAGTGGTGGTCGTGGGTGACGACCACCAGGTCCGCATCCTCGGTGCGATAGTCCCGGGCTGCGGGGTGGGCAGCGGCGGTGTCGAACGCGCCTGGCGTCCACTCGTCCGTGAGGACGCCGTACCGGCCCGGGTCGGTGTAGGCGACGGTGCCCTCAGGCCACTCGATGCGGGCCGTCGCGTACCCCAGCCAGTCCACAGTCAGTCCGCCTTGCCGAACCGTCATGCCCGAGGATTGCGCCGAATCCCGGAAAAGGATTGCTCCGGTCAGTCGAGCAGGTCCACGACGTCCGCCAGCGAGTCCAGCACGTAATCGGGCGACACGTCGCCGGCGTCGACGTCTTCGTCGTCGCTGACGCCCGTCCGGACAAGAACTGTCGTCATTCCTGCCTGCTCGCCCATCGCCACGTCAGTGTCGAGGCGGTCACCCACCAGCACGCATTCGCTGGCCGGGACGCCCAGTCGGTCCGCGGCCAGTCTCGCGGTCGTCTCCGAGGGCTTGCCGAGGACTTCGTCGGGGTCGCGACCCACGACGCCCGCGACGGCGTTGATTATCGCGCCAGACCCCGGCGTCAGGCCGTTCTCGGTCGGGACCGTACGGTCGGGATCAGTTCCGACGAACGCGACGTCACCGTCGGCGAACGCGTCGAGCGCGGCCTGCATGTCCCGGTAGTGGAACTCGCGGTGGTAGCCCGCGACGACGACCTCGGCAGCCTCCGGGTCCTCGGTCACGTCGACGCCCGCCGCGCGCAACTGGTCGACGATGGCGTCCTCCGCGACGGGAAACACGCGCTCCCCGTCGTGTTCCGCATGGAGGTACTCGATTGTCGCCACCGCCGCCGTCAACACGTCCTCCGCAGTCGCTTCGACGCCGAGGCTCCGGAGGTGGTCGGCGTACTCCGCAGGCGGCACGGTCGGATTGTTCGTCAGGAACAGGACGCGGTCGGCGTGCTCGCGGAGCGCTTCCAGGCTCTCTATCGCACCCGGGATGGGCGACCCGCCGTGCAGGACGGTGCCGTCCAGGTCGACGACGACGCCGCGGAATGACATGGCGGTCGTTGGGTGGCTCGCCAGTTCAAGCCACCGACACCGGCACGCTCGCGCCGGTTCGGGCGGCTGTTCGTCCCGATTATAGGACGAAGGAGACGATGGCGAGCACGACGAAGATGATGACCAGCCACTTCGCAATCGTCATGCTGAGTCCGGCGATGCCACGTGCGCCGAGGATCGCCGCGACGATGGCGAGTACGAGGAAGAGGATGGCGTACTCGAGGAAGCCGCCGCTGGACTGCAGCGGGAGCGGTTCGGCCAGCATGTCGGCCACCGTGAGTCCGAGCGTCGGAATCGAAACCATACTACTGGTACGCGCCACGTACAGAAAGTTCGTCTGGCCGTCTTGAATGACTACTACCCTAGAGGGCCACTGATTTTCCAGGTCGATTGTGACCCACCTACTCCACTGCTAGTGCGACGACTGCTGGTCAGCGAGGCGCTCGACGCGCTCGATGGAGTCCGCCGCCCCCGGCGTCTTGTCCTCGCGCACGGAGACGAACCGCGGGAACCGGAGCGCGTACCCCGACGAGTAGGTGGGTGACGCCTGGATCTCCTCGTAGCCAACCTCGAAGACGACGGCCGGTTCGACGTCGACGTCCTGGCCGTCCTCGGCGCGAATGTGGGGTTCGAGGAGGTCGGTGAGGTCCGCGAGTTCCTCGTCGGTGATGCCCGTCGCGACCTTGCCGATGGTGGCGAACTCGCCGTCGGTGGCCGCTCGTTCGTCCCGAGCCGACAGCAGGAACGTCCCGAGGAACGAGGCGCGTCGCCCCTCGCCCCACTCCGCGCCCGTCACGACCAGGTCAAGGGACTCCACGTCGGGCTTGCGCTTAAGCCAGTGCTTTCCGCGGTCGCCCGGCGTGTACGCCGCGTCGGGGTCTTTCAGCATGATGCCCTCGTGGCCCGCCTCGAGGGCGTCGGCCTCGAAGTCCGCAATCTCGTCCGGGTCGTCGGAAACGAGGAGGTTCGAGACGGCGGACTCGTCGCCGACGACGGACGCGAGGCGGTCGTGGCGCTCCCGGAACGGCTGTTCGAGGAGGTCGTTCCCGCGAGCGTGCAGGCAGTCGAAGGCGTGCAACCGCACGCGGATTTCGTCTCGCATCTCCGCGACGTCGTGCTTCCTGCGGAACCGCTTCAGGATCTCCTGGAACGGCAACGGACTGCCGTCGTCGTCGACGGCGACCGCTTCACCGTCCAGAATCACCGGGGATTCGACGTGCTCCTCGACGAACTCCACGAGTTCCGGGAGAGCGTCGGTCACGTCCTCCATGTTCCGCGAGTACAGCGACACGTCCTCGCCGTCCCAGTGGACCTGGACGCGCGCCCCGTCGTACTTCGTCTCCACGGCCGCCTCGTCCCACTCCTCGAGCGCGTCCGTGACCGTGCCGGCCTGCGCGAGCATCGCCTGCACGGGTCGCCCGACCTCCAGGTGCATGGCTGACAGGCCCGCCTCGCCCTCGTCGCGTGCGGTCACGGCGACGAGGCCGTAGTCGTTGGACACCTGCAGCGCGCGTTTCACCGCCTCGACGTCCACGTCGAAGGCGTCCGCGATGGCGTCCCTGACGGTTCCCTCGCCGACGCCGATGCGCATCTCCCCGAGGACGAGGCGGGCGAGATACCTGGCTTCCGCCCCCGTGCAGTCGTTGAACAGGCCGAACAGCAGCGTGACTTTCTCGTCCTGGCTGCCGTCGCCCGCCGCGGCCGCGAGCGCCTCGAGGTCGCCGTAGACGTCGGCGACGGTCAACGCGTCGTCGTCGTCACTCCCGCCGCCGAACGCGCCGAGGCCCGCCTGTCCGCCGAGGTCCAGGGCGGACGCGACTTCACCGATGTCCCCCGTCTCGGCGAGCCGGCTCTCCACGTCGTCGGCGGTGACGTTCGTGGACGCCGCGCGCGCCAGCGCCTCGTAGCAGAGGCGCGGCCCGATGTCGAGTTTCGTCTCCGAGTGCGCGGGGAACACGCGACCCTGGACGAACCGCGCGACGACGTCGAGGTCGTCGCCGGCTTCGACGAACAGGTCTGCGACCAGGTCGACGACCTCGAGGTCCGCGTCGGCCGCCTCCACGTCGGCGGCGTGCGCGGCGAACGAACCGAATTCCATTACTCGCCGGTAGCCCGGTCCCGAAGTTAAAACAGTCGGACCGCCACCGGGCACGTCCGGGTACTCGCTGCCACGCACTTCTTAAGCCAGGAGCGCCAACCCCACGCTCATGACAGGGTCGGACCTCGTGGACCGGGTGCAGGAGGTGCTCGACGTGGACGCCGAGGCGTTCCAGCAACAGGTCCGCGAGGACGCCGAGGTCGTCAAGACCGAGATCGCCGCCGGAACGTTCGACAACCCCCAGGCCATCGTCGGCCTCGAGTACGAGTTCTACGCGGTCACCGACGACGGGTCGCTGGCCCGCGTGCCGCGCCGCGTCCTCGAGTTCGTGGGCTTCGAGAAGGAACTGGGCCTCCACAACGCCGAGATGACGACCAGTCCGCAGCCGTTGAACGAGCGCGGCCTCCGCGCGCAGGAGGCCGAGGTGAAAGCCAACCTCGCAGCGGCCGAGGAGCCGATGGCCGCGGAGGGATTGCACCTCGTCAGCGACGGCATGTGGACGATTCCGCCGGAGGGCGAGACGGCACACAGCTACCTCACAGACAGCGTGGAGCGCGACGGCGTCGAGATTGCGACCAACATGAGCGCGTCGGCGCGCTACCACGCGATGGCGAACACCGACGACCCCGCGGGGATGCGACTGGACTCCCCGCACGTCTCTCTGGATGCGGCGACGGTGATGCCGGAAGCGCTCATCACGTCCATCCAGCCACACTACCAGGTGCCGCAGGCCGTCGACCTGCCGACGTACTTCCGGTACGCGCTCAGGTTCGCCGGCCCGCTGCTCGCGCTGTGCGTGAACTCGCCGCTGTTCCCGCCGGACCTCTACGACGAGGACGCCACGCCGGAGGAGATTCTCGCGGACGGCTGGCAGGAGTCACGCATCGACGTCTTCGAGACGGTGCTGAACGTCCCCGGCGAGCGCGAGAAAGTCCGGTTCCCGGCGGACATGGGTAGCGTCTCGGACGCCGTCGACCGGGTCGCGGAGGACGAGACCATCGTCCCGATGCCGGCGTCCGACGGCGGGCGCTTCGACGACGAGTTCGCGCACTGGCGCCGAAAGCACGGGACGTACTGGCGGTGGGTGCGGCCCGTGTTCGGCGGGTCGTCGACGGAGAACGCGAACGCCCGCATCGAGTTCCGCCCGATTGCCGGTCAGCCGACGGTCCGCGACACCATCGCAGTGCAGGCGGCGTTCGCAGGTCTCCTGGAGAACCTCCCGCGGACGGAGCACCCGCTGTACGACCTCGACTGGGAGATCGCCCGCGAGAACTTCTACAACGCCGCCCGGGACGGCCTGAGCGCCGAGCTCACCTGGGTCGACGCGGACGGCGACCGCGTCACGGACACGAAGGAGCTGTACGCGGACCTCTTCGACCAGGCCCAGGCCGGCCTGCACCGGCGCGGCCTCTCGGACGAACAGGCTGCGAAGTACCTCTGGCCGCTGCGCCAGCGCGCACGCCACGAAATCACGCCCGCCTCCTGGAAACGCGACCGCGTCCGGAGCGCGCTCTACGAGGGCAACACGTTCGAGAACGCCGTCTACGCGATGCAGTGCGAGTACATCGAGAACCAGCGCGAGACGCTGCTCTCCGGGAGTTTCGCCGACTGGCTCGGTCGGGGCGACGAACTCGAGTAGCGCGGCTGGACACACGCGGGCGAGCCGACGAACTCGGGCATCGTGTCTGCGCAGGCACTGGGGCGTCGAGAGCCCCGCGTATCGAGGCTGAGGGACCGCTGAAGCGCCGACGAGAGACCCGTGTGTCGAGGCTGAGCTGGCGCTACAGGTCGACGAGAGGCGAGAGAGAAACCGGGACTGCGACGGCCTGGGTCGCCGTCAAAAACGACGCCCAGTGGTAGCTGTTCGGGTCCGAGTGCGGCTTTAGCGGACGTCGTCGATGTCCTTGTGGCCGACGATCTCGACTGCTTCCTCGGTGATCTTCGTGATGTGGATGCCGTTGCCGGACGCCGTGTCGCGTTCGCTGGCGGAGTCGATAGCCTGCGCGGCGACGCCGACGGCGTCGTCCATTGTCAGCTCCTCGGAGAACTCCTGTTCGAGGACACCGAGCGCGTACGGCATCCCGGAGCCCTGCGCGGTGTAGTTGTCGGAGAGCGAGCTACCGGAGGGATCGAGGCTGAAGACGTGGCCGCCCTCGTCGTCGACGCCGCCGAGAATCGGGACGACGCGGAAGAACGGGCCACCGCGCAGGAGGTTCGAGCCCATCGTGGCAAGCGCGCTGATGGACATGTACTCGCCGCGGCGGGCCTCGTAGAGGTTCGCTTCCGCGCGCAGCGACCGGATGAACGACTGGGCGCCGCCGACAGACCCGGACATCGAGAGGGCGGCGTTGGGCTGGATCTCTTCGACCTTCTGGACGTCCTTGTTGGAGACGACGCGGCCGCCGAGGCTGGCGCGCATGTCCGAGGCCATCACGACGCCGCTGTCGGTGGTGAGGCCGACGATGGTGGTGCCGGTCTTGTTGATGTTGGCGTCGTCTGCGCCTGCCTGATTGCCGTCGGGGAGGGTACCGATTTCCGGCTCGTAGGGGTTCTGGGTGCCGCCGAAGCGGTCCTGGTTTCGGGCGAACTCAGGGCCGTCGTTGCTGTTGAACATTACCGGAAGTTACCAGTCCGCCACTGATAAAACCATCTTTTCCGGGGATTCGCGGCCTCGAAGAACCAGCGGGGAGCGGCCGTCACGGCGGCGTCCACAGTCGGCGGCCTGGGTGGTCGGTTGACGGCCGGAGTTGTCACTTACCGTTGTGGTGGGTAGGTTCTGGCGGGGGCCGTGACATGCCGGCTGTGCGGTGGTCTGCGGCGTCAGTCGTCAGTTGGCGGCGGTCAGAATCAGTTGGCGGCTTCGTACGCACGCTCGGTGCGTTCGACGAGCTGGTGGACCGGGAGTGTGACGCCGGCCTGGCGGACGAGCAGCGCGACGGGCAACAGCAGGATGCCCAGCGCGAGGCTGGACTGGTACAGCGTGAACAGCGCGAGTCGGGTGGTGCGGTCGAGCATCGGAGTACTGCTGCCCAAGACGTATCCATATAAAAGCCTTCCGGGCGGTTAGTACGAACAAACCCCGCGCAGTATGGCGGTTTTCTTTTCGTCGGACGTTCACGGTCAGATGTTGCGGTACTCCCGTAGTGAGTCGTAGGGGCTCTGTTGCTGTCCAGGCACCACGCTATAACTTACAGGGACCATTTTGGTGACGTGCGCTGTGAGGCGGCCAAACCACAAAGCACGACTATCCGCGCCCCGATGAACACGTATGAGCAACTACGTCGTTGCGATGGAAGCCGCGTGGCTGGTCCGTGACGTCGAGAACTCCGACGACGCCATCGGCGTCGCCGTGAGCGAAGCCGGAAAACGACTGAACGACCAGGACCTCGACTACGTCGAAGTCGAGGCCGGGGTGACGACGTGTCCAGCGTGCGCGGAACCGCTGGACGCCGCGTTCCTCGCAGCGAAGACCGCGCTGGTCGGTCTCGTGCTGGAACTGACGGTGTTCAACGCGGACAGCGAGGAGCACGCCGAGCGCATCGCGAAGAGCGAAGTCGGCGGCGCACTCCGCGACGTTCCACTCGAGGTCATCGAGGTCATCGAGGAGGGCGGCGAGGTCGAGTCCGAGGACGCGTAACCCTCCCGAACATTTATTAATAACTGTTGGTTATTCGGGCGTATGCGACTGCCGACGCCCAAGGACCTGCGCGAACGGCGCACGTCGCTGGAACTCACCCAGAGCGAACTCGCCGACCGCGCGGGCGTCTCACAACCCCTCATCGCCCGCATCGAGGGCGGGGACGTCGACCCGCGACTGTCCACGCTGCGCCGCATCGTCGAAGCCCTCGACGAAGCAGAGGGCGACGTCGTCCGCGCGAACACCCTCATGAACGAGGAGGTCATCAGCGTCGCGCCCGAGGACACCGTCAGCCACGCCGTCGAGAAGATGCAGGACGCCGGCTACTCCCAGCTTCCAGTCATCACGAACGGCGTTCCGGTCGGCTCGATCAGCGATAGCGACGTCGTCCACGCCGGCGAGGACGTCGGCGACCATCCCGTGCGTGACGTGATGAGCGAGAGCTTCCCGACGGTCTCCGGGGACGCCACGCTCGACGAGATCTCGAGCCTCCTCGACCACTACAAGGCCGTGATGGTCACCGAGGACGGCGAGACAGTCGGCATCATCACGCAAGCCGACGTCGCCGCCCGCATCAGTTAGCGGCGCAGTTCCGGCAGTTTTGTGGCTGGAGTGGCCTACAGCGACAGCCCGCGGATCTCCACGCTGCCGCCGTCCTCCGACGGGTCCGCGACGCGACCGATTCGCTCGCCGTCAGAATTCTCGACGAGGCCCTCGGCGGCGTCTTCCGGGAGCGCGACGACGAACCCGGTGCCCATGTTGAACGTGCGGTGCATCTCCTCGTCGCTGACGTTGCCGGCGTCCTGCACGAACGCGAAGACGTCGTGTGCGGGAAGCGGGTCCGTGATTTCGTAGCGGAACTCGCCCATCCGATCGAGGTTCGTCCACCCGCCGCCGGTCACGTGGGCGGCGGCGTGCGCGTCGTATTCGTGTAGCGCATCGAGGAGGTACGCGTAGATCCGGGTCGGCTCCAGCAGCGCTTCGCCGACCGTGTCGTGGCCGTCGCCCGGGAACGGTTCGTCGAACCCGCCTGCGCGGTCCGCGGCTTTCCGCGCGAGCGTCAGCCCGTTCGAGTGAATGCCTGACGAGCGGAATCCGACCAGGACGTCGCCCGGCGCTGCCTCGCCCGGCAGCAGGTCGTCGTCGGTGGCGAGGCCCGCGACGGTGCCCGCCAGGTCGAAGTCCATCACGACTTCCGGCATGACGGCGGTCTCGCCGCCGATGAGCGCGACGCCGGCTGCCTCGGCGCCAGCCGCGAGCCCCTCGCCGAGTTCCGCCTCGCGGCGCTCGTCCGGTTCGTCCACGGCCAGGTAGTCCACGAACGCGGCGGGTTCGACGCCAGCCGCGACGAGGTCGTTGACGTTCATCGCGATGCAGTCGATGCCAACCGTCGAGTAGTCGCCCAGGGCCTCCGCGACCAGTAGTTTGGTCCCGACGCCGTCCGTCGCGAGCGCGAGGTACTGGTCGCCCATGTCCACGAGCCCCGCGTACTCGGTCGTATCTGCGACCTCCGAGACGGCGCCGACGAGCGCCGCCGTGGCCGCCTCGCTGTCTTCGATGTCCACGCCCGCGTCGGCGTACGTCAGCTCCTCCCCGTTGTCGTCCTCGCTTCCGTCCTCGCCGCTCTCGGTCATACACGAGCGTGCGTATCTCGCGGCGTTAAACGTGCCGGTCTATGCGTCGAAGCACAACACGGGCGAGCCGAGTGCGGTCGAAGCGACCGGCGGAACGAACCCCGTCGTCAGCCGAAGAACAGGAAGAGCGCGGGGCCGATGGTCGGGACGGCAGCGGCCGCGTACGCCACTGGGCTCCAGTCGAGGACCGTGCGGCCGTCGAGCGGCCCGAACGGGATCATGTTGAACCCGGCGAGCAGGACGTTGATGAAGAGGCCCCGCCAGCCAAGGTCGGGTGCGACAGTCACCATCAGGCCGAGGGAGGCGACGGCGAGTGCGACGTTCGTCAGCGGTCCGGCGACGGCGATGAGGCCGTGCTCGCGGGGCGTGATGCGGCCACGGTGGTGGACTGCACCGGGCGCCGCGAAGAGGAACCCGGCGAGGCCGCCCGCGACGGCCAGCGCGAGCATCCCGAAGTCCGCGCGGAACTCGGCGTGCTGCCCGAAGTGCACGGCCACCACCTTGTGCGCGAGTTCGTGCAGGAGGAACGCGACGCCGACCGTCGCCAGACTCAACCCGAACTCGAACGCGAACGTCTGGCTCACGAGGACGTCCGCCATCGTCGTCGCGGACACGGGCACGTAGAGGAGGCTGAACGCGAACCCGAGCGCCACCCACGCGATGACGAGGTCCCGTAGTTCGCGGCTACTGAACTGCATCAGAACAGCCCCCAGATGGCGTCGATGCTGTTCTCGACGCCGCGGAGCATCGCGTCAGTCACCGCGCCGACGCTGTCGAAGGGGCCGCCGATGAGGGGCAACACGACGAACGGGAACAGCGCGCTCGCGACGAAACTCCCGATGTTCGTCATCGCCACGACGGAGATGAGACGGAACAGCGGGACGTCCAGCATGTCCGAGAGGATGTCACGAATCGGGCGCGTCTCGTCGTCCAGGAGTTCGTTGAGCGTGCCGATGTCCGCGACCCGAACGGAGAGGTACCGGAGTTCGACGTAGCCCGCGAACCACCCGGGCGCGAGCAGGGGGTTGACGCTCGTCAGCCACGCGACAGCGCCGCCGACGCCCGCGCTCGACCAGTGCGCGCCGGCGACTTTCGCGGCGGTCATGGAGATGACGCCGTTGAACAGGAACCACGCGCCGAACACCTTCAGCAGGACGGTGTTGCTCACGCCCGCCATCACGAGCAACACGAAGAACACGAGGAAGCCCACAGTCAACAGCAGGCCGAGCAGTCGGACCACCGAGAAGCGCTTCTTCTGGGTGCCCTGCAGTGACGCCATCGGCGGGAGTTCGTCGGGGTTGGCGAGGTAGTGTTCGATGCCCTCGCGGTGGCCCGCGCCGACGACGGCGACGACGTGTTTGCCCTGCTCGCGGAGCGCGACGAGGTTGTGCGCGATGTACGCGTCGCGCTCGTCGATGAGCGCCTGGGCGCCCGACGGGCTGAACCGGCGGAACTCCTCCATCATCGCGGACACGACGTCCGCGTCCGTCAGGTCGTCCATCGAGAACTCGTCGACGTCCTCGGGTTCGGTGCGCGCGAACAGCAACGCGAACACGACACCGAGCACGACGGCGCCAGCGCCTGCGAACAGCAGTGCTTCCGCCAGCCCGGTCGCCAGCAGCACTGGCGTCGCCAGGAAGCCGACGTCGATGGGCGGCGGCGGGATGAAGAACGGCCCGGCGACGAACTCCGCGGCGACACCCACGAGGAACCCCGCGAGCGCGCCCACACCGAGACCCAGGGTTCGGCTGTCGGTCACGCCGAGCGCGAGTTCGCCGACGAGGCGGAGTTTCTCCACGCCGGTCATGCGCGCCCAGAAGCGCTGGATCGTCACCTGGATGTCACGGTCCACGAGCGCGACGTCCGCGCCGATTCGCTCGGCGGCGTCGACGCCCGCTTTCATGTCCGCGCCGGGCTCGATGCCGAACTTCTCGCCGAGGCGCTGCTGGACGTACGACAGCAGCCAGTACGCCAGGAACTGGAACGCCATGCTCCCCTTCAGGAGGTCGCTGGCGTCGAGGTCCTCGGGCGTCTCGCCCTGCATCTGGCGGAACCGGCCCTCGTCCAGTTCGACCGCGACCGTGTCCGGCTGCTCCGCCTCGACGACGCGCTCGACCTCCTCGACGCTGTCCGCGGAGACGTGCGCCGTCCCGACGACCCGAACCGAGCCCTCGTGGGTCGCCGCGGATTCCTCGCTCATTGCCCCAGAGTTATTCGTGGCGGCCTTACGCTTGTCGGAACCCGGCCGAAAGGGGACCGCATGCGGTTCCGAGCGGACGTCGACCCCTGACGCCGCGGCCCCGAAATTGAAGCAACTCCCCGCCCTATATTCGGATATGTCCGGTACGCGACTCGCAGCGGACGTCCGCGAGGTACTGGACACGGACCTGGTATCGTTCGGCGAGGCCGTCCAGCGCGAAGCGCGCTTCCTGAAGGAGGAACTCGCCGCAGGGACGTTCGACAACCCGCAGGCCATCGTCGGCCTCGAGTACGAGTTCTACGGCGTCACCGAGGACGGCGCGTCGCTGTGCCGGGTGCCGCGGCCGCTGCTGGACCTCATCGGTTTCGAGACGGAACTGGGACTGCACAACGCCGAACTGTCCACGAGCCCGCAGCCCCTGAACTCCCACGGAATCGCCGCGCAGGAGCGCGAGGTGAAGGCCCGGATGTCGGCCGCGATGGACGCCACGACCCGCGCTGAGAACATTCAGCTCGTCAGCGACGGGATGTGGACGATTCCGCCCGAGGGCGAGTCGGCTGTCGACTACCTCACAGCGTGCGTGGAGCAGGACGGCGTTCTGCTGTCCACGAACATGAGCGAGTCGCCGCGGTACCAGGCGATGGCGAACTCCGAGATCGACCCCGGGCTCCGCATCGACGTTCCCGGGGTCACGCTGACCGCCGAGACAGTCGCCCTCGAGAGTCTCGCCACGTCCATCCAGCCGCACTACCAGCTCCCGACCGCCGACGACCTCCCCGAGTACTTCGCGTACGCGCTCCGGGCCGCGGCGCCGCTACTCGCGGTCGGCGTGAACAGCCCGTTCTTCCCGCCGGAGGTCTACGACGACGACGCCACGCCGGAGGCAGTGCTGCGAGAGGGCTGGCTCGAGAACCGCGTGCACGTCTTCGAGGGCGTGATGAACCCCGAGGACGGCCCGACGAAGGTCAAATTCCCCGACGACGTCGACTCGGTCCGGGACGCCGTCGACCGAATCGTCGAAGACCCGCCCGTCGTTCCGGCGTCCGTCGAGGCCGCGGGCCGCTTCGACGACGACTTTGCGCACATCCGCCACAAACACGGGACGTACTGGCGGTGGGTGCGGCCGGTCTTCGGCGGAGGGTCCCGCTCGGCGGCGAACGTGCGCGTGGAGTTCCGCCCACTCCCGGGCCAGCCGACGGTCCGCGACACCATCGCGGTCCAGGCGGCGTTCGCGGGCCTCCTGAAAAGCCTCGTCGCGACCGACCACCCGGTCCTGGACCTGGACTGGCAGACCGCCCGCGATAACTTCTACGCCGCCACGCGCGACGGCCTGGACGCCGACCTCGCGTGGATCACCGCCGAGGGCGACCGAACGACCGACACGGACGTGCTGTACGCGGATCTCTTCGAGCACGCCGCGGACGGCCTGGAGCGCCGCGGTCTCTCGAACGACGAGGCCGCGGCGTACCTCCGGCCGCTCCGCCAGCGCGTCGACCGCCGGGTCACGCCGGCGTCCTGGAAACGGGACCGCGTCCGACGGTATCTCGCTGGCGGCGCGTCCTTCGACGACGCCGTCACCCGGATGCAGCGCGAGTACGTCGAGCGCCAGCGCGAGACGCTCGTCGACGGCGACTTCGCGTCCTGGCCCGACGTGCCCGTCGAGACGCGGTAACCCGGCACGATTATCGAGTCACGGTACCGCGGCCAGACGCCGCCGGACTCGGAAGCTTTCAAGCGCCTCCCCGCGCAACCACGAGGCATGCCAGAGTCGGCGCGCCTCATGGACTCCTACACGGAGATGACGGAGATGCTGTTGCCCAACGACACCAACAACCTCGGCCGCGCGCTCGGTGGCGCGGTGCTGCACTGGATGGACATTTGCGCGGCGATCGCGAGCATGCGGTTCTCCGGCCGGCAGTGCGTCACGGCGTCGATGGATCACGTCGACTTCATCGCGCCCATCGAGATGGGCGAAGTCGCCGTCGTCGAGGCGTACGTCTTCGACGTCGGGTCGTCCAGCATCGACGTGAAAGTGGACGTCCACGCCGAGGACCCTCGCGAGGGCACCGAACGCAAGACCACCACGTCGTTTTTCACGTTCGTCGCGCTGGACGACGACGGCAAGCCGACGCAGGTCCCGCGCCTCGACTGCGACTCCGACGCCGAACAGCAGCTCCGCGACTCCGCGCTCGAAGCGCGCCAGAACCAGCGGTAATCCACGCCCGCGTCGGACTCGCTCCAGCCGACGCCCCCACAAGCCTATTGTCTTGCTCGTCGTCGGTTCAGACACGACAATGTCCGAACACACAGACCAGCTCGTCCGGGACATCGACGACGTCGTGACGGACGTCTTCGACCTCGCGGACCGGAGGCGCGCCAAGGAACGCGCGGGGTCGCGCCGCGACGCTTACGAGAAGGGGCTGACGGAGGTCCAGCGTATCGCCGGGAAACCCCAGGCGACGAGACTCGCGGAGTGGATCCAGTCACAGATGCGGGAGCGAGAGGCGTTCCCGTCCGCCCGCGAGGTCCGCAAGCAGGGCGCGCGCATCTGCCGCGAGAGCGGCCACGAGGTATCGACCAGCAGCTGGCTCGGCGCGTAGGCTTCTACTTACAATGGGGGTCGCAGTCGTCCCGGTTCACTTGCCATGTCTGAAACGACGAAGGTCATCGAACTCATCGGGAACTCCCCGGACTCGTGGGAGGACGCCGCACAGAACGCCCTGGACGACGCGGACCAGACGCTCCAGGACATCACCGGCATCGAAGTCATCTCCCAGACGGCGAAGGTATCGGACGGCCAGATCGACCGGTACAAGACGACGCTGCACGTCGCGTTCGAACTCCAGCGGTGACGCCAGCGGCGTCGCCGCGACGGCTCCGTCCCGGCAACAGCCACGCTTAACCGTGGTCTGGCCGTAGGGACGAGCGTGACGCTGCGCGTCGCTCCCCCGGACCCGCCGGCCCTCGGCGAGACAGATCCCAACGAGTACGAGGACGCCGAGGTGGTCGGCGACACCGACTACAAGCGCGATGAACTAGAGTCGCTGCTCCGCGATGGCGCGTGGGCGGACGCCTTCGAGGAGTGGGCGGCCGACACGCACCTCGACGAGGAGGCGTTCGGCATCGTGACCGACCTCGAGATGATACAGGAGTTCGACTTCTTCTGGGACGACTTCGCTGACCGCGTCGGCTACCACGCGCCGGGGCTCCCGGAGAACTGGCGGGAGCGAGACGTCCACCCGGACCTCGACTCGTGGGAGACCGTCTCCGCGATCAACGCTGGGCTCGCCGAACTCGGCGAGACCGTCAGCCAGACCCTGAAGGCCGATTACATCGACTGGGAGGCCGAGTACGACGCGCCCGACGACCTCCCGGACTTCTAGAACGAGCGCCTGCCAGTAGAATCATATCGGAGGCCACGCTAGAGTGGTATTCGTGCGTAGCGGCGCTGTCCTATTCCAGCGCAGCGGCGGCGTTGATGATTGTCTCCTCGCCGAACGCCGGACCGACCAATTGGAGGCCGACCGGCAGGCCGTCGGCTTCCCCGGCGGGCACCGAAATCGCGGGGAGGTTCGCGAGGTTCACGGGCGTCGTGTTCGCGTCCGCGAGGTACATCTTGAGCGGGTCGTCGAGACTCTCGCCGAGTTCCGGCGGGAGAATCGGCATCGTCGGGGACGCCAGCACGTCGACGTCCGCGAAGGCGTCGTCGAAGTCCTGCTTCACCCACGCGCGGGCCTCCTGCGCCTGCTTGTAGTACTTGTCGTGGTAGCCCGCGGACAGCGCGTACGTCCCGAGGAGGATGCGGCGCTTCACCTCGTCACCGAAGCCCTCCGAGCGCGCCGTCGAGAACGACTCGTTCCAGTTGCCCTCGTAGCCGCCCGAGTGGCCGTAGCGGACGCCGTCGAAGCGCGCGAGGTTCGAGGACGCCTCGCTCATCGCGATGACGTAGTAGGCCGCCACCGCGTACTCGACGGACGGCAGGCTGACCTCCTCGACGGTCGCGCCCTGTTCGCGCAGGTCCTCGAGCGCGTTCTCGAACGTCTCCACGACGCGGTCGTCCGCGCCGTCCACGAGTTCAGTCGGCACACCAATCGTCAGCCCGTCCACGTCGCCGTCGGCGGCGCTCGCGTAGTCCGAGTCCTCGCCGTCCTCGCGTGTGGTGCCGTCGTTCTCGTCCGGCCCCGCGATGACGTCGAGGAGTTCCGCCGCGCCCTCGACGGTCGGCGCGATCGGACCGATCTGTTCGAGGCTGTTGGCGTACGCGACGAGACCGTATCGAGACACGAGGCCGTACGTGGGCTTGATGCCGACGACGCCGCAGAACGCCGCCGGGCAGCGAATCGACCCGCCTGTGTCGCTGCCGAGCGCGTAGTCAACGTCGCCCGCGGCCACGAGCGCGGCGCTCCCGCCGGAGGAACCCCCGGGGACGTGGTCCTCGTCCACGGGGTTCTTCGTCGCGCCGAAGTACGACGTCTCCGTCGTCGTCCCCATCCCGAACTCGTCCATGTTCGCCTTCCCCGGAATGGTCGCGCCCGCGTCCTTCAGGCGCTCGACCACGGTCGCGTCGTACGGCGGTTCGTAGTCCTCGAGCATCTTCGACCCGCAGGTCGTGCGGACGCCGTCCGTCGAGATGTTGTCCTTCACTGCGACGGTCTTGCCCGAGAGGGGGCCGTCGTCGCCGCCCTCGATGGTCTCCTCTGTGATGTAGGCGTTCAGCGACATTACGACACCTTCGGTCCCTTGAAGCGGCCGTCCTCGCTGTCGTCGGCGTTCTCGAGCGCTTCGTCCTGGCTCAGGCTCTCCCGGATCTCGTCGTCGCGCATCACGTTCACGAGGTCGGGTTCGGCCTCGACCTCGGGCACCTCCTCGAGCGCCTCGAAGTGCGCGAGGATGTCGCCGAACTGCTCGGCGAACGCCGCGAGTTCGTCGTCGTCGAGGTCGACCCGCGCGAGGTCGGCGACGTGCTCGACCTCGTCGGCGTCCACAGAATCGCTCATGTCTGGGGATTGCCCGTCGCGGCGGTAAGCGTTTCGATGCCCTACGCGCGACACGGGCGAGCACGGCTGTCTACGCAGGGGACCCTCGTCGCACGGCGACCGCCGTCGGACCGGTGTGGCGTGCGAGTTTTTGCCACAGTCCTTTTGTACACTCGCGTTCTCTATCTACACGTATTAGACGTTCTCGCGACCACAGAAACCGCCCACCCCATGAGTGACCGAAAAACGCGGGAGACCGAACGCGAATCGGACGACGACGGCGAGTCCCCGCCGCAGGAAGCCGCCGGTCGAATCGGGGACGCCGACCGCGAGGCCGAACAGGCGGACGACGAGAAACAGCGCCAGGAAGACACCGACGCGTCCGCCAGCCTCCAGTGCCCGGAGTGCGGGGGCGACCTCGTCGTCGACGAGGAACGCGGCGAAACCGTCTGCGAGGACTGCGGGCTGGTCGTCGAGGAGGACTCCATCGACCGCGGCCCAGAGTGGCGGTCGTTCGGGAACGACGACGGCGACCAGAAGTCCCGCGTCGGCGCCCCGACCACGAACCTCATGCACGACAAGGGGCTGTCGACGAACATCGGCTGGCAGGACCAGGACGCGTACGGCAACTCGCTGTCCAGCCGGCAGCGACGCAAGATGCAGCGCCTCCGCACGTGGAACGAGCGCTTCCGCACGCGCTCAGCGAAAGAACGCAACCTCAAACAGGCGCTCGGCGAGATCGAGCGGATGGCCTCGGCGCTCGGCCTCCCGAAGAACGTCCGCGAGACGGCGTCAGTCATCTACCGGCGCGCGCTCGACGAGGACCTGCTGCCCGGCCGCAGCATCGAGGGCGTCGCGACGAGCGCGCTGTACGCCGCCGCTCGACAGGCCAACGCGCCCCGGAGCCTCGACGAGGTGGCAAACGTCAGTCGGGTCGAGCGCGACGAGATCGCCCGGACGTATCGGTACGTCGCCCGCGAACTCGGCCTCGAGGTCGCACCCACCGACCCGACCAGCTACGTCCCCCGGTTCTGTTCGCAGCTCGAACTCTCCGACGAAGTCGAGCGCCGCGCCCGTGACCTCCTGGAGAGCGCACGCGAGGCGGGCCTGTACTCCGGGAAGTCGCCGGTCGGCCTCGCGGCCGCGGCCGTCTACGCGGCCAGCCTGCTCGCCAACGAGCGCGTCACGCAGAGCGAAGTCAGTTCGGTGGCGAACGTCAGCGAGGTCACCATCCGGAACCGCTACCACGAGATTCTGGAAGCCGGCGGCGAGACGGGCGTCGAGGCCTAACGTCGCTTCGAGGGCGGCCGCCGAGCTGCCGTCACTCGACCTCGTAGCCCAGGTCCCGAACCGTCGATTTAATCGCCTCTGTCGAGATCAGTTCCTCGCCGTGGCGCACTTCCACGAGCCCGGTCGCCTCGTCGAAGGTCGCCATCTGGACGCCCTCGCAGTCCTCCAGCGCGGTCTCGATGGCGTCGCCGTCGGCGGTCGTGGGAACGGTGAACCGCGCGCGGCTATTGGACACGCGACCCACCTCCCCTGTGGCTCGGGCACCCTATCCTGTCGCCAGTCACGTCCATTCGGCGTCTGTCTGTCGCCCTGAGCGTCGAGAACACGGGCATACGTCCACAGTCGGTTATTGTCGGGTTATCCGTTGTGGCAGTGTAGTTACCGGTCGATTGTCCCCACGGGAGTCGAGTGCCACGTCGACGACAGCTCTTGCACTCCTCTCTTCCACCCTCATTTTAACTCCCGTTCTATATCCCTCTACACTCCTCCCCTCCCGGGTGCCGCGTGCAAACGGAACCCCTTTCTGCCGTGTCGCAGGACTCCGCGACATGGAGACTACCCGCCACTTCACGGCGACTGTTTACGTTGTCAACGACGGCGCGACCGCCCTCCACGAACACGACCGACTCGGCATCAGGATACCGCCGGGCGGACACGTCGACCGCGACGAACTCCCCCACGAGGCCGGTATGCGGGAGGTCCGGGAGGAGACCGGCCTCGTCCCGACGCTGCTCGGCGACGCACCCGACCTGCCCGCACCGGACGGCGTTGCGCTCCCGTCGCCGCGCTACCAGGTCTGTTACGATATCAACGTCCACGGGGACGGCTCGGTCGGCCACCAGCACATCGACCACCTCTACTTCGCGACGGTCCCGTCGCGGGACATCGACCCAGCCGACGGCGAGGCGGGGACCGAGGCCTGGGCGTGGTACACGCCGGCGGACCTCCGCGACAGCGACCTCGACGCCGACACGGTCCAGATCGCGCTCGAAGCGATCGAGGCCGCCGAACGGCACTCGTAACGAATCTTCCGCGTGCTCCGGTTCGTCACTCGAGTCGGCTCTCGACGTACTGCGTGACGTGGTCGTCCATCCGGCGCTTGAACCCCGCCTGGCGGGCGAGCCGATCGACCTCGCGGGCGACCAGGCTGCCGTACTGGACGGCCTTCTTCTCGCGCTCGCAGACGACCGCCGGGAGCCGGTCTCGTGCGGCCTCGCGGAGGGCGCGTTTGCGCTCGCCGTCGGCGACCAGCCACTCGCCGGGAAGTGTTATCGCTGCTGTGACGACTTCGTCGTGCAGTAGCGGCGTCACTGGCTCCACACTGGCGGCGCGAATCGCCCGCAGGTCGCGCTCGAGCTGGTCCGGGAGCCCGAGCAGGACTTCGCGGCGCGCGTCCCGGACGGTGTCCGCGTCCGTTCGCGGGTCGTCGGGCGCCTTCGCGACTTTGGCGTACCCCCCGAACAGTTCGTCGGCGCCCTGTCCGAGCGCAAGGCGGTCGAATCCGTCGCGCGCGGCGCGCTGTGCGACCAGATACAGGGGGAGCGCAATCTGGACGTCCATCGCGTTGGTGCGACCGATTGCTCGCGCTACCTCGGGGACCGCGGCGTCGATATCGTCCAGCGTCACGTCGTGGACACGGAGGTCGTCAGTTCTGCCCATCGCTGCGGCGGATTCGCGCGCGGCGTCGATGTCGGCGCAGTCACCGTAGCCGACCACGTAGAGTGGAGCGTCGAGTTCGGCGGCCACGAGCGCGGAGTCGAGTCCGCCGGAGAACGCGACTGCGAGGTCGTCCTCGTCGACTGCCAGTGCCGTGTCGAGCGCGCCACGGACGCGTTCGACGGGTCGTTCGGCGTCGGCCGGCGGGTCGGGAAGCCGCCAGGCTCGACGCGTCTCGTCGTCGGAGCGGATGTGGCCCGCCTCCAGAAGCGTCGGGTCCGATAGGTCACCCGGGTCGCGACTCCAGTCGCCGTCGTCGTAGTAGCAGAGCTCTCGTCCTAATACGTCCCGGACCAGACGGCCGTCCGGCAGTTCGCCCGCGAACCCGTACGTCCCCGGCAGGGAGTCGTCGTTGGCGAGGGCGTCCCGAACGGTCGCCGCGGACGCACCGTACATCGCTCAGAGGAACTCCGCCAGCCGGTTCTTCACGCGGCGTTTCGCGCCGCCGGCGGCCTGCCGGAAGCTGATGTGCCACGGCGTGCGCTTGCCTTCCACGCTCGTCCGCCCGTGCCGGATCGCGTCCAAAATTCCGTCGAGTGAGCGTTCCTCCGCGCCGACCCGAGTGACGGCCTGCCCCACCATCTCCGCGATGTGGGCGTCGCTCCCGGCGGTCATCGGGAGGTCGTGGGTGCGTGCGAACCGCTCTGCTTGCCGGTTCGCGCGCCCGGTCAACAGCCGCGAGTTGTACACCTCGATGGCGTCGGCTGAGGCCAGTTCCTCCTGGGAGATGTTCGGCGCGACGCCGCTGCGAGAGGACTGGAACGGATGCGGGACGATGGCGAGGCCGCCCCGCGACCGGATCTCTTCGAGGGTGTCCACGAACGGCTTCCCCGAGGGCACAGCCTCTTCGACGCCGATGGCGAGCACGTGGCCGTCGGCGCTCGTCACTTCCATGCCGGGGATGCCGATGAGGTCGTAGTCGGCGGCTAGTTCGGCGGCTTCGAGGCTCGCGTCGATCTCGTCGTGGTCCGTGACAGCGAGCGCGTCGAGCCCCACCGCCTGTGCCTGCTCGAGCAGCATCTCGACGGGGTCGCGGCCGTCGTAGGACAGCGAGGAGTGTGCGTGGAGTTCGACGGAAAGCACGCCTGGCAGTTACGCGGGGCCCGGCAAAAGCGCCCCGGTACGGCCGCGACCGGTCCAGGTTAGCGCCGTACAGCGAGCAACGACGCGCCCAGAATCGCTGCGACCGCCACGCCGACGCCGAAGCCGGGGGAGTCGCCGTTGGACGAATCCTCGCTCGTCGCTGCGACTGTCGTCGACGTCTGCGAGGCCGTGGTACTCGGGCTCTCAGTCGTCTGTTGGGCCGTCGTGGTCGCTGCGCCCGTCGTCGCGGACTCGCTGGCTTCGTTGACCGTGAGGCGACTCACGTCGGATACCTGGCCGCCGTCGCCGCTCACGGTGAGCCGGTACGCGCCCGGTGCCAGCGGCGGGTCGTGCAGTTCGTACTCGGAGACGTCTTCGACACTGTCCTGCCCGACAGCCGCGACCGTCGGCGTGTCGGTTCCAGCGTTCGGCACGTGGAACTCCACGGCGACCGCGCCGTCGTCGTCGTTGTCCACGAGCGTCGCGTTCAGGACGTATCCGCTACTCTTGCTGCCGACCTGGAGGCGCACAGACTCACTGTCGTTCAGGTCGACTGCGATGACCGCTGTCCCGTCCTGAGTCGTTTCGTAGGGGCTGTTCTGGAACTCTGCGGCAGCGGTCGCGGCACTCCCGCCGACGCTGGCGAGCGCGACGACTGCGATTATCGCCAGCACAACACGTCTAGTACTCGTCATTCCATTCGGACGTATCAGTCGGGGAGTACTAAACCCGCGTCTGGCTGAAAACGCGGCTTTACCCACGTACGTGCACATAGAAACGACTAAACGCCAACAGAGACGACACGAAGGTGAATGCCACTCGCCGACTCGGACCGACGCCTCGTCGAAGCGGAGCTCGGCCGCGACCCGACGCGGGCGGAGGCCGCCCTGTTCGAGAACCTCTGGAGCGAACACTGCGCGTACCGTTCCTCGCGCCCGCTGCTGTCGGCGTTCACGACCGACAGCGAGGACGTCGTCGTCGGGCCGGGCGACGACGCCGCCGTCGTCTCCGTCCCTTGCACCGTAGACGCGGACGGTGACGACCTCTACCTCACGTTCGGAGTGGAGAGTCACAACCACCCGTCGTACGTCGACCCCTACGACGGTGCCGCCACGGGCGTCGGCGGCATCGTCCGCGACACGCTGTCGATGGGCGCCTACCCAATCGCGCTCGCGGACAGCCTCTACTTCGGCGCCCTCGACCGCGAACACTCCCGGTACCTGCTCGACGGCGTCGTCGAGGGCATCAGCGACTACGGGAACGCTATCGGCGTCCCGACGGTCACGGGGAGCACCCAGTTCCACGAGGACTACGAGGGCAACCCCCTGGTGAACGTCGCGTGCGTCGGCCTGCTTCACGAGGACCGCCTCGTCACGGCCGCAGCGAAAGAACCCGGGAACAAGCTCGTCCTCGTCGGGAACGCCACGGGCCGCGACGGCCTCGGCGGCGCGAGCTTCGCCAGCGAGGACCTCGCCGAGGACGCCGAAACCGAGGACCGCCCCGCGGTCCAAGTCGGCGACCCCTACACGGAGAAGCTCCTCATCGAGGCGAACGAAGCCCTCCTCGACGAGGACCTCGTCGCCGCCGCCCGCGACCTGGGCGCGGCCGGCCTCGGTGGCGCGTCCTCGGAGATGGTCGCGCAGGGCGACCTCGGCGCTCGCATCGACCTCGCGGACGTCCACCAGCGCGAGCCCAACATGAACGCGCTGGAGATTCTGCTCGCGGAGTCCCAGGAACGCATGTGCTACGAGGTCGAACCAGGGGACGTCGAGCGAGTCGCGGAGATCGCCGACCGCTTCGACCTCGGCTGTTCGGTCATCGGCGAGGTCACCGACGGCAACTACGTCTGCGAGTTCGAGGGCGACGTCGTGGTCGACGCGCCCGCGCAGTTCCTCGCGGACGGCGCGCCGATGAACGACCTCGAGCGCGTCGAACCCACCGAACCCGAGGCGGACCTGCCCGACGTCTCGCTCGACACGGCCCTGGACGCGGTGCTGTCGAGTCCGAACACGGCGAGCAAGCGGTGGGTCTACCGCCAGTACGACCACGAGGTCGGCAACCGGACGCTCCGACGGCCCGGCGGGGACGGCGCGCTGCTCGCGCTGCACGAAGTCAGCGAGGCGCACAGCGCTTCGGACCGGGCGAACGGCGACAGCGGCGAGACCGGCGGCCCCGAGACGGCGGTGGCGCTATCAGCGGGCGCGAACCCGAACTGGACGGACGCCGACCCGTACGAGGGCGCGTACGCGACTGCCGTCGAGAACGCGACGAACCTGGCTGCCGTCGGTGCCGAACCGCTCGCCGCTGTCGACTGTCTGAACGGCGGGAACCCCGAGAAGCCCGACGTCTACGGCGGGTTCGCAGCGGCCGTCGACGGCCTCGCCGACGGCTGCCGCGCGATGGACGTCCCGGTGGTCGGCGGGAACGTCAGCCTCTACAACGACTCCGCGACCGGCCCGGTGCCGCCGACGCCGACGCTCGCGATGCTCGGCGTCCGACACGGCTACGACGTCCCAGATTCGGCAGCCACCGGCGAGGGGACGCTCGTGCTCGTGGGCGGGCACGACGAGACCCTCGGTGGCTCGGAGTACCTCGCGCAGTTCGACGGGAGCGACGTCTTCCCGGACGTGGACGACTCGACCGTCGCGGCCGTGCGCTCTGCCGCCAACCACGACGCCACACTCGCCGTCCACGACGTCAGCGACGGCGGTCTCGCGGTCACGCTCGCCGAGATGGTGAGCGAGGACGCCGGCGTGGACGCCGACGTACCGAGTATCGGCGCGCTCTTCTCGGAGGCGCCCGGTCGCGCCGTCGTCGAGACAACTGCGCCGGACGTGCTTGGCGAGGCCGTCGACGCGCCGGTCGTCGACCTCGGCGAGGCGACGACGGACGGCGTGCTCTCGTTGACGGTCGCCAGCGAGACGGTCGACTACCAGTACGAGGACGTCCGGGACGCACGCGACGTCATACAGCGCGAACTCGACTGAGTTCGTTCACTGTTTCCGAACATTCTATAGTCGTACGGAATAATCGACCTGTATGCGACTGGCCGCGGTTGCGTGCTGTCTCCTCCTCGTTGTCGCTGGCTGTCAGGGACTGCCTGCTGACAGTGCGGAGACTCGAGAACCCGCATCGACTGTTCAATCGACCTCGCCGACGAAGACGGCCGAGCCGTCCACGGAGTCGACTCGCTCTCCAGATACGTCCTCCCGGACGACCGGATCGCCGCGCACAATCAGCGTCGAGGGCGGAAGCCTTCCGTACGACCCCGACGGCGTGTGGGCGCGCGTCGAGTCGATGCGCGGCGTCGACGTGGGGAAGCCACTGACGGTCAGACTCGAGTCCATCTCAGGGAGCCTGGCGAGCGACCCGCCGCCGTTCGACCGGGCACTCGGCGTCGAAGCACCGCCGGAGCCGCTTCTCGCGAAGGGCGTGACCCCCAACGTCGCGGACGGGAACGTCGTTAAACTGAACGCCGACCGCATCGATACTCGGGTCGCACTGGAGGGCACGCTGGCCCACGAGTACGTCCACGTGGTCCAGATGCGCAACCGCGTTCCGGAGTCACTCTGGGCGTCGTTCGGCGATTCGCCGACACTGGACGACCGCTTCGCGTACCGGGCGGTGCTCGAGGGGAGCGCTGACTACGTCGAGACGCGCTATCGTCGCCAGTATCTGCCGGATTCGTCTGGAGCAATCGAAGACAGGTACCGGAACGCGGCGACCACCGCCAAGCGCGTGCTCGCGCCGTACTACTTCGGTGCGCGGTACGTGAACGCGACTGTCGAGTCGCCGACAGACCTCGATGCGGTGTACGAGTCGCCGCCCCAGACCACGGAGGAACTGATTCACCGGCTCCCGCCGGGGTCTGAGCAGCCCGCTGCGCTCGACGTCAGTGTGGCTACTGAGGTGGAGCACACGAACCGCCGCCAGTTCGGCGAACTGTTCGTGCGGTCGCTGTTCGGGACCGGCCTGAACGAGTCCGCGGCCGCCGAACTGGCAGACGGCTGGGGGAACGACCGACAACTCGAATTCGAGGGCACGAACAGCACCGGCTTCGCCTGGGTGCTCCGCTGGGACGACGCCGCCAACGCCACCGAGTTCGAGAACGGCGTCGCCACCTACCTCGAGCAGACGGATACGCCCGGGCCCGTTCGTGTGGACAGGGTCGCGCCGGAAACGACCGTTCTGTTCGCGGGCGACGAGTCGTTCGTGCAGAACGCGACTGCGAGCGGCGGCAATTCGACGGTGACTGTGACCGCGCAGATGTAGAACGCAGAGGCGACGAGAACGTCACTATTCCGACAGTCGCGGTATCTGGGGACGTAGAATTGATACGGACTGACGTATAAACGGCGGCGAGCTACCGACCTCGTATTCGGCGTCGTACCCGGTCCCGGACACTCACGGAGACGGCCCGTTCGCAGGAAAATTCAGGCCAGCGACGGGAGCAGATACGCGATTGCGACGCCGACCAGGAGGACGACGAAGCCGGCGCCGACCTGGCTCATACTGTACTCCTGCTGGGGTGCTGTGACGCGTCCCGATTCGTCGTCGTGGTCGTGGTCGTCGGACATGCGCGGCGGTTACACGCGGCCCTACTTGGCAGTATCGAACGTCACTGATTGTCTGGCAGTTTCGACCCTCTCCGGGTGCCTGCCTGTATCGACCGTCACTGACCCGCGCCATCGACGTTGTCGGTGTGTCGGACGATGTGGACGTCGTAGCGGTCGTCGGCCGAGACTGTCTGGCCGATGGACGCGATGCCGCCGACCATCCGGCCCGCGTTGTCGCTGCCGATGAACACCACGGACGCGTCGTTCTGCACGGCGAGTTCGCGGACCGCGCGGCTGATACGGCCCCGGGGCGCGTACTTGTCGACGACGCTGTACTCGAAGCGGATCTCCGGGTCGAACTCGTCGACGATACGCGTGAGGTTCGTCGTGACGCGGTCGACACTGAACGACTCGTTGCCGCCCAACCATCCCCGCTCGCGGGCGACTCCGGGGTCTCTCGGGATCGCGGTCACAGCGACTACCTCCTCCTCGGACGCGCACGCGAACGCGACTGCCCGGTCCAGTGCGGCTTTCGCGAGCGGCGAATTGTCGAAGGCGACGACGTACGTCATGGCACCATCGTTGGCTGTTCGTTTGACCGCCGAGGCGAAACCTCTATCGGACGCTCGCGCCAACCGGGACGTATGCTGACCAAGCGGGTCATCCCGTGCGTCGACGTGGACCTGGACGACGACGGGAACGCCGCAGTCTACACGGGCGTCAACTTCGAGGACCTCGAGTACACCGGCGACCCCGTCGAGATGGCGAAACGGTACAACGAGGCTGGCGCCGACGAGTTCGTCTTCCTCGACATCACGGCGAGCGCCGAGGGCCGCGAGACGATGCTGGACACCGTCGAGCGCGTCGCCGACGAAGTGTTCATTCCGCTGACCGTCGGCGGCGGCATCCGCGACACCGACGACGTCAAGGAGACGCTGCGGGCGGGCGCGGACAAAGTCTCCATCAACACCGGCGCGCTGGAGCGCCCAGAGTTCATCACCGAGGGCGCGCGAGCGTTCGGGAGCCAGTGCATCGTCATCAGCGTCGACGCGCGCCGCCGCTACGACGAGGGCGGCGAGCACTACGAGCAGGTGGACGGCGAGTCCTGCTGGTTCGAGGCGACTGTGAAGGGCGGCCGCGAAGGAACCGGACGGGACGTCGTCGAGTGGGCTGCGGAGGCCGAACAGCGCGGCGCTGGCGAACTGTTCGTGAACTCCATCGACGCCGACGGAACGAAAGACGGCTACGACCTGCCGCTGACGAGTGCGGTCTGTGACACCGTCTCCACGCCGGTCATCGCGTCGTCCGGCTGTGGGTCGCCACAGGACATGGTGGACGCGTACGACGCGGGCGCGGACGCCGCGCTCGCGGCGTCGATCTTCCACTTCGGCGAGTACACCATCGAGGAGACCAAGGCGTACCTCGACGAACACGGCGTGCCGGTCCGTCGCTGATCCAAACTGGGGTGCGTTGAATCGGGGGACAGGCGCCCGGAAAGCGCGCGTCTCCGGGAGCGTTTACGGACCGTGACCAGATGTGCGTCAGGCTGGTACGGGACGCCGATACCTGGGTGGTAGTACCCACCAGTGTTCATCCGGCACTGGCTCCGGTCGCCATTCACGGCGAATGACTTATTATGTGACCCGAGAACACTGATAGTATGTCATACTCTGGTGCGCCCGGGCCGGGGGACCCGGGGCCTGCCCAGTGTTGTGCGGACGGGCCTCTCGACCCCGGTCGTTCGGTGATCGAAGCCGTCGAGTGCGACTCCGCGCGGTTCGTCGACCTGGCGTCGGACGGCGGCGGCATCCAGCCGACCTACCTCGTGTTGCTCGACGTCGACGACGACGTGGACGTGACACAGTTGTCGTCGACGGAGGTGTTCCTGGCGCCTGAGGTACAGAACGCCGTCGCGTACTTCGGCGAACAGACGGACAGCGTCCGCGTCAGAACGCGGTCGGACCGCCGACTCGCGGTCGAAGAACACGTGGAAGCGATGCGCGAGCAGGGGTCGGCGTTCGAGTTCGCGGGCCGGCGCTTCGACCTCGAGGTCGTCGCGGGCTAAACTGCCGCTTCGAAGGTCTCAGCGAAGTCCCGCAGCTCGTCGCCCATGCGGTTGGCAGCGGCTTCCAGGGCGGTGAGCGGGTCGGTGTCGTCCTCGGTCGTGATTGTGAGCAGCGGCTCGGTCTGGCCGCCGGACTGTTCCGGGTTCATGTCGTAGGACGCCGCCGCGACTCCCTCGGTCTCGAGGAGCGCGCCCTTCAGTACGTTCATGAACGTGTGGTCTTCGCCGGCGATTTCGATAGTGAGCTCCGTGTCGCTCTTCTCGATAACCCGCAGGTCCATGGGCCAAGCTTCGCTCGTCCGGCGTTTCAACGTTTCGAAGCGTCCCGTCAGCAGGCGGTCGCGGCCACTGCGCTGACGTCGAGTCCGTGCTGCGACGAGTTGCGCCGATGGCGCACGCTTTATGGCGACGCGGCCAGGCACGTAGTTGTATGAACGTCTCGCCGCTGCTGGTCGTCGCCGCGACGACGCTGCTGATGCTCGTCGCGGCCGCGGCGGTGCCGCGGTTCCGCCGGCCGGGATCGCTGGCGCGGGCGACGCCAGTCGGTATCGCCGCCGGTATCGCCGCCAGCGTCGCGCTCGACGCGCTCGACATCTGGACCGCGGCGGCGTACGTCGCTGTCGTCACGTTCGTCGCGGCCGGCGTCGCCGTTCTCAGGGTCGGCGAGGGACGAGCCGCTGTGCGGCGGGCGCGCACGAGACTGCTGTTCGGGGTGCCGTGGGGGACGCTGTTGGCCGCCGGGGGGGTCGTCGCGTTCTACCTCTTCGTGCAGTTCGGCGCACAGAATCCCCGGTCGCCGCTGGTCGTTCCGTTCGTCTCCTGGTCGTACTTCTACCCGTTCGGCACCGTGACGGCGGCGTTCGCTCACGCCAGCCTCGGGCACGTCACCGGCAACGTCATCGCGACGCTCGCGCTCGCGCCGCTGGCCGAGTACGCGTTCTCCCACTTCCCCACCGAGCGCGGGGCGTCCGCGTTCAGTTCCTGGCGGACGAATCCCTACGTGCGGGCGTTCGTCCTGTTCCCGTTGGGCGTCCTCGTCGTCGGCCTGCTGACGGCGGTGTTCTCGTGGGGGGCGACTATCGGGTTCTCCGGCGTGGTGTTCGCGTTCGCGGGCTTCGCGCTCGTGCGGTACCCGCTCGCGACGGTCCTGGCAGTCTCCGCGCGAGAAGTCCTCTCGCTCCTGTGGACCGTCATCAGGGACCCCATCGTGTTCGCGTCCGCGTCGCCGTCGTTCTCGCCGCCGTGGTGGGCCGGCGTCGCCGTCCAGGGCCACATGTTCGGATTCCTGGTCGGCGCAGTGCTGGCGTCCGTGCTCGTGATGCGTCGCGACAACCGACCGTCGGCCGCCCGCATCTGGTTCGGTGCAGTCCTGCTGGCGTCGTCGCTGTCCCTCTGGGCGGTGTGGTGGTACGGCACTGTCGACGATTTCGTGCTGTACCGGGCTGCCGGTGTGCTCCTCGTCGCGACGCTCGCCATCATCCTGACAGTCGTCGTGCGCGCCGACGACAGGACGCTCGTCCAGGACATCTCTACGCGGAAGGCGGCGTTCGCCGTGTTGCTGGTGCCGGTAGTGACGATGTCGCTGGTCGCCGTGCCGGTGAACGTCACGACTGTCGCGGACGCGGACCTGCCCGGCGACCCGGTCGAAATCAGGGGCTACGAGGTGACCTACGCCGAGGACGTCACGAACGAGCGGGTCGCGGGCGTCGACTTCCCGTACTTCGCGGAGGCGACCAACGTCTCCGCCAGCGGCGTCATCGTCGCGAACGAGGACCGCCAGATCTGGACCGAGCAGGTGAGCGCCGGCGAACTCGGATTCTACGGCGACCGCGCCGTGAAAGTCGGCGGCGTCGGCTGGACTGAACGCGTCACGGTGCACCGCCGCGGCTGGGTGGCCTCGGGCGGGAGCGCCGTCTACAACGTTTACGTCGTGCCGCCGGACGGCGACAGTCGGCACGTGTTCGCGTCCGAGAGTTCGACGGCGGACCCGCGCATCGGCGGCCGGCAGGTGCGCGTGGACGCTGCCGGCGGCGGGTTCGGGCTGGAAGTCCTGCGCAACGACTCCGTCGTCGAATCCGTCCAGATTCCCGGCGAGAACGAGACAGCAACGGCAGGCGGACTGACGTTCGTGCGGAACGAAACTCGCGTGTACGCGGAGTACGGTAACACGTCCGTACAGGTCGCGTCCGAGGAGACTTACGAGTAGCCCTCTCTTCCGGCTGTCAGTCCCTCAAACGGTCAGTCCTGCCACTCGGTTCTGAACACTTCGACGTCGATGCGTTCGCGCTCGCTGGTGTGGAACTCGAACTGATGGGCGATGTCGAGTTCCGCGGCGAACGCGTGCGTGACGGTGCCGCCGTGGTCGGCGGCGAACGACTCCACGAACTCCTTGCTTCCCTCGTTGTGGATGGAGTACGAGACGGCTGCGACGTCGGCGGTCGCTTCGAGGAACGCGCGGTCGGCGTGTCGCTGCCCGCGTTGCGCGCCGAACGGCGGATTCATGACGACGGTGTCGACGGTCCGGAGGGGCGGCGCGGTGGCGTCGCCGCGGAGCCAGTCAACGCTTACCTCCGGGTCCACTCGTGACTCGTTCTCCCGGGCGACTGCGAGCGCGTCCGCGTCGCGCTCGATGGCGACGACGCGTCGTGGGTCCCGGGTCGCGGCACCGAGCGCGAGCATGCCCGTGCCCGTGCCGAGGTCGGCGACAGTCCGGTCCGCGAGGTCGCCGTGCAGGTCCGCGAGGTGCAAGAGGTGGGCGGCGAGTTCGGCGGGTGTCGGATACTGCTCAAGCGCCGCTGACGGGTCGCGGAATCCCTCGACGTCGGCGAGGCGGCGCTCCAGCGTGCGCTTCATACGGAGACGAACCGACTGGAGCGCGAAATAGGCTGCGTCACGCGCTGCGCACTCGCGTGGGGCGGCAACGCTGCGCAGTCAGTTCGCGAGCGAGAGGCCGTCGACGTCGACGGCGAGGCCGTCGCGACGCGCGCGCTCGGCGACTGCGGAGAGTGCCGGGCGGACTTTCTCGGGCGAGGCGGCTTCCTCCACGTCGACAGTCAGGCGGTTCGCGCCGAGGAACGCTGCGGCCGAGACGACGTCGCGGAGGCGGTCCGCTTCGCGCTGCGTGGCCAGCGAGCAGTCCTCGTCGAAGCACGCGTCGGCGGTGACTTCGGCGGGGACGTAGCCCTCGCTGGCGAGTTCGTCCGCGAGCGCTCGGAGTTCGTCGCGGGAGGCGTCGGTGATGGTCGCGGCGTCGACTGCCACGGGGGTCGAGTCCGTGGGGCGACACCCTTCGATCGGACTGGAATGGGAGGTCGTGCTCATCTTGCACACACATACATAGTGGAAATACAAAAACCTTTGCTAATGCTCAATAGTAATACGAACGTGAGCCGGCCAGCGGCATTGGCGCCTACCCGCTGTTACGATATCTCGACCTCCAACTTCGCGTTCGACACTGCACCCGCTTCGCGACGAGAAATCGGGGCGATGAAATTGGCGTTTCCAGGGGTTTCGGGCCCTTACCAGGTGCCGTGGAACGTGTCGAAGGAGAGTTCGTCCAGGGGCTTGTTCCCGACCGCGATCTCGTACTCGCCGGGCGTCAGCATCGGCTTGTGGAACTGCGGGCCGTCGTCGGTCGTGATGCGCGGACAGCCCGTGTTCACGAACGCGTCCATGTCGAAGTTCCGGAGGCGATCCGGCGTCACTTCGTCCATCGTGATGAGGTACGCGTTGTCGTTGTTCTCCACGATCTCGTTCGCCTGGTCCCAGCGGCCCTGCCCGATCTTCGTGCAGAAGATGACGCCCCACTTCTCGGCGTCCATCGCCTTGTGGACGGTCGCGTACCGCTGTTTCAGGAACTTCTCCGTGTCCGCGACGGACACCGAGTTGTTCACGGGGTCGGCGATGACGACCTTCTTGTCCGGGTGCTCCATCGCGAGGCCCAGCGGGTGGAACTTCCCGCCGCCGACGTACAGCACCTGGTCGGCGTCGATGTCCGCGCTCGCGTAGTTACACCCGAGCACCTGTCCCTCGTGCGTGAGGCGGTCGTCGCCCTTCCGCGTGTGCACGTCGAACCCCCGCTCGGCTAACCACTCCTTCATCTCCTCGAAGAGGTTCATGTGCTGGGCGGTCGTCACCAGGCCGACGTCACCGACGTCGAGTTCCTCGAGGGACTGCTCCATGATGGGTTCGACGTCGACGTTCGAGAACAGCGGCACGTAGATGATATTCTCGGACTCCTTCATCGGCGAGTGCCCGAAGTGGACGAAGACGTCGGTCCGTCGCATGACGTACGTGTCCAGGTCGCAGGCGCCGTAACACGGCTGTCCCGAGATGAGCACCCGGGTGTCGTCGGGAAGCAGCTCGCGGAGGTCGTCGGCGACCATCGGCGCGCGGCGCTTCAACCCCTCGGGGAACTGCAGGCCGACTTTCTCCGCGTCGCGCTCCTCGACCGCGTCCACGATGCGGTCGAGTTCGTAGTCCCACGTTCGGTCGTGCTTCAGGGAGAGTCCGGTCTTCCGGAGGTCTCCCGCCGAACGCGTCTCTTCGTGACTCATTGGGCCTCGATACAGGCCTCGCGGGTTTAACCCCGGCGGTTCCCCGGGAACGCCCCGACTCTCGTTGGCCGACCACGGCGCCGCTGCGCGCCGGGATTGAGCGTTTTCATACGAACGGTCCTGCAGAATCGAGTTCGAGCACCCCCGGTTCCGGCACCTTGAAAGCGGCCGAGTTCCAACGAGAGGGTAATGAGCGTCGACTCCGACTCCGCGACGGCGACTGACGCCTCGAGCGCAGACGAACTCGCCCGCCAGCTCGGCGAGGCAATCACCGAGACTCCCGAGTACCGCGCCTTCGAGGAGACGAAGGAAGCAGTCGAGACCAGCGAGGAGGTCCAGCAACGCATCAGCGACTTCGAGGACCTCCGCCAGGAGTTCATGCTCGCCCGCCAGACCGGCGACGCGACCCAGGAGGACCTCGAGCGCGTCCAGGACGCCCAGGAACATCTCCACGACCACCCAGTCATGGCTGATTACCTCGACGCCCAGGACGCCCTCGAAACCAAGTTCGAAGCGCTGAACGAACTCATTTCAGAGCCCCTGGCGGTCGACTTCGTCGGCGAATCCGGCGCGTGCTGTCAGGACTGATCCACTCGTCCTGACTGCCGTCGAGGGACTGCGGTCGTTCTTCTGCCGTTTCGTCTCCGGCCGACTGCGACACAGCGATGAGTCCGGCGACTGAGTTGCGTTCCGGTAGACCCCGCGACTGAGGGGCCTCCCCCAGTCTCGGGTCGTGTGCGAGCGCTCAGCAATCGAACCCCGGAACCCTTAGGGAATGCGCGAGCAACCTCCCGGTATGGTGCATTCCGACTGGGGCGACTGGCTCCCCACTGCGGTCGAGTCTGCGACGCCCGACGGCGTCGCGGTCTGGTATCTGGGCTGCAACGGCTTCGTTCTGAAAGGCGAGGGCGGAACGACGCTGTTCGTCGACCCCTACCTCGGGACGGGCGACCCGCCGCGAACGATTCGCATGATTCCGGTGCCGTTCGACCCCCGGGACGTCCAGGAGGCCGACGCCGTGCTCGCCACCCACGAGCACACCGACCACGTCCACGGCCCGAGTCAGGCGCCGATTCTCGCGGAGACCGGCGCGGCCTTCTACGCGCCCGACGACTCGCTGGCGGTCGCCCGCGGCGAGGAATCGTGGGACGACCGCTACGCGGTCTCCACCGACCAGTACGAGGAAGTCGCGGAGGGTGACACGTTCGAGGTGGGCGAGTTCACGGTGCACGTCGAACCCGCCCACGACCCGGACGCCACACACCCCGTGTCGTACGTCTTCGAGCACGACGCGGGCACCATCTTCCACGGCGGCGACACCAAGCCCAGCGAGGAGTTCGAGCGCCTCGGCCGCGAGTACGACGTCGACCTCGGGATTCTGGCGTTCGGCGCGGTCGGTGCGATCCCCGACAAGCAGACCCGGGAACCGAAACGCACGCGATGGTACAACGACGAGAATCAGGTCGTGGAGGCGGCCAGCGACCTCCGCTTCGACCGCTTCCTCCCGTCCCACTGGGACATGTGGAAGGGGCTGACGGCGGACCCGAAGGCGCTGCACCACCACGTCCGGAGCTTCGAGTTCCCGCAGCGTCTCGAACTCGCGGAGATCGGCGACAGAGTAGACGTCACCGGCGAGTAGCCAGGGCGGGCGCACGATACACCGTTTTCTATCGAGTTCGTGGCCGGCTCCTGTCGGGTTGGCTCCCCGTGATAGGGAACTAACGAGTCGTTAACGACGGCGGGCAATTTAAGTCGTCGTCCGCGTACGTGAGCGTATGCACGACCAATCCGCGGGTGGTTCCAGTGAGTGACGAATCAGTCGTCGAAACCGACGGCGTCACCGTCAGCAAGTTCTTCAACGCTGAGGACTTCCCCGTCCCCGCAGTCGCGTTCGAGGTCGACTCCTCGCGCGAGGACGCAGTCACCCTCCGCCTCATCGACGAGATCCCCGACGAGTTCGGCATCGACCAGATCGGCTTCCACCCGGAGTACGGGAGCGAACACTGGACGGCCAGCGGCGACGGCGTCGTCCGGTTCGAGCGCGAAATCGACCCGGGCGAGTCGTTCACGACCGTCTACGGCGTCCGAATGGAGGAGGGCCAGGACGAGACACCGTTCCTCTCCGCGCCGACGGTCCAGGTCGAGGGCGAGAACATCGACGACGTGGTGCCGCCGGAGTCGACGGACGTCGTCCGCGAACTCGCGGGCGGCGAGCGCGACACCGTCCCGGGGCTCGAGGACGAGGAGGAGATCGAGGCCGAAGTCGGCGCTGGCGGCGTCGAATCCCTCGCCGAGGAGGACGCCGAAATCCTGGAGGGCGACGTCGACGTCGGCGAGCCCACTGGCGATCCCGGACTGTCCGCCGACGCCGGGCCAGGCTCCGAGGAGGACGCCGTCGACGACGAACCGGACGAGGAGCCCGAGATAGCAGCAGACCCGGACCCTGAGCCGGAGACCGAACCTGAGCCCGAACCCACGGACGAGTCTGAGCCGGTGACCGAGCCGGAAGCGGAAGGCTTCGGCGCGGAGCAGCCGGAACCGTCGGCCGCCGAGGAAGGCGTCCAGGAACCCGAAGCGGCAGGCTTCGACGGCGACGAGGCGGAGCCCGCGGCTGGCCTCGACCCCAGCGACCTCGTCGGTGCGCTCGCAGACGCCGTCCGCAACGACGAGATCGGCGACGACGACCTCGAGACCCTGCAGGACGCGTTCGGCGGCGTCCCGAACAGCACTGAGGCCGAAATCGAGCACCTCCAGGCCCGCGTCTCCGAACTCGAGGCCTACTCTGACGCCCTCGAGGAGTTCATCGACGAGGAAGGCACCGCGGAACAGCTCCTCGCCGACGTCGAGAACGACGTCGCGGGGCTCTCCGAGGAGCTCTCGGACCTCGGCGACGAACTCGCGGAAGTCGAGGCGAGCGTCGAGGACGCGGCCGGCGACCGGGAGGAACTGCGCGAGCGCGTGTCGGACGTCGAGGGCGACCTCGAAGCCGTCGACGACCTCGAAGACACGGTCGAGCGCGTGCGCGGCGACCTCGACGCACTCGACGAGCGCCTCGAGGACGCCGAGGAAGCGGTGCTGGACGTCGACGACCTGACCGAGGAGGTCGACAAGTTAGAGGACGACCTCGAGGACGTCGAGGAACACGTCGACGAGATCGAACAGTGGCGCAGCCAACTCTCGGACGTCTTCGGCGCCTGACGCCGCCGACGCCCGAACACCGACCACGGCAGTTCCCCCGGAATCACAACCGTTTTCGGCGCGCGAGGCCTCGTCTCGACAATGACAGCGCCGGTGCGCGTCGCCGTTCCGCGGAAGGGGCGACCGCTGGAAGCCGTGCTCGACCGACTCGCCGCTCGCGCCGACGCGACGACGCTCGCGGACGACGTGGCCTCGACCCTGCGGTACGAGAAAGCGCTCACGAAAGACGAGCAGTCCGACGAGCGCGGCGTCTACGAGCGACTCGCCGCGTACAGCGACCCGTCCGACCCGCATCGACCGGATTACACGCTCCTCCGGGACGCTCGCGCGGGGAAGCCGCGCCGGATCGTCTTCGACTCGCTGACGCTGGACCTCGACGGGACGCCCGTCCAGCTGGTCGGGCGGGAGGAGCCGTTCCGCGCGCTGCGCACCCACGAGTTCGCACTCGGGTTCGACAGCGCGGACCTCGTCCTCGAGGAAGTCGTCCAGCTCCAGCCCGAGCCGTTGTCGACCATCGCGGACCTCAACGACCGCATCGACCCGCACGACACCGACGTTCGGGTCGTGTCCGGGCTCGGGGACACCGTCCACCACACGCTCCTCGCGACGCCGACCGCCCAGCAGGCCGCCGGCGCCGAGACCCTAGACCGGGAATTCGTCGTCGACTACGAGGGCGACGTCTGTATCAGCCCTCGGTACGAGCGACTCGTCGAGGCCGTCCTCGGAACGGACGCCACCGAGGGCGTGTCGTTCGTCTACCCGGACCCGGACCGGGAGGAGGAAGCGGGCATCGCCGACGTCGGCGTCGGCGTCTACCTCACAGTCACGGGGTCGACCGCCCGCGAGTACGGCCTCGACGTGGGCGAGCGCCTGTTCCCCAGCGAGACCGTGTTGATGGAGAACCAGTGCGAGGCCGAGGGCGACGCCGTCGAGACGGTCAAGCGAGAACTCGCGGACAGCGCGCCCGAGACGGCGATTCCACCGCAGTAATCGATTCGCTCCGCCCGACCACTCTACCCTTGCGAACAGCTAACACGGAGCCGTGCGTACGTCCGCGTATGCCGACGCTGGGCCTCACCGGCGACGTGATGCTCGGCCGGAGGGTGAACGAACGCCAGCGGACACGGTGGCCGGATGAAATCTGGGGGGACCTGACCGAGCGCCTGTCGTCGCTGGACGGGCTGTTCTGTAACCTGGAGTGCTGTCTGTCGACGCGCGGCCAGCGGTGGGCGGAGACGCAGCGGCCGTTCCACTTCCGCGCGGACCCCGAGTGAGCGATTCCTGCGCTTGCGGCCGTCGGCGTCGACGGCGTGACGCTTGCGAACAACCACGTGCTGGATTTCGGGGCCGTGGCACTGCGGGACACGCTGGACGCGCTCGACGATGCGGGCATCGCGCGAGTGGGCGCGGGCCGCGACGTCGACGAGGCGCTCGACCCCCTCACGATCTCGGCCGGCGACTGTCGCGTCGCCGTCGTCGGGTTCACGGACAACACGCCGGAGTACGCTGCCGGCCCCGATAGCCCCGGGACCGCGCGCATCGAGTGTGACCCCGACGACGCCGACACCCGTTCGATGGTCCGTGACGCTCTGGATCGGGCGGAAGCGCTCGACCCGGACCTGCTCGTCGCATCCCTCCACTGGGGGCCGAACATGGTCGCTCACCCCGACGAGGGGTACCGCGAGTTCGGCCGCTGGCTCGTCGTCGAGGGCGTCGACGTCGTCCACGGCCACAGCGCCCACGTCTTCCAGGGGGTCGAGGTCCGGGACGGCGCGCCGATTCTGTACGACACGGGCGACTTCGTCGACGACTACGGCGTCGACGGGACGCTGCGCAACGACCGCAGTTTCAGCTTCGAACTCTCGGTGACCGCCGACGGCGACCCGACCGAACTCCGTCTACACCCGGTGAATCTGGAGTACTGCCGCGTGGAGACAGCTGATTCGGCGGTCGCCGCGTGGTGCCGAGAACAGATGCGGGAGCGCTCCGCGGACTTCGACACGACCGTCCGCCGCGACGGCAGCGACCTCGTCGTCGACCTCGACTGAATAGTCCCCAGCCATCCGACTCAATCTCTCACCAGGCCGCAGAGACGGGCGGCGGCACCTCGATTCGACAAACCGAAATCCGGTTTACGAGTCCGCGTATTCATCGAGGTGGTCGCGCGTCACTCGCTCGGCAGCGTTCCGCGTGGCTTCGAACGTCTCGACGGCCCAGTCGCGGACGGACTGGTCGGCCGACTCCACGAGTGCGACTGGCGCACCTTCGGGCGACGAGACGCCGAAGAACACGACGTCCTCGGTGATGCCCAGCGGAACAGCGATGTCGTCGTCGTACACGTAGACGTCGAGGTCGTCGTACGCGAGTAGGTCGGCGACTTGCTGGCGGCGGTCCGGATCAGCGGCGAGCCACGACAGCAGTTCCGCTGAGAGAACGGACTCGAACGCCGCGTCGCCGGCCTCCAGACCGCGCTCGTGGGCGTCCAGCGCGCCGGGGCTTCGACCCGAGGCCAGCGACCGAAGCGTGGACGCGGTCCGCTTGATTTCGACGACGCGCTCGAGGGGCGCGGACGGGTTCGCCGGCGTCGGCGTGGTGATAGTCGCGTCCGCGAGCCTCGCCAGGTCGAAGTCCAGTTCGTCCGTGGGAATCTCTTCGAGCACGTCCCGGACGTTCCACGCGAACGCCGCGGATTCCAGCAGTGAGGTGAACTCGTCTGCGAGCAGTTCCCCGTACGCCGTCGGTCTGTACTCGCCGTTCGTTCGCTCGACCAATCCCTTCCCCTCGAGGTCTCGGACGGCGCGGTTGACCGTCGACCGCGAGAAATCAGTTTCCGATACGAGCGTCCGTTTGTCCTTGGGGCCGTCGAGGAGGGCGTGCACGAATTGCAGGCGGTCGAGGAGGGTCTGCACTGCCTCGGTGGCCACGTCGTCCCCGGGGGGAGTCGCCATGCCAAATACTGTTGGCAAAGCAATAAGAGTCTTGCCCAAACTTCCACGAGAGCGGCTCTGTTCCCAGATCCTTAGAGACATGATAAATAATTATATGGGCGTACTCACATGTTGGTCGACTCGTGCAGGCCGTGACGTAAACTCGTCGTGCGTGGAACAGTATCGCTGACCACGAACGCCGGTCCAGGTGGACCCGACCCAGAACCCAACTGCAGACGGAGCGACCTGGGATCCGTTCGTGGTCAGGGGGAGATGGGAGACGTTCCCGACACCGCAGCCACGAACTCGGGCCGACAGGGGGCGGCCTTCGACGCGTGGACTGCGGTGCCGACACGGGCCGCCTGCGCAACGGATCGCGGGCGGATTTCCAACCGGGAGCGTCGTTCCCCGGGCGAGTCAGTCCGTCACCTGAACGGCTTCTGTTTGTTCGCCGCCGGATGGAACTGAGCGCCTACAGCGTCAGCGTCACGTTCGACCGCATGTCGAGGAACGCGGTCTCGTAGCCCTCGTGCCGACCGACCTGCGGGGGCGTCGCCACCGAGAGCGTGAGGTCGTCGCCCGCCCGCACCGCAGGCACCGCTGCACTGTAGTGGTAGCCGACGTCGGAGCTGAGCGTGCGCTCCAGCGCCCCCTCGAAGACGACCTCGCCGTCCCGCTCGAGAACCGCTTCGAGACCCATCCCCGACAACTCGTAGTCGTTGTACCGCGTGCGCGCGGACACCGCCAGGTACGCGTCTCCCGGGTTTCCGACGCGAGCAGCAGAATCGAGGTGGAGCACGTCGAAGTACGCGTCGTCGATTGCGGCCGTCCCGTGAACGGTTCCCGGGAGCCCCTCCGGCCCCGGTGCGACCGACTTCGGGTACGACGTCTCCATCGGCGCGAGCGCGCCGGGCTCGCCCGCCGCATCGATCGACGACGACCCGACCCGGCTCCGGGACTGTTCGGTAAACTCCACGTCGATTTCCGTGGTCGCCGCGTCCGCGAACCGGCCATCGAACTCGCCGGTGGTCCGCGCGGCGATACCGCCGATGCTCACCGCAGCGGTGTAGGTACCGTCGCCGGGAAGTGTGAAGTTCCCGCCGTAGTGAAACCCCATCGGCTGGGAGAGCATCGGGTAGATGACCTCCTGGGAGACGAGGCTCCCGTCGTCTGACAGCTCGACGGAGACGCCCGCGTCCGGCAACACCGCCCCCGAGTCGTCGTCCCAGACGACGGCCATCAGGTGCACCGAATCGTCGTCGGTGCGCGGCGTCTTCGACAGCTCCCAGTTCGTCACCGTCCAGAACGCGTGCGGCACCGTGAACATGAGCGCCACGGCGTAATCGCCGACTGTCGCCGTGCCCTGCATCGACATCCGGTCCTCGAACGACTGGACGTAGACGCCGTCGGGTTTGTCCGCGTCGGGGTCGGTCGTAGATGGTCGCGTCGTCGTCGACCCGCTCGACTCGTCGCCCGTACAGCCGGCGAGGAGGGCGGTGGTCGCGAGCCCCGAACCGAGCGCGAGGAAGCGGCGGCGTCGCATACCCGTAGTGGTGGCCACCGCGACAAAAGAAGCTCTGGTCCGCGAGTCGAATTCCCTGGCCTTCGAGACGCGTCGGCCTCCAGAAACGTTAACCACGTCTCAAAGTAATCACGTGACATGCGACGTGCCGCCCTCGCTGCCATCCTCGCCCTCCTGCTGGTCCTCTCGGCGAGCCCGGTCACCGCGCACGGCAACCACGTCGAGGCCGACAGCCAGCGCTCCGACGACGGAACTGTGGTCGTGGAAGCGGTTCGGCCGCTCTCGGACGGCTTCCTCGTGCTTCACCGCGGGACGGCCGACGGAGAGTTCGGCGACCCCATCGGGCACGTCCCGATAGCCGTCGCCGACGGGTTCCAGCAGGACGTCCACGTCCAGGTGGACGACGAAGCCTGGGCGGAGTGGTCCGACGACGACACGGTCTGGGTCGTCTTCCACGCTGACGCCGACGACGACGGCGAGTTCACGCCCGGGACAGACCCGGCTACGTCCGCGTTCGGCACCGTGACCGGCCGACCGATCACGCTCGCAAAATCCGGCACGCCCGCGCGCGTGCTCGGCGAGCGCTCCGAACCCCAGCGGACCGACGCCGCGAAAGCCACCGTCTCGGAGGTCGTCCTCCCCGAGGACGGATTTCTCGTTCTCCGGCACGAGGACGCCGACGGACAGGTCGTCGCGACCCGCGCCCTGAGCGAGGGTGAACACGCTGACGTCACGCTCTCGCTCGACGAGTCTGCGCTCCCCGACGACCAGTCCACGGTGGGCCTGTACGCGGAACTGTACACTGACGACGGTGACGGCGAGTTCACGACCGACGACGAACGCGTGTCCGCCGGCGACCAGGTCGTCAGCACCTACTTCCTCGTCTGGCGGGTCGACGACGCCAACGCGACCACGACGGAGCGAATCGTGAACACGGCAGCGACCGACGAAGACGTCGTCACACCCACGCCGAACGAATCCACTCGAACGACGGACGGGACGGACGACGAAACCGAGTCGCTCGTGCCCGGATTCGGCATCCTCCACGCGACTGTCGCGGCGCTCGTTGCAACCATCGTGCTCGTACGCCGCGAATAACCCGGCGTAGTTCCGGTCTGAGAATCCGCGACGACCCGGTCAGGGGGTCGGTTCCGGGAGCGCCCGCAACTCGCGCGGCGGCACGAGGAAGTACCCGCGCCTGCGGACGAAGATGTACTCGAGGATGCCGTTGTTCACGCGCTGGCGGATGGCGGGCGTCTCCGCCGCCACGTCGGTGCCGTTCATCGCACGCCGCACTTCCTCGAACGCCGTCACCCCGCGCTGGAGCGAGGGGAAGTGGAGGCTCGCGACCGGGTCGTCGGATTCGATGTCGTCGGTCGACTCGAAGTGCCGCCGGAGCAGTCGCACCCGCCCGTCGTCGTCCCGGTTCGCGCGCGCTGCCTTCTGAGCGTGCCCCACGCGGCCGTACGTCTCGGCGTGCTCGGCGACGTCCGGGACGTACTGGTCCACCTGGCTGTCCGCGCCGAGGTTGTTCCCCACGCCCTCGACCAGGTCGTCGGCGACGTGGCCCGGACTGAACAGTTCCATGACGCGCTCATCGTAGTTCTGCTCGACGTACCAGTCCTCGAGGCGTTGGCGGAGGTTCGCGACGACTTTCGTCGTCCCGCCCGCGAACGGCCCGTCGGGGAGCGTGACGGACTCCTCGCTGGCCTGGTTCCCGGCGAATCCTGCGGTGAACCCCATGAACAGCGGGGACTCCTCGGGCACTGGTTCGGAGTCTGGGATGCCGGCGGCGTCCTGTCGCTCTGCCGGCATCCCCGCTCCGACGAAGCCCGTGCGGCGCGAATCGACGGTCAGCACGTCCGCCAGCGTCGCCTCGACGGAGACACCGTTTACCTCGTCGAGTTCGCCGGTGAGGGCGTGTTCGGCAGCGAGCACCACGTCCGCCCGGTCGCTGGCCAGGTGAACGAGCACGTCCTGGGTATCGAAGTCGGGGTCCTCGAACGGTGACAGCGCGTCCGGCTGCGTCAGGTCGACGGACTCGGGCACCCCCTCGTCGAAGCGGTCGAAGTACGCCGGGGAGTACGCCGCGGAGAACAGCAGGCCGTCGTGACTCCACTCGTAGGCTTCGTCCAGGACACCGAGCGCCGCCTCGACTGTGTCTCGGTCCGATTCAGACGGGGGGCCATCCGCTCGCAGCGACGCGTAGATGAGTGTCTGGTGGCGCGGCAGTTGTACGTTCCCGTGGTCGTCGGTTCGCGTGTAGTCATTCCAGGCGTGCTGCCGGGCCGGCTTCGCGGACGGGTCTCCCGACGGCGCCCCGTCCGCGGCGAGGTCCGTGCAGGCGGCGAGTGCGGCCGTGCTTCCCGCTGCGACGGCTGCTTTCAGGAACTCACGGCGGGACCGACTGGCGCGCGGAGGCGTCATTCGAGACACGGTTTGCCTCGACACGCAAAGGGCTTTGCGCAGGCAGTCATGGCGTCGGTTTCATCCCCAACGTTGGTACTAGTCGGAATCCTACCATTCGACATGCCCAAAGCAGCGCCGTTCGAGGAGCACACACAGCGATACGAGCAGTGGTTCGACGAATACGACGCCGTCTACGAGTCCGAGTTGGCCGCGCTCGAACGCCTCGTGTCACCAACCGGTCGCGGCATCGAGATTGGCGTCGGCAGCGCGCGCTTCGCCGCGCCGCTGGGCATCGACGTCGGCATCGACCCGGCCGAGGCGATGCTCAGGCAAGCCCGCGAGCGAGGCGTCGACGTGGCCAGGGGCGTCGCCGAACACCTCCCGTTCCGAGACGACACCTTCGACACGGCGCTGATAGTTACTACGATCTGCTTCGTCGACGACATTCCCCAAACGCTGGCCGAAGCCGACCGCGTCCTCTCGGAGTCGGGGGAACTCGTCATCGGCTACATCGACAAAGACAGTCCCGTCGGGGAGATCTACCTGGAGAGAAAAGAAGCGAGCCCGTTCTACAGGGAAGCGACGTTCGTCTCGACGGACGACCTCCTCGATGCGCTCGAGGCCGCCGGGTTCAGTGACTTCGAGTTCGTGCAGACAGTCTACAACTGGATAGACGAGGTAGAGAGCCCGGAACCGGTCGAATCGGGCCGCGGCGAGGGGTCCTTCGTCGTGATCAAGGCTACTCGGTAGCGGCAGGCGTACTCGAAGTAGTTCGGTGACTGGCTCTCAGTGGACGCGCCATCGATTCCGGGGATACGTCCTCGAGCCCGACGCTGTCGTCGCTACCGGCCGAATCTCCGATTCGATACATGCGGTTCTCGCCGGTGAAACTATGTCAGTGATAGGCTCGTTCGCATCGGCGCCACACCAGTAATTCAATATAGCGGCATATGGTTTACTTACTCGTTCTCCGGCGTCACGAAAGCGAGTAAATGTTGGACAGATACACTTTCCGGACCCTGTCACCCCAGTTGTGCGTGTACGTGTCGATGATGTCGTCGGCGACGTCGCCGCGGAGATACTTCACGACGCCACGGTCACCGGTCCGGTCCCGGAGGTGCGTCGTGAAGAAGTGCCGGAAGTAGTGCGGCGTGACGTTCTCGGCCGCGTCACCGCCGCTGCGGTACCAGCCCGCGGCTTCCGCGTGGGTCCGGACCATCGACCGCACCATCTCCGGGGTCAGCCGCTGCCCCCAGGCGTCCCGCGTGCTCACGAACAGCGGTTCGGCCGGTGACGGCGAATCCGGCCGGATCGCCAGCCAACGAACGAGTGCGGCCTTCAGCTCCCCGTCTACGGGAACCAGGGTCGCACGCTTGCGTTTGTTCGACGCCGTTCGCTCCTCGCCGTTCACCGTCTCACCGCGCGACATCGAAGGGTCCACGAACAGGGTGTCCGGGCGCCCGTCCAGTTGCGCCCGCGTCCCGAGGTCGTAGGCGTCCTCGACGCGTGGCGCGGCCAGCGAGACGTCGCGAACGTCCAGATTACAGAGCTCACCGACGCGCAGCCCGGTTTTCAACAGCGCGAGGACGACAGCGTGTTCGAGCGGATGCGAAATCCCGTCGACGAACGACCGCATGTCCTCGACTGACACCTCCCGTCGGGTCGGATCCGTGTCGATCGCCTCGTCCATCTCCTGCATCACGAGCGTCATCGGGTTGCTGTCGAACTCCCCGACCTGGGTCATGTACCCGTAGAACCGGTTCAGGTAGGACGCGTACGTCGCCACCGTGCTCTCGGCGCGGTCGCCGCGGAGTTCGTGCACCCACGCCAGGCAGTCCCGCCGGTCTGCGGCCGCCGGCGTCGTATCGAACTCCGCGAGGAACGCCTCGAAGTCACGGAGGACGCGGCCGTACGCCTCTCGCGTCCGTTCGGACTTCCCGTGGTAGGCCATGTCCTCGAGGAAGTACTCGATGGGGTCCTCGGTGTCCCCGGTGCCGCGTCCGCTCGCAGCAGCGACCTCCGGGCCCGCGCTGCGTTCGCTCATCGCTGCCCCCGGCGGACGTAACCGCCCTCCCGTGGGTCGTGTGCAATTCGGTCCTCGGCCTGCAGCGATTGCAGTGTCTCGTGGAGCCGGTCCTCGAAGTCACCGGAGAGCTCCGAGACCAGTTCCTCCCACGACACGAATTCGCCCCCCGATAGCGCTTCGAGGACCCGGTCTTCGAGCCCGCTACCCCGGGGGGTAGCGTCCCCAGAACCACCTTCCTCGTCCCCGATTACGAATCCCCGCCGACCGGCCTGCACCATCGACCGCAGGAACTCGCTCTGGGACATGTCCAGGTCGTCCGCGTGCTCCTGCCACTCGGCTTTCTGTTCGGGTGGCACGTAGGTCTTCACGACGGCGCGGTCCTCGTCTGCCATACCGTGGGGGATTCCACGCGACTCCTTCAATGTTCCCCTCACAGTGGATAAGACACCTTATCACTGCGTCCGGTACTAGTTTAGCGCCAACTGAGGGGCTATTTTCCATGATAACCGTATATCAACGCCCTAAATTACGTGATTACTCATGTTGCTCTCTGGTACTTCGGAGACAGATACAAAATCTGGGAGGCACCAGGAACTCCCGCCCTGAGTCTTGTTGTACTGCTGAAAAGACAGCTCTTCGTCGATTTTCAGCGCCGCACGTAGATTCGAGTCGGTGCGCCCAGGCACGGAATTCGGTTGTCTTGACAGAGTCGGTTGGCTCACTCGCACTGGCTCCCCGGAGGACGGCATTCGGTAGCGGTGATCGTAGCCTTTGATGCGTTTGTCCGTGGGCGGCGACTGAGACGGCGGTCGCTGGGCGCCGCGAACTCGAAACCTGAACTGGAAGGCGGAATACGCATTGACGCAGTGTTCACCACTGAGCGTGGCACTCGGATTCGCTTGTGTGGCCGGTACGTGACTGCGGCAACGCAGTGAACTCTGGACTACTCAGTGCGGCCCCGGTGTTCGGAATCGGCGATGTCGACGGCCCAACACTGCAAGAACTGCGACTACGGGCCGAACGCAGACTCGAACGGGGAAGCGAGTGGTGCCGTGCGAGTACAGCGCCGGTGAAGCGCGCTACGGCGTCCTGAGTGGCGTTTTGGCGTCGTGGCCTGCCCCTCTTCACGAGGGACTCCTACCGGACTCTAGGGCCTAATTCGAGGCCAACGAGGATTGTGGATGGTTCACCCTATCTTCGCCGACAGGCACGGGATGTCTCGTCCGTTCGCCGTCCGCCCTCGTGTATTCCGTCTATCCGCTGTGTTTGCCGACAGAGAAAGTGGGGCAGCCAACTTTTGGAGGTGACCGGTATCAGTCGGCCAGCGCAGGCCGTGAAGCGCTCTGGACTATATCATCACAGTCGATCGGCGGTCGCGGTGACGCGGCGACGAACACTTCTGTCCGGTCGGGGGCTGGATGTGCAGTGATGTATCGGTTCGTCGCCGCGATCCGTTCTGCGTTGCTCACCCAAGATTCCCTCGCAATGGTAGCTGCCGATCCTCCAGAGGCACCGATTTGGGCGTGTTAGTCCCCCATTACACTCGATGCTTGTGTGGATCCGCGTTGCGTTCCGAACTCATAAACCGTATGCTAGGATATGAACTCGATGGCCAGTCGCTGGAAATGCAACGGCTATTCGGTGGAAATCCACCGACTTCTGGGTTGGTCATCGACACACCGGATTTCCGGGATCGTACCGTCGGACGAAAAAATACGAAATGGTGTTCAGAGGCCTAAACGCTCTGATACGCAAGAATCGAGTTTCGTTGTGACGTGCCTTTGGGCGAGTCCGCCGGCGGGGACCGTGGTAGCCGTACATCCTGCGGATGGATTGTGCGAGGGTACGGACCCCTGGGTTGTCAATCGCGGCTTGCTTCGCAGGTCGCTGTCGAGACTCAGTTGGACGCGGAAATCACTCACCAGCGCGTGTTGAACGTCAGGACGCCGAACCCGAAGTGGGGCAACCGACTTAGTAGGCCTTCGACATCGCTCCGGCAGGAATCCCTCGAGCGCCGGGCCCAGATTCCTGGAGGCGTTCGATTGGACGATAGATGGTGGAGAGGGAGGCATCGCAGGCCTCGTTCGTCGGTACATCTGCCAGTAGCACTTCGTCGAGCGGGACAGTCACCCAGTCGATATCGAGCAGTGAGAACGGAGCGACGTAATCGGTCGTTCGTGTAGTCGAAAACAGTACTTAGATATCCCGACGCTGGAAGAGGACTTGGCTAGCGACGAGTAACCCCAAGAACGCAGCAACCAAAATTCCAGTGTCCACCAATTCGTATGACCCATCAATGAGCACCGGCGTCGGAGCGTAGTAATGGGTTGGGCTAAGATTCTGAATCCACGCGAAGTCTTCTGCCGCACCGACGGCTGACTCGACGAGCCAGAGCACGAATATCAATCCGATGGCGGCTCGTTCTGCAACTGCTGACCGATCTGCGAGCACGGAGAGAACTGTGCCAATTGCGGCGCAGACGAGGAGATACGGAATCGAGAGGAGGTGAGCCAGCGCGAGATGCATCGGGTCGATTGTCTCGCCAATCGCCAACACGAGACCGTACGTGACACCGCCCACAACCACGTTCAGCGCGATCAGTGGGAGGAGCAACGCCGCAAACTTCTCGACCAACAGCTGGCTTCGAGAGACCGGAAACGAGAGCAACAGATCCATTCGATCACTTTCGATGTCACCCGCGATCACTGCTGCCGATGCGTACGCGAAGTATATGCCGAGTCCCAGCAACCACAGGAACGTATAGATCTGTCCGCCGAGCCACCCCTCAATCGACCCGATCGACTGCATCCCAAATGCGTCTAACATCGCTGGCGGCAACGACTCCGCAATCTGCTCGTATGCTGACGGGTCCAAAAGCGAGAAGTACCAGACGATGAAGGCCACGTAGAGACTGACACCGACAGTCAGAATTGTTGTTCCACGGACCCGACGGCTGATCTCGTACCTGGTGGTTTCAAGCATCGGATTGCACCTCCTGATTGGGTTCGACTCCACCGTCTGAGCCGTAGTAACGCATGAAGATGTCTTCGAGCGGGGGTTCGCTGATCTCTATTTCACGGACGTCGTGGGTCGCTAGCTCGCGGAGTAGCGTGTTGTACTCGCCAGTGTAGATGAACTGGATGCCCTCAGCGAACGTTTGAACGTCTATCACGCCGTCGATCTCCGTGAGGTCCGTTCTGGCCTCGTCCGTCGTCTGGATGTGGACCCGCTTTCCACCCTGGCGAAGCAGGGTGTCGACATCTTCGAGCCCAACGAGCACCCCTTCACGGAGGACACCAACGCGGTCACACACGCGGCGGACTTCGCTCAAAACGTGTGACGAGAAGAATAGCGTCTTCCCCCGATCACGCTCGTTCCTGGCGAACTCGTTGAACTCTTCCTGTTTGAGGGGGTCGAGACCGGAGGTCGGCTCGTCCATGATGACGAGTTCGGGATCGTGCATGAACGCCTGGACGATGCCGAGCATCCGCTTGTTCCCGGTCGAGTACTCGCGAATCGGGCGCTCAACCGGCGGTGTGAATATCTCGAGGAGTTCGTCCCGGCGGGAACCCCCTTTGACTGACTCGTGGTAGTCAAGCACCTCGGCACCTGTCGCTTCGTCGTTGAACCCGAGGTTTGCGGGCAGATACCCGATCCGTCGTTTCGCCTCGATGAGCGCGTCCTCGTCGTGGACGTCTGCACCGAGGACAGTCGCAGTACCGGCACTCGGTGCGATTAACCCGAGAAGCGTTCGTATCGTCGTCGTCTTTCCGGCTCCGTTTGGGCCGAGGAAACCGAATATCTCTCCGCGTTCTACGGAGAAAGAGAGTGAATCGACGGCTACGACGTCGTCATAGCGTTTACTGAGATTGTCAACTGTGATCGATGACATAGTGCATTTTTGAATGGATGACTAAATACCTTTTTCGTTCATCAAGTCATGAACGATGACCGATTTATTTTTGCGTTTTCCAGTCCAAGTCTGATTATGCAAGGATTCAGCGACGAGGAGCGCGATCGCATCGAGGAGGACCTCATCGAAACCGGCCGGGAGTTACTTCGAACGTATGGACCTCGAAAGACGAACATTGAGGACGTAACCGACCCCGTCGGCATCGCCAAAAGTACGTTTTACCGGTTTTTCGACTCGAAGGCGGATCTCTATATCGCGATTGTCGAACGAGAGAGCGACGAAATGCTGGAAACCTTTGCGGCAGAGATCGACGCAGCAGAAACGCCACGTGAGGCGCTGGAACGATTCATGCGGTGTCTGATGGAGTTTGCCGAGACGAATCCGCTCATCCAGTATCGAGATGCGTTCCTGAATAGTATCTCGCCGGAGAAAATGAAAGAACTCGGGAAGAGACAGTTTGAAGAGTACCTCCCGTTGATTGAATCGCTCCAGGAAGCGGCCGGACCGCCGCTTGCTGAGTACGACCCGGCGACAGTACTCGGCGTCATGGGCGTGGCCGAGTACCTCGCAATCCACAAGGACGAGTACGAGATGTATCGGGAAGGCTACTACGAAGAAGTGCAGGAAGTCGTAGTTCCGGTACTCGCCCGCGGGCTGACGGTAGCCCCGGACGATTGAACCACTGGCCGAGTGCGTCCGGCCCAATGGCCAGCGAGTTCGAGTCTGCACTGGGTTCGCTGCAAGGCGACAGCGGTACAGAGATGACGCGTGGGGCAGTTCCTGCCAAAATCACCATCGGCCGGCGTTTGGAATCGGCTGGAACTGCAAGGCATGCAGTGATTCCAACCCACGCGACCTAGAAATTTAGCCAGTATTCTTACGGCCGCGAGTCTCGAATTCCGATTGAAATTGCCTGCGCCCGCTCTCTGTGGCGGACTCCCTGGGAACCCACGTTTCGAGAGGTCTGTATCGACAACAAATCGGGAATCTGTTTCGCCGCGATCAAAACCCACGATGTATGACTCTTAGCGACTCAGAGGCCGTTGCCCAGTTTCACGCGCTCGCGGAAACCACACCTGACGCACTCGTGACAATCGACACGGAGAGCTGCATCCAGTTCGTCAACCCCGACATCGAGACCATTCTCGGGTACACACCGGACGAATTGCTCGGGGAATCGCTGACGAAAATCATGCCTGACGACCTCGAAGACTCGCATCTCGAAGCCGTAGACCGGTATCTGTCGACCGGCACCAGGCAACTCGATTGGAACCACGTCGAACTCCCGGGACAGCACAAGGACGGTCACGAAGTCCCGCTCGTAGTCACCTTCAGTGAATTTACGAGCGACGGCGAACGGTTGTTCACCGGGATTATTCGAGACGTTTCCAGTCGGAAGACGCTCGAATCCGAACGAGACCTCCTCAAGGCGACGGAAGACGAACTCCTCCGGGCGGACGTGGTCGACGATGCGCTTCGGAATATCCTCCGTCTCCTCGGCGAGTCGATGAACTGGCTGTACGGGGAGGCCTGGGTACCCGCAGACGGCCGCGACACACTCAGGTGTGATACGACCTGGACGGCGGAGGCGGCTGCCCTCGAGGAGTTTCGAGAACAATCCATACAGATAACCCCGTCCTCCGGAAAGGGGTTAGTCGGTCGCGTGTGGGAAACTGGCGAGTACGAATGGATACCAGACGTGTCTACCGCGCCGGAACCCGGTTTCACACGGACCGACATCGCGGAGGACGCCGGATTGAAAGCCGCACTTGCAGTCCCGATTCGAACTGACGAGTCAATCGTGGGGGTGATGGTGTTCCTGATGGCCGAAGCGCAATCCGTCGACGAGCGCATGGTCGAAGTGACCCGCGCTGTCGGCGCGAACCTCGGTCTCTTGATGGCGCGAAAGCAAGCCGAGGACGCCCTCCAGGAGCAGCGCAATCTCGTCACGAGCATTCTCGAAACCTCCCCGATCGGGATTGTCGTCATCGACGCTGACGGAGAATTCACGTACGTCAACGACCGGGCGGAAGAACTCCTCTGGCTCGAACCGGACAGGGAAGGGAACTATCCCACGTTCGAAGCGGCCCCATTTCGGGCACTCGACGTGGAGGGAGCGGTTCTTCCAGAGTCCGAGGTCCCGTACCACAAGGTCCTTCGGATCGGGGATGACGTCGCCTCCGACATCAAAATCGAACACGAGGATGGGGCCCAACGGTGGGTTTCCCAACGTGGAACGCCGCTCCGTGACGAATCTGGCGCCATCACCCAGACCATCTTCGCGTTCGAAGACATCACCGACCGGAAGCGCCGCGAGAAGACACTCGAACGACTGACCGAGCTCGGACAGGAGCTAGCCGAAGTCGAGACGTTCGAGAACGCGTGTGAACGTGCAGCCACGGCTGCCTGCGACGTCTTCGATCTCCCGGTCACGACGATCGTTCGATACGACGCCGAAACAGGCAGTCTCGAACCGTGTGCCCGCACAGCCCGTGTCGACGGTCTCGCCGGTGAGGACCCAGTGTTCGATTCGGAACGCGGCCGTCCGTGGCAAGCGTTCGTTCAGAACGAAACGCGAGTCCTCTCCGATTTGAACGACGCTACTGGTGTCGACGCGGACGACACACAGCTTTCGAGCGCTCTACTCGTGCCAATCAGTGAACACGGCGTGTTGATCAGTGGCGCGACTGACCCTGACGCGTTCGCGGAGAGAACTGTCACCCTTGCCGAATTGCTGTCCGGCACCCTGAACGCAGTGTTCGATCGTCTGGAACGAGAAGCACAACTCCGTGAGCGCACGTCGGAACTCGAGCGGAAAAATGACCGCTTACGCCGCGTCCAGCGGATAAACAGCCACATTCGAGGGATCACTGAATCGCTACTGGATGCGACATCCAAGGCTGAAATCAAACAGCTCGTCTGCGACCGCTTGGCGAACAGTGACCCGTACCGATTCGTCTGGTTTGGCGAGCGAGACTTTGGGACAGAGTCGATTACCGCGAGTGCCGCTGCGGGTGTCGAAGAGGGATATCTCGACGAAATCGATGTCACAACGGACCCCGGTGAGACGGAGACGAGCCCCGCCGAACGAGCAATTCAAACGCACGAGGTCGAGGTACAGAATAATTTGCACGCCGACCCGCCCTTCGAGCCGTGGCGACAGGAGGCCATGCGACGCGGGTACCGAGCGAGCATCGCGATCCCAGTCGTGTACAACGAGACGTTGTACGGCCTGTTGAACATCTACGCGGGCGAACCCGAACTGTTTAGCGAGATGGAACAGGCAGTCTTGACCGAACTCGGGGAGATGATCGGGTACGCGCTCAACGCGATGGAGCGCTACGATGCGCTCGTCAGCGAGGAGTCCGTCGAACTGGAATTCCTCGTTCGGGATTTCTCAGATCCGCTCCTGCAGTTACTCCGAGACAACGACGGCCGGATTCGGCTGGAGAATATCGGGTCCCGTGAAGCAGGGTCCTTGCAGGTGTTCGTAGCGTTCGAAGACCTGGCGTTTGAGACGATTCGATCCTTCTTCGAGGAGCACCTCGGGAGCCACGACGTGACGCTCGTTAGAGATCGCAACGACGAGATTATTGCCGAACTGACGTTCCCGGAGGAGTCGTTTCTCGTCACGCTGCTGGACCGTGGTGCGATGCCGACTGACATCACAGCGACGCCAGCGGAGGCACGGACCACGATTCGAGTGCCGCAGTCCGCATCCGTTCGGGACTACGTCGAGATTTTCGACCAGTACTACGACGACGCCGAACTGGTCGCGCGTCGAGAATCTCCGAACCCGGTTCAGACGCGAGAGGAGTTCGAGCGCGTCTACGTCGACCGGCTTACCGAACGACAACAGGACGTACTCCAGACGGCCTATTTCGCCGGGTTCTTCGAGCAGCCTCGAGACAATTCGGCTGGCGACATCGCGGAGATGCTAGACGTGTCGCAACCGACGGTCAGCCGACATCTCCGAAATAGCCAGGCGAAACTCATGTCGATGCTGTTCGGCGACACGTAGATTCCAGACCGTATCATCATACGCCCTGGGTGCTGCACACCGCAGACACATACGGGGAACGGGTAACCGGGAAGCACTCCATCAGATAGATACGAGACGTCACAATGGAGTCGACAATCAACACAATCGAGTACGAGCAAGTCAGTCGGCGCGTCGTCGAGCAAGTAGCAGCGAAGACGGGTATCGACTCGCACAAATTAGAGCCGCTGTACAGTTACATCGACCCTGACGGGTTGGATTCCCTCTTTGCTGATACTTCGGAAACACGTCGAGATCGCGGGCACGTCACCTTCCCGATGGCTGGCTGCCAGGTGACTGTGCACGCGTACGGAGCGGTTGAAGTGACCCTCCAAGGCGACTCAGCTGACATCACGGCCGTCGAGGATCAGACTGCAACCCAGACCGCAACGGTCGACCAGTCGTCGTCCTACCCGGCTGAGTCGCAAGATTGACCACCACAGAGAGATGCTACGAGCGACCTCACAGTCGATAGCTGCGGGGACCCATGCCTGAGCACACCGACACACCGACAGAAGACTCGCCGGAGGGCGCCGAGGACCGGCATCGAGCAACTCGGTGTCAGACGTGTGGCTCGCGGGTCGACCCGGCCGAATGGCATCCGGTCACGACGGCGACTGACGACGACGGTGCGTTCCAGCTCTACAGCTTCTGCAGCAACGGGTGCTGGAACGACTGGAAAGCCGACTAGCTTGGCGGTTGTGGAACCGCCTCGCCACGAACCGACTGGATGCAGCGTCGCGGAGCTGCGAGGCGGATAGTTCGGTAACGAGACCGCCACGCTAGCGGCGTCGCAGAACGGCTACCGCGACGTCAGTCGGAACTGCGAACGGGCGTTGGCAACACCCTGGGACCGCTGTCTCACAGGAAGCCAGGTTGTGGGGAAACGACGGGGGAGTCGGGAAACCGACCGAACGGAGTTGGCGTGGTCGTTCGGCACAACTACTTGGAGGGAGGGGGTCGAACTGCCGCTATGGAATCTGTCACGGTGACCCGCGAGATCGCCGCGTCGCCGGAGGCGATCGAGGCCGCGATGGACGACTGGGCGGGGTTCGTTCGGGCCGCCGGCTTCGACGACGTCGACGTCCAGGGAGAGACGATTCGGGTGTCGAACGCCGTCGGACCCGCCGAGATCGAACTCGAACTCGAGGTCGTCGCCGACGAGGACGCCGCGCTCGCCTACGAGCAACGCGAGGGAATCTTCGAGGAGATGTGGACTGGGTACTTCACGCGCGCACGCGAAGACGGCGATGGAACTGTCGTTGAGGCGGTGACGACGTTCGAGATGGGCGTCCCCGTGGTCGGCGGCGTCCTGGATTCAACGGTCATTAGTCGGCAACGACGCCGGGAACTCGAGGACCAACTCGAGTGGCTGGCGTCGTCTGTGGCCTGACAGGGCAGCGAACACCACGAAAAGGACTGCGTAACACGTTCGGGTGGATTCTCACGAGCTGGAAGTCCAAGCGAACGCCTTCGGGGCAAATACCACCGCTAGACAGTGAGGACCCACCAGTATGTCGGACGTACCGTCAACCAGTAGCGACGCGCCGTGGCAGCAGGAACTGCTCGACAGCGAGTGGTTGCTTGCGGGAGCCGCGATCCTGTACTTCCTGCTGTCGTACGTGGTATGGGGTATAATCGACCTGCTGACAATTCCGGCGGGGTGAACCATGGCTGACGACGAGCACTCGCCACTCGAATCACCGGAGGGAGACTGGTGGAACCAGACGGTCAACCGCCGGGAGTCTATCTGGCTGGGCATCTCGGGGGCGTGGGCGGTGACGCTGTTCAGCTGGATGCTGGGCTGGACGCAGTTCGGCGACCAGAACCAGACAGGACAGACCTACAAAATCAGCACGGAGCGCTTCCAGGAGAAGGTCCAGGCGTACAAGGACGCCGCCGGGACGCTGGAGGTCGGCGGCGAGGAGTATCTGGTCCCGGACGGCAACGACGTCTTCGTCGGGTCCCGGCAGTGGGCGTGGGACGGCCTCCCGGTCGTCCTCAAGCCGGGCGAGACGTACAAATTCCACCTCGGGTCCTACGACGTCCAGCACGGGTTCGGGGTGCGGCCGGAGGGCAACCTCAGCAAGCAGATCTCCCTCCAGATCATCCCGGGCTACGAGTGGGTCGTGGAGATGTCCTTCGACGAGACCGGCACCTACCACGTGGTCTGCAACGAGTTCTGCGGCGTCGGCCACCGGACGATGCACGGGACGTTCCTCGTGCAGGACCACGACCACGTCGAGACAGGAGCGGACCAGTCCAGCGACGACGCCGACCAGCCGACTGGTGACTACGGCGGCTGGTTCACGGGCGACGCGCGCGGCGCCGAAACACCGAACTACGACGGCTCGGCGACGGACGCGACCGACCAGAGCGAGGTCACCGTCGACGTCGGGTCGGACACCGAGAACGGTCCCTACGGGTACGGCCCGGCGGCACTCGAGGTATCACCCGGGACGACCGTGCACTTCGAGTGGGCCTCCGACGGCCACAACGTGCTCGTGGAGTCCCAGCCCGACGGCGCCGACTGGCAGGGCGTCGAGTCCCTGGAGAGCGAGGGGTACAGCGAGTCGGTCACGTTCGAGGAAGCGGGCGTCTACAAGTACTACTGCGAACCCCACCTCGGCATGGGGATGAAGGGCGTCGTGGAGGTGGTCTGAATGTTCGGCTTGAGTACCTACGAGTACGACGACGACGGGTTCAGAACGTGTGGCGTCACCGACCTCCGCATCCACAAGTCCGCGGAGGACCTCGTGAAACTGTTCGGCGTGACGGCGATCGTCTCGCTGGCCATCGGCGGCGTGTTCGCGCTCCTCGTCGCGATGACTCGCTGGGAGGTCGTCGGCCTGCTCGACCCCGGGCAGTTCTACCGGTTCACGAGCCTACACGCGTGGTTCATGATTCTGTTCTGGATGGTGTTCATGGAGATCGCCATCCTCTACGTGGGCGGGCCGTTCGTCCTCGGCCGGAAACTCTCGCTGCACAAACTCGGCTGGGCGGGCTACGGCATCATGGCCTTCGGCGGCCTGCTCGCCGTCTACAGCATCGCGACGTACGAACTCCCGAACCAGGCGCCGTTCTACACGTCCTACGTGCCGCTTCCGTCGCCGGCGCCGTACTTCGCTGGCGCCGTGCTCTTCCTGGTCGGTGCCGTCGTCGCGGCCGTCCCGTTCTTCGCGACCATCTGGCGCGAGAAGCGCGAGAACCCCTCGAAGACGCTGCCGCTGATCACGTTCGGCGCGTTCATCACCGCGGTCATCGCGCTCGAAGCGCTGGCGGGCGGCATCACCGCGCTGACCCCGGCGTTCCTCTGGCGCATCGGATTCATCGAGCACCTCGACGCCGCGTGGTACCGCCAGATGTTCTGGACGATCGGCCACGGCAGCCAGCAGATCAACCTCCTGGCGATGATCACCGTCTGGTACTTCATGACGCACGTCGTCGGAGGTGCGGAAGTCGCCTCCGAGAAGGTCTCGCGGTTCGCGTTCGTGCTCTACCTGTTCTTCATCAACATGGGCGCCGCCCACCACCTGATGTCCGACCCCGGCGTGTCGGCGGCGTGGCGGATGTGGAACACCTCCTACGCGGCCTACGGCGCTGTCATCGCGTCGATGATCCACGCGTTCGCCATCCCGGCGGGCCTGGAAGCGGGTCGGCGCCGCAAGGGCGAAGGCGGCGGGCTGTTCGGCTGGCTGTGGTCCGCGCCCTGGAAGGACCCCGGGTTCTCAGCGACCATCCTCTCGATCATCCTGTTCGGGTTCCTCGGCGGCATCACGGGCGTGATGATGGGCCAGATGCAGCTCAACATGAACTGGCACAACACCCTCGCCGTCACCGGCCACTTCCACGCCACCGTCGTCACGGGGACGACCCTGGCGTTCATGGGGCTGAGTTACTACGTGCTCCGCCTCGTGTTCGGGCGTAACTGGCTCGGCGGGACGCTCGCGTCCGTCCAGCCGTTCCTGTACGGCGGCGCGATGGGCCTCGTCTCACTGATGTTGATGTACCTCGGGCTGCTGTTCGGCGTCCCGCGGCGCCACCCGACGGTCATGGACATCCCCGGGACGTCGTTCGACTTCTCGGCGGCCGAGCCGTTCTTCGCGGTGTTCGCCGTCGCTGCAGTCCTCGCAATCGTCGGCGGTGCGCTGTTCGTCCTCATCGTGGTCGGCAGCCTCGTTGCCGGCAGCCCGTTCTCCGGGGGTCCGGTCGTCGACGACGACGCGGTCGCAGCGGACGGCGCGGGCGACGCCGACCCGGTTCACGACCAGAGCATGCGCGGGACGTTCACGCTCACACTCGTGTTCTTCGGGGCGTTCGTCGTCCTGTACGCGCTGAACTGGTTCCTGCTCTCGCAGGTCTGGCACATCGGGCCGTAGGCCGGCACGTCGCCCGGCAAACATTTTCTGCGGCCGTTCGCGGGGTGTTCCCGCTCGCAGGGCAATATATTCGGGACAACCCCCACCGTCGGCGACGTCCTACACACTTTCAAGCGTGATCCGTCGTGACTGATACGTCGAGCGCGGGGTCCCGGCGGCTGTACGCGGGTGTCGCACGCGCCGTGCTGAACGCGTGGTCCACCGTTCGGACGGTCTACTACGCGAACTCGGTCAGCTGGCGCGCCCTCAAGAGCGGCGGGCTGCTGTTCTTCGGGTTCTTCCTGTGGGCCGGGTCGAGCGTCCTCCAGTCGTACACGGGCTGGCGCGCGCTCGACTACACGGCCGCGTACGGGTTCGTCGTGCTGTGGTACGGCCCGATCCACCACATCGTCGTGATTCCGCTGGCGCTGCGGTGGCGTCGCTCGGCGGGACTCCGCCAGCGCGTCGGGCGGCGGCTCCCGAACGCGATGCTCGCGGTCTTCCTGGTCGTCGTCCTGTTTCTGGGGACGTTCCCCGCCGGCCCGATGACGGTGAACTTCGACTCGGCCATCGGCGGCGCGGACGCCGCGGACGTCAACGCCGAACTCGTCTGCGAGAGCCAGGCGACCGCGGAGACGACTCGGATATCGTGTGAACTCCGGGACGCCGAGCAGGTGGACCGCGTCGTGGTGGTGTCCGGCGGTACTGAGCTGGTCACCGACGACGACCCGCCGTACGAGTTCACCGTCGACGCGGGGGACGTCGAGGAGACGATGGGGCGCCAGGCGTTCACGGTGCGCCTCTACGACGAGTCCGGCAACCTCGCGCGTCAGTACACGCGAGACCTGCAGTACATCGACTGAGTCAGTCCGCGGGGTCGACGGGCCCGTCCCCCGTGACGCGGTCGAATTCCTCGGTGAGTGCGGGCCACTTCGCGGCGACGAACCCCGCGAGGATGCACGCGAACCCCGCGACGGTGGCGGCAGTCACTGCCTGGTCGAGGACGAGCCAGCCCGCGAGGGCCGCGAACACGGGGATGACGTACTCGATGAAACTCATCTCGATGGGCCCGAGTTCGGCGAGCAACCGGAAGTACAGCACGAATCCGCCGACGCCTGCGACGACCGAGAGGTACGCCAGCGAGACGAGCGCCGACGGCGTCCACGTCGCGCCAGCGAAGGACTGCCCCGGCATCGCGAACACGATGGCGTGGAGGACCACCGCACCGACCGCCATCATCCACGCCTGCGTCGCGACGAACGACAGCGACGGGTCGCGGCTGTGCGTGACGACGGCCGCGACGGCGAATGCGAGCGCGGACGCGAGCACGAGCGCGACACCCAGGACGCTGTCCACGAGATTCGCGGGGTCCGGGTTCGCGATCACGACGACGCCGACGAACCCGACGGCGACGCCGATTGCGGTGTGGCGCGTGAACGCCTCGTCTGTCGCCACCAGGCGCGTGAGCGCCGGGGTCACCACGGGCACCAGCCCGAGGAGGACGGCTGCGACGGCGCCGGTGACGTACTGCTGGCCGGCGAACAGGAACGCGTGGTGGGCGCCGATAATGAACGCGCCGCCCGCGAGGACGTAGACGTAGTCGTCGCGCGTTCGCGGCCTTGCGAGCGTGCCAGTAGCGGCGAGGACGCCGAACAGCAGGACGGCCGCCACGTCGAAGCGCGCGGCCGCGAACGGCACCGGCGGGAGGTCGACGAGACCGACGTCGGTCGCCATGAACGCCGTCCCCCAGACGGCGCACAGCAGCAGAAACTGCCCGGCAGCGCGGTACCGACTCATTCACTTCCTGCTCCCCGCCCGAGCGCTAAATGCGCGTCGAAGCGGGCAACCCGCGAGCGACTGCAGGCGATACCGGCCGGGAAGCGCGGTTACTGCAGCCGTGCCGCGACGTCGTCCAGCGCGGCATCCGCCGCTGGCACGTCGGCCGCGAAACTCAGGAACCCGTGGGCCATCCCCGGGTAGTGCAGGTGGTCGACGGGCGTTCCGGCGGTTTCGAGCACCTCCGCGTACGCGCGGCCCTCGTCCCTGAGCGGGTCGTGCCCGGCGGTGACGACGGTCGCCTGTGGGAGGTCGCTGTGGTCGGCCGCCCGGAGCACGCTCGCGTAGGGATTCGCCGCGTCGACGGGACTCCGGCAGTACTGGTCCCAGAACCACGCCACGTCCGCGCGCGTGAGCAGCGGGCCGTCGCCGTGTTCGCGGTACGACGGGCGGGACGTGTCGCGGTCCGTCATCGGGTAGAGCAGGAGTTGCTGGGCAATCTCGGGGCCGTCGAAGTCGCGGGCGCGCAGCGCGACGGCAGCCGCGAGATTCCCGCCCGCGCTCGTCCCTGCGACGGCGATCGTTTCGGGGTCGCCACCGAACGCGGCCGCGTGCTCGGCCGTCCACTGCAGCGCCGCGTAGGCGTCGTCCAGGGGCGCTGGGAACGGATGCTCTGGGGCGAGCCGGTAGTCGACGCTGACGACCACGCAGTCGGCCCGCGCAGCGAGTTCCCGACAGACGCCGCCGACCGAGTCCAGCGTCCCGAGCGTCCACCCGCCGCCGTGGTAGAACACGACCACCGGAGCGCGGTCGTCGCCATCACCGGACTGAGTGACGTCGGTGGAATCACCGGCGCCGCCAGAGGCGACGGCGTCGTCGTTGTAGACGCGCACGGGCACCTCGCCATGGGGACCGTCGACGGACAGGTCTCGGACGAGCGCCACGTCGCGTCGCTCGTCGGGCGTGAACACCTCGTCCTCGACGCGGCGCGCGCTCTCCACGGAGAGGCTGTGCCACGCCGGGACGCCAGCCGCTTCCACGTCGGCGACGGCCGCGGCGAGTTCGGGGTCGAGGTCGGTCACGCCTCACACTCTCGGCGCCGAGACGTGAATGTTCGGTTCGCGGGTGCCGACTGCGCCGCTCGAAGACTGTCCGACGAGCGAGCGTCGTTCGCGAACCGGGCAAAAAGTGGTGGGGCCGTCGGGTCAGTCGTCGTCGCCGTTCAGGCCGCTGCCATCGGTCGCCGGTTCGAAGGTGCCCATGGAACCCTCGGCGTCGGGAGTCCTCGAATTCTCGTCGACCTCCGACGACAGGTCCTCGACATCGAACTGCGACACGAGTTCCTGGAGCGACTGCGCGGACGACGAGACGTTCTGGATGTTCGTCGTGACCTCGTCGATGGCCGCGGTCTGCTGTTCGGTCGCAGCGGAGACGTTGCTCGCCTCGGCCGCGGACTCCTCGCTGACGCTCGACACCTCGTCGACCATCGCGACGACCTCCTCGGTGGAGACCGCCTGGTCCTCGGTGGCCTCGGAGATCTCCTCGACGCCCGCTTCGGCGTCACCGACGGCGTCCGCGATGTCGTCGAACATCTCGATGGCGTCGCCGATGGTATCCGACCCGGTTTCGACGCGTTCCTGCATCGACTCCATGTCCGAGACGGTCTCGTCGGTGCTGTCCTGGATGTCGTCGATGAGCGCCTCGACCGCCTGGGTGGCGTCGCCGGCCTCCCCCGCCAGCGTCTTGATCTCGTCTGCGACCACGGCGAAGCCCTCGCCGGCCTCGCCGGCGCGCGCCGCCTCGATGGACGCGTTCAGCGCCAGGAGGTTCGTCTGTTCGGCGATGTCCGTGATCAGGCCGACGATGTCGTCGATCTCGGTCACCTGCTCCTCGAGGCGCTCGACCTGCTCGACCGCCCGGTCGGCTTCCGTCTCGATTGCGTCGATCTCGGCGGTCGCGTCGGCAGCGTGGTCGCGGCCGCGGTCGGCGAGTTCCACGGCCTCGTTGGCGGTCCCGACCACGTTCTCGGTCGAGGACGCGACCTCCTGGATGGTGGCAGAGAGGTCGTTCATCTCGTGGGAGATGGACTGGAGCTGCTCGGTCTGCTGGTCGGCGCCGCTCGCGATCTCCTCGACGGCCTGCGCGGTCTCCTGGCTCGCGGACTCGATCTCCCGGGCGCTCGCGGCGGTCTCGTCGCTCAGCTCCGCGAACCGGTCCGCGACTGCCCGCACCTCCGCGAGGCTCGACCCGACTTCCGTGAGCCCGGCCTCGAGGTCGGACAAGACGGCGCCGTACTGTCCGGGGCGGTCGGTGTCGACGTCCTGGTCGAGGTCGCCCTCGCGGAGCCGCCGACTGACCGACTGGAGTTCGTCGAAGCTCCCCGAGAGCTCCTCGACGCCGGTGTCGAGGTCCGCGAGGACGGCGCCGTACTCGCCGGGCAGGTCGGTGTCGACGTCCTGGTCGAGCTCGCCGTCCCGGATCCGCTGGCTCGTCTCGCGGATCTCGGTGAACCCGACCTGCAGGCGTCCGATGCCGTCGTCGAGGTCGCGCATGATGGTGCCGAACTCCCCGGGCAGGTCGGTGTCGACGTCCTGGTCGAGGTCGCCGCGCCCGAGGCCGTCGCTGACCGAGCGCAGCGCCGCGACCTGCTGGCGGAGGTTCGAGCGCATCTCCTGGAACGCCAGGACGAGGTCCCCGATCTCGTCGTCCTGCGCGTCGATGTCCAGGTCGTCGTCGAAGTCACCCTGGGAGAGTGCCCTCGCCTGGTCGCGGAGTGCCTCGATTGGACGCGAGAAGTACCGCGCCGCGAGGTAGCCCAGGCCGACGACGAGGACGACGATGACGCCGACGAGCATCAGCAGGACGTTACGCGCCGACGTCGTGCGGTCGTTCATCGCTTGCCCCAGTGCCGCGCTCGGCCCGGTCACGTCGGTTTCGGGGACCGTGCCGAGCAGCGAGAGCTGCTTGTCTCCGAACTGGAGCGGCGCGTACGCCACGTAGTAGTGCTCGTCAGCGCCGTCCGCGGTCTGCTTCGTGTACGTGGTCAGTCCGTGTTCGCCCGCGAGAACGCTGTCTTCGGCGATGGTGGACAGCGTTCCGGCGTACGACTCGTCCGTGATCCTCACCTCGGAGTTCACCGCCACGTCGTCGGGGTGGGACAGCACCGTCCCCTCCTCGTTGACGATGCTCAGGTAGCCGGAGTCGCCGACGGTCTTGGCGGTCGAGAGGTCGGTGAGGATGCCGTAGTCGAATCGCAGCGCCACCGTGCCGGCGTACTCACCGTCGTAGTAGATCGGCGTCGCGATGTACGCCCGTTGCTCCCCGTTCTGGGTCTCGACCTCGGTCACGTGGATCTGGCCCGACTCGAGCGTCTCGGCCGTCTCGTACCAGTCCGTGGTCACGTAGTTGGTGTCGGACACAGACTCGGTCGTGGTGGAACCGTCGTCCTCGCGGTGGGCACGGATGACGCCGTTTCCGTGCTCGTCGGTCATGATGATCTCGTCGTAGGCGGGTCGCTCGTCGCCGTTCACCGTGACGGTTCGCGTGTCGAGGTAACTCCGGAACGAGTCCTGGATGCCGTTGCGCGCGTCCTCGACGGCGCTGGTCTGCAGTTCGTAGTAGTAGACGCTCGGTGCGAGCACCCATTCGAAGTCCTCGTGGTACGTGTACGCGATGAACTTCTGCTCGACGGGGTTGCCCTCCTGGGTGGTGTCCTCCCACTCGTATTCGGCGATGCCCCAGTCGTCGCCGTTGCGGATCGCGTCGTCGGAGTCGATCGTCGCCTCGATGTCATTGAAGACTGTCAGTCCGGCGTCCTCGATGAGGTCGAACCCGTCCGCGAGGTTGTGGTGGGAGACGACCTGTCCGTCACCAGTCGTCACGTAGGCGTACCCGGTGTCTCCGATGTACCCCGGCTGGTGGGTGTCCGAGAGCGTCCCCTCGGGTTCGGTGAAGTTGCCGGCCGTCCCGAACAGCGCGGTTTCGACCTCGTCTTTGACAGCCTGTTGTTCGGACTGGCTGAGGTCCGTCCAGTCCCGGCCGTCGTACTCGTTGGCGAGGACCTGTTGCTTGGTCGTCTCCACCGTGTCGCGCATCTGGAGCGCGACGAACCCGACCTGGCGGTGGCTCTGCTCCCTGATGAGTTCCATCTCGCCCGCCCTCGCGGCCTCGTAGTTCTGTACGGGAGTCGACTCGGCGAGCGAGCGCGCGTCGACGTTGCGGACGTCGAGGAGGTTCTGGAGTTCCTCCTGGCGCGAGTGCACCGTGTCGTTCAGTTCGCCGGTAATCTGTGATTCGAGTTGTGTCGAACTCTCGTCCTGGGCGAACGAGCTGACCGACTCCATGTTCTGGAGGCCGGCGACGCCGACGACCGTCACTGGAATCAGGGAGATAGCGAGGCACAGCGTGATGAGCTTCGTCCTGATTTTCATCCGCTGTCACCCGAGTCGGTGTTCTCGGCCCCTGCTGCTGGAGTGCGTGGTGCTCGACCCCCGCCACCCGGCTGTGCTGATGCGACACGTTCGGTCGGTCTGACCCCCGCCATGGTACCCGCCTGAATACAAGGGGGTGTTAATCCTTGCGCCGCGTTATTAACTCAGAGAACTCCGTAGTTGAATCCCTGACACGAGTTGGTTGAGAGTAACCCCGGAATCCACCTACGAGACGATCCGTTTCCCCTCCCGTTCCCGGCTGGGCTTCGGGGTTCCAGGGACCTGACTGAGGCGAAACCACGTCGCGTCGCCGGCCGCCGTCGACAGAACGTACATGCGTCTCGGCTCAGAACGAGTGGGCATGAGCGAGTTCGACGCCTCGCAGTCGGCCGCACGGATGCGGGACGCGGAGTCGTCGCTGACCGGCCTGCGGGAGCGGTTCACCGTTCCCGAGGACACGGTGTACATGGACGGGAACAGCCTCGGCGTCCACGGCGAGGACGCCCGCGAGGCACTCCAGCGGGCGCTGGACCAGTGGCGCGACCTCGGCATCGAGGGGTGGACGGCGGCCGACCCGCCGTGGTTCGAGTACGGCGAGCGACTCGGCGACCGCCTCGCGGACGTGGTCGGCGCCAAACCCGCGGAGTGCGTCGCCGCCAACTCCACGACGGTGAACATCCACGCGCTCGTCGGGACGTTCCTGGACGCCGCCGACGGCACGGACGTCGTCGTGAACGAACTCGACTTCCCGACCGACCACTACGCCATCACGTCGCAGCTGCGCGTTCGCGGCCTGGACCCCGACGAGCACCTCGTCGTCGTCGGCAGCGATGACGGCCGAACCATCGAGACGGACGCCATCGCGGACGCCGTCACCGACGACACGGCCATCGTGTTCATGCCCTCGGTGCTCTACCGGAGCGGCCAGCTGTTCGACGCCGGAGCCGTCACCGAAATCGCGCACGAACACGGCGCGTTCGCGGGGTTCGACCTCGCGCACTCTGTCGGCGTCGTCGACCACGACCTCCACTTCGACGGCGTGGACTTCGCCGTCTGGTGTAGCTACAAGTACCTCAACGCCGGCCCCGGCGCAATCGGCGGCCTGTACGTCCACGAGGACCACTTCGACCTGCCGCCCGCGCTGGCCGGCTGGTGGGGCAACGAGGACGACTCCCAGTTCGACCTCGACCCCGAGTTCAGGCCCGCAGACGGGGCCGCTGCGTTCCAGATCGGGACGATATCGGTCTTCGCCGCGGCGCCCCTGTTCGGGACGCTGGACGTCGTTGAGGCCGCGGGCATCGACCGCCTCCGGGAGCGCTCCGCGGCGCTCACCAGGTACCTCGTGAGTCTCGTGGACGAACGCCTGCCGGAGTGCGCGGTCGGTACGCCCCGCGAAGCGGAGCGCCGCGGCGGGCACGTCGCCGTCGAACACCCCGACGCAGACCGGGTGAGTCGCGCGCTCCGGGACCGCGGCGTGGTCGTCGACTACCGCCCGCCGAACGTCGTGCGGGTCGCGCCGTCCCCGTACTTCGTCGGCTTCGAGGACGTCTGGTTGGCCGTCGACGAACTCCGTGACGTCCTCGACACCGGCGCACACGAAGCGTACGGCGACGACGGCGAAACCGTGACCTGAGTGTCACTGTACGCGAACCTGGACGACCCCCGGGAGCCGAGGCAGACCGTCGCTCCGGCGGAATGGACACGCAGGCGGCTACTGACGCGCAGGCGATGCGGACGCTCAGGCGGTGCTGAACTCGAAGCGTGCGCCGCCGGCGTCGCTCTCGCAGATGGTCGGTGTCCAGCCGTGCGCTTCCGCGACGCTCTTGACGATGGCGAGTCCGAAGCCCGTTCCCTCCTCGCTCCTGGTCTCCCCGTACTCGAAGACGAGGTCCCGTTTGTCCGCGGAGATGCCGACGCCGTCGTCCTCAACGTAGAACCCCCTGGTGGAATCGTCGCCTGCGTTGTCCCCGCCGCTCGACGAGTCGAGTGTCCCGACGGTGATGGCGATGGAGTCCGGGCTGTCGCCGTCCGCAGCTCGCGACGAGGAGTCCTCGACATCGCCGTCGGACGCACCCGACTGCGGGACGTCCGCCCCGTCGAGTGAGTCGAAGTCGGGGGTGTCGGCGGTCGCACTGGCCGTCGAGCCCTCGGTGCCGTGCTGGATCGCGTTCGCGAAGAGGTTCTCGAGCAGCGACCCGAACCGCGACGGGTCCGCCTGGAGGGTCGCGTCGTCGGCGACGTGCAGCGTAGCGGTGTCGGTGTCGACGTTCCGCCACGCCCGGTTCGCGGCGTCCGCCAGGGACACCTCGCGGGTGTCGTCGAGGCTGCGGCCGTGGCGCGCGAGCGCGAGCACGCTCTCGATGATGTCGTGCATGCGTTCGAGCGCCTCGTTCGTCCGGTGGAAGTACTGGTCCTCGCCGGTCTGGTCGGCGAGTTCGAGGTAGCCTCGCGCGACGTTCAGCGGATTGCGGAGGTCGTGGCTGACGATGCTCGCGAACTCCTCGAGGCGGTCGTTCTGGCGTTCGAGTTCGCGCTCGCGCTCCTTCCGCTCGGTGATGTCCGTGTACATCGCGTACCCGTGGATGTTCGGTTCGTCCAGGCGGAACGGCACGACGTCCAGCAGGAAGTCCCGGGGGCCGTCCGCCGTCAGGCGCTGGACCTCGACGTTGATGTTCTGACCGTTCACGAGTTTCTGGTTGTACAACTCGGCTTCAGTCTCGCGCTCAGGCGGGACGATGTATTCGTCGACGTTCTCACCGACGAGCTCCGCCTCGTCGTACCCGAATACGGCCTCGAACGCGGGGTTGACCGAGCGAATGATGGGATTGCCGTCTTCGACGACGAAACTCGCGGTCGGGCTCGGCACGTTCTCGAAGAGCGCGGCGAGCCGGTTGCGCTCGCGCCGCAGCTCGGACTCCCTGGTCTCGAGTTGGCGGACGTGTTCTGTGCGGTCCAGCGCCGCTTCCGCGTTCGTCGCGAGGACACCGACCAGGTCCAGGTCGATCGGGTCGAGGACGCCGGACTCCATCGCACCGATCACGAGCACGCCGTGGTCGCCCAGTGGGTGGACGACCAGGTCCCGGAGATTCGTGTCCGGATTCCGCACGAGATGGTGTTTGCTCGCGTCGTCGACGGTCATCACGTCGCCCCGTTCGAATGCTTCCCAGGCGAGACTCTCGCCAGCCTCGAGCACGGGCGGGGTCTGGCCTTCCCGCGGGTCGACGAACGCGGCCGGGCGGAGCTCGCCGGCGTCGGAAGCCGCGAAGAACACGGCGACGTACGGGAAATCGAGGAGTTCGTCGGCGGTGTCGACCACGACGTTCGCGATGCCGTCCGGGTCGTCCCGGGTGAGCATCGCCCTCGTAGCCTCGTGGAGTTCCGTCAGCGTGCGCTCTCTGTACACCTGTTCGGTGACGTCGCTGACCACTGCGAAGCCGTCGGGGCCGTCCTCGCGGAGGAACGGCTTCACCCTGACGCGGAACGTCCGGCCGTCCTCGTCCGTGAGCCGCGTGTCGAAAGATCGGTCGTCGTCGCTCGGATGGAACTCCTCGGGGGCCGCGTCGAGGTACGCCGACAGCGAGTCGCCGCGCAGTTGGGCCTCCGGCGCGTCGAACAGCACCGAAGCGGCGTCGTTGGCGAGCCGGATCGCGGTGGTGCCAGTCGAGAGGACGTCGTAGAGCACGAGCGCGTCGTCGGCCTGCTCGAAGAGTTTCAGGAATCGCGCGTTGCTCTCCAGGAGAGCCTGCTGGGATTTGATGCGTTGGACCGCCTGGTAGCAGTGCGACGCCAGCAGTTCCGCGAGTTCGACGTCGCCCTCGTCGAACCCATTGGGTTCGTCGTCGCCCGCCTGGAACACGCCGATGTCCCCGATGGGCACGCTGATGACCGACCGGGGCGCTCCGTCCGGAATGTCGCTGACGCGCGGGTCGTCGAGAACGTCGTCGACGCGCTGGGACTCGCCGGTCTGGAACGTGCGTCCGGCGACGCCCTCGTCGGCCGGGATGCCGTCGACGCTCGGTGGCCGTCCGCTCCACGCGCGAACCGACAGCACGCCGTTTTCCGCGGTCTCGACCACCGCGGAGGAGAAGTCGAAGATGGCCTCGGCGGCGTCCGCCATCGCCGCGAACACGGTGTCGACGTCGTCGGTACTGGCTACCTCTGTGGCGTACGACAGGAGTTCGCTGGTGTGGTCGCTTCTATCCGTCATCTTCGGCGTTCTCGGGTGAGAGGCGCCGGAAGAGGACTTCGTAGTCGTCGTCGTCGAAGTCCCCGACTACGTCGTCGAGGCGGCCGCGGAGTTCGTCGAGGCGGCCTTCAAGCGTCTGGAACTCCTCGGAGTCGGTGACGCTGGGGTCGTCGGATTCCGACAGCAGGGCGTGTTTGCGTGCCGCCGCGAAGTACTCCCTGACGGCGTCGTCGTAGGTGGAGCGACGGAGCAAGCGGTTCACGGTCTCGAGGAGGGTATCGCGGTCGACTGGCTTTCGGAGGTAGTCGTCGAACCCGAGGTCGACGATGTCCAGTTCGGGTTCCACGGCGGTGACCATCGCGACGCGACAGTCGAGGTCGCGGTCGCGGACTCTGTCGAGGACGGCGTCCCCCGAGATGCCGGGCATCTGTCTGTCGAGGAGGACAACTTCGACGCTGTCGTCGAGGGCGTCGAGCGCTTCCTGTCCGTCGTAGGCGGTTTCGACGGTGAATTGGTCGCGGAGCCAGATTGCGTAGAGGTCAGCGAGTCCTTCTTCGTCGTCGACGACGAGGACCGTCGCTTCGTCGCTGTCGGCGTCCACGTTCCTTTCCTCTGTCATGATTGTCCGCGTGCCGCGGTCTGGCGGACGTTTGAAGCGTACCTATTTATCACTTGTTGGTGACCGACGATAATTTTGGCAAGCCTAAAATATCCCGGGAGGCAAGGCTTCGTCAATGAGTGACCCCGACGCCCCGTACACGCTCGACGACGTCAGCGTCGTCATGGGAACGTACAACGAGGAGGCCGCAATCGGGACCGTCCTCGAGGACATCGCGGCCGTCACCGACGGCCGCGCCGACGTCGTCTGCGTGGACGGGTCCAGCGACCGCACGCCGGAGATCGCGAGAGAGCACGGCGCCCGGGTCATCGAGCAGGAACCACTGGGGTACGGGGTCGCCGTCCGGGCCGCCCTGTACGCCGCGGAGACGCCCGTCGTCGTGACGACGGACTGCGACGATACCTATCCGATGGAGCGCATCCCCGAGTTCCTCGAGTACGTCAACGACGGGTACGACGTGGTCAGCGGCGACCGGCTGTACTGGGGCGCCGACGAGATGCCCGCAGTCAACCGCCTCGGGAACGCCGCCTTCGCGGCCCTCGCGTCCCTGTTGGTCGGCAGCCGCGTCCACGACACCACGACGGGGATGCGCGCGTACCGCCGCGAGGTCGTCGAAGACGTCGAGTGGACGCAGAACACCGGGCTGTCCGCGGAACTCCTGATTCGACCGCTGTGCCGGGACTACGATGTCATCGAAGTCCCGATCGAGTACGACGACCGCCTCGGCGAGACGAAACTCGACCCGCTGTCGGGCGGCGCAGAGATTCTGGGCTCGATCGTCAAAGTCTGTACCGAAGAACGACTCCCCTAGGCCGGTCAGAGTCTGCACCGAAGAACGACTCCCGTGTCGGGTCGGTGGGCTCGGACTCCTGTCCCGCCGAACCCCCGATTTATCAGGTTCGTATAACGTCGCGTACCGGCGGATTTCACCCGTAACTATTTATCTACTGCGAGTGTAGTACATATATGGTAAAGACGACGAAACAAGAGGAAGTTTCTGTTGGTCACCGCGGTACTCTCTCGAGTGCCCTCAACTACGTCGACAGAGAGTTCGGTGCCTGGTTCATCCTCGGCGGCAAGTTTGCGGTCGTGTTCGGTGCGTGGATTTCGCTGATGCTGCTCGGACGGCGCTACGTCACGTCCTCCGACCTGCTGGAACTCATCGCTATCGGCTACTGGTTCGCGTGGATGTTCGTGATTGGCGTGCTCGCTATCGGTCTGATTGTCGGAGTGTCCGGCTGGATCGACCAGTTCTCCCGGTCGAAGCGCCAGAGCAAGTACTGAGTTCCCGGTCTTCTGCGTTCGTCGGTGTGACTCGATAGCGCAGCGACTGCGTCAGTCGCCGCGGACAGTCACGTTCAGCGACGCTCCCGTCGGCCCGACGCCCGGGACGTACGCCGCCGCACCGCCACACTGTCTGAGGTCCGTACAGAGCTCCCGGTACGGCGTCACCGTCCGGTACTGGCCGTCCGCCACCGCCACCGGGAACCGCAAGCGGTAGCTGAACCCCGCGCCGTAGCCGCCGTCGACGTGCGCGTCGAGCGCGATGCTGTCGCCGGCCTCGACGCCCAGCGATTCGTTGCCTGTCGCCGACAGCGGCCCGGTCACTTTCGCCGTCCCCTCAGTGACGACGACGTCGAGATCCGCAGACGAGCGGCTGGCCGCGTCGTCGAGGGTGTAGTGGACGCGCTCGTCGCCGTTCGAAAGCGTGAACGTCACGCTGCCAGTCCAGGCGGGCAGGCCCATTCGGGTGTCGACCGTCAGTGGGTCGCCGCTGGTGACGTGGACGCGCTGGAGTGCCGGCTCGACGGGGTCGCCGGCGTGCGGCGACCACTCGCCGCGGTAGACGTAGCGGTAGTAGTCGCGGTCCGGATACGCGTCGGCGACGGCCAGCTGGTGGTCGTCGAGCGCGTAGACCGTCCGCCCGTCGAATCCGGGATCGTTCCGGAGGTACTGGAACGGGTGGTTCAGCCAGTCCCCGTAGGGTTCCGGCAGGAACACGACGCTGTCGGCCGGCGGCTCGGGCCGGAGTGGCTGGTAGGCGGCCTGGTACTGCTCGGTCACGTCTGCGTTGTCCCCGACCGGGTCGGCGACCGCTGTCGCTGCCGCGCCCCCGAGCACTGCGCTGAGGGCCACCAGCACGACGGCGGCCGCAATGCGCGGCGTTCGCGGGTCGAACCGCCCGGCGAGCGCGCGTCGAACGCCGTCGACGAGTGCGAACACGCCCGCCGCGGCGAACGCGGCCGCCGGCACGAGGAGGTCGAAGTGGTAGTACGGGCCGAGGCTCGCAATCAGGCCGTCGCCGGGGTCCGCCAGAGCACCGAGCACGTTGAGGTTCCCCCAGAAGTAGACGTTCCCGACGACGACGCTGCCAGCCACGCCAGCGAGCACGGCCTGCTGCCAGCGCCACTCCCGGCGGGCGGTGGCTACGGCACCGAGTACGGCCAGCGGCGCTCCCACCACCCCGAAGGGGCCCCACCGGGAGACGAACTGCCAGACGACGCGGGCGTTCGCTTCCAGCGCAAGTGCAGGCGTGTAGTCGCGCTGGTAGTCCAGGATCTCCCGCGTCCCGAACCCCAGGCCGTCCAGCGGCGCGAACGCTTCGTACGGGAAGACCAACGGGTCGCCCGTGACCACTGCGTTGTACGACAGCGCCACCGCGACGCCCACGAGTCCCAGCGAGGCGGTGGCCACCCGCCGCCTGAGCGTCGGCCTGACAGTCCGATCCTCGCGTAGCGACGCGACCGGCCCCGCGAGCGTCCAGACGGCGTGCGCGACGAACGGTGCAGCGAACAGGACGGCGGTGTACGGCCGCGAGAAGAACGCGAGACCGACGGCCGCGCCCGCGACGGCCGCCCAGGCGACCCTGCCGGTTCGCTCCGCGCGGAAGTACGCGAACGCGAACGCGAGGTTCAGCATCGTCGTCGGCGCGTACGGGAGGAACACCGCGGACTGCACGAGGAACAGCGGCGAGCACAGCAACGCGACGGCGGCGACGACGCCCGTCCGGTGGTCGAACGCCTCGCGAACGACCCCGTAGAGGAGCGCTGTGGTCGCGGCCGCGACGGCGGGCAGCGCGTACCGGAACGACCCCGCGAGTTCGCCGAGCGCGTAGACGGCGGCGGTGACTGGCGCGTACTTCGGGTACAGGCCCGCCGAGGAGTCCACGAAGAACCAGGGACGGAAGGCGTCCTCGACGGGCGGAGTGAGGAACAACTGGCCCTCGAGGAGCATCGCGGCCTGCTGGAGGTAGACGGCCTCGTCGTGGTTCGAGGAGTGGTACGGAAAGACGGTGACCGAGAGCGCGTACGCGGCGGCAGCCGCGACGAGCGCGAGCACGAGCGGTGCGAGCGGCACCGGGCTGGCGGCCCGCAGGCGCCGGACGCCGGCCGCGAGTCGTCCCGAGTCCGCGACGTCGCGCCCGTCGCGGGTCATCCCTTCGCGGGATACCACGCCAGTGAGTGGTCCGACACCAGGTCGACGGTGACGGGTTCGCCGACATCCATGTCCTCGGCGTGGTTGTGAAGGCAGCGCACGACGTCGCCGTTGTCGAGTTCGACGTGGTAGATGAACGACGGCCCGGTGTACTGGCGGCGGACGATGGCGCCGTTGGCGTTCGCCTCGTTGGCGGGCACCGCGCGCAGGTCGTCCGGCCGAACGAGGACGTCGACCATCGCGCCCGTGTAGCCGTCAGACAGTCCCTTCAGGAGCGAGCGGTCGTAGCTCCCGATGCAGGTGTCGACGGTGGTCTCCCCGACGCGCGCCGACAGGAATCCCGCCTGGCCGAGGAACGACGCGACGAACCGCGACTCGGGATGTTCGAAGACGCTCTCCGGGTCGCCGATCTGTTCCAGGCGGCCGTCCTCGAGGACGGCGACGCGGTCCGAAATCGACAGCGCTTCCTCCTGGTCGTGGGTGACGGAGACGGCCGTCACGCCGGCTTCCTTGAGGATGCGTCGGACTTCCTCCCGCATCTCCACGCGCAGGCGGACGTCGAGGTTGCTGAACGGTTCGTCCAGCAGGAGGATGTCCGGTTCGGGCGCGAGACTGCGGGCGAGTGCGACCCGCTGTTGCTGGCCGCCCGAGAGCTGGTCGGGCGAGCGGTCGCCCATCCCCGGCATGTCCACGAGGTCGAGGAGCTCGTCGACGCGTTCCTCGGTCTCGTCGCCGTCGTGGTCCGTGAGCCCGAACGCGACGTTCTCGCGGACGGAGAGGTGGGGGAACAGCGCGAAGTCCTGGAATACGATGCCGACGCCGCGCTCCTCGGCTTTCACGTAGGTGGACGGCCCGGCGACCTCGTCGTCGGCCAGCGTTATCGTGCCCTCGCTGGGGCGTTCCAGGCCCGCGAGCATCCGGAGGGTCGTCGTCTTCCCGCAGCCCGACGGCCCCAGCAGCGTCAGCAGTTCGCCGTCGCGGACGGACACCGAGAGGTCGCGGACGGCGGTCTCGGAGCCGTAGCGCTTCGTGACGCCCTCGAGTTCCATGACCGCGTCCGGCGCGTCGGCTGTGCTCTCGGAGCGGGCATCCACCGAAGCGTCCGTCGTGAGTTCGCTGTCAGCCATTGTATCGTTCCTGTGCGAGGATGACGACCATCGAGAGCGCGGACACGCCCACGAGCACGAGCGCGGGGATCGCGGCCGCACCGTACGAGCCGGCTTCCCTGACGAGCCAGATGTAGGAGACGAGGGTTTCAAAGCCTATCGGACTGAGCAAGAGCGTCGCCGGCAGTTCCTTCATGGTCGTGAGGAAGACCAGCGCCGCGCCTGCGGCCACACCGGGCGCGATGAGCGGCAGCGTCACCTCCCGGAACGCGCCCGTCGACGACCGGCCGAGCGTCCGCGCGGCCTCGGTCAGTTTCGGGTCGACCTGCAGGACCGACGACCGGATCGTGCCGACAGCCTGCGGGAGGAACCGCACGACGTACGCGAACACGAGCAGCGGGACGGTCTTGTACACCGAGCGAAGCAGGCTCTGGGCGGAGTCGCCGCCGACCGGCAGCCACCACGTCAGGAGGTCCGCGCTGGTCGTGAGGTAGATGAGCGCGAGACCGAGCACGACGCCCGGCACGGCGTACCCGACGTACGTGAGGCGGTCGACAACGGTGGACACCGGCGAGTTCGAGCGCGCTGCGTAGCCGGCGACGGGCAGCGCCATCAGCGTCGCCGCGAGCGCCGCGGCGACGGCGACCTTCAGGGAGTTCCACGCGACCGCGGGGTCGAACTGGAAGACGCTCTCGCCGCCGCGGTACAGCCACCAGCCGAGCACGCCCAGCGGGACGCCGAGGCCGAGGACGGCGACCGACGTGGTGAACGCGAGTGCTGGCCACTTCCACGCGCCGAGCCGGATGCGGTTGGGCTGGCGGGACCCCCGCGAGATGTACGCCGTCGTCGACCCGCCGATGCGGGACTCCAGGGCGAGCACGACGGCGACGACGGCGAGCAACTGCAGCGAGAGCATCGCCGGATACCCCTCGGGGACGCCGAGGCTGCGCTGGGCGACGTAGATCTGCTGGGTGAACACCTGATAGCGCATCAGCGCGGGCGTCCCGAAGTCCGACAGCGCGTACAGGGACGCCAGGAGCGTGCCGGCGGTGATGCCCGGCAGAATCTGGGGGAGGGTGACGCGCTTGAACGCCCCCCAGCGCGAGTGATTGAGGGTGCGCGCCGCCTCGACGAGCGTGCCGTCGAACGAGAGCAGGGCGGCGCGCGTCGTCAGGAACACGTAGGGGTACGTGAACAGGACGAGCACGAGCGCGGCGCCGTGGAGGCCGTAGATGGCGGGGATGCGTTCGATGCCCAGCGGTGCGAGCAGGTCGGCGAGTTCGCCGCGCGGCCCGAACGCAGCGATGAACGTGAACGCCCCGATGTAGCTGGGGACGACGAGGGGGAGCGCGCCGACGATCGTCCAGAACCGCCGGAACGGGAGGTCGGTCTGGACGGTGAGCACGGCCAGCGGTACGCCGACGGCGACGCAGCCGACCGTGACGATGCCGGTGAGGACGAGGCTGTTGACGAGCACCTGGACGCTGCTGGGCTGGGTGACGAGCCCGAGCAGGTGGCCGAGGCCGTAGTCTGAGGCGCGCACCAGGAGGACGACGACCGGGAGGGAGACGACCGCCGCGACGGCGCCGGCGACGACTGCGAGCGAGAAGCTCGTGGCTTCGTCGCCGTCGTCGCCGGCGTCGTTCCGGAGCCTGTCGAGGCGGTCGCTGGTGGCCATCTACGTGAGGATACCGACGTCGCGAAGCAGTTCCAGGGTCGGCTGGACGTCCGACAGCGTCTGGAGGTCGAGTTCCGGCGGTCGGAGTTCGTCGAGCGTCGGCAGCGGCCCGACGGGTTCGACGTCCTCGATCATGGGGTAGGCGAACCCGCGGGTCGCGAGGAACTCCTGGGCTTCCGCGGACAGCAGGTGGCGGATGAACAGTTCGGCGCGGTCGGCGTCCCGGGCGCCGTCGAGCACGGACGCGCCGGAGGCGTTCACGAGCGAGCCGGCGTCGTTCTCCGTGAACGCGAGGTCGACGGGGGCCTCGGGTCGGTCTGCGAGCACGAGGATGGCGTAGTAGTGGTTCCCGAAGCCGGCGCCGATTTCGCCGTTGGCGACCGACTGCCCGACGAGGTACTCGTTGTCGTAGCGCGAGACGTTCTGGTCGAGCATGCCGTTGAGCCACTCGCGGGTCGCGTCGTCGCCGCGGAGCTGGCGCATCGCGGTGACGAAGCCGTGGAACGCGCCGTACGTGGGCGCCCAGCCCATGGCGCCCGCGAACCGGGACTCGGTCGTGAACGCGTCGATGCTCGTGGGCATGTCGGATTCGGAAAACTGGTTCGTGTTGTAGGGAATGGCCCGCGAGCGGCCGGCGACACCGACCCACTGGTCGTCGGGCTTGTACCCGTCGAAGACGGGGCTGGTGGTGTCGCTGGACAGCTGTTGGGTCGCGCCGTTCTCGGAGACGTAGGCCAGGGAGCCGGCGTCGACCGACCAGAAGACGTCCGCCTGGGTTGTGCCGCTGTCGTACTCGTTGACGATGACGTTCGCCAGCTGGGACGAGGGCTGGGTGTCCCAGGTGGCCTCGAAGCCGTCGTAGTACTGATTGAGCAGCTCCATGAGGTTGACGTAGCGGCCACCTTCGCCGCCGCCGAGGTAGACGGTGAGTTCGCCTTCGAGGTCGGGGAGGTCCTCGATCGATGTGCCGCCGGGTGCGGGGCGGTCGTCGACGAACTCGCCGGAGCCGCGGAAATCTGCGAGCGTGGGCTTGTCGTCGTCACCGCCGTCGCCACCACTGCCGATGACGTCCGAGAGGCCGGAGCAGCCTGCGAGTGCGGTCGTGGCGGCGACGCCCGCCGTCGCGAGGAATCGACGGCGCGACTGACTAGTGCGCTCTCTCATACCTTGAATTAGGCCGGCCTAAAACGTTTATAACTACCGGTTCCCGAAAGCCCCGTCCAGCCGTCGGCGGCGTCAGTCGTCGGCGGGGGCGGCGACTTTCCGGTCGGCGAGCGCGGCACAGCAGTTCACCCAGTCCAGTAGGTACTCGCCGCACTCGTTGAGGAACGCGCCGTTGTTGTACTCCGCGTAGTCGCCAGCGGCGAGGCGTTCGCCGACGGCGCGTGCGACGGCCTCGTAGGACGCCTCGACGGGGTCGACGGCCGCGACCTCCGTCCAGAAGTGCTCGTTGAGTTCGAGGCCAGCGACCTCGTTTGCGAGGTCGTCGAACGTGGACCGCGGCGCCTTGTTGTGCTCGCACAGCGGCGCGCCGTTGTAGATCTGGCCGCCCACGAGGTCCGCGGCGCGCTTCAGGAGGACGCCGCTCCAGATGTCGTCGAAGCGCCCGACGTCCCACGCGTTCTCGTCCATCGGGAACTGGTAGAACGCGGGCACGACCTCGCGGCGGAACGCGAGGTTCATCGAGCACACGGTGAGGTAGTTGTCCTCCGCGGCGACGAAATCCCGGTCGAAGTCGTCGAACCCGGTGCGGGTCTGGGCCTGGCCCTGGAGGTCGCCGTCCATCAGGATGCGGACGGCGTCCAGGTCCGGGACGTTCGTCCAGAGGCCCTGCGACGCGACGACGCGGTCGACGTCGGTGCTCTCGGTCTGGACGCTCTCGTCCATCGCAGAGTACGGGTACCCGCGGGGGTAGAGGTCCGTGTCGGACTGGTAGAGGACGTTCACCCACTGTTCGTCGGAGGACACCGCCTCCACGTCGCCCTCGTGCGCGAGGTTGTCGAGGTGCGTGCCGAAGAAGTCCCACTCGTCGTGCGGGAGGGTGTCGTCGTCGATGAAGACCCCGAACTCGTAGTCGTTGGCCCAGAGGTACAGCAGCCCGAAGGAGGTCTGGGCGTGGCTGGCCGCCGGAATCAGGTGGCTGTACTCCTCGACGCCGTGCTCCGCGAACCACGCCTCGCGGTCGCCTTCGTCGAAGACAGCACCGGCGACGCCTTCCTCTTCGAGCATCGCCCGCATGCCGTCGGTGTCACAGAAGTCCTCGGTCACCAGCACGACGAACAGCCGGTCCAGGTCGAAGCCGTGGTCGCGCGCGTTCCGGAAGTACTCCCGCATGCACTCGTACTCCCGGATTGTCGGCACGACGACGCAGACGTCTCGTGTCATCCGTTAGTCCCCTCTATTTAGGCCGGCCTAAAGTGTGTGTCGGTCTTTAGGCACGCCTAATACGCGGTCGGTTGCCGCGCCGCACTGGACGCCGACGAACGGGGGTGTTCGGCTAGGAGAGCCCCGCAACGGACTGCTGAAGGCGGATGGTCGGCGGCACCAGGAGCCCGCCGAGCAACACCAGGAACACGTAGAACGTGCTGCTCGCGATGGACGACGGCCCGACCAGGGCGACGAGGTCCGCGATGGCGATGCCCGTCGCGCACACCAGCACCACGAGCAGGTGTCGCCGCAGCGAGTCCAGCGCCGTGCCGTGTGCCAGCGACTCCAGTCGCTCGCTGAACGCCACGCCGTACGCCGTGAACCCCAGCGCTGCGAGGCCACGCAGCACTGCCGTCGTCGCCGTCTGTCCGAGAGCCGCCGCGACCACCCACTCCACCGCGATGACGACCACGAACCCGAACTCGACGGTCCGGAGCCACGCCAGCGACACCCGACGCTCCGACGGGTCCGGGGCGAGCGCGCTGTTGTAGTACACTTCCCGCATCGAGAACGTCAGGAACACGATGGCGAACAGCAGCGTCGTGTCCAGGAACGCCTGCACGACGTTCCCGCCGCCCGCAACCTGCCACAGCCCGAACGCGCCGAACGTCGCGAACGCCATTCCGACGTACGTCAGGTAGCTCCAGAAGTCCTCGTAGCCCTCCATGCGGTCGAACGCGTAGTTCTGGAGCGCGTAGTACGAGAACGCACCCCCGGTCACGAGCACGAGGCCGTAGCCCGTGAACACCAGCGTCGAGAGCGTCTCCGCGGGGTTCGCCACTACGAGTCACCCCCGGCCGCGACGTCGGCGGCGAAGTCGTCGAACGCGCGCTGGAAGTCCAGGACGGTCGCGAACCGCGCGTGCTTCTCGTCGGCCAGCGCTCGCGCGAACAGGTCGTTGGCGGTCTCCGGTAACGCCGGGTTGCGCTTCGCAGCGGGCAGGCGCTGGGCGCTGTCCCCCGGCGGGTCGCCAGTCAGCAGGAAGTACGCGAGCGCGCCGAGGCCGTAGACGTCCGTCGCCTGGTCGAAGCGACCGTACGTCTCCGGGGCGCGGTGTTCGGGCGCCGCGAAGCCGCCCGGAATCGGGGGCGTCCGGCGGCCGCTGGCGGCGTGCGCGAACCCCCAGTCGGCGAGCGCCGGCGCGTCCCACGTGTCCTGCCCCGTCTCGATGTACCGGACCGCGGCGGGATGGATGCCGCCGTGGACGACGCCGCGAGCGTGCGCGTGCGACACCGCCCGCGTCACGGCGCTCACGTCCCAGACGGCTTCCGCGAGCGTGTCGGGCGGCCGGCGGCGCTCGAGCGTGTCGCCGTCGTCGTAGCGCGTCGCCAGCCACCGCGGCCCGTGGCCGAGCACGGACACGACGTGGTCGTGGTCGTCGACCGCCGTCCAGCGCTCGACGGCGTCCTCGAACGCGGACCGGACCGCGCTCTCGTCGACGCGCAGGCGTCGAACCACCGCCAGGCCGTGCTCCAGGATTTCCTCGTCCACGTCCGCGCGGTAGTCCGTCGTCAGGACGCCCTCGCGGAGTTTGAGGTTCGGATCCACGTCGGCCTCAGTGAGCGACACGCGCGGCGGGTCCGGAACCTCGTTCGGCGGCCCGAGGTCGCGGAGTTCCGGGTCTTCGTCGGTTGCCCGCGTGGGCGCGTCCTGCCCGAACGAGACGTACACCGGACGCGTCCGGTCGTCGTCCTCGTTCACCGTGACAACGGACACTCCCTCCGGGAAGAGGTCGGCGTACTGGGGGTGGGCGCGTACCACCATCGGGTAGCCCGCGTCCTCCGCGCGCGCCGCGATGGCCTTCGTCACTTCCTCGACTGCCTCCCTGGCGTACCGCCGGAGGAGCGGGTCCTCGGAATTCGTGAGCGGCGCGATTGCGGACAGGCCCGCCGACGCCCGCGCGGGATAGGTCTTCGTGACGCCCGCGACGGCGACGGCTCCGTTCTGCTTGACCAACCGGTCTTCGGCACGCGTCAGCGACACCAGCTCGGAGAACTTGACGGAGAGTGCGTCGGGCTGGCGTTCCGCGAGTTCGGCGAGCGTCCACGTCGCGCCCCGGCGTACCCAGACGTCGGGGTCGTCGGCTGCAGCGACGATGCCGTCGAGTACGGTCCGCACCTTCGTCGGGCGGGCGGACGCCGCCTCCACGAGGCGCCACGCTGCCCCCGCCCGGATGTCGGGGTCCGGACTCTCGAGCCGCTCGGCGAGTTCCTCGACGTCGTCGGTGTCGACGGACTGCCTGAGTTCGGCGGCTTTCGCGGCGTCCACGTCCCGACCTTCGCGTTCCATCGGACGTCTCTGGACGTACCTCTCGCCGGCACGCATTGAACGTTTGGCTTTCCCCGACCCCACTGCGGGAACCCGGGTGGTTTTGCCGTGCCGCCCCGTCTCCGCCGGTACGATGCGCATCCGTGACCGTCCGAAGCTCGCCAGCACGCCCGCCCGTAGCACTGCGATTGCGTGCGTCGACGCTGGCATCGACGCCGCGCGTCCCGGCAGCGCGCTCGCCGACCGGGTCACAATCGACGGGGACAGCCTCCGCATCGCCGACGAGCGCTACGACCTCACCGCCCACGACCGCGTCGTCGTCCTCGGCGGTGGGAACGCCGCGGCGCACGTCGCTGCCGCGCTCTCGGACGTGCTGGGCGAGCGACTCGACGGCGGGGTCGTGGTGACCGACGACCCGGTCGACGTCCCGCGCGTCGAGGTCCTGCAAAGCGACCACCCCGTTCCGTCCGAGCGGGGCGTCGACGCGACTGCACAGGTGCTCGCGACCGCGCGCGACTGCGACGCCGACACGCTCGTCCTCGCGGTGGTCACTGGCGGCGGCAGCGCCCTCATGTCCGCTCCCGCCGGGGAACTCTCCCTGGACGACCTGCAGGCGACGACCGAAGCGCTGGTGCGCTCCGGCGCGCCGATCCACGACGTGAACGCCGTCCGGAAGCACTGCTCGGCGCTGAAGGGCGGCCGGCTCGCGCGAGCACTCGCCCCGGCAACCGTCGCGACCCTGGTTTTCAGCGACGTCGTCGGCAACGACCTCGACGTCGTCGCCAGCGGTCCGACCGTCCCCGACGCATCGACGTACGACGACGCGCTCGCGGTCCTCGACGAACGCGACCTCGACGTGCCGGATGCGGTCCGCACCCGCCTCGAACGCGGCGCAGGCGGCGACGTCCCGGAGACGCCCTCGGCGGGCGACCCCGCGTTCGAGAGCGTGCACACCCACGTGCTCGCAGACGGCAGGACGGCCCTCGCCGCAGCGGTCGGGACCGCACGCGAACGAGGGTACGAGCCGCTCGTGCTCTCGGCCAGCATCGAGGGCGAAGCCAGGGAGGTCGGGGCGGTGCACGCAGCGATAGCGGACGAAGTCACAGCCACCGGGAACCCGGTGTCGCCGCCGGCAGTCGTCGTCTCGGGTGGCGAACTCACCGTGACCGTCGAGGGCGACGGGGAGGGCGGCCCGAACCAGGAGTGTGCACTCGCCGCCGCCCCTCGGCTGCCGGACAGCGCTGCGTTCGCGTGCGTCGACACGGACGGAATCGACGGTGCGAGCGAGCACACCGGCGCGCTCGTGGACAGCGGGACGGTCGACGACCCGCGCGCCGCACGCGAGGCGCTCGGTCACAACGACGCCGGCGGGTTCCTCGCTGGTCGGAACGCGCTCCTGCGGACCGGACCGACCGGCACGAACGTCAACGACCTCCGCGTGCTAGTGATCGAGGCGTGACCCGAACGCCGGAGGGAGCGGTCGCTCGCTCGCGCGTCGGTGCGGTCGGAGGTGAAAGCGTAAAGACCCCGCTGTGTGACGGTGAGGTATGGACCGCGTAGCAATCATCGGTGCGTCGATGACGCAGTTCGGCGACCGCGACGCCTGGGTGCGGGCGCTGCTGGCGGAAGCCGGCGACGCCGCCCTCGACGACGCGGGCGTCGACGGCGACGACGTCGACCACCTCTACGTTTCGAACATGGCGAGCGGCGAGTTCGAGGGACAGACGGGCGTCCCGAACGCGCTCGCTCACGACCTGAACGCGCTGCCCGCGTACACGCAGCGCGTCGACCAGACGAGCGCCTCCGGCGGCGCCGGCATCTACGCCGCCTGGCAGTCCGTCGCCTCGGGCGCCAGCGACCTGACGGTGCTGGTCGGCGGTGAGAAGATGACCCACAAGACGACCGGCGAAGCGACGGACGTCATCGCCAGCCTCACCCACCCCGTGGAGTACAAGCACGGCGTCACCCTCCCGAGTTTCGCCGGCCTGACCGCCCGCAAGTACCTCGACGAGTACGACGCGCCCCGCGAGTCGCTGGGCAAGGTCGCGGTGAAGAACCACCGCAACGGCATGGACAACCCGCACGCGCAGTTCCGCAAGGAGGTCGACCTGGAGACGGTCCTGGAGTCGCCGGTCGTCGCCGACCCCCTGCGGCTGTACGACTTCTGCCCGATCACGGACGGCAGCGCCGGTCTCGTGTTCTGCCCGGAGTCCGTGGCACAGGAGTACACCGACGACTACGTCGTCGTGTCGGGCGTCGGCGGCGCGACTGACACGCACGTCGTCCACGAGCGCGAGGACCCGACCACGATGGGCGGCGTCGTCGAGTCGTCGAACGTCGCATACGAGATGGCCGACCGCGGTCCCGAGGACGTCGACGTCGCGGAACTCCACGACATGTTCACGATTCTGGAGTTCCTGCAGAGCGAGGACCTCGGGTTCTTCGAGAAGGGCGAGGGCTGGAAGGCCGTCGAGGAGGGCGTCACGGACCGCGACGGCGACCTCCCCATCAACACCTCCGGCGGCCTCAAGTCGAAGGGCCACCCGCTGGGCGCCAGCGGCGTCGCACAGGCGTACGAGATCTACCAGCAGTTGCTCGGCGACGCGGGCGCGCGCCAGGTCGACGCGGAGGTCGGCCTCGCGTGTAACGTCGGCGGGTTCGGCAACTGCGTCACCACCACCATCCTCGAACAGCCATGACCGACGACGCCCCCAGTTTCGACGCGCACCGCTGCGAGAACGGCCACCTCACGTACCCCGGGCACACGCGCTGCCCGGACTGTGGCGCAGAACAGACCGAGACCGTCGACCTCAGCGACCGCACCGGGGCGGTCGTCACGTGGACGACATCGACTGCGACGCCGCCGGGCGTCCGCGAACCGAACCACCTCGCCATCGTCGAGTTCACTGTCGACGGCGAGAGCGTGCGCGCGCTCGGCCAGCTGACGACCGCCGACGGCGTCGACATCGGCGACGACGTCGAACCGGTCTACGCGGCGGAACTACGCGAGCCGGGCGCCGGCATCAGGGAACCCGACAGCCAGGCGTGGGACGGCTTCCGGTTCGAACCGGCGTAGCCGTTAGTTTCCGCCGGGCGTCAGGTCGCTGACGGCCTTCCCGAGGTTGTCGATGGAGCCCTCGAGGAACGACCGCACGGACCCGAGGACGTCCCCGACGAAGTCCGGCACCGGTCCGGGCAGGTCGGTGGGCGGGCCGGCTGCCGCGACGTTCACGAGGTCGATACCGACTGTCGCAACCGCGTCGACGAGTTCGATCATTGCACTCGATACTGTGCGCTCCGGCCGTAAGGGGTGTGGAGTCGCTAACTCCGGATTTCTGCCAATTAACGCGGGTTTGTGCCGGTTCGGCCGGGTGTCGTTCGCTCACTGGAGCACCCGGCTTACGACCCCTCCGAGTACACCACCGACCACGGCTTCGACGACGTACGCGACACCGAGCGCGGGAACGAGAACGATGGAGTAGCCGATGCCGGGGCGCGCGTGCTGCGGGTCGTAGAGCGCGAGCGCGACGACGAGCAGGGAGACGACGAGGATGAGTTCGGCCAGGCCCACGAGGAGGCCGTGCCAGAGTCCGGCGCGCACGCCACCGACGACGACGCCAGCGACGATGCCGCCCCAGAAGCCAGCGACGAGGAGGGACGGCGGACTGTTTGCGACCGCCGCGACCGCGGCGACGACGGATGCGACGACGCCCGCCAGGACTGCCAGCCACCTCGTCATACGCCAGGCTGGACGCCCCCGCGGAAAACAGTACGGGGCTCAGAACCCCTCCCGGAGGAACATCTCCCGGGTCGGGAACGCGTCGGCCAGCGTCGCGACGACGTGGCCGCCCGCGTCGAGGTCGCTGACCGTCGCGAGTTCGTCGGCGCCACGGTAACCGACAGCGAGTTCGGAGAGCGCGCCGACGCCGATGCTCGCGTCCGCGTCCCCGGCAGCCGCAGTCGTTCGCTCGACAGCTGCTGCGCCGTCCGCGACAGTCACGCGGAACGCGTCGTCGTTCCAGTCGACGAGCGGGTCCGAGACGTCCAGCACCAGATCGGTTTCGACCTCAGTCGGGTACGATAGCGCTTCGAGGGCGTCCTGAACGTCGACGAGGCGGACCATCGGGCAGAGGTTGAGTTCTGCCTCGACGTCGTCGGAGTCCGGCACGAGGTCCAGGAGGTCCTCGCTGGTGTGCGTCCAGACGCTGACGGTGTCGACCTGCGAGTCGTGGTCCGCGAAGAACCGCAGGAGTGCCAGACGGGCGTCGTGGTCGACGAACGCCCAGTCCCGGACCTGCAGGGTCTTGCCGTCATCACCGCTCTCGAAACTGTACGTGGCGTACGCGGCGAGGTCGCCGTCGCGCTCCCAGCCGTACGCGTACGGGTCGTCGTCCCACCCGCTGAACACGCGCTTGCGCCACCACTCCTCGGTGCGGTCCATCGTGAGGTCGAAGCGCTCGCCGTGGGCGTCGTGAACGGCGGCCGCGCGCTCCCAGTCGTCGGCGTCCAGCGTCACGAACTCGCCGTGGTCGTGGTCGGGCGCGAACGACAGCGCCGACGGGTCGACGTCGTGGCTGACCGCGCGCGTACCCGTCGCCCAGCCGTACTGCCCGTAGAACGAGCGTTTGAACGGCCAGAGCGCGGAGAAGGCGACCCCGTCGCTGCGGGACTGGGCGAGGCTCTCGGCGAGCAGGTCGCGCACGTAGCCCTGCCGGCGCTGGTCTGGCGAGCTAGCGACCGCGGACAGGCCGTGGAGGTCGTGGACGTCGCCGCGGACGTGCGTCCGGAAGTCGATGTGCTTGCAGGCGGTCAGGAGGTCGTCGCCGTCGTAGAGGCCGTACCGGTCGCCGATTTCGGCGCCCGCGGGCAGGTCCTCGAGGTCCGACTCGTCGAACGGACCCTGATCCGGGCGGAAGGCGTACGAGACGAGGGACTGGAACGTATCCACGTCTTCCTCGGGGATTGGGCGGAACTCGGGCATACGAAAGGAACGACGCGAGTCCCGCTTGAAGGTGTCGGGAGCGTGTCAACGACTCCCCAACGGCGCCGCCGGGGACGAGTCGTCGAGCGCGTTCAGAATCCGCGCTCGTACTGGACCGGGACGTCGACCGCGTCCTCGCGGCCGAGGTCGTCGGCGGCGTGTAACGGGAAGTAGGGGTCGCGGAGGAACTTCCGGCCGACGAACGCGAGGTCTGCGCGCTCGTTCCGGACCAGGGCGTCGGCCTGCTCGGCGGTCGTGATGCCGCCGACAGCGCCGACCTTCACGTCAGTGGTGCGTTCCTCGCGGATGCGTTCGGCGAACCGGACCTGGTAGTTCGGGCCGACCCAGGCGACGTCCTGGTCTGGGTGGATGCCGCCCGAGGACACGTCGATGAGGTCGGCGCCGGCGTCGGAGAGGTCGTCTGCGAGCCGGATCGACTGCTCGACGTCCCAGGACTCGCGGTCGTCCAGCCAGTCAGTCGCGGAGATGCGGACGAACACGGGCTTCTCGTCGCCGAATTCGTCGCGGACGGCTTCGGTGACCTCCCGGACGAGCCGGGTGCGGTTCCGGAAGCTGCCGCCGTACTCGTCGTCGCGGTCGTTGGTCACCGGGGAGAGGAACTGGTGGAGGAGGTAGCCGTGCGCGGCGTGCACCTCCGCGATCTCGAAGCCGGCTTCGCGGGCGCGACGCGCTGCCTCCCGGAAGGATTCGACGACGTCGGCGATGCCGTCGGCGTCGAGCCGGCTGGTCGCGGGCGGCTCGTCGTCGTAGGGGTAGGGGGTCGCCGTCGCGCCGACGGTCTCCCAGCCGCCCTCGTCGGGCTGGAGCGGGTCGCTGCCGTCCCAGGGCCGGGTCTTGGAGGCTTTCCGGCCCGCGTGCGCGAGCTGGATGCCGGGGGTCGCCCCGTGGGACTGCACGAACTCCGCAATCGGCGCGAGTGCGTCCCGGTGGTCGTCGCTCCAGATGCCGAGGTCCTCGGGTGTGATGCGGCCGCGCGGCTCGACCGCGGTGGCCTCCGTCATGACAACCCCGGCGCCGCCGACGGCACGCGACCCGAGGTGGACGCGGTGCCAGTCGGTCGCGAGGCCGTCCCGGTCGTCACAGGAGTACTGGCACATCGGCGACACGACGAACCGGTTCCGGACGGTCGTCTCGCGGAGGTCCAGCGGCGAGAACACGTCGTCAGTCATCACGTGGGCGTACCGGTCCCGGTGGTTTAGCCGCCGCGGCCGAGGGCGTGCTTGCCGGCTTGTAAACTACCCCACCCTACTCCCTCGGCGCTCCGCGCCTCGGTTCGTTGAGGGTGGGGCTTTGATGTGGACTCCCGGCGATTAGTCACCAGCAACAGGCCGGTAACTCTTGCCGTTCAACGTCCCACCATTCAAACGCAGGTCTACTTCTGCGTCTCCGCTCCCCGACGTGGGCGAGGAACGGAGTCTGTGTGTCCGCTTTCGGGCGTACCGTAGCCCGATGTTCTTCGCGGCGTTGTAGTCCGCGTTCACTTCGTACCCGCACTTCTGGCAACAGAAGCGTTCTCCATGGCGATTGGCTTTGTGCGTGAACCCGCAGTCCGTCCGAGAACAGCGTTGGGACGTGTGGCCCGGCTCGACTTGCTCCACGGAGACACCGCGTTCTGGGGCTTTGTACTCCACGTAGTCAAAGAGCCGTCGGAACGCCCAGATGTGGTGCCACTTGGCCTGTGGAAGCCGCTCTCGAATATCGGTCACGTCCTCGAACGCGATTACGTCGCAGTCGTGTTCAACGGCTTCCGTGACAAGTTCGTTGGCAACCGTGTGGATGTACTGTTTCCGCCACGCGTCTTCGCGCTTGCCGAGTCGAAGGAGTGCGTTGTGCGCGGCTTGGGTGCCGCGTTGTTGCATCTCTCCGCGTCGCGTTTCGAACTCGCGGCACCAGTGGTCGTAGTCGTCACCTTGCCAGAACGTGCCGGTCGAGGAGACGGCGAGGCTGTTGACGCCGAGGTCGATACCGAGGACCGTTTGGTCGGGGTGCCCGGTATCTGCCGAAACCTTCGGGTCGTCGCCGTCTATCCGCCGCGTCGAGATGTGGAGGTAGAACTCGTCGGTGGTCGCGTCGTACCGAACCGTGCTCTCACGGAACTCGTAGTCCTCGGAGAGCACGTACCGCTCGTAGGGCGTCGGGCTGTCCGCCGGAAGAACGAACGAGGGTTCGACCCGGCCCTCGATAGTTGCCAGCGACACCTTATTGCGGTAGAAGGTCGCGCTCCGCGTGTCGTAGTCCATCGTTTCGGCGGTGAACGTGGGACAAGAGACGCGCTGTCCCTTCTTCCAGCGTTCGACAACGCCTTTGACGGCTTCGACGGCGCGACGGATGGCGGCTTGGACGAGTTGTGCCTGTAACTCCGTCTCCGTTCGGAGGTCGGCGTAGAGTGCGTCCCGTACTTGTCGCTTGTTGGTTTTGCACTCGGTGTATGAGGTGTTTGACCAACAGTAGTCGGCGGTTCGGTTCGCGCAGTACAGGTATTGGTCGGCGGTTCGGCGGAGTGCGTCGCGTTGCTCGTCGGAAACAGCGAGTTTCACGACGGCGGTTCGACGCACATCCATACTTCAGAGAAGAATCGACGGTACTTATATATTTGGGGGTCGGTCGGTTGCAGTATGTCGGTTGCGTCTCGCCAAGTCGGTTTCCTCCCCGACCTACTCGCTCACTACGTTCGCTCCTTGAGGACGGGGGCTCCACCTCGAAGTTGCTGACGGACCGGGCGTAGCGACAACCGCCTGCGACCGGGATGTCAGTACACCCGAATACCAATTTTATCCAACAAAGATCATCCAAAATATTTATCTCGCTCGTGACTGTGTGTACACGTAGCAATGTCAGACGCTTCCCAGGGGCGCGAGTGGACGGACGACCCCGAGACGTTCACCGGCGCGCTCGACGACCTCAAGTCCGAGGGCTGTCTCCTCCTCGTGCTCGAATCCGCCGGGAGTGACGCCAGCAGCGCCGGCTGTCGGCGGATGCTCGGCGACGACGCTGTCAACGACCGCCGGCGCCTGTTCGTGCTCACGGACACCGAGGCGCGAACGCACCAGGGCGTCCGGACCGCCGACCACGGGACCGCCCAGCGCGCCGTCGCCTACCGGACTGCCGCCCGGAACGCCGTCGCCGCCAGCGCAAACGCAGACGAGGTCCCGACCACGACTGTGCGGTCGGACCTGGACGACCTCGCGGACACCGTCGAATCAGAAGTCGACGCGCTCGCGCCCGCGGACGGGTTCGAATCCGGACAGTTGCGCGTCTGCCTGGACGCGCTCGACGAACTGCTGGCGGACACCGACCTCCTGGACGTCCTCCAGTTCACGAAACGCCTCCGCGGGGCGGTCACCGACGCGAACGGCATCGCGCACGTCCACGTCGGCACGCACGTCCCCGGCATCGCCGTCGAGGGTCTGCTCCCGCAGTTCGACGCGGTCGTCGAAGTCGCGGACGACGACGACCCCCGGCAGCGCTGGCACCTCCCCGACGAGTCCCTGTCCACGCGTTGGATCGAACTCTGAGCAGAACTGCGAGCGCCCCGTTCTCCGCGCTCGGCGGACTACTCGAGGTCGGACAACTCCTCTGGCTCCGAGTCGTCGAGCGCCATGCCCTCCGACTCGGGTTCGAGATACTCCTCGGCTTCGTCGCCGTTCTCTTGGCCGCCTCCGTCGCCGTCCTCCTCAGCTTCGTCGCCGTCCACATCGGCGTCCCCGGAGTCGGCGTCTGATTCGCTGTCCTCGCGTTCCTCAGCGACCTCGATCTCGGCCTCGATTTCGATGGAGAGACCGGGGGCGTTCAGTTCCGCCTCGAACTCGTCTTCCTCGCCGGCCTCGACTTCGAGTTCGGTCGAATCCACTTCCACCTCTACCTCGGTATCGACGTACGTCTTGCCCATACTCCGTCCCACGCCGCGTGGAAGTGTAAGCGATTCGGCCACATCCGGCGCTGGCGGTCGACCTGCACCGGCGTCGTGTGGGGCGCCGGAGTTAGCGTCGTTCGCGGTGGAGGACTTCGTCGACGCCTCGTCGCGGGAGGCGCTCGGGTTCGTCGCCGCCGCTCGGGCCGACGGCAATGAGGACGACCGGCACGGTGTCCGCGGGCAGATCGACGAACTCGGCGGCGGCCTCGAAGTCGAACCCTGTCATGGGCGTCGCGGTGAGGCCGCGGGCATGGGCCGACAGCAGCAGGTTCTGGGCGGCGAGGCTGGCGTTCCGCACGGCGTAGTCGCGGCCGGCGCGGTCGCTCTCGTAGCCCGCGACAGTCTGCGCTTTGATCTCCTCGCCGGTCTCGGCGTCGAAGCGGCCGGCCTCGACCCACTCCTCGAAGACGCGGTCGGCGGTCTTGGGGTCCGTGTGGCCGGCGACGAGAATCGCGGTGCCGGCCTCCTTCAGGTGTTGCTGGCCGTACGCGATGTCGACCAGTTCGTCCAGGCGGTCGTCGTCCTGGATGGCGACGAACTCCCACGGCTGGAGGTTGTACGACGAGGGCGCGTACGTCGCGTCCTCGACGAGCGCTTCCAGCGTCTCGTCGGCCAGGTCGGCGTCCGCGTCGAAGTTGTGGCCGGAGCGCCGGCCGCGCAGGGCGTCGATCGCAGCGTCGCTTCGGAACTGCTGGGTACCTTCTGACATCTACTAACGAAACGTTACCCGTATGTAGGCGTCTGTCGCAGTCGGTGGTCCCCGCCACTTGGGGAGTGTGGTCGGTTCCCGGGGGCCGCGGGGCTGCTGGGTGGGTTCGCCGCGGGCGTGCAAGCGAGGGCTCGCTGCCTCTCCGGTCCCCATTCGGGAGTACGGTTTTGGTGTTACCGACCCCAGAGTCCGGCATGACTCGCACGGCAGTAATCGCGGGTGTCGGGCCCGGTCTCGGGGAATCGATCGCTCGCAAATTCGTCGCAGAAGGATGCCAGGTCGGCCTGCTGGCCCGGTCAGCGAGCTACCTGGACGGGCTCTCGGCGGACCTCGGCGAGGACGCACTCGCAGTTTCCACTGACGTCACGAAGCAAGCGGAGGTCGACGCCGCGTTCGACGCGGTCCGCGAGGCATTCGGCCCAGTGGACGTCCTCGTGAATCACGCCAGCGGCGGCGTCTGGAAGGGCGTCACGGACATCACGCCGGCGGAGTTCGACGACGCACTCGGCGTCTCGGCACGCGGCGGACTGCTATGTTCGCAGGCGGCGCTCCCGGACATGCTAGACGGCGATGGCGAGACGATCATCTTCACTGGAGCCACGTCAGCCGTCCGCGGGCGCGGCGGTGCGGTCGGGTTCAGCGCCGCGAAGTTCGCGGTACGGGGGCTCGCGGAGTCGATGGCTCGGGAACTCGGTCCCCGGGGCGTTCACGTCGCTCACGTCGTCATCGACGGCCAGATTCTCCCGCCCGGGTCGGAAGCGGATGGTCTGCCGAGAGACCGCGAGGAGTACCTGGACCCCGACGAGATTGCGGCGTCGTACTGGCACCTCGTGGAGCAGGACGAGTCCGCGTGGACGCTGGAACTGGACCTGCGCCCGCACGTCGAGGAGTTCTAGGCGCTCCAGAAGGCGTCGGTCCCGTGGTCGTCCTGCCACGCGAATGCGAACAGCCGGCGCGCGGGAAACCGTTCGAGCGTCCGGCCGTCGGCGCTCTCACCGGTCGACGGGTTCCAGGTGGTACCGTCAGCGGCGACCCCGTTCGCGGCCGCCTCGAAGTCGAAAGCGGGGCTCTCGAAGGCGTGGATGCCGTCGTCGCTCGCCAACACCACGACCGACCGGTCGCCGATAGTCGCCGTAGCGACCCCGCCAGCAGCGTCTACCCTCGGGAGCGGGAACCCCATCGCGTCGTCGCCGGCCTCGACACCGAGCACCACCGTCTTCGGGTCGAGGTCGGCTCGTTCCCAGGTCCGGCCCTCGCTCTCGCCGCGGTGTGCGGCCAGCCCGAAGCCGTCGCTCTCGAAATACGACTCGTAGGGCGCATCTTCGTAGTCGACCGGCGCGGGTTCGTCGGTGTCGCTCGCGGCTTCGCTCTCGGCGTCCGCCGGCTGGAGGACCACGCCGTCCGGTTCGATCTCGCGGAAGGCCGCGGACGTCGTCACGCGCGCGGGGAGGACCGTGAGTGACTCGCCCGCGAACTCCCCGGCGATGCACTCGCCGAGGGACTGCTTCCACTCGGAGTCGGTCTCGCGGTCGTACATCACGAGGTCGTCGTCGACGAGTTTCCCGGACACGCCGAACGTCAACACGCGGTCGTCGACCCGGCGGTCGTAAACCACCGCGCTCCCACACAGCGGGCACCAGGTGACCGCGACTGGGTCGCCGTCCACCGTGTCGTTGACGATCTCGTGGTAGTTCAGAATCCGCACCGGGTAGGCCTTCGCCGGGTCGTCGCCGAGCACGAGGACGTCGTCGTCCGGGTCACCCGCGTACGACTCCCCGAACGTCGGGTCGTCGATACTCGGAATCGCGTCCTTCGGGAGGACGTTCTGGACGTTCACACCCCAAGCTACGCGGCCGCGGTGAAAACGATTACCCGTCGGGGCCGCCCTCAGTGGTGGTGATCGTGCTCGTGTCCGTGGTCGCCGCCGCGGGTGAAGTGCCCGGAGAACGCGCGGTCGACGACTTCCGGGAGCGCCGGGTGGATGTGGACGGACTCCCGGATGTCGCGGACAGTCCCGGTCCCCGCCTTCATCGCGACGACGACCTCCTGGATGAGCGTCGACGCGTCCGGGCCGACGATGTGGCAGCCCAGAATCTCCCCCTCGAGGCCGATGAGCACTTTCACGAATCCCTCGGCGTGCATCGCGTCCCCCCGGGCGGTGTCCTCGAAGGGGTACGTGTTCGTCGCGTACTCGCGGTCGGCGTCCTGGAGTTCCGCCTCTGTCGCACCGACGCCGGCGACCTCCGGGGACGCGAACACCGCGTACGGCATCGCCGAGTAGTCCACGGGCTCGCGCTCACGACCGAAGACGTTCTGCGCGACCGCTCGTGCCTCGTGGTTCGCGTTGTGCTTCAGGAGGTACTCGCCGACGATGTCGCCGAGCGCCCACACGTCCTCGACGTCCGTCTCGAGGTAGCCGTCGGTCTCCACGAAGCCGTGGTCGTCCGTCTGCACGCCGGTCGCATCGAGGTTCAGCGTGTCCGTGTTCGGTCTCCGGCCGGCGGCGACCAGCAGTTCGTCGCCCGTCACGGACACCGACTCGCCCCTCTCGACTAGGCCGCCCTCCCCGCCCTCCTCGCCGTACTCGTATTCGGCTGCCTGGACGGTGATTTCACCCCCGGACTCGGAGACGCCGGTCACTTCCAGGCCAGTGTAGACGTCGAAGCGGTCGGCGTACCGGTCCGTGAACGCCGCCGCGACCTCCTCGTCCGCGTCCGGCAGGAGGTTCGGTCGACGGCCGACGATGGAGATTTCGCTGCCGAACGTCCCGAAGAAGTGGCCGAGTTCCGCCGCGATGTAACCGCCGCCGACGACGACCAGGTGCTCCGGCGGCGTCTCCAACTGGAGGGCCTCGGTGCTCGTGAGGTAGTCGACGTCCTCGATGCCGTCGATCGGGGGAATCGCGGGCCGCGTTCCGGCAGCGATCAGGACGGTGTCGGCGCGCATCCGTGCCCCCTCGTCCGGACCGCTGACGACTTCGAGTTCGTGGTCGTCGACGAACTGCGCCTTCCCCTCGTAGAGCGTGTGCTGGTCCGAGGAACGGAGCCCGCGCCGGATCGACTCCGAGTCCGCCTCCACCTCCTCGTTGACCTCGCGAACGATGTCCGCGAACGCAACGTCGTTCACGTCGGCGTCGATGTGGAACTCGTCGGCGCGCTCGATGGTCTCGAGGACGTCGGCGTGGTACAGGAGGAGTTTCGACGGGATGCACCCGCGATTGAGGCACGTGCCACCGATCGCCCCCTTCTCCACGACGGCGACCGACTGCCCCTGGTTCACGGCGACGTTCGCCACGTCCAGTCCGGACCCCGTACCCACGACCAGGAAGTCGAATGTGTCCATGGTGTCTCCACGCGCCCAGGTCCAATGAAGGTACTCGCTGTCGAGGATTTCGCCCTGTCTGAGGCTTGGTCTGTGTACGCCGCGAACCGGTCTCGCGGCTCTGACAGTCGCGGGTAGGCCGGGTGGTGGAGTGACGCGTGTTCGGGCTCGTGATACGACGTTCGGTTCGCGCACTGGCCGCGCGATGTGCGGCGAACCCCCGGAATAGAAATTGGTCAGACAGGTCCGCGGTGGAATTTCCTACTCTGTCGGTAGAGGCCCTAGAACTCGGTATGAAACCCAGTTAACTGGGGTTAATCGCGCGCGACGGCCGTCCCCGTATATACGTGGCTGGCCGATAGGAGCAACTGTCATGAGGCACACGACACTCGTCACTGCCGCGCTGGTGGTCCTCGCGGCGGCCATCGCGCCGCTCGGCGTAGCGGCCCTCCCGGCCAGTGACGCGACCACCTCGAGCAGCGCATCTACCGCAGTGGCGGACAACGAAACCCAGGCGAACGAGACGAACGTCTCCCCCGGCGAACAGCTGAGCGCCGTCGCCGGCATCCAGGAGGCCGAAATCGGCGGCGAGATCGAACGGCGGTCGTTCGGTATCCGCATCGCCAACGCGGCCAGCAACGACTCGAAAGCCGACGTCGTCGGCGAGACGGTCGGCGACCTGCAGGAACGGCTCGCCGACCTCCGTGCGGAGAAACAGCGACTCCGCGAGGCGCGGGACGACGGGTCGATGAGCCGGGGCCAGTACGCCGCCCGCATGGCGGAACTGACGGCGAAAACCGATTCCGTCCGCCAGCTCGCCGCCCAGACCGAGGCCGCCTCGGGCGAACTGCCCAGTGAGGTGCTCCGGGAGCGCGGCGTGAACGCCACTGCGATTCAGTCCCTTCGGCACGACGCGGCGAACATGACCGGGCCGGACGTGGCTGCCGTCGCACGCTCTATCGGCGGACAGGGCCTCGGCAACGGCTCGGACGGGATGCAAGGGCGGCCCGAGAACGTGACGCACGGCACTCACGGTGAGGCTGGGAACGCCGCAGCCGACGTCGAACAGGCGGCGACGACCGTCCAGCGAGTGTCCGACAGCGTCGAGCGCGCCGACGAACTCCTGACCGCGGAGCAAACCGACGCGCCTGACGCGCTGGAAACGGCGAAGACGCGACTCGAAGCGGCGAGCAGCACGCTCGAAGACGCGCGCGCGGCACTCGACGCGGGCGACGAAGCGGAAGCCGCTGCGCTCGCCGAACAGGCACTCGAGCAGGCGTCTGGCGCCGAGGAGCACGCACAGACGGCACTCGACCGGTTCAGCGGGTCCACGGGCGGTGGACAAGCTGACGGCGACGCGACCACCCACGGCAGCTAACGACGCCACGGCGTCCCTGTCACTGCTGCCCACTGCCGTCTGCTCGGACTGCGAGCGATTCCCTCGAACGCTCGTTTTCCCAACGTAGCGGTATCACCCGAGCGGGTACCTGAACCCCGAGTTATTTGTCCCCGCGTGACACACTCGTGGACGATTAGATGACGACGGACGAGACGAGCGCTCAGCCGCGAGCAGTCGGTGAGGCGCTCGACCGGATCGAAGACGCCGCCCGAGAGCTTGGCGTACCCGCTGAGACCACGGAGACCGCAGTCGCGGTGTTCCGTCGCCACCGGGACCAACGGGGGGTTCACTCCTACGACGTCGAGACGGCGGCCGCGGCCTGCCTCTACGTGGCGTGCAAGGTCGAACGCGTGCCGCGGACCGTCGATGAGGTGGTCGACGCGACGGGCGCGGACCGCACGCAGCTGCTCCGGCGCGCGAAGGAAGTGACCAGCGAACTCGGCATCGATCTCTCCGGGTTCGCCGACGCCAGCCAGTACGTCGAGCGGTACGCGGACGAACTGGACCTGCCCGAACCCGTCGCGGAGCGCGCCCGCGAGGTGATTGCCCGGTGCGAGGAGGCCGGCATCGCCGGCGGGAAGTCACCCAGCGGCTGGGCGGCGGCCGCCATATACAACGCCTGCGTCGAAGCGGACATGGACGTCCGCCAGGACACGCTGACGGAACTCGCGGACGTCACGCACGTGACCATCAGGAACCGCTACAAGGAGCAACGCGAGGTTCTCCGGGAACGGAATCCGCCGCCCGAGACGGCTGCCGAGGCCGTCGACTGGTACTGCGAACACCTGCCAGCCTCGGAGTACGTCGCGTCGAGCGCGAAGGAGTTGCTGGAGGCCGCCGACAGCGTGTACGACGTTGACGACGACCCTGCGGCCTGGGCGGCTGCCGCGCTCCGGGTCGCGGGGAAACGAGCGGGCGCCGCTATCGGTATGAAAGCGCTGAAGACGCCAGCGGGCTCTTCATCGTCGGCCATTCACGAGCGCGCCAGCGACCTCGAATCACTGTAGCAGTCGGGAATCGGCGTCGCGTCCACGGGTTGCTGTCGTGTTCGTACGGACGAATTGTCGTCGTGTCCGGAATTACAGGATGCGCCGCGCGCACTCGAAGGCGTCGTCGAGGTCGGCGACGTAGTCAGCTGCCGTCGGGTCGAGGCTGTTCTCGGTGACGGTGTCTGCCGAGCCGGAGGCGTGCACGAAGGATCGGCCGCCAGTGGAGATCGCGACGTGGCCCGGGAAAAAGAGGAGGTCGCCGCGCTCCAGGTTCTCGCGCTCGACGGGGTCCCCCACGCACCGTTGCTGGTCTGCATCCCGCGGGAGTACTACGCGGTTCCGGAAGTATGCGACCCAGACGAGGCCGCTGCAGTCGATCCCGCCCTCGCTCACGCCACCCCACCGGTAGGGAGTACCGAGATACTGGCGCGCGTGCGCCACGACGGACTCGCCTGTGGGTCTCTGGACCGCGCCGCCTGTTTCGACGTCGTCGGAATCGACGGCCACTTCGAAGCCAGTTCGGAACCGCACGCGGCCGTCTTCGAGAACCTCGCACTCCGTGGCGCGCGGCAGGGAGACGCCGTCCACCGTCAGGTCCTCAGTGGTCACGAAGCGGTCCGCGTCGAGCCGAACTGGGTCCCGGAGTCCTCGGTCGTCGACCCACCCGAAGTAGCCGTCGGGAACGCGAACGCGTCTCCACCCGTCGGCGGCGTCGTAGGCGGTCGCGCTGGCGCCGTACCTGAGTTCGGTGACGCGCTCGGCGTCCCCATCCGGGTCGGTGCGGACGGGGAGTATCCGCTCGTCCGTGGTGACGGGGCTGCCGATTGCGTCGAGGACGGTGACGTCAGCGGCGACTGGTTCGTCGACGGCATCGCGCGCTGCGTCGAGGGCGTGCCGGCGGAACCGGTCGCTGGAGACAACGCCGGTCAGACAGAGTGGGTCGGACTCGACGCGCAAGTCGTAGACGGCAACCCGACTGTCGGGGGCATGTCGGGTGCGGCATCGCTGGACGGCGAGCGTCGCACGACGTGCAGGGTCCATGCCGTCGCCGATGCGGCAGTGGGTCAAGAATCTTCGGCCAGCACTGGGATGAACTCCCGCTGCTCGGCGAGAATGGTCGGGTCCAGGTCCGCGACGAGCGTGCGTTCGTCGCGGTTCAGCGCGTGGCTGACCGTCCCGTCGGGTCGCACGACCGCCGACCGCCCGGCGTACGCGACCGTTTCCGCGTCCGCCAGGTCGCGTTTCCCCGTGCGGCCGCAGCCGACGACCCAGCGCACGCCGTCGAGGGCGCGAGCGCGCAGCAGGAGTCGCCAGTTCTCGCTGTACGAGCCGGGCCACGCGCCGACGACGAACAGGGCGTTCACGCCCTCGCGTGCGAACGCGGCGCTGACGTCCACGAAGTTGAGGTCGTAGCAGGTGACGACGCCGGCTTCACCGACCGGCGTGTCGATGGTGACCGCGTCGTCGCCGGTCGCGAGCACGTCTCGCTCGCCCGCCCAGAGGTTGCGCTTCCGGTAGTACGTCCGGTCGCCGTCGGGGGTGGCGTAGACGACAGTGTTGTAGTAGTCGTCGGCGGCCTCGACGAATCCGGCGAGCACGGCGACGTCGTAGTCGGCGGCGTAGGTGGCGACGCGGTCGAGTTCCCTGCTGTCGCGAGTCAGTGCCGCGTCGTACACGCGTTCGTCGGCGACGAACCCGGTGAGGGCGTACTCGGGGAACAGCGCGACGTCCACGCCGTCGTCGAGGCTGGCGAGGCGCTCGCCGACGGTGGCGAGGTTAGCCTGGGGGTCGAGGTCCGCGACGGCCATCTGGCAGGCGGCGACAGTCGGCGTTGGCACGTCCAGTCGTCCGCGATCGGCCAGCAAAAACCCGCCGATCAACCTTTATACGAATGTGAGTAAACTCTTTATCATTGGCCCGTGAAGGAAGTGTCATGGGACAAGAAGCCATCCGTCGCCGGGAGCGACTCTACGTCGACGGTGAGTGGGTGGCGGGGCCGGACACGTTCCCCGTGACCGACCTCGCCGACGGCGGTACGTTCGCGGAGGTCGCAGCGGCGGACGAACCACACGCCGAGCGCGCGCTCGCGGCCGCAGCGGCCGCGAAACCCGCGCTGCGGGAAACGACGATTCCGCAGCGCACCGAGTGGCTGCAAGCGATTGCCGACGGACTCCGTAGCAGGAAGGCCGAACTCGCCGAAGTCATCGTTCGGGAAGCCGGGAAACCGATTTCGAGTGCCCGCGGCGAAGTCGAGAGCGCGGCCGAGCGCTTCGAGCGCGCCATCGAGGAAGCCCGCCACCTCACGGGCGAGTACCGCGAGGGAACGACGTCGGGCCACGAGGGCTGGGAAGCCATCGTGAAGCCCGAGCCGGTGGGCGCGGTGCTGTGCATCACGCCGTACAACTACCCGCTGGCGACGACCGCGCTGCAGGTCGCGCCGGCGCTGGCGGCCGGCAACGCCGTCGTTTTGAAGCCGGCTAGCAAGACGCCCGTGAGCGGCGCCATCCTCTCGGAAATCGTCTCCGACGTGCCGATGCCGGACGGCGCGTTCAACTTCGTGCCGGGGCAGGCGAGCGAAATCGGCGATACGCTGGCCGGCGACGACCGCGTGAACGCAATCGCGATGACCGGGTCGTCGGGCGCGGGCAAGCACGTCGCCTACGAGTCCGGGATGGTGAACCTCCACATGGAACTCGGCGGGAACGCGCCCGCCGTCGTCTTCGAGGACGCCGACCTGGACGACGCGGCGGCCGCGGCCGCGAAGGGATCGCTGAAGTACGCGGGCCAGCGCTGTTCGGCGATCTCGCGCGTGCTCGCCCACGAGTCGGTCCACGACGACCTCGTGGAGCGCATCGACGCCCGCTTCGACGACTGGGTGCTGGGCGACCTCTTCGACGACGACACCGACCTCGGCCCGCTGGTCAGCGCCGAGCAGGCCGACTGGGTCGAGGAACTGGTCGACGACGCAGTCGAGCGCGGCGCGCGCGTCGTCCGCGGCGGCGACCGCTACGAGGCCGCAGACGGCGTCCACGTCTTCGAGGCGACCCTGCTGGCGGACGTCCCGCAGGACGCCCGCATCGTCGACGAGGAGCAGTTCGGACCGGTCTGTGCCGTCACCACGTTCGGGGACGACGACGAAGCCCTCGAACTCGCGAACCGCTCGGACCTGGCGCTGGACGCGAGCGTCTTCACGGCGGACTACGACCGCGCGATGGGGATGGCCGACCGCATCGAAGCGGGCGCCGTCCGAATCAACGGTGCACCCAGCCACGGCCTCGGGGACATCCCGTTCGGCGGCAACCGGGACTCCGGCATCGGCCGCGAGGGTCTCGACAAGACCATCGAGGAGTTCGTTCGCGAGAAGTCGATTATTCTCTGAGGTGGGTCAGAATTCGAGGTCGTCAGCCGCCCGCCCCGCGGGTCTTTTCTGAGGGCGGACGCCGAGTGCGAGTGCACCGCCTGCGAACACGAACGCGCCAGCGATGCCGAAGGCGACCAGATAGCTCGTCTGCGCTGCGAGGACGCCGCCGAGGACGCTCCCGATAGCGGTTCCGAGACCGCCGAGCGCCGTGAACGCGCCGAGCGCGTCGCCGCGGACGGCGGCAGGAGCGAGTCGGGCGACGATGCCGGTTCCGGTGACTGCGACGGCGGCCCACGTCACGCCGAGCAGGACGAACACGGCGACGAACCCGGAGAACGCGAACGCACCGAGCAACGCGACGAACGCGAGCGCGGGGAACAGGACCACGCGAACGGCGAGCGCGGCCGACTGGACGGCCTGCGGTGTCCGCGCTGCGGCGAGTTCCCCGGCGCGGCCGTAGGTGGCCGCGGACGCGGCGCTGGAGACGACGAACAGCGCGAACACGCGGTCCGTCGACATACCGAGGTCGGCTGCGAGGTACGCCGGGAGCGGGGCGAAGAACACCGCGAATCCGGTGAAGAACAGCGCGGCGGCCGCCAGATAGGCCGAGAGCTGTGGGGTGAGTCGAGCAGCGAGCGCGCGCGGGTGGAGGCGTCGGAGCGCCCAGAACGAGCGCAGTCCGGAGAACGGGGAGAGGCGGAGGCCGCGGCCGGCGCCGCGCTGGATGCCCTCGATCGCGGTCGTCGCCCGGCCGAAGCGCGCCAACGACACCTCGGGGCGGCCGGGCAGCCAGTACCACGCCAGCAGCGTCGCGAGCGCGCACGTCGCCGCCGACGCGTAGAAGAACCACCGCTGTGCGGTGACTGCGGCGACGTACCGACCGGAGAGCGCGGTCCAGGCGGCGCCGGCGAGCAGCCCCCCGAGCCAGCCGTATCCCTGCCACGCGTTCAGCACACCGATGCGGCGGTCCCAGTCGCTGTCCGGGTGGCCGGAGACGACCAGTAGTGCGAGCACCGGCGCGGCAGCGGACACCGCGAACACGAGTGCGGCGTTCGCGGCCACGACGGCGGGCAGCGACCCAGCCAGCGGCAGCGCGACGAACGCCGCGGCCGAGAGCGCGAGGCTTCCGACGAGGAACGGGCGGTAGCGGCCGGTCGTGGACGCTAGTCGTCCCCAAATGAGGGCGCCGGGAATGCCGGCGAACGCGGCAGTGGCAGCGACGACTGACACGACGAAGGCGCCCGCTCCGAGCTCGATGGCGTACAGCGGTACGAGCACCGAGGAGGCGCCGACGGCTGCGTAGCCGAGGCTCCACGCCGCAAGCCAGCGGTCACCGGAGTGGGACACGATGGGGACGATTCACGGAGGGACTAAAGCGCTTACGCGGGGCGACGGGCCGACCGAAGTGGGTACGCTCTCAAGTGGTTCGGGAACGCGGTCACGTGACGAACAGCATCGGAATCATCCCGAGGATGCCGATTGCGAGGCCCGCGGCGAGTTCGGTGACGCCGCCGTCCGGGAGGCGGCGGCCGACAGTGCGCGCCTCGGGGATGAACTCCGTGAACACGAGGTATACCATCGCGCCGCCGGCGAACCCGAAGCCGATGGGGAGGAGGGTGCGTGCGAGCTGAACGAACGCGTACGCCAGGACGGCGCCGATGGGCTGGGGGATGCTGGTGAAGACGGCGACGCCGACGAGTTTCCAGCGGCGCGCGCCGTGTTCGTGCAGCGGGATGGAGACCGCCAACCCCTCAGGGACGTTGTGGATGGAGATGGCGATGGTCATAAAGACTGCGAGCAGCGGGACGGAGAAGCCGAGAACGGGGATGCCGCCTTCGAGGCCGAGGTCGGCGAACGCGACGCCGACGGCGACGCCCTCGGGGAACGAGTGCACTGTGAGGACGCCGGCGATGAGCACGAGTTTCTTGAAGTCGGCGCGCGCGATCTCCCGCGGTTCGAACTCGTGTTGATTGATGATGGTGCTGGCGACGACGACGAGCGCGACGCCGATTCCGGCACCCAGCAGGACCTCCAGGGGGGTGCCGTAGGTGAGTCCTTCGCGGAACAGGCCGAACCCGGACGCAGCGAGCATGATGCCGGACGCGAGCCCCCAGAGGCCGACGCGCCACCGGTCGTTGATGTCCTCGACGAAGAAGAACGGGAGCGCGCCGAGGCCCGTCGCCAGGTCCGTGAGGAGGCCGGCGAAGAAGACGAACGTCAGCGCGGCGACAAAGTCCATGTCCGCGGCTACGAGTAACTGACAAAAGAACTTCCCGGTTTCGGAAATTTATTTTTGGAGAACCTAAACCACTGGCTTGATGGCGGCGGATACGTAGCCACTGGCATGGACGACCAAACCCGCGTGGCGACGTTCCTTGCGGAGAATGACCTGCACGCGCCGCCGACGTACCGCGTCCTCGATCTCGCCAGCGAAGTCGGCGAACTGGCGAAGAACGTCAACGAGACCACCGGCTACGGCGCCACGCCGGACGCCGCGTCAGTCGACCGCGACGAACTCGGCGACGCCCTGTTCTGCGTGCTCGCGCTCGCCGAGGAACTCGACTACGACGCCGGGGCAGCACTCGACGAAGCGCTCGAGAAGTACGAGCAGCGACTCGAAGAATCGGGAACTGCCGGGTCGGGCGAGTAGCGACGCAGTAGTGGCGCAGTTCGGGGCGGGAAACGAGATAGCAGTGCGACACGTCCGGACGCAGCGTTCTCGGTTCGTGGGTTCCGCGGACGCTTTTATGTCTCGGGGACGCGTCGGTCGAACTGAAGATGGATGCCGACGCAACCGGGTTGTTCGCGCCTGACCGAGTCGCCGTCGTCGGCGCGACCGAACGCGAGGGCGCTATCGGTCGAGCCATCGTGACGAACCTCGCGGAGTTCGACGGCGACGTGGTGGCCGTCAACCCGAAGCGAGAGACCGTGCTCGGGCACGACTGTTACCCCGACCTGCAGGCGATTCCGGGCGACGTCGACCTCGCAGTCGTCGTCGTACCACCGCCAGTGGCCATCGAGACGGTCCGCGACGCCGGCGAGGCGGGCGTCCGGAACGTCGTGGTCATCACCGCGGGGTTCAGCGAAACGGGCAGCGAGGGCGCGCAACGAGAGCGCGAACTGGCGTCCGTCGCCGACGACTACGACCTCAACCTCGTCGGCCCGAATAGCCTCGGCGTCCTCTCGACGCCGACGGGAATGAACGCGACGTTCGGCCCGTCGAACGCGCTCCCCGGCAACCTCTCGTTCATGAGCCAGTCGGGCGCGTTCATCACGGCCGTGCTGGACTGGGCGAACGACCAGGACATCGGGTTCAAGGACGTCGTCAGCCTCGGCAACAAGGCCGTCCTCGACGAGACCGACTTCCTCGAGTTCTGGCGGGACGACCCGGAAACGAACGTCGTGCTGGGCTACCTCGAGGGCATCGAGGACGGGCGCGAGTTCATCGACACGGCGCGCGAGGTCACGCAGGACACGCCCGCAGTCGTCGTGAAGTCCGGTCGCACCGAGGCCGGCGCGCAAGCGGCGTCCTCGCACACGGGGACCATCGCCGGCAGCGAGGCAGCCTACGAGGCGGGCTTCGAGCAGGCCGGCGTGGTGCGCGCGGAGAACGTCCAGGAACTGTTCGACTTCGCGCGCGCACTCGACGGCCTCCCGATGCCGGACAGCGAGTCGGTCGCGGTGGTCACGAACGCCGGCGGCCCCGGCGTCATGGCGACGGACGCCGTCGGCGACTCGCGGCTCTCGATGGCCGCCTTCGAGGACGACACCCTGGACGCGCTCCAGGAGTCGATGCCCGACGAGGCGAACGTCTACAACCCTGTCGACGTCATCGGTGACGCCGACCTGGAGCGGTTCGAGACCGCCATGGACATCGTCCTCGCAGACGAGAACGTCGGCTGCGCCATCGTCGTCTCGGCGCCGACCGCCATCCTCGACTACGAGGAACTGGCCGCAGCGGTCGCCGACTGTCAACGCGAGTACGACAAGCCCGTCGTCACCTGCCTGATGGGGGGAGAGCGAACCCAGAACGCCGAAACGGCGCTCCGGGACGCGGGGATCCCCAACTACTTCGACCCGGCGCGCGCCGTCGGAAGTCTCGACGCGCTCGCCGTCCAGCGCGCCGTCGAAGCCCGCGAGTACGGGGCGCCCGCGGAGTTCGACGTGGACCGCGAGCGCGCCAGGGGTATTCTCGAGGACGCGGCGGCCAGGGACGCCCGTCGCCTCGGAGTGGAGGCGATGGACCTGCTGGACGCCTACGGAATTCCGACGCCCGACGGCGACGTCGTCGACGACCCCCGGGAGGCCGAGCGGGTCGCGGCGACGATCGACGGCGACGTCGTGATGAAGATCGTCAGCCCGGACATCCTCCACAAGTCCGACATCGGCGGCGTCAAGGTCGGCGTCTCGACGAACGACGTCCGCGACGCCTACGAGGACCTCGTCGCGAGAGCCCGGAACTACCAGCCGGACGCGACGATTCTCGGCGTCCAGGTGCAGGAACTCGTCGACGTCGACGCCGGGACGGAGACGATCCTCGGGATGAACCGCGACCCCCAGTTCGGCCCCCTCGTGTTGTTCGGGCTGGGCGGCATCTTCGTGGAGGTTCTGGAGGACACCAGCGTCAGAGTCGCGCCGGTGTCCGAACGCGAGGCCGACGAGATGGTGGACGAACTCGACTCCGCCCCGCTGCTGCGCGGCGCCAGGGGCCGGCCGCCCGCCGACGAGGCGGCCGTCACCGACGCCGTCCAGCGGCTCAGCCAACTGGTCACGGACTTCCCGGCCATCCTCGAACTGGACGTGAATCCGCTGCTGGCGACGCCCGACGGCGTCCAGGCGCTGGACGTACGACTCACGATCGACCCCGGAGAACTATGAACACGCTACTTGTCACATCGACGGACGAAGGCACCGGCAAGACCGCCGTCGGCGTCGCGCTCGCTCGACTCGCGATGGAGCGCGATATCGACGTCGGCTACATGAAACCGAAGGGCACGCGCCTCCAGAGCAACGTCGGGAAGACGCTGGACGCCGACCCGATGCTCGCCCGCGAGCTGCTCGGCCTGGACGACGAGATGCACGAACTCGAACCGGTCGTGTACTCGCCGACGTTCATCGAGGGCGCGATTCGCGGGCGCGAGGACCCCGCGGAGCTCCGAACCCGCGTCAAGGACGCCTTCGACGGCCTCTCGGCGGACAAGGAGTTCATGGTCGTGGAGGGCGCCGACGACCTCGCGACCGGCGGTATCGTGGACCTGACGGACGGCGAGGTCGCGTCACTGCTGGACGCCGACGTCGTCGTGCTCTCGAGGTACGAGGACGCGGGCGCCGTCGACGACGTGCTCGCGGCCGCCGACACGCTCGGGGACCGATGCGCGGGTGTCGTGTTCAACGCCGTGCCGGACGCCAGCTACGACGACATCGAGACGGACGTGGCGCCGTTCCTGGAGGGGCGTGGCGTCCCCGTGCTCGGCGTGTTGCCGCGGATTCCGGAGCTCGCTGGCGTGACAGTCGCCGACCTCGCTGCGGATCTGGGCGCCGAGGTGCTCACGGACGCCGGTGGCGACGAACTGGTCGAGCGGTTCCTCGTCGGTGCCATGAGCGGCGAGAGCGCCCTGAGTCACTTCCGGCGGACGAAGGACGCCGCAGTCATCACTGGCGGCGACCGGGCGGAAGTCCAGACGGCGGCGCTGGACGCGCCCGGCGTGAAGTGCCTCGTGCTCACCGGCGGTCACAGGCCGTCTGGTGCGATTCTCGGGAAGGCCTCCGAGAAAGGCGTGCCAGTACTCGTCGTGCAGTCAGACACGCTGACGACCATCGAGCGCGCCGAGGACCTGGTTCGCGGTGGCCGCGTCAGGGACGAGCGGACCGTGGACAAAATGCAGGAACTCCTCCACGACCACGCGGACGTGGACACGCTGATCGGGTAACCACTGCCGCCGTAGCTAGCGGTTCGGAATTCGACGCCGTCTACGCCGATCAGCCAGTCCGGAATGTTCAGCCAGCGGTGCGATTCAGACGAGTTCGTCGGGTTTCACCCAGACGACGAAGCGGTCGTCCCGGCGGATGACGCCGCGCGTCGTCTCGGAAGCGGCGGACTCGTCGACTGTCTCGGGGTCAGCCGACTCGACTTCGTGGACGTCGTCGACGAGCAGGCCCGTCGCCTCGTGGTCCGAGAGGACGACGATGCGTTTGCCGTTCGGCGTGCCGTCGACACCGAGGCGGACGCGGGGGTCAACGACTGTCGTCGTCTCGCCGCGCAAGTCGACGACGCCGACGACGTTCGCGTCCGCGTTCGGAATCTGTGTCACGTCCTCAGTGGCGTCCACGATCTCGTCCACGTGCGCGATGTCGATGCAGTACCGGTCGTCGCCCAGGGAGAACTCGAGGACGTCCGTCTCTTCGGCCATACCGACGTGTCGACAGTCGACTGAATTAAGCGTTTGGACTGTGCCAGCGGCTGCGGAATGGTCCGTGGAAAGAGACGTTGATTTACTTACATTATTTTGGCAGCAGGTCCAGACCAACCCCGCCGACGGGCCGCCCGAGTCCGGTGTTAAGACAATCCTAAACCGTTCAAGCCGTGCTACGCGGCCTCGGCGGTAGGAGTGTCACCCGACCAATGTGTTCGCCGTTCCGTCTGTCGGTCAGCCGTCATCAATGACGGGGAAACCCCGACAGTCTTTTTTCCCTCCATATCTATCATCCTCCCGATGGACCCGGTGGACGTGTTGCGGGTGCTCGGCAACAAGTACAACGCCGAGATCCTCGAAGCAACCCACGCGCCGAAATCTGCGCAGGAACTCAGCGACGAACTCGACATCCCGATCGCCACCAGTTACCGCCGCATCGAGGAACTCAGCGAACACGACCTCCTGAAACTCGAGGGGAAGGAACTGTCCGACGAGGGCCGACGGACGAAAGTCTACCGTCGCCAGGTCGACGAGCTGACGGTCCAGTTCGGCGTCGACGAGACCAACATCGAGACGACCGAACGGACCGAGGCGAAGAACGCGCTCGTCGACGTCTGGAGCGACCTCCGCTCCGAACAGTAATCCAGGCGACACAGGAGGCGTGTGAGCGTCTACCACGCTTCGATTCTACGAGATAATAATCACGGGGACACATTTATACGGAGACTGCGGGACGTCGATACGAGCGACGGAGACAATGCGCCCCATCGAAGCAATCTACCTCGTATTCAGCGGCACCCTCGCCGCCGCCGGCCTGAGCATGGTCGCGTTCGCAGTCAACGCGTACCGCGACACCGGCCGGAACTCGATGCTGCACCTCTCGGTCGGATTCGGCCTCGTCGTCACCGCCGCAATCGGGACGACAGTCGTCGCGTTTTTCACCGACTTCGAACACACGCGGACGCTGCTGACGTACAACTACGTGATCACGACTGCCGGCTACATCTTCGTGATGTACAGCCTCGTCACCCCGAACTAAGGTGGCGAATGGGCGGAGCCAGCAGTCGCCGCTGTTCAGTCCAGAAGTGGAGCAGCCGAGTGGAATCCCGCGAGCCTGGGCCAAAGGGATGAGCTCGCCGATTACCTCCCTTCACTCCGTACCTGGGTCGCGTTTCCACGAGCTCTCGTTTCGATGGACGACTCGGAGATGGCCCAGCGAGCGCTCGAGTACGCCCTCAAGAACACCCCGAACGAGAGAGTACCGTCTTGCACGTCGCCAGCGAATCGTCGCCATGCGGGAGAGCCCCCGCGGCATTGCCCACTCCTCGAGTACGGTCAACTCTGCAGAACCGGCCCCACCGTCTGACGGCCCGCGTCCTCGCGGCTCGGCTACGAGAACCGAGACTTCACGCGGTCGAACAGTTTCACGCGGCGCTCGGAGGCCTCGCCGTCGGCGTCCAGGCCCGCCTCCTCGATGAGGTCCTCGAGGGCGATTTCGTACACCGGGCCGTTGTCGACGGGCTCGGCGGGCTCCTGGCGTTCGCCGGTGGCCGGGTCCACCCACTCGAACCCGGTCCCGGTCGGCTCCGGGTCCGCGGGTTCCATGCCGACGCTGTCGGCTAACTTCGCGGCCAGCCGGCTGTAGGCTCTCGACGCCGGGCTCTCCGGTCGGAGCGAGACGACGGGTCGACTCTTCCGCACCGCGAGTTTCACGGCGTCGTCGTAGGGCACGCTGACCGTCACGGCGTCCGTCGTCCCGAGCGCCGCCGCGATGCCCTCCACGTCGTCGAAGCCGCCGTCGCCCGTGCGCGTGAACACGGCGCCGACCACCGGCTTCTCGAGTTTGCCGACGAGCTGCCCCGTCTTCGTCGCGTCGGTCAGCGACGCCAGTTCGGCCGTCGTCACCAGCAACACGCCGTCGGCGACGCTCATCGCCATCGCGATGTCGTAGCTCAGTCCCGCGCCCGCGTCCAGCAACACCACGTCGTTGTCCGACCGGAGGTACGCCACGACGCGGTGCAGCGCCTTCGCGTCCGCCTCCGCGAACTGCTCTAGCTCCGTCGACCCCGGAACGAGTGTGAGGCCGTGGGTCTCGTAGGTCGCGTCCTCGGGCGACGCCGACCCCGACAGGACGTCGTGCAGCGTCTCGTCCGGGTCCACGCCGAGCAAGCCACCGAGGTTCGCCATTCCGAGGTCGACGTCCACGACGGCGACGTCGAAGCCGTCCTCGGCCAGCGCAACGCCGAGGTTCGCCGTGGTCGTCGACTTCCCGACGCCACCCTTCCCGCTGGCGACGGCGAACACGTACCCGTCGCCTCCGGCCTGAGTCATCGTGAGGCACGTAACCGACTCCAGTACATAAGTGTGGCCCCCGTCCCGTCGAGTAGTTATCAGACTGACAGCAACGACGAGACGAGGCGCAGCGTCAGCGACCCGATGACCGCCGAGATCCACGTGAGGACGACGAAGTGGATGTAGGCGTTCACCTTGTGGCCGCCGTCCACGACGCGGATCATCAGCGACGACAGCAACGCGTTCACCAGCACCGTCAATACGAGCAAGTACTCGATGAGTTCGAGGTCGTACACCTCGGTGTTGATGATGTTACCGACGTCGAACGCGGAATTCGAGAAGTCCAGGCCGAGCCCAGAGATGACGTCGACGATGCCGAGACCGATGAAGAACGCGAACGTCGCCGCCGCCGTGATGCCGTACAGCACGCCGATCATCGTCGACACCGCCTGGTTGCGGCGCTGGCGTAACTGCTGGACTTCGCTCATGTTCCCCGAGATGAGGTCCCCGAGGTGCTTCGGGTCGCCGCCCATCTGGCGGCCGATGAGGTACATCTCGCTGAACTTCTGGATGAGATAGGAGTGGGCGTCGGCCGTGAAGTACCGCCACGCCCGCGACGCGTCGATGCGGAGGTTCAGTCGCTTGTAGAGGTCGTCGATGAGCTGAGTCAGCGAACCGAACTCCTTCGTGCGCAGCGTCTGCAGGACGCGGGTCGTCGTCGTCTGGCGCGCGGTCTCGCTGGCGCCGAGCGCGCGGATGAAACTCGTGAACGAGTCGTCGCGGTCCTTCACGCGTTCCTCCTCGGCGCGCGCGACGAATCCCGGGATCAGCAGCGGCGTCGTCGGCACCGCGGCGTACATCGGCAGCGGGACCACGTGCGGGTCAATGCGCGTCCACCCCAGCTGGATAGCGAGCACGCCGACGACGAGCAACAGCGACAGGCCGACGCCAACAATCACTGCGATGCGGAGCCGCCACTCCGTGCTCGTCGTCGCGTCCTCGGGGAAGTACCACAGTGGGTCGCTGGGCGCGAGCGTGTAGATTGCGTACAGGAACCCGATCTGGATGAACGAGTACAGCACCACGACCGCCGAAACCGTCATCGTCGGGTTCGTCCCCGACAGAATCGGGAGCACAGTCGCGAACACGAGCGCGAACGTCACGGACAGCACCATCGACAGGTAGAGGTCCTTCATCACCTGGAGGTTCTCCAGTTGGCCCTCGTAGACCGTCGCGTAGTTCTTGATGATGGCGTCCTGCTCGGACGTCAGGTACGACTCCAGGGTCTCGCCGGAGTTGATGGTGTACGCGAGGCGGTCCAGGAAGTCCGCCACCAGATCGCTCGGTACTTTCTTCGCGCGCATGCGGCACGCGTCGTCGAGGCTCTGGTTCCAGGCGTCGATCAACTGGACGATGCGGCGGGCCTCCTCGGCCAGCGGCCCGTACTCCTCCTCCGCCCCGATGCGGCGGAACACCTCCACGCGGTCGATGTTCGTCGTCGAGAGGATCGTCATGTGCGTGACGAACAGGTGGAAGCGGTTCTCCATGCGCGTGCGGCGCTGGTCCTGCTTGATCTTCGGGTACAGCACCGCGGTGACGGCGCTGAGTGCCCCGAGCATCGGGATCGGGACCGCCAGGAATAGTGGCAGGTCCACGAACAGCACCGTCACCACCGTCGCGAGCAGAAACACGACTGACGGCACGACGATGAGAATCGCGTACGTGAACGCCGGCATCGACATCCGGCGGTACGACGCCATGATCGAGTCGATGAGATCGCCGAGTTCGAGGTCGTCTAGTGTGCCCGACTCCGGCGTCGTCGGGTCAGCTTCGACGTCCTCGGCGGACATACTAGAACCCGCGCGTGATGGTGAACGGGAGGCCTTCCACGCCGTCGCGCTGGAACGCCTCGATGGTCTCGTTGAACTCGTGGTACCCCACGAGGTCCTCCTGGATGATGCGCTCCATGACGTCCGCCCGGAAGTCCAGTTCCTCGTAGATCTCGCGCGTGTCGGCGTACCCCAGCAGTGTCGCGATCTGTTCCTCGAGGACGTAGGAGTTGTTCCGGCCCTGGAAGACGATCTCGTCCTCGACGGGGTCCCAGTAGAACGCCTGCCGGGTCACCACGCCGCCCATCTCCTTGGAGTACCCTTCGATCTCCTGGACGGACGTGACACGGCGCAGCACGTCGTCGCCCTGCTTGACGCGGTTCTGGAACAGCGCCACGTCGGCGTTGTCCATGAACGTCTCCGGGACGTTGATGGGTTCGCCGGTGAACCGCTGGATCATCGAGACGATGTCGCTGGCGTGGAAGGTCAACATCACCGGGTGGCCGGTCTGGGCCGCCTGGAACGCCATCCGACCCTCTGCGCCACGAACCTCACCGACGATGATGTAGTCGGGACGCGAACGGAGCGCGGCCGCGACGAGGTCGAACATGTCCACGTCCGCGGAGTTCTCGCCCTGGCCCTCGCGCGTCAACAGCTGCTGCCAGGTGTCGTGGGGCGGCAGCACCTCGGCGGTGTCCTCCGCGGTGTAGATTTTCGAGTCGCGCGGAATGAACGACATGATGGCGTTCAGCGTCGTCGTCTTCCCGGACGCCGTCTCCCCGACGACGAACACCGTCTGCTCGTTCTCCAGGCACAGCCAGAGGTACGCCGCCAGTTCCGGCGACAGCGTCCCCCAGTTCGTAATCTGACCGACCGATAGCGGCACCTCGTCGCCCTGGCGGATGGTCAGCGACGGCCCCTTCAGGGAGACGTCGTCGCTGTAGATGATATTCACACGCGACCCGTCCGGGAGCGTGGAGTCCACGATGGGGTCGGAGTCCGACACCGGGTCCCCGATTCGCTCGCCCATGTTGCGGAGCCAGCCGTCGAACTCGTCCTGGGTCCCGAAGTCCACCGTCGTCTCCAGCATCCCGAACGTGCCGTGGTCGACGTAGCAGTGGCTCGGGCCGATGACGTGAATGTCCTCGTTGTACGGGTCGCGCATCACCGGTTCCAGCGGGCCGAACCCGACGATGTCCCGGTTCAACTGGTAGCGGATGTTCTCGTAGGTCGACTCCGTGATGGGGATGCGACCGAAACCGAACGCCTCCTCGAGGGCTTCTCGCATCAGGGGTACCGTAGCACGGAACTGCCGCACGGCGTTTTGGGGCGCCGTCGCGACCCGGCGTGCGCCAGCCTTCACTTGCTCGCCGGAGAGGTCGCCGGAGTCCATCGACATCTGTCCGCGGTCGTCGCTGACCATCTGGTCGGCGACCGCCGACGAGTCGAAGTTCCGCAACAGCGACCCGAGGTTCGAGGGCAGCGCCCGCACGCGGCTGAACACGCCGCCCTCCTCGTCGTCGTTGATGCGGACCGTCTCCTCGAGCAGTTCCTCGATGCGGTCGTCGTACTCGGCTTCCTGCTCGGGCGCCGGCTTGTTCACGGACTTCTCCAGGATGCGCTCGCGGACCTGGCTGAACACTGCGGCCTCCGGACCAGATAGCTCCGGTTCGATCGTGTAGTACTTCGTGTCCTTGCCCAGGTCGCCGTACACGTGGCAGTAGATCGGGCCACCGACGGGGTAGAGGACGTTGGGTTTGTCCGCCTCCCACTCCTCCTCCGGCTCGTCGATCAGCTCGGGGAACTCGCCGGTGAACTGCTTGAACCGCTGGAGGTACTCCCGCAGGTGGGGGTACCGACTGGCGGTCTCCCGCAGTTCGTGCCCGATCTGTCGACTCCCGTGATCTGCCATGTGAAACCCCTGTTATGCCACACTACGGCTCTCGATGACGATGCCCGTTCCGGAGCGCACCGAGTACCCGATGGTGTCACCGACCTGCTCGCCCATCCCCGCGAACCGGCGCACCGCAATGGACCGGCGAACGTCGTTGCCGACTTCGGCCATCTGTAACTCCAGGTACACGTCTGCGATGGACCGGAACGGACCGATTGCCTCCTCATCTACCGTACTGGGGTCCACGGTCAAAACGATGACCTTTCCTTTCGAGACGAGGTCCCTGAAGAAGGAAATAATTTCCAGCGCCGCCTGGCGTTCCTCGTTCTGCCTGACCAGGGCTTCGAACTTCGGGTCGTTGCGCAGGATGGCGTCGAACGTGTCGATGATGACGATGTCGGCGTCCCACATCTTCTCTGCCTCCATCAGCCGCTTCAACAACTGCTTGCGGTTGCTCTCGTCCTCGCTGGTCTCCCCGCGGAGCGTGCTCCCGCCGGTGTCGACGTCCGCCTGGAAGAACAGGAGGTTCTCGTCGAGGAGGTGTTCCTCGACGTCGTAGCTCAACGAGTGCATCTGGTCGATGAACCCGCGGACGGTCAACTCCGTGGACACCAGCGTCACGGAGTGCCCCTCCTCGCACATCCCGTACGTGAGTCGCTGACTCAGCGCGGACTTCCCGGCGCCGTAGTCGCCCTCCACGAGGACGATGCTGCCGCCCGGAATGCCCCCACCGAGTTCGTTGTTCAACCGGTCGTGGCTGTCCAGTCCGAGTTCGTAGAGGTTTCTCGTGCTCATGTTCTGAACTCCAACACCTCGCGGTCGCCGTTCACGATTACCACCACGCGGTGGTCGCCGCTAGACAGGTTCACGCTCGCGTTCACTCGCGCGACAGTTCCCGTCCGCCAACTGTCGTCGTTCACAACGTTCACCGTGGACGGCGAGAGGAACTGGCCGTTCACGATCAGGTCGATAGACCCGGGGGTAGCCGTAAGCGTCTTCGACCCCGTGTTCTTCACGAGCACCGTGACGTTGTCCACTGCTTCGTCGTAGATCGAGCCCGGACTTCCCGCGTCGCTGATGATCTCGACGTCTGTCCGGATGTCCTTGCTGACGTCCACGCTGCGGTCGCCGAGCGCGTCGCTCAGCCGCTGGACGCCGTTCGTCATCGTGCCCGCGACCGAGGCCGCCACGAGAATGCTCGCGATGAAGATGATGAGCGTCGACGAGGAGACGCTGGCCACTCAGACCACCTCCGTCGCCGTCACGCCCGGCGACGTCACGACTTTCACTCTCGTCGGGGCCGTCACGTTCACCGTGATTGAGAGGGTTTCGCCCGGCAGCCAGACGTCGGTATCGTTGGCGCCGTCCACGCTCCAGTCCTCGTAGCTGTCCCGCGCCTGATAGACGCCGTCGACTAGCAGGTCCGTCTTGTTGACAGCCAACGTCGTCGACCCCTCGTTTGTGACGTTCACGGTCAACAGCTCGTCGCCGGTCTCGTTGTAGGACGCGTTCGAGACGTTCACCACCGTATTGCGCTGCTCGAGTACGCGCTCTCCGTAGCTGTCATCTGCATCCTGTACGCGCTCGTAGCCGTTGTAGGCAGCCGAGTACAGCATGCCGACGCTGACGAACGCGGCGATGAACAGTATCGCCGCGGAGCCACTAACGCTGAATCCCATTCCTGTGGAGGTCCTCGAACCTGTCGACGATGGCGCGCTCGATGTTCTCGCTGGCCAGCTCGTCGATGTAATCCAGGCTCTCGAGGTGGTCGTCCATCGTCAACTCGGTCGTCCCGAACTCTTCGCGGTAGAGGTAATCGGAGTCTGTGAGTCCCTCCATGTAGTCGAACAGCTGGTCGCGGACGGGCTCCCCGATCCAGCCGATGCGCTCGTAGTAGTTCAGCGTCCGGACTGTGTTCTTCGCGCCGAACTCGGACAGCAGGTAGTCCAGCCACTCCAGCGTGACGACGTCCGCGAGGTAGCCCGTTGGCGGTTCCGCGAGGTGCGGGCCCTCACCCCGGGACGCGAACCCGAGTGAGGGCGCGCCGGAGCTGGCATCGGTCACAGCCGCTGCGTCCCCGTCGACCTCGTCCTCGGTCGCGTCGACTGACTCCTCGGGCGAGTCTTCGAACTCGAAGCCGGCCGCGTCCTCGGCGTCCACCTCGTCGCCGTCGGCAGCGTCCGCTTCGAGGTCCGAGTCGTCGAACCCGAGCTCGGACTCCTCCGTCTCGTCGCCCGACTCGGCGTCCCCGTCCTCGTCGGCCGCGTCGTCTTCTCCGTCCTCGTCGCCCTCCGCCCAGTCGGCGTCGCCCGACTCGTACTCCGCTTTCAGTTCGTCGAAGGACGTCCCGCCACCGTCGCCGGTGGCTTCAGCCGTCTCGTCGCCGGCGTCGTCGAACTCGGCGTCACCGTCCTCGTCGAACTCGCCGAAATCCTCCATGCCGTCGTCCTCGAACTCGTCCATCTCCCCCTCGTCTTCGAGGTCGCCGTCGTCCTCATCGAGGGCGCCGAGGTCGTCGTCCATCTCCGCGCCCTCCTCGAAGTCCTCGTCGAAGTCGTCGAACGCGTCGTCCTCGAAGAAGTCGTCGGCGTCCGCCTCGGCGATGTCCTCGTCGAGGTCCCCATCGGAATCGTCGGCATCGCCGCCGTCCTCGTCGTCGAACAGGCCGAAGCTCTCGCCGCCACCGCCGCCCATCGCGTCGGCGTTCACGTCGTCCACGAACGGATTGACCCCCCGGGTCACCATCTCGTAGATCTCCAGGAGTTTCCGGACGTTCTCCTCGACGTCTTCGACGCTCTCGCTGATCTGTTCGTTCTCGCTCCGGACGGTGTTGGCCTTTGACGCGACGTTCGAGACTTCGGTTTCGAGTTCTTCGATGCGGTGTTCGAGCTCGTTCACCGAGGAGTCCTGTCCGGGCGCCCCACCGCCACCCTCCTCCATGTCGTCGAACGACCCGAACTCGTCGTCGAAGTCCTCGTCGAAGTCCTCGTCGAAATCGTCGCTGTCGTCCATGCCAAACTCATCGTCACCGCCGGAGTCCCCTCCATCCTCGTCGTCGTCGAGCCAACTGGCCATGCCAACGGCCAGCGCCCCGAACTGCAAGGCAACCACAGCAGCCGGGGTGAGGTGGATAAACTTCATTCGGAGTGATACAGGGGTTCCGGCCGTAATTAATGTTCTCCCCCAGTTCTCAACCAGATGAATTGGATAGGAAGATCCTAATGTCGCAGCAACGACGGTAGACGTGCTCTGTCCGCGGATAAATGGAATCGCCATCAATCTACAACGGCATAAACGACCGTTCGCCGAATCACGCCAACTGTCCGTAAGCGCTCACTTCGTCGGGCGTGGACATCGCTAGTCCGCTATGTATTCGGGGGTACAACCAACGCGGGTCGGTGTCCCTGTCTCGATAATTGTCTCGCTCTTCCAGTTCACGCGACCCAGTCGGCACCGCCACTCACTCCATCGACGAGAGGCGCGCGATGAACACGAGGCTGAGAACGTGGTCGGTCATCTCGAAGTCCCCGTGGTCGTCCTCGTCCGCTGGCCCCGCGAACCCGCGAATGTGGTCGCGGAGTTCCTCGGTGGCGTCCTCGCCGACCCACCCGATCGACTCGTAGTAATCGACAGCCTCGAGCGACCGCTTCACGCCGCCCCGCTCCAGCAGGAACTCCAGCCACTCGAAGAGCGTGATTTCGGCGGCGTACTTCCCCGGCATCGACTCCAGGTAGGGCCGCTGGAGGTTCTGTTCGCTCGCGCTCGAGTGCATGAACAACAGCTGTTTCAGTTGGCTCGACCGAATCGACTCCTCGCCCGCCTGCTCCTGTTCTGTCAACCGCTGTTTCAGCTCTCGAATGTTCTCGCCGTCGCTCTGTTGGGCGGCACTGCGCAGTTCCTCCGGGTCGTACTCGCGTGGGTTCAGCGTCATTGTTCGTAAGTCTCGGTGCCCGCGTCCTCGCGGGTCTGCATCTGTTCGACGCGCCCGCTCAGCTCACCGACCGCCTCGGACTGCTCCCTGGTCGCCTCGACGATGCGCTGGGACGCTTCCGAAGCCTCCTCGGCCTGCTGCTGGACTTCCTCGATTGTGACGATGACGTCCTCGACGGTCGACGCCTGTTCGTCGTTCGCGCGCGCGACCTCCGTAATTCCGGTCGCAGCCTCGTCGACTGCGTCCGCAATCTCCTCGAGCGCGCGCAGCGCGTCGTCGATCTCGTCGCCGGCGCGATGAATCTGCTCGTGGGACTCCTCGACGGCCACGACCGTCTCGTTTGCCTGTTGCTGGACGTCTTCGATGCTGCCCGCGATTCGCTCGGTGTGCTCGCGGGTCTCGTTCGCGAGCTGTTTCACTTCGTCGGCGACCACTTCGAACCCGCTGCCCGCCTCGCCGGCGCGCGCGGCCTCGATGTTCGCGTTCAACGCCAGCAGGTTCGTCTGGTCGGCGACCTCCGCGATGACGTCGACGACGTCCTCGATTTCGTCCATCTTCGACTCCAGTTCGGAGACGCTGTCCACGAGGTCGTCGCTGATGTCGATGACCTCGTCGGTCGCCTGGCTCGCGCCCTCGCTGGCGTCCAGACCGTTCTCCGCGGCGGTCTGGGCCTGCTCTGCGGCCGACGCGACCTGGTCCGAGGACGCCGCGACTTCCTGCATGCTCGCCGAGAAGTTCTGCATCTCGCTGGCGGCGTCCGACAGCATCTCGTTCTGGTCGCCGACCGTCTCCGCGATCTCGTTCGCCTCGTCGGTCGCGCGCTGGATCGAGGACGCCAGCTCCCTCGTCTGCCCGTCGACCTGCCCCACGAGTCGCTCGAACTCGTCGGCCATCCCGTTCAGGTCGTCGACCACTTGGAGGAGTCGCTCGTCGACGATCCCCTCGTGTTCGAACGACGCGCGCTGCTCTAGGTGGCCATTCGACAGCGCGTCGATGGTCGTACTGAGTTCGTTCACCAGCGACTCGACGGCTTCCGTCCGCCGGACGTCCTCGGTCCGGTCTTCGATCGTCTCGACCACGGCGATGAGCTCGCCGGCGTCGTCGAAAATCGGTGCGGCCTTGAACCGGATGTCGCGGCGGTCGCCGTCGGCGTCGACCATCTCGCTTGCGTCCAGGTACATCGCGTCGTGGTCGTCCGCGCGGTCGACGTCGAACTCGACGTCCGCACGCTCGGGTGCTTCAGCTACCTTGTCGGCAAGCGTCTCCGCTCGGCGGCCGTCCGGGTAGAACGCCTCGCTGGCGTGCGCGGACCCGAGCGCCTCCTCGGGCGGGCAGCCCGTGAGTTCGGCGAGCGCCTCGTTCCACGCGACGACCGTGCGGTCGGCGTCCAACATGAACACCGGCATCCCGATGCCGTCTAGCAGTTCGTCGTCGTCGACGTTGAGTTCGTCGACTGCCTCGACGCAGTCGTAGGCAGCCACTCCGTCTGCGGCGTCCTGGACGACTGCCCCCATCCCCGCTCGAAGTTCGTTCTCCGCGCGGTCCAGCGACTGTTCGTCGAGTCCCTCTTCCCGGAGGCGTTTGAAGACCGCGTCGACGACGCCGTCGACTGCGGCCTCGTGAGCAGCGACGAACTCCCCGGGGCCCACCCCCGCCGTCTCGTAGGCGGGGATGTACGCGTCAGCGTTCGGTCCGGTTTCGTCCAGGAGACCGTCAAAGTGTTCCTGTGCGTCGTCGGGGAGCTCGGGGGAGAGCAACGCGGCCTCGACGTCGTACCGCTCTCGGACCGCGGCGGCGTGCTTGTCCTGTCCGCCGAAGGAGAACTGGCCGGTCTCGGTGCCGCCGTCCGTTGCCGGCGTCTCCGACCCGCGGCCGAATAATTTGCGAAGCGTACCCAGCATTCGTAGCCGAAAACGAACCAAGTAGCTATAAAAGGTTTCCCCCACGGTTACCAATTCTTAGAATCAGTGTAACTGGAACCGACAGTCTGGTAACCTTGTCCTACTGTAGACTCATCGGCCGCCCACGGGCGCATGCGTGAACACGACTGTTCGTGCATCCTCTCTGACGATACAGATGTCCGCCCCTCCTGACGGCGATAGTTGGCACCGTCGTTCGGTTGTAGCCAGCGCCTCCGAGAACGCCGTGCCGCAAACTGGACACGAGACGTCGTCCCGGTTCTCGTACAGCTGCTCCTCGCCGGTGTCCCGTCGTAACTTCACTCGATGTCGAATGGACTCGAAATCAAGTCCGCCCATGCGGGCACCAGTACTCCCGCACATTTGGGGTTAGCGGATGTTAACCCAGTTTTTCACGAGTGATAACCGGGGGCATACCTTTTAGTGAAGTTCGCGGAACGTTCTGAGCGAGCCCCAGCATCCCAACCGGGTGGGGGCAGAGAAACCATACCCATGTTCGAGTTTATCAACGACGAGGAAGAGCGCGGGCAGGTGGGGATCGGGACGCTCATCGTGTTCATCGCGATGGTCCTGGTCGCCGCAATCGC